>OBKM01000183.1_pt1 | contig 30986 bp, 35 predicted proteins | sample 1519691 | NCBI WGS metagenome assembly OBKM01 (sample SAMEA37050418, study PRJEB22526) | metagenome | biome: saline pan; feature: lake; material: water | place: Egypt | collected 2015 | depth 0.5 m
ATGGGCGTGTATCTACCAGTGTCCCGCCGATGGTCAACGCAAACGTTGCTGTCGACATTTCAGCACTTGAGGAAGGTGATTTTGACGGCCAAGAAAAAATTCAAATTCAACTCGAAAATGAAGATACCAACGAACAACTTTGGATTACCCCAGAGGAAGAGATTATGTCCGATCTCATTGAGGGGAGAAGCTTATGGTTAACAACTGAACTCATAAAACCAACCGCTGAAATAAAACACGAAGATCCAAAAATTCAGTTTGGGCTTGATGAAGTGGGAGTGAGCGTTAGTGGGGATATGGAAATTTTCCGTAACGACAGCACACTCGCTACATATCGATGTACAATCCTCGATAGTGAGGCACCGCTATTCGAAACCCCATCAAAACAGTTTGGAACCCAATTCCCGCCAGGTCTCGTCCAGACTGCTGCCGGTGAGAAACTTGAGTATACTCTCCCGCAGCATGATCTTGGAGACGTTGATGTCGAACTCAAATTTGTAGAAGTACTTGAGTCAGGTGACAGAAACGAAATTATTGAACCGTTTGAACAACAAGGGGACAAATTAGTTGTCGAGGTTAATCAGACAGAACTTACTGACGATAACGATGTTGACTTTCGTAGTATTGATGCGCACATATATCGGAGTGACGCTGAGTTCGTCCCTGAGTCGGAACTTCTTCGTTCCAGTGCCGATGTAGATCGGGAACAGGCTCCGGCAGTTTACGAAACCACAATTGATTCAATAGATGAAAGTGTTGAAGCCGGCGAAGAGGTCACTGTTGAGTACACAGTGGCGAATATTGGTGAAACCACAGGACGCCGTTTTTCATCTGTGGATCTATTTGTCGAACCGACAACAGGAACGATATCAAGAGATGAAGTAGCTAGCGATGAAATAGGGGAACTTGAACCCGGTGGCGAAATGGTTGGTACGTTTAGCTACACCACAACGGAAGAAGACATAGGATCGCTTGACGTGCGAATTGGTGGAGGAAATCCAAGTGATAACATCGCCGATTTCGCTATTGTAAGAGTTGAATGAGAAGAGCCACTTGAGGACGAACCGATTATCGGTCGCATCGCGATGTCCTCCCAGCGTAAGTCCACACACTCTGCCTCGTGGCAGAATTATGCACTATCTCAACAGCGGAGTTCCGGAAGATGTTATTGCTGAGCGAGCTATTGTTTCTGGGAAGGTCATAGATTAACACTACAATAAGCAGAATCAGGAAGTGAAAATAAGAAACAGACGGGATTACGATCATGTTTTTCGGTTATTCATGCCCAATGTGCTTTTCCCAGAGAATTCCATATGCAGCCGCGATAACGGTAATAGCAATTACAAGTCCAATAGACTCGTCAATGTCAATACCAACGCTGCTTCCAATGGTAGCAATCACACCGCCAAATCCAACCACGACATTTCGAAACATCGTTGAGAGCGTATGCTGTTGCAAGTGGTAGACGAGTCCTGAACCGACATTAGCGGGGTCAGGAACCATCCCAAGGCTCATGAGAACTGCTGCCCCAGTTATAACTGTCGACCCGAACCAGTAACTCCCGATCACACGGGGAGAAGGGTGCTCGATCACGCTAACCAGAAAAGCAACCATCAGTGGATAGCCGACAATTAAACCAGCAGCCGAATATGGGATTTCAATACTGGTTATTGTGACAACTACGAGCCCAATGGTATTAAAAATCGAAAAAGGGAGTTCGACTAGTAGAAGCTCGAGTGGTGCTTTGAACAGTTGATGAGTGATTAAATCATCAATCAGAAATAGTCCTTTTTTAATTATAAGTTTTACCGCGAGTAGTACCGAAACGAGTCCAAACAAGCCGTGTTGCCCGCCATGCTGAATCGACATTTCGAATCACCTTCTTTTATCAAGTGGAAATACTACTCATTCTAACGATTAGGGACTTAATTAATAAAACCAGCGGCGGCTGGGGGAGAAGTTGTCCGAAATCAGCGTTGGTCAGCTTCTCTTTTCCTATTGTAAGATCTGACATATAATCAATTGTAAAGGCCATTGAATCCACTTCGTGTTGGGTAGTTGGATAGCAGTCCAATCGAATTCGTAGCTGATTCGTTGCTGGCGAACATCTGCCAAATCAAGAGTGTCTCTCGGGACAGACGGATCGCCGATATCGATAGATTCGGCGATCCGAACTGATAGCAAGCCAGCCCTCCGTCGGAAAGTCATTGGACTTCGCACAGAGAATCAGTGGCTTCGCCAGCAAGTTGCCGAAAGGAACGCTCGTATTGATCAACTTGAGGCAAAGCTCAAGCAATACGAAAATGCCCACACGCCATCCAGCAAGAAGGGCGGTGCTGGAGGAGGTGGTGGCCGCAATGGCTCCGATGACAACGAGACGGACGATGAAGAAGAGTCAGCTGGCGGCGATGATGCCGCCAGCGACTCTTCGCCCGGACGTGAGGAAGGTCACGAGGGAACAACAAGAACACCGCCAGAGCCAGAAGAAACGCGCACTGTTGACAAGGGCTTCTGTCCCGATTGTGAACACGTTCTCACCGATCCAGACGACTACACGTCCCAAATCGTCATTGATACACCGCTTCCTATCCCAACAACCGTCGTTGAGTACAAGCTCGGCAAACACGAGTGTTCTTGCGGAAACGAAGTAGTAGCTGAACATCCTGATTGCCCGCAGACCGGGCGGTTTGGGCCAAATATCATGGCCCAAACCGCTCTTGGCCGGTTCCACGAACGACTGCCCAACCGCAAACAAGCTGAACTCTTCGACTGGAAGCTTGACCAGCCAATCTCTCACCGGACGATCTACAACCTGACCGAGCGGGTCGCAGACCGGCTGCGACCCGCATACGAAGAGGTCAAAGAGAGTGTGGCGGAGAGCGACGTGGTCTACGTAGACGAGACAGGATTTCCTGTGGACGGCGAGCAGTACTGGGTTTGGACGTTCGTAACCGAGGATGAGGTGCTGTACACGGTGGAAGAAAGCCGAGGCAGTCAGGTGCTAGAGAATGTCCTCGGCGAGGAGTTCGCCGAGGACGCGACGCTCAGCTGTGACGGTTGGTCGGCGTATCCAGCGTATCACCCGAAGTTACAGCGATGCTGGGCGCATCTGTTACGAGAGGCTGAGTTCGTTGCTGACCGGTACGATGAGGCACAGCAGTTGTATGAAGAGTTGCATGAGCTTCACGATGATCTGACTACGTTTACCGAGAGAGATCCATCTGCCTCCGCCCGCCAAGAGAAGCGGGCGGAGGCTATGTTGCACTTAGAGGGGCTTACTCGGCAGGAATACGCCAACGAAGAGGTTACAGATCTGATCGAGAAGATCAGAAACGGGCTCGGCCACTGGCTGACGTTTGTGACAGAGCCAGAGGTGGATTCAACGAATAATCGCGCAGAGCGCGCTCTGCGCGAACAGGTTGTCCTGCGGAAGATATTCCGAAGCCTCCGATCAGCTGACGGCGTCCGAATTCACGAGACAATCACGACGATGTTAGCGACGTGGCAGAGACGTGGGCTTGATCCGCCATCGCAGTTGCAGTCGGTGCTTGGTGGTAGAGAAATAGAATCACCGTGAGAGACATCTCTACCGGCCGATTCTCATTTCCGCTATCCAACTACCCTCCGTATAGCTGATTGATTGAATCAATTCACAAGTAGGTAACATTTCTCGACAATGCGCTTTGTTTGTGATCTGTATCACGGCTAAGTCACAGGGAAAGAGATTATATAAGTGTATGGGCATACATATGTCTAATTTTCGTCTTGGAATAATAAATTCGAGAAATATAAGATCATATGATGAGTATATTAGGTTGTAAAGAGGAAATTATTCGAGGCGGATGAGCGTATAATTTGACAACTGTACTCCTCAATTCCGAACAATTTTAACTTATGTTCTCAGAGAACATGTCTTCTTGATGCGTTTTGATGCAGTGTGCGGACAACGAGCTGTGTCACAGTGGTGGCTCTGAAAATAGCGTTCCAACTGAGGCGGGGTTCGATCTGTCTACCTTCCGAATCCGGCAGTTCTCAATAGAGGAGATCAGCGTCGTTTTCGACCATGTATAGCGTTCGAGAAGCGATGTTGACAGCGTGGTCGCCGATACGTTCGAGATCACGAACAGTCAGCAGCAGCCGCGAAACGTCTGCCAATAGCTGCTCCATGTTAACGTCGCCAGCGGCGTCGACCTGGCGGTCAAGTAAATCCCGAACGATTCGTTCAGAAATCTCTGAACAGTGGGTATCCACAGCATCATCGCGGTCGGCCAGCGTATAACACAGTGTGGTATCGGCTTCAGCGTAGGCGACCATTGCGTCTTCAACCATCTCAGTGACGGTCTCTCCGATCTCTTGGACATCAACCTCAGGGCCGACGCCGTGGTCAGCTTGTAGTGAGTAGTTGGCAAGATTCGCAGCCAGGTCGCCAATGCGTTCGAGATCAGTGAGCAGTTTGAATGAAGCCGCGATAAATCTGAGATCGGAGGCGACGGGCTGTTGGAGGGCCAACAGGTCAATACAGTCAGCCTCAAGATCAAGATACAGCGTGTTGATCTCGCTGTCACCATCAATAACTTCACGCGCGAGCGCGTCATCCTTCTGCTCAAACGCAGTCAGTGCTGACCAGAGCCGGTCAACGACAAGTTCAGACATGTAGAGAACATCTGTCTGCAGCGTTTGGAGATCCGTTTGGTAATCGGCCCTTGACATGGACATATGTCTTGTGCAATCGTATAAGAGTGTTATGTAGTGGTCCCTATTTCGAATATATCACAAACAGCAATTGAGATTTTACTGTTAAAACAACGTATACCCAATTTTTAGAAAGTTATTCCAGTATCGTTGTATCAATCATACCTGTTCAGAATGTTTCGTATTTTCAACCAAATGCAGCGAGAACTCATTCGTAATGCTTCGCAGCGACGGCTGACGGCTGAACGTTTATATTTCCCCCCGCCGTAGCATCATGTAGTGGCATCCAGACAGCCCGATCCGGGTGTCGAAGAGACACCAGGGTTTCGTTCGCTGCCAGAACCGACCGCGTATGCGGAATCGGCCAGCCGCTCGGAGCCGACTGCCGAGACGCCAACTCGGCACCGAACACCGTCGGATCCCCCGCCGCGGACGCCATCGGTGTACTCCCAGACTGATCATTTTCGACAACGACTCCACCAGCAGGGACGGTATGTTTCTGTGCCGCTTGCAACTGAGGCGATCCGCACGGGACAGATGCGGTATAACACCGCAGACGGCTGGCGGTTCGCGCTCGTGAAAGATGGGGTGCAGTACGTCGTTGTCGTCAGCGATACCGAAACGCAGTCGCCGGTTGTCGTCACCGGCTGGACAGCGATTGCTGACTGGAAGACGGCCAGAGCGGCCGCAGGGCTAGATGAGACCGATCTGCAGACAATCCAGCTCCGTGCCGATCTCAGCCGCCACCGAGACGAGCAGATTCCTGGGCGGATTCGGCCACGGGATGTTGACCGACCGTTTGAGATCGGCGGACACCGCGTTGTTACCGAGCCAGGAAGCGGCTCTGTCAAATGTGTGGACTGCGGCGGCCGGTTCCGCTCAAAGGCAGCACTGATCGACCGACATTGCCAGCGGTGAGGTCACAACGCGTTTGTCGCTCGGCGGCGTAGCTCGGGCAATGACCGATGCCGACGGCGGAGATGGAGACACGGCTGACCACGATGAGACCGCTGGTGAGGATACCGGTGCGGACGGTCTGAGCGGCGGGAACGACGACCCCGAACTGTCAGCGGCCGAGCTATCGATTGAGGACTTCTACTCGGTTGTTGATGCCGAAGAGCACCCGGTGTTGACAGCGAGGCAGCTTGCGCGACAGCTCAACTGTGATAGGGAAACAGCAACAGAAGGGTTGGAAGCACTCGAAACGGCGGGGAAGCTCGATAGCATCACCGTCGAACATGACCCTATCGTCTGGTATCCGACAGCGGTTGGCGAGCTAGCGAACCGTGAACGGATCGTCCTGTTTCCAACCCGTCGTGAGATCGTTGTCGACAGACCAACCCAGTATACGCGCGCACAACTCACGCAGTTCGCGCATCTCGTTGATTCGACCGGCAGCGATCCGGGCACCCGCGGCTATCTCTACCGAATCCGTCAGGAGGATATCTGGGCTGCCCCGTTTGAGACACTTGAAGCGTTGCAGACAGCAATGCGGTCGGTGTTGCCACGGCAGTCTGATCATCTGGAGTCGTGGGTTGAATCGCAGTGGAACCGGGCTAACCAGTTTACGCTCAAAACGCATGACGACGGCTACACCGTGTTGGAAGCTGCAACCCCTGAGCTGATGGGTAATGTGGCCCGCCAGAAGCTCTCGGAGCAGCTTCGGGGGCCGATCTCAGATACCGAAAGCTGGGTTAACAGCGACGAGGTGGCGAGTCTCAAACGGACGCTGTATGAGGCCGGCTACCCGGTCAACGACGACCGCGAGTTGGAGACTGGTGATCCAATTGAGCTGGAGCTAACAGTCTCGCTTCGGGAGTATCAGGAGTCGTGGGTCGAGACATTCCTTGACCAGCAGGCCGGTGTCTTTGTTGGCCCACCGGGAAGCGGGAAAACGATTGCCGCCATCGCAACTATCGCCGAAATCGGTGGTGAGACGCTGATTTTGGTGCCGAGCCGCGAGCTTGCCGCCCAGTGGCGGGCGGCATTGACCAGTGAGTCAACGCTAACTGATGACCAAATCGGCGAGTATCACGGCGGCACGAAACGGATCCAACCGATCACGATTGCAACCTACCAAACCGCCGGAATGGATCGCCACCGGCAGCTGTTTGACTCCCGAAAATGGGGGTTGATTATCTACGACGAAGTCCACCATATTCCGAGTGATGTCTTCCGGCGGAGTGCCGATCTCCAGAGCTTTGGGAGGCTGGGGTTGTCGGCGACACCCGTCAGAGAGGATGAGAACGAATCGGAGATATTCACGCTCATCGGCCCACCGATCGGCACCGACTGGGCCGCGCTGTTTGAGGCCGGCTTCGTGGCTGAGCCGGAGGTTGAGATTCGGTACGTGCCATGGCGAGATGAGATGGCGAAAAACGAGTATGCCAGCGCGGACGGTAATAAACAGTATCAGGTAGCCGCGATGAACCCCGCAAAGCAAGATGAGATCCGGTATCTGCTCCAGCGTCACCCAAATGCGAAGACACTGATCTTTGTGGACTATCTGGAGCAGGGCTCACAGATCGCAGAGGCGCTTGAGGTGCCGTTTATCAGCGGAGAAACAAGACATCACGAGCGTCAACGGGAGTTTACAGCGTTCCGCAACGGCGAACGACAGACGCTCGTTGTTTCGCGGATTGCTGACGAGGGGATCGATCTACCAAACGCTGAGTTGGCCATCGTTGCTTCAGGGCTGGGTGGCTCCCGCAGACAGGGCAGTCAGCGGGCCGGACGGACGATGCGGCCAGTCGGGAGTGCAGTGATGTATATCCTGGCAACGCGGGGAACCCGAGAGGAAGATTTCGCCCAACAGCAGATGCGACATCTGGCGGGCAAGGGGATACGGATTCGAGAGACAACCGTAAGCGAGTAGCGTTGCCAACAGTGTCGTTTTCGCGGATAGCAATAGAAGCTTCGGCACTCGATCTGTATTTACAAGCGGACACGGCGAATGCCACGGGGTTTGACCCCGAGGCGGTTCACTCGTCTCCGACCCCCCGACCCGACCACTCGTCGATCTCAAGTGCCCACACGTTCGGGTTCTCCTGAAGTTCATACTCGGAGAGGAGATTCGACTGGAACGCGTTGTCGGCCATCGCTTCGCGGGCGGCGTCCCACTCGTCGACGGTGATGCGATCGATCGAACCAGAAACAATGACGCTTCGCCACGATCCATCCGGATTCATTTCGAGCGTCGTGAAGCTCACCTGCTCAGCGCGCTCCGCGTAGGTTTCCTTTCGGAGCTCAGTAGAGGCATCAAGAAAGAGGAAATACAGCGTTTGTGTGCCGTCATACCCAAACGAGAGCGGTACTCCGTATGGGACACCACCGTCGCTCATCGACAGTATTCCGACACCAACCTCACGCAGTACGTCGTCGATTTCGGCGTCATCCAACTCCATCCCGAGGAGGGGTTGAAAATCTGAACTCATACGCTCGAAAGACACCCAGTTGGATATTAAAACAACTGGAGGGTTCTTACTCAGTTGGAAACAGATACACGAATAAGCCAACCCGTCAACGATCTCGTATCGGACGGCTGGCGTTGGCTCCCAGCGAGCGGCTCAACCGAAGAATTACTCAACTACCGCCGCAATCGCATCCATCACCCGCGTGAGTTTCTCGCTGTTTGCGTTGTATCCCATATGGCCGACCCGAAGAATATCATCAGCATACTCGCCGAGACTGGTTGCCAACACGATATCGTGGTCAGCCTTCACGCGCTGCTGGATCGTCGCTGCCGTGTCTGGCAGATGAAAGGCTGTGACAGTTGGGGAGCTGCGTTCCTCAGTAGGGCATAGCTCCAATCCGAGTTCCCGCCCGCGCTGTCGACACTGGCTGGCAACGCGCTCGTGGCGATCATAGACCGCCTCAACGCCCTCTTCGCAGAGCCGCGAGACAGCAGCCTCCAGCGCGGCAACGTTGGCATCGAGATGCGTGTAGGGAAAGCCATCCGATACGTCGCGCCACGGGAGGAGATTTGTATAGATTGAGGATAGGTCGCGGTTCTCGATAGCCTCCCATGCGCGGTCGCTGACGGCGACAGTCGTTAACCCGGGTGGCGCGCTGAAGCATTTCTGGGAGGCTCCAAGACAGAGATCAATCCGGTCGGTTGGGACAGCAGTGCCTCCAACTGAGGAGACGGCATCGACAATGCTCAACACGTCATACTCCTCCAGAAGCTCAAGCACTGGTGAAAGCTCATTCAGCGTTCCTGTCGGTGTCTCGCAGTGAACCAGCGTGGCCGCAGTGAATGGCTCATCGTTCGCGGCGGCTGTCGCCAACGCTGATTCGAGCGCGGAGAGATCATACCCCTCGTCGTACGGTGCGGCAATGAGTTCGGCGTTGCCGTCGTAGCTCTCGACAATATCCGCAAACCCATCGCCGTAGATCCCATTCGAGAGACAGAGCACGCGATCACCTGGGGCGACCACAGAGGCGATGGCGGCCTCCAGTCCGAGGATTCCTTCACCGCCGAGGACGACCACATCGTGGTCGGTGTCGTAGACAGTCTGCAGCTTGCGACAGAGCTGTTCGTACAGCTCGGTAAATTCGGGCTGCACCGCTGAGTTGGGCTGCGGTTGGGCCATCACTTCTCGTACTGCTGGGGGAACAGCAGTCGGCCCTGGGGTGTAGAGCATACAGAGTGTGTGGAGTCGACCCATTAGCCGCTTGCGGTCGGCGATGCCGAAACGGTGCCAGGGGAGGAACCCAAGTGCGGAGATATTTTGAGGATGTGCGCCAATCGGGCGAGTAATGAAACGACGAACCTACGCAGTGTTGGGGTTTGGAACACTCGCATGTCTCGTAGCTTTGGCAGCGATCCAACCGCTCACAACCGGTGGCGTGATCAACGTCAACTACGTCTTCATCGCCATTGTCTTTGGCCTTTTGACGGGCTATTATCAGTTCCACCCGTCGCCAATGGATGATCCGGATGAGCCAGTTCCCGACTGGTGGTTTCGGCTGACAAAGTATGGCGCAATTGTGGCTGCGGTGGTGGCTGGTGGCGCGGTATTTCTGTTCCTTCTTTGAGCTAAGAACTGCTCGGGTTTACTCGACGACAGCGGAATGGCTGGAGCTGTTCGACAGAAGTAGACCGTGGTGCAGGATGGAGGGGCTGAATATAGCAGCAGAGTGGGAAAATGTTGACCGACATAATAGTTATTAGTAAGACCAGCGTAATACGTCTGTATGTCACAAACAACTACGGGCGATGACGATGACGACGAGATCATCACGGTGAATTTCAAGACTACCGAATCCTTCCTTGAGAATATCGACGAGACGTGGCAGGGACGCGGTTTTAACAGTCGAAGTGAGTTCATCCGGTACACGCTGCGGGATGCCGTCGAGTTCCCGACATTCGACCGCGACGAACTCATTGCCCTCCTTGCTGCTGAAACAGATCGCCAGGAGGGATCGACAATGAGCTCCGAGGAGGCTCGCCAACGGTTCGGAACGGACGATGAGTGACGAAGGCTGGAGCTGGGAACTCTCCTCACGGCAGCCGATGATCTTGAATCGCTTCCAACCGAAGAGCAAGACCGGATTCTCGATAAGCTCAATGAGGTTGTACATTCACCATGGCGTGAACCGCCCGAGTACGGTGAGCCGCTTCAGAACAGTTCGTACAAGAAGATACGTATCGGCGGCTTTCGGCTCTCAGTGAGGTTCTATCGGGATGAAAAGCGACTGCTCGTCGCTCGAATCAAACGGCGCGGTGGCGCATATACCGCTGACGACGACTGAGGCAACTGCCACACTCGCGCTGTGTATCTTGGATGCCAACCAGCACAAATTACCTTGATTCGCCCAACCAGCGAAAAGATCTTACTCAATTTCTTCGGGTTCGTCCCACGGCTCATCCGGATCGACAGCTTCGGTAGCATGCTCTATCTCGCGTTCCGAAAACTCAATCTCGTCAAGCACCATACTCAGTCGTTGCCAACGCGCACTCTGCTCAGATTCACCCTCGGGGCCGACACGCGCACCACGGGTTTTGAAGAATCGCTTGCCGCGATCAAGCCGGGAGCCATCGCCTGTATGGCCGTCGAAAATGACATCGAACTCGCCACCGACTTCGAGATCGCCAGCAGGGAAATCGACCGCAGGCGACTCTCCGTTTTCTTTGGCCTCGGCTCGTTCGACAGCGACTTTGCGGAAGTACTCGTCGGCATTGGCAGCCTCTCGCGTCGAGGGTGCGCGGGCCGCAGCAAGCGCGGCGTGAATCGCACAGAGGCGGCCTTTCCAACTGGTCGGCTCCCAACGCTCGGTTGCCAGTTCCTCGTAGCGTTCGATTGTGAGAGCGACCTTATGGCCAGCCTGGAGATCTTCAACAACATAGAGATTGAGTCGATCCCAAAGATTCCAGCCATATCCGGAGCGGGCGAGTTCCCACGCGGCCCAGGCGGCGACTTCCTCATCGGAGCGGCGGACAGCCTTCTGGAGCAGACTGGAGACAGCATACCGGCTGTAGCCGCCGTCGGTTTCGTTTGCCGCCTTGGGGTCGCCGAAATCATTCTCCGAATCGGCCGCCGGGTCGCGTTCCGTGTCGAGTTCGCCATCGCTGCCGAAGGTAGCCTGTCGTGGCTCGTCGTCACTCATACCGGGTGTGAGCCAGCGAGGGTTAAAAATCGGCGGCCCGAAAGGGAACTGTGGTATTCGACAGCCGCCGAAGCCGTGTGTGTCGGCGCTCAGCTCAGCCTGGTGGCGCAGTCGGCTTGGTGATGGATTTGCTCACCGCCCCGTGAGCGAAGCGAACAGAGGCTCGGAAGACGCAGCACCGTGCAAAGCGAGGCGATCGTCTTCTGCTGTTCAGCTCGGAAAGGACGGATTGTTGCTTCCCACGGGGTGAGCAGTGGAACACTTGTCCCGATACGAACTGGGCAACGCCGTCGTAGCGCGCGAATGCAGTCCCGAAAGGGTGTATGCTATCGAACTGCGGTTCGACGCTGCCAGAGATACACCCCAGCAACGATCACAGAACCAAACCAGACTGCCGATCCGAGCACATACGCCCATCTGTGCTGTGGCCAGTCAGCGGATCGCCTGACTGCTCGTGCATCCAGAAAGATTGCGAGCGGGAGACCTAGCCACGACACAAAGAAAAGCAGTCCCCAAACGAAGTCAGAAAGAATGTTCACACCGATCAGTAACCCGATCCACCCAAGCGTGCAGACCCAAACTAGCTTTTGCCACGGTGTCGAAGAAACTGGACGTTGTGTCGCTGAGGCGGTGTCATTCGTCGCTGCTGTGGCTGAGTTCGTCTGTGTCGCCGAGTTTGCATTTGCGTTAGCAGTGGCTTCCGTTGACGCTGCTTCAGCGGCGGCCGTCTCAGGTTGATTATCATCCTCCACAACCTCAGCTGGCTCGATGAAATCCAGATACTCGGCAACGAGATCCAACGCCTCGTGCTCATCGATCAACTCCACCAGCTGGTGGCCATTGATCAGCTTGACGTTCAGGTTGGTCGCCGTTTCGCGGGCTTGCTGGGTGAACTCGTTTGTCGTGACGATCAACACTTTGTCGACGTGTTCGAACTGATGCCGAAGGCTTGCATACTGTTGTATGTCAGGCGACCCAACTGTCGTATTGGGGCCGTACCGCTTGGCTTGAATGAGCAACAGCTGTTCGTACGGCATCGACTTTCGAGCGATCACGTCGACGCCTTTGTCGCCAGCAGCAGTCGAGACCTCAGTGTCCCACCCCATTTTCCTCCAGAGATCGGCAACGAACTGTTCGAACTCGTAGGGATCCATCTGCTGGAGAATCGCCTGTAGTTGGGCAGGTGAATCGACTGTCTCGCCGTGATCGGGAATATTCGGGTTGTTGAGCAGTTCCTGGGTCGAGGCGTCCGTCGTCGCTGCCTGCGAGCTAGTTGGAGATTGCTGTGAGCCAGTTGGAGATTGCTGTGAGCTGGAGTCTGCGTTCTCCAGCAGGTTTCGTAGACTCCGATAGAGTTGGCGGTAGGCGAGATATCGGAGAAACCGTTTCATAGGCCTATATTGCACCTATCGCTGCTAAATGACTGTCGCATAGACAGATTAGCCGCCGATCACCTGCTTTGCCACCAGTGTCACTGCGACCAGCGCGGCAGCCGTCAGCCCGAATCCAATGATACCGTAGAGAAGCGAGCCAGCCACGCCGCCGACAACCCCAACAGCCAGCGAGACAGCACCAATAATCCCACCTCCCTGGGGCGATTCGAGACCGCCAGCTCGGACGATGGTGACACCGAAAAATGAGGCCACATGGAGGATCACCGCCTGAAGAACAAACCAGCCTGTCAGCAGATGGTGTGGGAGTTCATCAAGCTGGGTGACCGCGGCATCCGACAGCTTCTGGAGGGTGGGTTGGTTCATTAGGTAGGTGAATACTGTCTCGTTGCAGGATCAGTGACTTGAACTCTTGTGGAGCATGCAGCCGAGGAGATCTCCTTCTGGTGTGAGTGATCAACACGCTCAGTCGTCTGGTCGGTGGCGTTTTCGTTCCTGTTCGGGATGTTTGATGAAGACATTCGTGTGATCCGGCACGTCGTCTGTCACCCATGAGTTGGCCTCAATGCTGACGTGGTCGCCAATGGTGATCGGCCCCAACACCTTACAGCCAGCCCCGAGAACGACGTTGTCGCCAATCGTCGGATGGCGTTTATACCCCTTTTTCAGCGCGCGTTCGTCGTTTTCGTCTTCCTCGAAGTGGAGCGCGCCAAGGGTGACTTCCTGGTAGAGCCGTGCCCAATCACCGATCTCGGCGGTTTCGCCGATCACGACGCCGCTACCGTGATCAATAAAGAAGTGGTCGCCGATCTCCGCGCCGGGGTGGATATCGATCCCGCTGACAGTTTTTGCGGCCTCGGTCAGCTCGCGGGCATACTCCGGCTGACCGGCCTCATAGATTGCATGCGCAACGCGGTGAACCAGCATTGCCTGCAGCCCCGGGTAGGAGCGAATGATCTCAACATAGCTTTTGGCTGCCGGATCGCCCTTGTATGCTGCCTCGACATCCTGTTTCAGTCGCTCTCGGATTGGTGGCAACTGATCGAGAATACCCGAGACTGTTGAGGAGAGACATTCGGGGACGTATGGTTGAATCCCACGGCAAAACAGCCCACCGAGGCGGTCAAACGCCGCCAACACTGCTGAGTTATCACCAACAAGGTGAGTCGCGTTCCAACAGCCCGGAAACATCAGCTCTCGAAGGACAGCAATCTCTTCGATATATGCGTCTCGATCCGGAAAATCAGGGTTGTCATGCGTCCGGAACTGATCGTCGTCCGTCTCGTAGGACGCGACAAGCTCCGTGTGTGCTGACCCGGTGTACGTATACTCCATACAGCTGCTGTAGTTGGTGCATGGGTTTAGTAGCTCATGATGCGGCAGCGTTAGGCAGAGTCGCGGTTGAACTTGACACCGGATTTCGTCAACGAGTGTCGAATAAACCGGTGTTCAACGACTTTTTCAACTTTTCCACGACGAGAGCAGACTTTGAGCTCCTGGAAATCATACTCCTGTTGGATTCGCTTCCCGTATTTGTAGGCGCGTTTGACGTTTGGTGCGGAGGCAAACGCGAATTTCGCCTCGCGGGGAAGTACAAGCCACGCATCAAGAAAGGAGCTATACTCAACGCGAAGCTCCTCGAAATGCTCATTCCAGTAGATCTCGCCAACGCTGTTGGGTGTATCCCACCGAAGTGTGCAGGGATGGTGTTCGGTGGTGAGCTTATTTGAGGCCGCCCGCATCGCTGTCATCCGGCGGTCGTAGCTATCGAAGACCGTCGCTTGTGAGGGGTTGCGGTGATACTCACGGAGTAGATACTCCTGGCCGTCTTTGATGACTTCAATCGGTGGTTTGCAGGGCGGCAGCCCAACAGTGCCAACCGATGTTGGAATCGGTGAATCGCCGCGTTCGACTTCGGCATCCGTCCCCATGCCTTCAGTCGCCATCGACCGCGCTGTATCGCCAGCCGATGGTGGGCCACCGCTGCCGACTGGCGAGGCAGGGCTTTCGGCTGGCGAGCGTGGCTGGGTTGCCGCCTGGGTTTGACTGCCACCATCAGCCGTGCTTCGTGGTTCAGGCACGTCGGCGACTGCCGAGGCGAGATCGCGGATCGTCCGGTAGCGATCCTGTTTGTCGGGAGCCATCGCCCGCTCGATGACGCGATCCAGTTCGGGCGGCAGCTCATTGCGGCGTTCACTCGGTGGGACAGGGCCGGAGGTCACTGCCTGGGAGATTTCGATCCGGCTCCCACTGAACGGTGGATCACCGACAGCCATCGTGTAGATGATAGCACCAACCTGATAGACATCAGTCATCGAGTCAGGCTCGCCGTACTGGTCGGGATTGAACTGCTCTGGGGCGGCAAAGGCAGCCGAGAGACCAGCCTCATCAGTTGTCTCTAGTGGCCGGCTGGATGTCCCCCAGTCTGCGATTTTGGCGACATCCCAGCTGTCGTCGGCTGTCTCGCGGAACAGAATGTTTCCGGGTTTGAGATCCAGATGCGAGATGCCCTCGTAGTGAGCGAGCTCGATCCCCCGACAGATACAGTCAGCAACCCACCGAAGCTCGGGGATCGAAAACTGGCTACCGCGGCTGGTGAGGCGATCGGCGAGACTGCCGCTGTTCATATACTCCATGGCGATCCACGGAAGATCATCGCCGGTCGCAACAACCCCGACCAGATGTTCATACTCCGTCCACAGCTGTTTGTCACGCTCGCGGGAATCAAGCTGTTCCCATGTTTCGGCCTCGCGGATGAACTCCTTGGCAGCAGCCGCAGGCAGCGTCTCTGTTTCGTGCGTTGGCTCCTTCACCGCGACAGTCGACGGCGGCTCTGGCCCTGAAACGTGGGCCTTATACACCGTCGCATGACCGCCACCGCCGATCTGCTCACTGATCTGTAGATCATCGTAGGTGAGCGACCGGCGCGGCGGACTCCGAACCGTGGAGACATCTGGGCGGCGCGACGGCGGCATATAGGACTGTTTGTGATCGATCCGTATAGAATGTGTGGTGCGAAGCCCGCTACTCGTAGAGTCGTTCAATCCGATCACTGACGAGCTCCAACTCACGTTGCCACTCTGCATCCAGCGTCTCAGTCTGGTGAATGCCAGTCGATTTCGCCTCCAGCCGGGTTGCGATCTGCTGGAGTTTCTCACAGAGGCGGTCGTACTCCGTGTTATCGAGCGGATGGGCAGTCAGAAATGAGTTGAGCTCACTCACAGCCTGCCGGGTGTCGGTCACCGATTGCGTGCTGGCGGTTCGAAGCTGATCAGCCAACAGATTCGCGTGTCGAGTCGGGGTGACAGCACCAGCCGCCGTGGAGGGTGATCCGTTTTTGTCCTCAACAGTGGCTTGGAGTTCAACACCAATTCCGACTTCGATCCGGCAGTCATCGACAACAGTCGCTGTCTCGCCGGTGCTAAGCTGCTGTTCTGTCAGATTCGTCCGCAGCGTCACCGGATTCGTGCTGGCGTTGTTGCGAACAGTGATCCCACGGGAAGTGGGTGCGAGTTCGACCGGCACCCTGTCGCCAGTTTTCCGGGAGACAGTCGCATCTTTGACGCCGAGATCAACCAGTCCGTCGGCTGTTTCGGCAACAATGGTGTAGCTGCCGTCGCCAACGCGGTAGATGCCAACCGGATCTGAAATCTGGACGCGTCGGTCATCCGCATCCGTCGGCAGCACGTATCGGTTCATTCCTCATTCCACGCATCAAGACTTGATTCAGTCTCGGCTATCGCCGTTTCGAGATGGTGTTGAGCAATCGGTACCACCTCATCCTCCTCGCGGGCCTGCTTGAGCGCGCGGCGGGCGGCTTTCGAGGCAATGATTTCGAGATCGCTGGCGACGTAGCCCTCGGTCTGTTGTTTAATTGCCTCCCAATCGAGTTCCTCTGTAACGACAGGTCGATCCCGAAGGTGGATTCGCAACACAGCAGCCCGAGCGGTCGCATCCGGCGGTGGAACCTCGATTCGTTCGTCAAACCGTCGCCATGCCGCGCCATCGATTTCGTCAGGCAGGTTGGTCGCGCCGACAACGACGATATCCTCGCCTTTGATTTCTGACATCTCTGTTAGGAACTGCGTGATCATCTGGCTCTCGCTCATCGTCTTGTTCGTCGAGTCGTTGCGCTCGGCCGCAATCGCATCAATCTCATCAAGAAAGAGCAGACACGGCTGGTTGTCGCGGGCCAGCGAAAACAGTTCAGCCATGTTGTCAGCAGCCTCACCGACTAGCGAACTCGTGATGTCGGCGGCCTGTGCGATAACAACGTTGTACCCCAACTCACCGGCGAGTGCCTCGGTGATGTAGGTTTTTCCGGTTCCTGGTGGGCCATACAGCAGGACACCGTTGACGACGCCAAGATCGTACTCCTCGTATAGTTCTGGTCGCTGAAGTGGATCGATCACCTGATCTTTGAGCGTTTCTTTCAGCTCGGTCATCCCGCCCACATCGCCGAAATCCATCTCCGGTGGTGCTTCGAGAAACGTCTCAGGGTCGACACCTCCTCAGCGGACTCACCAGGAGAGCCACCACCTGCTGAGCCGGTCTCAACAGCGTCGCTGTCGGTTGCGACAACCTGCGTGTCGGTTTCGAGTCGTTCGGCCGCGGTCGCCAAATTCGCTGCCAACTCCTTCCGTTCGGTCGCCAGTCGATCGTTCGGCTCTAGCTCTGCGAGATCCTCTAAGACGCCGACACACTGTCGGTAGTAGCGTGCAGCCTTCGTCGTATTCCCCTCCTCGCGTGCTGCTTCAGCGTGGTTGCGGTAGCGCGTATACTCGGATTCGAGGTGGGTTTTTTGAGCACTCCGCTTGAGAGACATGGGTTAGAGACTCGATGGAGAGTCATCAAGCGTAAACTCATCATCCAGATCATCCGGTTCAAGCTCAACACTGTCGTTGATATCGACCTGCTCTTTGGAGACTTCGCCGGCCTCCATCTCTCGCATCAGCTCCAGTTCTTCGTCGGCTCCGGCATCGAGATCCTGATCGAGAATTTCGACATCAAGGGCCTCCTGTACCTGTTTCATATCCTCGATTTCAAGCCCGAACTCTGCCATCTGATCCATCACTTCCCGCTGGAGTTCTTGGGCGTTGAGCTCGTCATCAAACAGCTGATCGAGTTCGTAGGACTCGTCGTTGCCGTTGTGCATCGCCAACACCTCGCGCATCCCCTCGATGGAGATGACGGTGCCGAGTTTGATGCTGTTGGTTTTGTGTTTCTTCTTTTTCACCTCGTATTTTTTCTTTTCAAACTTGGCCTTCTGGGCATACTGCTGGCGGCGGAACTCGTCGGCTTCTGCGCCTTTCTGAAGCAGTTTCTGATACCGATCAGCGTGTTTGTCCATCTCCTGTTCGATCTGTCTGAGACTCTGTTCGAGTTTCGTCTTATCTTTCCGAAGCTCGGTGCGACTATAGACGCTCTCGTCCAGCAGCGTCGCGGTATCAGCCGTGCCGAACCGGTCTTGTACCCACTGGCGAATGTCCATTACTAACAGTTAAGGTTTCCACGTATAATGTCTTTCTGTGCGTTAGCTAACATGTTGGTGGCTGATCCCACAGAGCCAACTATGAGGAGCCCGTAGCTCCAAGCGATTGAATGCGTGTAGCCGACAGCCGAGTCGTACACTCGACCGCGAGGATACAGCAACCCACAGCCCAAACGCCATGACAGACTGCCAACGCTGGCTCACCGAGTTAACCCACGACGCTGATCGGATTCTCGATGAGGATCTCGCCGCGCTCAAACGCCGCTCAAGGGGGAAGCGAATCGAGCAGTACGAGCAGATTGCCGAGGCCGAATCCGAATTCCAGTGGGAGTTCACCAAAGACTGCAGCGGGTTTCTCACGCGACACGAGGAGACCACAGTCCGCGGTGAACTCCGGCTTGCCCGGCTGCTGTTAGCCGCGAGTTTCTACGCAGACGAGGAACTGCCAGGCGAAATCGAGGGCGATTTCATCGAGGCAGAGCTGCAGGCAGTCGTTGATTTCGACCGGTTCAAACAGTTCGACGTGCTTGATGAACAGCAGATCGAAAAGCGGGTTCGCCGGATGGATGGCGATCTCGCGGAGTTGATCGAGGAGTACGCCGCAACCCAGATTGCCAACATCGACGAGCTACTCGACAACCCCGAGGTGCAGCAGGATGTCATCGAACGCCTGCTCGAACGGTACGAAACGCGACGCGAGCGGATTCGACACGGGGTGTTAGAGTATGCCGAAACCCATGGACTCGAAGAGATGGCAGCCAACATTGATGGCGAGTTGGCTGTCGATACGGCCGCAGAAACCGACGGCCAGAGAGAGCCACAGCCAGAGCCAGCCGACGACAAAAGCGGCACCGATGTCGTCACCCGTGCGACAGCCCGGCTGTTCGAGATGGACTATCTGGGTCGGTTCGAGACAACGATGTATGAGACCGAGACCATAGAGCTGCCGGAGGAGACGTTTTCGGTTCCGGAATCATACTGGGACGACCGCAAACAGCGTCGAGATCAGGCCGACCAGATAGCGTCTTTCGGCAACCAGACGCCGGATTCGATGCCGGTTAATCCGACGCTGCGCTTCGAGATTACTGAGTCCAAATATTTCGGCCTCAGCAGTCGCACGCGAATGGCAATCGAGGCGACCGTCCATTCGCATCTCTCGACGCATGCGAAACAGGGCTATGACGCAGAACCCGCAGGCGTCGATGATTTGCTCACTGTCGTCGACCGCGCGGGAGATACCGAGACGCCAACGCTGATCGGGATTGCCTCACCCACTGGGTGGACAGATGAAGTGATTCAACACGTCCGCGAGGATGAGTTGAGCCGGACGCGGTACAGCCGCCAGGTCAGCGTCTGTCTGATTGATCTTCGCCACGGAGCGTTGATCTACGACGACACCGACCCCGTCGTGACTGAAAACACGGGGCTCTTCGAGCGGGCAGTCCACGCCGAAAGCGTTGCTAACTGCGCCAAACAGCTCCGCGAGGAGTATCTGACGGCGTTGGGACGAGACACCGTGTTGCTCACCGAGGTTGTCGACGACACCGATTTCGACCGCCACGTCGTCAAGCAGGCATTCGCACGACTCGAAGAAAACGGCGATGCCGAACAGTTCTATCTGGAGGAGTCGGGAGTGGCACTTGATTTTAGTGCATGAACATTGCTGGCGGGATGCACACCAGCGATTTCGCCTCACTCGCAGCAAAGCTGCTCGTTGCTTCAATCCCTGTAGCGATTTTCGTCGTTCGCTCCGCTCACGACAGAAACTGCGCCGTCCGGGAATTGAACCCGGGCTAGAGCCTTGGGAAGGCTCTGTCCTACCACTGGACCAACGGCGCGCATCCTGTTGGTAGCCTCTGATCGCTGATAAACCCCGCTATTCGGTCGAGTGGGCAGGCAGATTCTGCGGCGACATCCCGGTTTTAAGCCGACGGATCACATCAAGAAGGGTATATGAACCCAGAGGAGGCGGCTGAGACCTGCCAGTCCGTGCTGTCGACTGTCGCAGAGACAGTCATCGCTGACGACGAACTGCTTGAAACACTGCTGACGACAGTGCTTGCCGACGGCCACGCGCTGCTGGAGGATGTGCCGGGAACGGGCAAAACGCTCACCGCACAGAGTCTGGCGACGGCACTCAATCTGGAGTTTACACGCATTCAGTTTACGCCGGATCTGCTGCCCGCAGATATTACGGGCACACACGTTTTCAATCAGGAAACCGGTGAGTTTCGCTTTCGGGAGGGGCCGCTGTTTACAAACGTCGTCCTCGCCGACGAGATCAACCGCGCACCGCCGAAAACCCAGGCCGCACTGCTGGAGGCGATGGGTGAAGGCCAGGTCTCAGTTGGCGAAGAAACCCGCGAACTGCCTGATCCGTTTGTCGTCATCGCTACCCAAAACCCAGTTGAGCAGGAGGGAACGTTCGAACTTCCAGAAGCCCAGCGGGATCGGTTCATGGTTAAAACCGCAATGGGATACCCCGACCGCGATGGCGAGCTTGAGCTGTTGGCCCGCCGAAGCAACCGGGAGACGAGCGAACCGGAGGCAACACCGGTCACTGATCTCTCGACAGTGCGAGAGCTGCTCACAGTGCCTGAGAACGTCTCTGTGCACCCTGAGTTGAGCGCGTATATCGTCGATATCGCCAGAGCAACACGGGAAGACGACCGCGTGCGGGTGGGGATTTCACCCCGCGGTATCCAGCGACTATTCGAGGCCAGTCGGGCGCGTGCTGTGCTGGCCGGTCGGGAGTACGTCGTCCCCGAAGATATCAGTGCGACTGTCCACCAAACGTTTGAGCACAGAATTGTGTTGACAACCGAGGCGGAGGTACGCGACACAGCAAAATCGGCTGTTGTCTCGGCGGCTGTCGATGATGTTGCTGTCCCCGCGATGGACGAGTTGTAAGCCCAACGTAGCCGGAGACAGCCAAACTGCAGCACTCCTCACGGCGCGCTCACACGAATCGCCAACAGTGCCGCAATCGCCAATGAAACCACAACCCCGACAGCCGCAATCTCAGGTGCTGGCGGTGTCAACTGTGGGACGAGCAACTGATACAGCAGCCACGCGCCAACCGCAGCCACCGCACAGTAGACCAAGCTCCCAGTGGTATGGACTGTTTCCGCCCGAAGCGTCGGCGACGACGCGGGAAGCTCCTCGCGGAGTCCCGTACTGAACTCACCGATATCCCAGACACAGAGCCCGGCAGCGGCAGCAAGCATGGCAAACCCGATCAGATCAACGATGACAGCCGCAACCGCGACGCCGATCAGCCCGATGCTGGCTAAGGCGACGCTGCCGGCACGACTCGGCAACACAAACACTGTTTTCAGGCCCGCAAGCGCGCCAAGTGGGACAAAAAAGACAGCCAGCAACACCAACACAACAGCCGTCCCCGCCGCAAACGAGGGGATGGATTCAGCAAACTCGATGAGTTCAGGCGGAATCGCCGGCGGTGCGGCCGCAACCAACTGTTCCATCACCGCCAGCTGACTCGCCGCATACCCCACTGGAAGCGCCGCAATAATCCCGCCAGCAACCGGCGCGGCGAGTCGAACAAGCAGCCACCCCCATCCACGCCGGAGCAGTCGGATCAGCCGCTGGAGAGCCAGCAGCCCGACCGAGATGGCCGTCACAATCACGAAAAGCAAGCGCAACGATTGGGCAGTCACGACGCCAACGACAAGCCCACCAAGCGGACTCGGCAGTGTTCCAAGCAGCACATCTGTCCGAAGCAGCCGCGTGTAGGGCTGAAGTGCTGCTGCCTCCCCGGTTTGAATAGCCAGCGCGTTCAACAGTAGTCCACCACCCACGATGACGCCAAGAGCGAAACAGCTACGAACAGTAAGCGACCGCCAGCCTTGGGCGGTCTCAATCACCTCGACGATTGGCTTCCGGCGGTCTGGAGGAAGCAGTCGTTCAATGGGAAGCGACGCAACAAGCAGCCCCAACGAGAGCAACGCGATCGAGAGCAGAATAAAGAATGTCGCCAACGCGTGAGCCGGATCGACAGAGACCAACAGCCCAACCGCCTCAGCACCAAGCGCGCTGGTGGCGGCAGCCGCCTGCTCGCGGAGCTCTGCGCGGGGAAGTACCTGCACTGCAAGCAAGGCAACCACGCCGACGACGCCAGCGAGAACAAAGAGATTTGTCCGGAGCAGTGCTTTCGCACTGAGCGTTCGCACAGGGGTGAGAAACGCCCCAAGACTGGCTAAGGCGAGTGCGAGCAGTCCCACTCCAGCAAACAGCCCGAAAAAGCCCTCCTGTAGGAGCAAAAAGACAAGAAAACCGACCATCAGTAGTGTCGTAATCCCACCGAAGACCGCCGTGACCACGCCCGCTCCCGCAATGAGTGGGTTCCCACTGTTGGTTGCAACAAGCGTGACTGCAAGACAGAGCCCGGCAGCCCCAGCGAGTGCGGCACCTGTTGTACCTGAAAAGGCAGTGCCGACGATGGCGACAACGCTAAGCGTCAACAGAATGCTGAACCAATCACCGAACCGAAGACTAAACAGTCGTCGTTTGATCGCCTGTTTGCTCTGTTGGATGGTCACAGCAACGCGAGAGTCAGTCGACTCGCTGTCCTCATCAGTCAGCGTTGCATACGGACTGCTCATCGTGACCACCGCTTTTGGAGTCGCTCAAGCTCAACCATCACCGGTTCGCGCAGATTCCAGTCCGCAAGTGGGATGTTGCGAGCACGAAGCTGTTCGATCCGCCCCTCACGCTGAAGTCCAGCCAGTCGCTGTCCGGGAGTGAGCGAATCCACCGCCAGCCCTGTCGTCATATCCGGCGAGAACACACTTACCGCATGTCCATAGGCCGAAAACTGTTCGGCAACGTCGACGATTTCATCGTCAACAACCGGGCTACAGAGCACGACCTGTGCATCCGACGGGAGGCGGCCAAGGAGCCGATCAATCCCTCCATCAGTTGCGACAGCAGCCGACTGATTCTCTTCGAGAGTAACTGACTGATCCGCAGTTGTCGCAGTATCAAGGAGTTCGTTAACCTGCTGGCGGGTACCCTCATCAGCACCTGGCTCGACCCAGCCACCAGTCAGCATCGCCAACCCAGTCTGGTTGCCCTCCTCGATTGAAGCGACGATCCCGCGGGCGGCTGCATACAGCGTCAGATCAAACGAGTTCGGCCCGCCACCGATGCCCTCGACATGGCCGGCAACGCGGTCGTCAACAACGAACACAACCGTCACAGCCTGTTCAAGGCGGTATTCGACCGTCGAAAGCGTGCCGGATCTGGCGTAGTGGTTCCAGTCGATGCGGCTGAGTGGGTCGCCAGCGCGGTACTCCCGCACGGAGTAAAACTCTAGTCCAGAGCCGCCGTTGTTGGTTGGCGTCTCTCCAAAATACTGGATGGTCTGCTGTCGCAACGGAATCCGATCAAGCAGCGTCTCACAGGTGAACTGGGTCGTGCCCTCTGGGGTCACGTGATCGGCAAAGCCAAGCGTTGCCGAGAGATTGCGACGGCGAACGGTTAGCTCACCAAAGGTGAACTCGCCGCGGGGCGCGATGATCTCGTACTGGTGGGAAGCGGTGCCACCAGGTTCGAGTGCGGTTGCAAACGAGGTCGAGCCATCGATGACAGCGATATCTTCGGGGATATCGTCGCTTACGCGAATATCAGGCAGCATCTGACTGTCAGCAGCCTCGATCTCAATTGTGACTGTCACCGGAACACCGGGGTTTGGACGCTCCTCGCTCAGCCTTCGGCGGACAGTGTAGGTTTCACTCGGTGTTGGTGTCAGCTCGGCCAGCACAACCAGCGTGATCGCCACAAGCGCGACCAAAAGCAGCGTTTCAAGCGCGACCAAAATCCCAAGAATTGTTAGAAAAATCCCGCCGACCATCGCGCCTTGCCACCGCGAAAGATGTGTCATTCGGTGCGATCCTCCCGGTCGTAGACTGACGCAATCGCGCTGATCGCGTGATCGACGCCGGTTTCGAACGGATCACGGCCACGCAAGAGATCCCACAGCGAAAGCGACCACGGCACTGATGGGCCCTCCTCGTCCGCAAGCAGCCCCGCGGCACGCTGATCATCCGTCCAGCTCCCGTCGTCGATAGCCGCAGTGGCTGTGTCGTGATCCTCGTTGGTTGTCTGTGCGCGAGCCGTCGTTGCGACACGGCCCAACTCCGCGACTGTCTCCCGGCGGGCGGTCTCGCGTTGACTCCGGGACTCGTCGCTGTAGTCGGTTGCCACCGACAGCGAGTGGTCGAATTGTGCGCCAAGCTCGCCGCGTGTCGTACTTCCCTCGCGGAACAGCGACTGGCTGCTTTCTGTGCGGTCGGGTTCGTTGGTGACTGTCTGAGATCCCCACAGTCGAGACCGAAACACGATCACGACAGCAACCGCAGCGAGAACAGCCGTTCCGGCAAGTAAGAGCGTGCCCGGCTCAAACTCCGTCAGTAGCTGTTCAATATCCGGAGCTGCCTGAAACACTTGGTCTGGAAACCGATAGAGAACGACAACCGCAGCCAACACGAGAGTTGCTGTCCCCAGCGAAAGCAGCGTTCGCAGCCGACTCATTGGGAGTCCCCCGGTGAATCGTTTGGCTCCGGATCGTCGGCAGCATTGTCGGCTTCTGTCTCCGCAGCAACGTCGGCTTCTGTGTTTTCCTCAGCAGCGTCGTCATCGGATTCGGCCAGCTTCGCGGCTGCCGATTCAACCTGGTTTGCGGCATCAACCGCGCTCTCCGCATGGGTTGTTGGATCACGCTCTCCGTACTCGACAGCGCGGAACGCACCCAGCAGCGTCGTCACAGGCGGTTCGGGAAGTCCGTTATCGACCGCCTGCTGTTTGATCGCTGCCGGTGTCCGTCTGGAATACCGAGGGATGCTGACGAGATCGACAACCGTTCGCCACGCTGAGCGAATCTGTTCGCGCTCGCTGACAACGCCTTCTGGGTCGACTGATTCAGTTGTGGTCTCTTCTCCGAACAGCGAGTGAACCGACTCCCGTGCCGAGTTGCGCGCCTCGCGGAAGGCGGCAGCGATCACCGCACGCAACTCAGCGACGGAGGTTACCTCTCGGAGCCGCCCAATCGCGCGTTCGATGAGTGAGCCGACAGTAAAGACGATACGGAGCAGCCGGGCTGCGATCTGTGTGGGAAGCCCAAGCAGGAAGGCGACAAATGGTTTCTCACTCCGATAGCCAAGGACAGCTACAAGCAACGCCAGCAACGCGCCGAGAGCGATGCCGGCGGTGCGGAGATCGCTATCAACAAGCCCTTCGACCTCAGGAGCGCGATCCTCAATGCCAGCAGCCACACCCTCGTCATCGTCGCTGGCGTCGTCCTCATCATCGCTAACAAGTGATTCAAGCAGCGCGCGCTCGTCGTCATCGAACTCGCTTGGATCGACATCGTCTGGGAAAGCGTCGGGATCAACGTCGCCATCCTCGAACGCATCACCATCGATCTCCGCGGGATCGACACCGGCTGGTAGATCTTCCGGATCAACATCGTCTGGCAAGGCATCAGGATCAACACCATCCTCCCCATCTGCATCAAATGCATCCGCGTCGACATCGTCAGCAAGACCCCCGTTGCTGCCGTCAGCTTCGTCCGAGTCCGCGTCGTCATCGAATGCATCGGCACCGTCGTCACCAAATGCATCAGCATCGACAGCATCTTCGTCGAAATCAGCCGTGCTGTCGCCGAGTTCACCACCAATTTCGTCATCAAACGCGAGTGCCAATGCGCCAGCCAATGCTCTAGTCACCTCACCCAACTCGGCGTCGTCGGCAGCCTCCGCAACTGACTCATCAAGCTGGGGGTCAGATGGGTCGATATCCACATCACCGGGATCGGGTTGGCCATCGACATCCTGTGGTGGCGCGGAAGGGTCGCCACTGACAGCCTCTTCGACCTGCTCGCCGGCAGACGGGCTGACGGCATCAATCGGTGTGTGGCCGCCCAAGACGGGAAGCCCACTCGCGGCAAGCACAACCGCACTCACGACAAGTAGTGCGGCGATTCCGGTTGTCCGACCGGCTCCCCCAACAGACATATCAGAAACGGAAGTGGTGAGGGAGTAAATAATCATCGCCACCGAGAGTCGTTGCGGCTGGAATCAGAGAAAGCGGTGTCAATAGTGGAGCCGCAACGTGTACAGCGGAAGAACAGACGACAACGCATGGTGAAACTCCAAATATCAAGAAAAACGCCGGAGTGATTGGTGAAAATTTTGTATTTGGTCACCACAGGTTGTGAGTACAAGCCTATTAGTCGGTGCCACCCCATCTGTTTGATATGTCCACGACAACCGGGGTAGTTCCCGACACAGCACCGCTTGACCTCCGGTTTTCTGCGTCCGAGCTCACGACTGTCGAAGAGCGACTGGTATCGTTTATCGAAACCACCGTTGCTGAGGCCGACGCCGAGGGTGCGACGTTGGGGCTTTCTGGTGGCATTGATTCAACGACAACAGCCTATCTTGCGGTCGAAGCACTGGGTGCCGAAAATCTCCACGGGCTTGTGATGCCCAGCGAGGTCAACGATCCCGACAAGATGAGCGATGCCGAACGCGTCGCCGAAACGCTGGGCATCGAGTACGACGTAATCGAAATCCAGCCGATTGCCGAACAGATCTTCGAAGCTGTCCCGAGTGCGACCGAAGACCGGCTGGCGATGGGCAATGTTTACGTGCGGACGCGCGCTGTAGTCAACTACTTCGTCGCCAACGCCGAAGACCGGGTCGTGCTTGGAACCGGCAACCGCGCGGAGGCGATGACCGGCTACTTCACGAAGTATGGCGATCAGGCTGTCGACTGCAACCCAATCGGCGGGCTCTACAAACAGCAGGTTCGCCAACTGGCTGCTGAGTTGGGTGTTCCGTCTGATCTTGTCGAACAGACGCCGACCGCGGGGATGTGGGAGGGCCAGACCGATGAGGAGGAACTCGGACTATCGTATGATACGGTGGATGCGATTCTCGCGCTCCACATCGACGGCCCACTGTCGACCGAGGCGACCGTGCGAACGCTTGAGTCGGTGACGCGCGAGCAGATACAACGAGTGGAGACACTTGTCGAAGCCAGCGAACACAAGCGATCAATGCCGCCAGCACCCGACCCACTCGCGTAGTGCGGCCACACTGACCACGGCAGCCAACGATACCGCTTCCTTTTCCATGCGGCGACGACGAAACAGGTAAACCGGGCGCTCAACAATCAGCGGGCGATGAAAGAGTACAAGATGCGTCGCGGGGAGCATCTCGAGGAGCGCGTTCCCGATCTCAAGGCGACAATCGAATCGTACTTCGGCCCAGTAACCGGCACAGAAGAGTACAACGGCCACGAACTGTATGTGGTCGCAGAGCCGGATAACCCGGTCTTCGAGCGTATCGTCGCCGGAGCAGCCGAATACAGCAGCAAAAAAGACCAGCTTGCAGTCCACTTCGAGGAGCGACCGGCCGAAGAGCTGATCGCGGCTGGCGAGGTCGACGCCGCCGAAGAGGCCGTCTCGCTGAAAAACGAGTTCCTGCTTGAGGCGACTGGACGGGATGCCAAATCTCGGCGGGACTCGATGAAACGAGCCGTCGAAGACGACGCACCAGACTACTGAGACAGCCGCTGACGACGTGTCGAGACGCTGCTGGCTGGAGTATGAACACCATGTCGACTGCGAGAGTCTGCCCCACAGCCGACCGAAAACAGCCTAATTAAGTAGACTCACACCACGGGTTCAGGTGATGGCCTCCTACGTGGGCGTCGATCTCGGGGCGACAAATGTCCGGGTCGCAGTCGCCGATGAATCAGCCACAATCCATGGGAGTGCAGCGAGCAAAACCCCGCGTGGGCCGACTGGAATTGCTGTCACTGAAGCGATTTTGGAGCTAATCCGCGACGCCTGCGGTGAGGCTGGAGTCGCCCCCGCTTCAGTAGTTGCCTGCGGTATCGGCTCGATTGGGCCACTCGATCTCGCGGCTGGGGCGGTCGAAAATCCCGCAAATCTACCGGATCCAATCGACCGCATTCCACTGACCGGGCCGATTGCAAAGCTGTTGGAGACTGACGATGTCTATCTGCACAACGACACCAACGCCGGGGTGATTGGCGAGCGGTTCCACGCCGAACGAAATCCCGACGATATGGTGTATCTCACTATCTCCTCAGGGATTGGCGCGGGCGTCTGTGTCGACGGCAACGTGATCGCCGGCTGGGACGGCAACGCTGGCGAGGTGGGGCATATGACGCTTGATCCACAGGGTGTGATGACCTGTGGCTGTGGACATGACGGCCACTGGGAAGCCTACTGCTCAGGCAACAACATCCCGCGATACGCCAAACGACTCCATGAGGACGATCCGATTGAGACCGCAGTTCCGATTGATGATCCTGAGTTTTCGGCAGCGGATGTGTTTGCGGCAGCCGGCGAGGATACCTTCGCCGACCACGTGATCGAACAGCTCGCCCACTGGAACACAATGGGGGTTGCCAACATTGTCCACGCCTACGCACCACTGGTCATCAGCGTCGGCGGTGCGGTCGCCCTGAATAACCCAACTCACATTCTGGAGCCGATCCGCGATCGGTTGGATTCGATGGTGATGGCAAACGTCCCCAAGCTCAAACTCACCGATCTCGGCGACGACGTTGTTGTCAAAGGAGCAGTCGCCAGCGCGTTGACCGGTGGCACTGGTGATCGCTCGCGGCAGTGAGCTGACGCTTTCGGTATGCTCGCCAGGCAATAGATCACGATTTATTGTCGGATTCCAGACTGCTGGAACCGCAACTTACCCATATGTGGAGCCCAAAGACTGTGGTATGAGCGAAGAGAGCCTGAAGTCCCGCGTGGAAAAATGGATCGTCAAACAGATGCCAATCATCCAGATGCACGGCGGGACAAGCATGGTGCGGGAAGCCAACCCTGAAACCGGCGAGGTCGTCGTCGAACTCGGTGGTACCTGCTCGGACTGCGGAATCTCAAATGTGACCGCCCAAAACATTCAGCGAGATCTCTTCATGGAGTTCGAGGAGATCGAAGATGTCCAGATCAAAGTGCCGTCAACAGGCGATATGGGCTCGGATACGGTCGAAGGCGGCCGCGGCGGCGACGTGCAGTACTCCAACGAATCTGCGGGCCATTTCTAACAGCGTCGCAACGACATCACAGTCCCTCTTCCAGCGCGGTGGCAACTGATCTCGCTTTCTCTGCGAGCGGCTCTCGAATATCGCCCGCGTCGACAGCGGCGGCAAGTTCGCTATCATCAACGCGCTCAATTGTTCCATCGGCGTGTTTCAGCACATCAACGTGGAGATCAACGTAGCGCACTGCATCCGGGAAACACTCTATCGGCGTACAGATGTTGACGTAGGTGCCGATAAGTTCCTCGTCTTGGGTGCGGTAGACAGTCGGATACCACCACCGACCCTCCGTAAACGTCGTTGTCGCCGTATCACCGTCAGATCGCTCAACGTCCAGTCCGTCGTAGCTGCCACCACCGGAAAGCTCACGGGTGACCGTTATCGACTCTGAATCGCGGTCGGTGACGGTGCCCGAGCCCAGGCTGAAACAGCGACCATCGGGTTTGCCGTGGTTGATTTCGACACTGTCGCCGACGGTCGGCCCAAAGCTATCAGTGACGGCAGTAAACGGAAATGCGGCATCGTCTATCTCTGCTGTCTCGGCACAAACGGCTTCGGCGAAATCAACGCCCGCGCTGGCAGCCTCGGAGCCGGCTTTGATGCGGTGGTGGCCGGGCATTGTTGTGGTTGCCTCGCGGCGTTGTGTATCCAGTGCGAACCGGGAGGCGCGACCAAACCAGACAAATCGGCCAGCAGTTGGGGCTGCTAGTGGGGCAGCCGCAGCAGCACTGTCGGTCTCAGCACCGGCTGATGCAGTCGTCTCGGTATCGGAGCTAGCGGGCAACTCGTCCGTTTGGGCCACTGCTTGCGACAGGGCGGATGCAAGGTCGTCCATCGTTGCGTCAGTCGCGTCGTGGTGCCACTGAATCCGCCAGCCGGCTGGAACTGCGACATCCAATAGCTCGGTCATCCCCGCAAGCTCTCGGGCCGCAGCCTCGTCAGCGGTATCAACAGTTGGCTCGCCCTCTCCTGGCAGGAGTGTCACAAGACTGGTTTCGGCCTGCAGTTGTTCGCCAACCACCGGACGCTCATCCAGCCACGGCGGCGCGGACTCCCGAACCTGTAATCGGAGCGTGTCGCCGGTCTCAACGTGGCTGTCAGCGTTGTGGAACGGAAGATACCCCTCAGTGTCGCCGAGCTCAACAATCGCCCCACTGCGGCGCGTAGCACTAACAGTACTCTCGAAGACGGCACCAGGCGGAGTTGGATCACCCCAGCAGAAGGTATCACGCGCGAGTGCCGAAAGCTCCGCTGTCGCAGCAGCAACAGCCTCACTATCGCCATGGATGGCGACCCCCTGACGGTCGGCCGTCATCTCGATAGCGACATCGTGGGCACCACTCGAAAACTGCGTGTCGAAACGGCGTTGAATCGGCGCAGAAGCAGCAACAATCTCCCAGCCAGCCGCCTGGAACCGGTGGGTCAAGGCGGTGGCGTAAATCCCGCGGATGCGGATGCGGTGTGACTCCGAGTCCATACCCTGGTGTCGGCAACGGTGGTTTGAAACAGTGCCGCTTCGGGTAGCTCGGGTGGGGAGATTGGAGAATAGACAGTTGTTTTCGATGCCTTGCCACCCTGCAAAGCAACTGAGAGACTGGTCTCAGTCTTCAGCCACGGACTGCAGATCTAATTGCGCGGTGAACTACCCCTGCCTACTCAGTCGCCTACGGCGACTTCCTTGAGGCAGGGGC
>OBKM01000184.1_pt1 | contig 30952 bp, 23 predicted proteins | sample 1519691 | NCBI WGS metagenome assembly OBKM01 (sample SAMEA37050418, study PRJEB22526) | metagenome | biome: saline pan; feature: lake; material: water | place: Egypt | collected 2015 | depth 0.5 m
CTTCTTACTGATCGCGTGGATAATTTCATCTGCGGGATTTTCATAGGAGTACCGATGATGGCGATCCGTCACAATCCCATCACCCGGCGCCAACAAATCAATCTCCAACCCAACATACACATCCGGGAACGTCACCGCATCATTCAGTTCCGGGAGTTCAACATCCACGTCGAGGTGCGCATCATCAAACGAAACAGCATCATCCCGGACCATCACCGACCACCCCCCAAACCAGCATCATCAGCAGAACGCCGCACAACAGACCCCGTCACATCATCAGCCCGCACCACCGGCCGCTGCCACGGCTTCCGCCCCGACGCACCCCCCGCAGCCGCAAACACATCACTCCGCTCAATCGGCCGCCGAAACCACGCCACACCCGGCAACGGTTCCACCGTCGTCGTCTCCGCCGAACTCACCGCACGCGGCCGTGGCGCCAACAACACCGGCCACGACGACTGCGTCACCCGATCACTGCACGTCCCGACCCGGCCATCCAACACAACCTCGCACACACCAAGCGTGAAGTACTCCGTCGGCTCATGCCGACACTCAGCACATTTCACATGACCGAATTCGAAGGTTGAGTGGCCAACCGGCCGGAAGGCAAACACAACAACCGGATCGCCTTCCCACAGCTCCTCACCGCAAACCACACATACCGCGGCCCCTTCCCCGAGCGCAATCCGTTTTAATTGTGATATTTCTTCAATCAACTGTCCGTTGGACTCTTGTCCAAGGCGTTCTGATTTGATCATGGGTTCTTACCTTTATCCGTGGGAACCCGGCCCGCGTGCCCTAACACGCGGGTTTCCTTTTGGAGGAAACCCCAAGGGACCGGTGTCCGCACCATTACTCATGCGGGTAATGGATATAAATCTTTCCATTACTCACATGAGTACTGGGTCTGATAAACCAGTACCTACATAGGGTCCGGAGCGAGAAAACTAAACGATGGCTAACCCCGAAAGGGATGAGGAGACAGGAAAGTTCACCGAAGCTTATCCGAGGGAAGAGTTTATTGAGGCTATTGAAAAGCAAGGCGGAATGGCAGGAACAACGGATATTGCAGAGGAGGTGGGCGTCATACGCGAAACAGCCTACAAAAAGCTTCAACGGATGGAGAAAGCAGGGGAAGTTCAATCCCGGAAGATCGGTAATTCGTTGATATGGACTGTTGCCAACGGATCTGAATAGTCGGAAAGCATATTTAAATTGATACTAAAACAAGTTATACAAAATATTACCATTTATGTGTGGCACGGTATAGTTGAGCACAATCGACTGATTTCGGGCAATTGAGGGATGAGCCGTGATATCGGCGAACGCCAATAAATAGCGTGTATTTACCGTCGAAAGGTCAGGAGGGACGCGGACACAGTCCTCAGTCCAGCTGAATCCAGCATCACTGGGTATGGACGCTGATTCATCGAGATCCGCTCATCTAACTAGTGCCGGGTACCGGTATATGATTTTAAATTTATATTTTCGCGTGTTTTCGAGGGTAAGTTTAAAGCCAGAGTGGTCTCAACAGTATTCTATGTCGATACTCCTTGTGCAAGGCTGTTCAAAATCAAAAAATCGACCGGGGGGAGCGGTTCCAGCGCTTGATTTATACAGTGGATATTTTTTCAGGATTATCAAGAAAGCGATACGTGAGGATGAATTCGACGACCGTATCGATATTTCAATTCTCTCAGCAGAATACGGGCTTATCGATGCTGACCACGAAATCACTTGGTATGACCGGAAAATGGATACTGAACGGGCAAGAGAACTCGCCCCCGCTGTGCAACAGACACTCAAAAGCAAACTGAAGAAGACGTATGAGATGGCGATAATCAACGTGGGTGGTACGTACCGCCACACACTTGATGGAATAGAATCAACAGTTCAGTCCAAAATACACCATATTAACGGTGCTGGGATTGGGGAGAAAGGACACCTGCTTAAACAGGTAATCCGAGGAGACCTACAAGCCGCTGCTCCAGACTCGGCCATGGTAAAGTCATAATGTCGGAACTACGAGCAGACAGGGGGTTTGATTTCGATATCTCAGCACGGGCTGGAGATGCTCGAGCTGGTGAACTAAACGTAAATGGCACTATCCTGAAGACACCGAACCTCTTCCCGGTGATGAACTTCTATGCTGGCGGAATGGAGCGGAGTGTCTACGGTGGAGGGATTCATAGAACCGTGAAAGAACTGATGATCGGTGCTGATCGAGTTGGGACCGAACCACTTACTCAGTATTTTGATGCTACTATGATGTCTGTATCTTCGATTACGGATTATAACATCAGCCGTGAACGATACGAAGACTATCTATCCGCCCCGATTAAGCAAAGAGATGTTTTTGAACCGTTTTCAGGCTTGGTATTCACGGATTCTGGTGGATTTAAATTCTTAAACGACGCGGAATTCGATGGAAGTGATTTTGAAGTTGAAATGAATCAAAGGACAGTCTACGAAATCCAGGAAGCCTTCGGGAGTGATATCATCGTCAATCTCGATCATCCGATCACGCCTGGTGACACACAAAAAGAGCGAATTCGGAAAGCAAAACTAACGGCCGAGAATATCCACGAATTTCTTAGTGTGAGTCGCAATTTCGGGGGTGCAAAGTATCTCACACTTCACGGCTACAACTATTCGATGATGGACGAGTTCCTTGGAGCCGTTACAGACGAGGTTCCAGAAGGTGTCATCCGAGAGGGCTTTGATGGGATTGCGCTCGGCAGTCTGGTACCGAAAAAAGACAACCGGGGAGCACTGATCAAGGCCATCTCAGACTGTCGCGAACTCATGGATGAATGGGGGATGTCTGAGTGGCCTCTTCATGTTCTCGGTATATCGAGTCGTGCAATCCCGTTGTTAGTAGGACTGGGTGCCGATACCTTCGACTCTAGCACCCATCTTCATAACGCGATAAATGGAAAATATAGCCGTTCGCTTATGGAGCGTGTTCCGAAAGATGAGGTAGACTTCAGTAAGTGCGACTGTCCAGTTTGCCAGTCGGATTTACTTGTTGAACGGATGAAAGGTAACGCGGAATACCAGAAGGACATCTTGGGTCCGATCGCTGTGCACAATCTTATTATCCATAAACGCGAGATCGCAGATATCCGCCAAAGAATCAATCAGGACGGAACCGACGCACTCATTGAGTATTTTGAAGAGACGTTTAGTAGAGATAAAACAATGCGACGATTTGCACATGACGTAGTCAATGAATCCTTAGGAGGGTATTTTTGATGAAAAAGTCACCAAAAGTTAACGAGGTAAACGAATTTCTGGAAATTGCCAGCGACTTCGAGGACCCGCTTGAAGTGATCCGTGAGTCCTTATCGAACTCCTACGACGCAAATTCGGATCACGTTCATATTACGATTCGAAGACGGCCGGACGGGTCTGACATCATCATAGAAGATGATGGCCACGGTATGAACGAACGAGACTTAGAGTCATTCTTTGATTTAGGGAATTCTCGCAAGACAGATTCGATCGGATACAAGGGGCATGGGACGAAGATTTTCTATAAGAGTGACCGGATTGAGGTGACAACTGTCCATGAGAATACCAGCTACCGCGCCGTCATGGATGACCCCTGGGAAAAACTCAATAATAAAATTCTCCCAGAATATGAGCTGACCAAAAACTCTGTCAGAGCTGGTAATCCGGGAACAAAAATCAAAATAACCAACTTTCGATCCGGGCAAGGATTCGATCCGGAAGAGCTGACATATAACAAGATTCACCACTATCTGAAGTGGAAAACAATAGCTGGTTCGACGGCGCATTATTTCGGTGATGGTCAGCATGAGATGGAAATTACTGTTGATCTCGATGATAAAATCGATGATTCTCGTGATAAACTTGTCACGACGAACCGGCTTGAATTCCCGGAAGAGCAATTAGAGCCAAATAACAGTGACTATCCAGCTGAACGGATGTGCAAGCATTACCCAGCCAAAGAGATTGACATCGAATATGACGGCGGAGAAACGACATTACAGATTGTCGGGATGGTTGGTGGTAAGGCGACTCGTAATGAACTTCCGACGTACGGAAAACATTCTGCTCAGTTCGGGATCTGGCTCGCAAAGGATCATATAAAAGTCGAACGGCTGAACGAGGCGATCTCACACGATAACGAATTTATCCATTTCTTTTTTGTTGCCAACTGCCAAGACATTGAACTCTCTGCAAACCGCGAAACGATCCGGAACAAAGCGAGTCCGGTCTACCGCGCCTTGAAGGAGGAAATTGAATACTATCTCTCAAAAGTTACGCGCGATCCATGGGTCAAATCGTATCTCCAAACACGAAAGGAGGGAGAACACAAACGCAGGTCAGCGAATCAACGGTCATCGCTCAAGGAGCGGCGTGAACGTGTTGAATCAGACAGCTTTCAGCCAACGAATCAGACGGAAGTCTTGATAGGACTTGAACGGGCGGTGAGTCGTGATAACTCACTATCATTAACTGTCGAAGACTTTGAAGCTGGGGCAGACGTTCATGCTATCGTTCGCCAGAACGGACGGTTACGGAACACAGCTGTATACACGCATCTTACCGAGCTGTTCGAAGAGGAAACACCGCTAGAAAATACCGAGCTTGCCGTATGCTGGGAGTATGGCGATCTTGCCGAGCTTCGTGAATATGAACGTAATGGCTACTTCGGGGGGGAAGTTGATCTGCAACTTGACGAAGGGGGGCTCCGTTATCAAAACGGTGGGGGTACATTTATTGAAGTGATCGAAGTGAAACCGTTATTGGATTCAAAAACACCTCCTATTGCGAGTTCGCGGATGTCACAGTCGGATGTTACTGATTGAGCTAGGCAGACAAAACTCTGAGTAGACTCGAATTCCTCTGAAAGACTTTTGAAAGATGTTTATCGTCTAAAATGAGCGGCTCTGATCCAGTTTCTCCAATAGCTCTTGGATATTTTTGTTTCTGAAAAATTCCGTGAGCTGGAGTGCTTGTGGATCACGCGGAAGCACGGTCCCTCTACCGTACGCACTAAACGCATCTTCTATGACTTGACGATAGGTCTTACTTGTCACGTAGCCAAGAATCACCTCGTAGGAATCTCCATGCTGCCTCAAATATTTCTCAACGCGATCGGTAATCAGTTCAATTTGGTCTGTATCTTCCTTCGCAAGCACGTAGTCATACTCCAGAACTGGTTGACGAGTTTCATATTCAACAGGAACGGGGCCGTACATCCCTGAAACAGTCACCTTATGAATATTTTCAGTTCGGTCTCCTAATTTACTCCAGAGCACCGAATGAGTACGTGATTCTGAATACGGCTTTTGCTGACTACACGGAATTAATAATAACACGTCCTTCCCGCTTGGTGGATCATAGGACTGTGCACGGATATCGAAGTCCCCTGGAGTGTATTTGAGTGAAATTCGACGACGATCATTCAATTCATTTACACCAGCATCCCACTCTGAGAGTTTTGCTTGATCGCTCGTCAGCGTGGACCCAGGCAATAGATCATACGCGCCTATTGATTCGATATCGTTCCGGAGTTGCTTGTCACGCAGCTGTGCTTCTTTTAGCCCCTTCTTGATATCGTCGTGATCGCGGGCGAATTCAATGACATATTCGAGCAATCGACCCTCGCTGATCGCTCCGCGGACCAGACGAAGCTCCTCATTATAGAGTTCAAAATTATGACGAGCTAGCAGAGCGTAGTAGTCACTTTTGATAGGTTCGTCATTCTCTTTCCGTTTTTGTCGCTCATCGTAACTAAGATCGGTGTTCAATTCCTTGGCCAGTGTTTCGTAATCCACACCCTCATCTCCACATAGTGTGCATTCTGGGAAATCACAAGGAAAGCTGCCGTCCGGACGGAGATGCTCTTCAAGTTCGTCTAGTGTGTGGTGACTCCATGTCTCTGGGTGGGTATACTTCCCGTACTGCGCCGTCTGCATGTGCGTTGAACAATCGAAAGAGTCGACACCAAGTAATGAAAGTAAGCCGACCTGTTTTCCACCAACGCCAAAAACATGGAGCCCGATTTCGTCAGCATCGCTTTCAGGAATCGCGTCTTTAGCACCTTGAACAATATCGACGAGAACATCAATACTGCTTCGTAGCGGGACCAATGAACCGATCGCAAAACCCTCAAAGGAACTATTGATATCAAGTTCTTCGACGCGATCTAGGAAATTTCCGACATACCAATTGATAGTCTCATAATCATGTCCATGAAGGGCGATATAGACACTCGGTTCATCACCGGTCGCTTTTCGCTCTCTGAGACGATCAGCAGCACGTGAGTTTATTTCAAAACTATCCTCTAAGCGATCCGGATTATCCAGTATGCGAAGACATTCAACCGCACTGTCGATACTTTTGTTCATCCGCTCAATCTTCTCATCTTCGTTGAGTTTCGGAGGAATCGGATAATCCAGCGTGGCAATGATATCGGCTCCGAAATCAAGTTGCAAACCGAGAATACTCTTTGGATCAGTATAGAGTCCCCACTCATTCGGTTGGCCACCTTTTTTTGGTGCTTCGCCGAACGTATTCGAGTTCATCAATTTGAAGCCGCCTGAATCGATGAATATCGGCGCATTGAGGTCATCAAACCGTTCGTGGAAAGTCTCTGTTCTCCAAAAGTCATTGAGGTTGTCCGGTGAGACCCCGTAGTCGGTGAAACTCATCGCTTGAAACATCACGCCCTGGAGATGATTTTTAGAAATGAGCTTATCTCGCATCCGCCGCCACACACCGCCCGATTTGACGGTAGTACCCCCAATCATATTGACTACGGGAAAGAGTGCTGGCGTCTCAACAGGTCCATGAGGAACGTCCAATTCACCGAGTCGACCGTAGCCGTCATCACCAACGTCTTTCACACGAAACGATGCCATCGACTGTAGAGGGTTACACAACTGGTGGTCAAAATCTCTTCGTTCCCTGTACTTCGTAACGCGTCCCATGGATCTATTCCTGTCCACGGCCGTGTTTAATCACCTGAAGGGAGTGGAATCTCCTGTTTTGCGGCTTTCTTGATGTTGTAGACTGCACACATCAGTGCCAGTTCACGAAATTCTCGATACCAGGTACGCGCTCGCAGGGCGACGCCCAGCGAGCGCTTAATCGAGGAGAAGACGGTTTCTGAGTTGGAGCGTTGATAGTAGAGATCGTCATTAATCCGGGCGTTGTGGGCGTGATCGTAGGGCTTGTTGATGCAGTGCTTGATCAGCGGGCGAAGATCAAGCTCCTCACGGAGATACTCACGCAGCCACGTGCAGTCGTAGCCTCTGTCAGCGGTGAGGATTTGCAACTCGTCCGCCTGCCGGCGGGCGAGTTGCTTGCAGATATCGGCGTCACTTCCCTCTCTGGTGGTCGTACAGTGCAGATCAAGAATCACGTTTGTCTCTGTATCGACGAGCTTCGTAGCTTTGAGGTCCTGTACTTCGTATTTTGTCTTGGTGCAGTACGAGCGGCTCGCAGGCGAGCGCTCGAAGTATGTCGCATCAATCGCCCCAATCGGTCCGGTGTCGTGAAGCTGTGCAGACTGTTGGAGAAGGGCCCGACAGACCGCCATCTTGATTCTATCAAATGCGAGACACAGCGTGGATGGGTGAGGGAGATCGGCCGGTTCAAGGCCGATCTCCCGTGATATTTGCGGCATTTCCTTCAGCAGATCAATCGTCATCCGGTAGGTCGTATCGAGGTAAATCCGGAGACAATGGATGGATATCATCGCTGCATCGGTGAACCCGCCGCCCCCTTCCGGGGCGGCAGGTTCGTCCCAATCATCGGCAACTCTTTTGACTGCGAAGACCACACATTCGGTGAAGCGAGAGATTAGCGTTGGCACACTTCGCAGTCTCTCGCTTCAACTCCCTTACTCTGGCGACCTGATCCGACGCTGCCTAGCGATTAAACACGGCCCTGTCCACAGATACAAGCTGCTCGAATGTGAGGTCAAATTCATGACCGTCCCACCACCGGTCGAAAAATATGATTCAGTCCCTGAAGCCGAAGATGATATCCATAAGCGATTATCGAGTCTCCCAGAGAGTGAACGATGGTTACTTCCATCCGTCATAGACGCAGTGCTGCCAACATGGACAGATGCACTCACGTCATTTAGCGCTCATTCCGAAGTTACACGTGAGGAGTCAATCGCTTTGTCGCAAATTAGATCCGTGTATGAAGAGTCAGAAGATACGCTTGGAAAACGTGCTGCACTTCTCGGATCAGGCACCATGTCGACACTGGACGAGAGTCATGTTCTGTTCATTGTTTTGTTTCGAGATCTCCAAAGAAAAACTGGAGATCGGACGAATATGAACCCCCACAAACTCCGCGTTCTGCTCGATGATCGGTATACTATCGAAGAGGGCTGATCTTCGTCGCTGATGAAAAATCGTGAAGTTTGCTAGATCGACCCACGGTAGTTTCAGGATTATTGGGGGAACGTATAACATGACCCGCGTGTCAAAAGTGCGTATCGCGGTTCAGAATGCAATATATAGACTCGAACACTGACCCGAGCCGGGTCCCTGACGACATCGAACCGTTGCTGTCGGCCATGCTGAGAAACCAGCAAATCAGACACGAAGGCCACGAAAATCCATCAGAGGTAACACAGGCCATCAAATACGAGCGAAAACAGCAGGATCGGCGACACACCAGTCCCTATACTGGTGATGATCCGTTTGTTCAGTCGATTATCGATATTTTTGGCTTCGATCCTCTGGATTTCCAAACCCAGAGCTGGGAAACAGTTGATATACTTGATCAAGAACGTTGGTCGGAAGGAGAAACGAAGGCAGCGGTGTTTTCGGCGCCAACCGGCTTCGGAAAAACGGAGGCATTCCTCGGACCGCTGTATCAACTGCTACGTGAAGAGCGACAGGAATCTGTCGCAATCGTATATCCGAGCCGAGCGCTACTACAGGACCAGCTTAAACGTATTCTCAAACATGTACATGAAATAAAGACCGAGCTCGGAGATCAACTCTCGGTCGGGTGTTACGTCGGTAACATGCCGTGGAATCGCGACGATTTGGGTAACAAAAGTTTCTTCCATTCGACCGGGGGTCGTCCACGCTTTACGCTCTGTAATTGCTGGTGTAGTGACGAGGAATCGCACTCCTTCGAACTACACGGAACAAGCCAGTCCTACGTTCTCAAGTGTGAAAATGATCCGTCTCATCAGTTCAACGATCGAGAATTGATCCTACCTCGCTCCGATCTCGTTTTCAACAATCAGCCCAATATCGTACTGACGACATTACAGTCGCTGGAGGCATTCGCACACAAACCACACTATCCGCTCATCGACAAATTCGATACTATCGTTCTGGATGAAATACACCTCAACACGGGACTTCAAGGAGCTCATGCTGCGAAAATAATTCAGAACGTCAACGACATTTCGGACGACCCACTTCTATGGCTCGGATCAAGTGCGACTATCGATGATCCCGAGCGGTTCGGAAGCCAAATTTTCGGGTTGGATAAATCGGACGTCGAAACAACCAAGCCGCCGTCTTCGGACTTCGACAAAGAGCAAGACGACTACGAACACTACTACTTCATGCTCGCTCCTGAAGACGGGCCTGGCGTTTCTTCAATGGCCATCCAGCAATCAATGCTGTTAGGTCATACGATGCTTGAGGACCCTAAGGGAGTTCGGAGTAAGCAACTCTCCTTCATCGATAGTATCTCTCAAATCAACCAACAACTCGTACAGTTTGAAGACGCTGACCGAACTGAAGAGTTGTGGCAGTTTCATCGTGATGACGAGCACGGCGAAGATTGGGACAGCGTCGCTGCCAGCATGGGGCAGCAATTCATCGATGAGCCGCTCGAATTTATGCCGGTGTATTCTGAGCAAGGATTCGATAGAGACACAGTCTCTACCAGCGATATTTTGTTATCAACGAATTTCCTTGAAGTTGGTATCGACGTAGGGGAAATCAAGATCATCACACAACACCGGACCCCTTGGGATCTTTCGTCGTTTCTTCAACGTGCTGGCCGGGCGGCACGAAAATCCGGGATGGATTCACACATCGCCGTATACCTCTCAAGCCTGACCGGTGATTCGAATATGTTCTATCGGGCCGACCGGTTCCTCGCTTCCGATATCCGGACTCCACTGAATACTAATAATAGAGTCGTCGAATGGATTCACGACCGATTCAATCGGTATTACGATCAAGTTTCCGCAATAAATGACCAACGGTTTCGTTCGGCTCTCAATGCCCACGCAACCTTCCTTGAATGGTATCTAAAGGATGACCTCGGGTACGATGCCTACTACCAGCTACTCATCAAACCGCAGAAATTCTTCGACGAGGAACTTGGAATTGAGGTTGCCGCTGACCGACTCCTCTCCGAACCAGTTGTCGAAGATGTCCGACAACAAATCGAAGAATACCTCGAAGAACAACACGAGGAGTTGGGTGATATTGAGGAGTACTTCGGGATGGAAGATGGTGAAATCATTCGAGGCGCTGATGCGATCGATACGTTCATCCTCGAAGTTCAGGACCAAACGCTACGTGTAATCAATACGTTCGATGGACAAATAACCGGGTTCGTGGCCAAGTTAGAACAGCACGGTGCGAGCGGATATGAAGACTTGGCAACAAGGCTGAGCTCAAAACTATCCGAGGCGCGGGGAGATGCTCAGGATGTGCCGGACGACCCAAAAGAGGCTGTAGCACACTTTTCGTCGTTGCTGGCAGAACTGTTCGGTCTCACGGGACAGCTCATGCAATTACGGAATCAAGCCAACTCTGCATCTCCGGAGCCGATCCCACAGGTTGACCAAGCAAAGCTGTCTGATTTGAACGACACCGTCAATCAGTTGGAGACGCTGAGCGAAGACGAGCGGCTTCAGGATTACTATCGGCTCGAAAAGCAGGTGCATTACCTGCAGTCGGCTCTTGATGAGTATGAATCGTACCTCGACGCGAAGAAGCCGTACAACTCTTTGTACCGAATCAAAGATCTCCTTCGAGGAGCGTATTATTTCGATCTATACCTCCAGACGGACGGTCGGCAACTCGATGATGAGGTGTGGTTCGTCCCACCGGATTACTTCGGCAGCTCGGGACAATTCGTCAAAATCCATCGAGAAGGTGGGGAGCGTGACCGACCCGAAGAGTCGATTGATCAGATCGTGGGCACGTACGCACCTTATAGATCCGAATATCAATCCACAGCGGGAATGATGCACGCATTCCTACCGAAGACGGAGGTGACTGAGGATGGCGTCGTCATGGATTATACAAGACACGTTTCTGGGGAGGAGCAGGATGGTGTACTCGTGCCTGATACCGTTCAACTCACAGAGGTGGAAGATCTGTCGGGGGAAAGCGCACACGAAATGGTTCGATATTGCCCGGAGTGTTTTCAGATTCTCACCGGTGACCTCGATAGCTGCCTCCGACATGATGAGCGGGCTTATGGGAAAATTCACTCCGAACCTCACGTCAACACAAGAGTCACCGATCGCAAACCCGTTGAAAAGACAGGTAACCTCACGTTAGCTGACTTAGAAGCTAAGGTGACCCTCGAAAGCGTCACGTTAGAAATCACACCCGGTCGGTATTATGGGGAGGAAATTGGGATTACCTACGATGGCGATGCGGAGCGGTTCACTCAAGAGTTGCAAAGTCCCGACATCCAACTTGGGTATACGACTCGAACCCGGGGACTGGTGTACGATATCGAATCCTTCCTTGGGAAGCTTGACGACGAGGTTTACAACTACGTCCAACGCTACAAAGAGTTGGAGGAGGGAGACTTCGAACACCTGGCGTATCACACCGCGGCTCACTTCTTTTTACAGTTCGTGACCGATGTAAGCAGTGTGAGTAACCAGCGGGTATTCTATGGCTTCGATAAGAGTGCAGGCGAGGTGTATGTCTTCGAACGAACCGAGGGTGGGCAGGGGATCGTCGACTTGGTATATAATGAATTGCGCACAGACCCGGGAAGCGTTCTTGAATCGTTAAACCGACTGATGTACAACGAACAAGTGATTAGTGAACGACTGTGGGCACAGTCGGACTTCGTCGCTGACCTGCCTACGAGGAAGACAGACACGGACCACATTCGACCGGTCGTAAAAGACCATCTTCAGACGCCGTTCGATGACGTGATTGAGCGAGTCACCGACGAGGTCATTTCCTCGGTTGACCACGCGAGACAGTTCGCCGAAGACGAAGGAATCACGGTTCAAGAGTCGTACGACCTCAAACACGTCATCGCAAGAGAACAAATTAAAGGAGTCGACGAATTCCCACGGGAAATCGTTGAGGCGCATAAAAGTGGTATCGACAACGTTGACCGTATCGAGACGGCGTTTTATTCACCGGATATCGACGGCTGTGTCGAGAATCTGCATATTACCGAATGTATCGAAGCCGGTGAGCAGAGCGAAACGCTCAGTTACGTGATTCTTGAAGCGCTCCGTGACCAGCTCACTGAGAGCGTCCCTGATACCGAAGCTGCAAGCAAGATGTTCGAGCATGAACTGCCGCCAGGAGGTGAGATCAATGGTACGAGCGTTTTCCTTGACTTCTGACAGCCTCAGTTATTTTATTGGGTACACACTAGTGCACGCAGACCGGACGATTATTGTTTCGCCGTGGTTGAGCAATGTCGATCTTCGATTCCCGGTCAATAGTATTCTCGAAGACCGACACATGCGGTTACTTGAGGCCGTCGAGCAGTTGCCTGACAAGGATGTGACATTCATTGTTCGAAAAGGTGAACGACACAACGATTTCATTCGCAAACGGCTCCCTGAGGGAGTGTCTATGCACGAGATTGAGAACCTTCACGCTAAAGTTGTCGTTTGTGATGAGTTTGCCTATCTCGGATCCGCTAACATCACCCATGGTGGCTTGACGCTCAATCGGGAAGTCTGTGAAATAATCGAGAATGAATATGAGAATGCTGAGGCCTATCTTGAGGCTGAACTGGATATCACGCTCTGAACGACCTCGCGTATACTCTGGTCCATTCGATTATATCTAGCTTTTCCGCTAGATTTCACATTCATATACTTGTATCTGCCTCGAAGAGTGGCTATGAAGACGCAAATCACGTTTGTACTCGATTCGTCCGGGTCAATGGCTGCAATAGAGGAGGATACAATAGGCGGCTTCAATACGTTCCTTCAGGAACAGCGTACCGAACCTGGAAAAGCCACTGTCACGTTGTACGAGTTCAACACCAACGTTGAGCGACGGTATCACGGATATCCAATTGAGGATGCTCCGGGATTGGACAAAGAAACGTACAGTCCAGGAGGACGGACGGCACTTCACGACGCGATCTCGACAGCCGTCAGCAAAACCGAGGACTACATCAGAGAAAAGAAATCTCATGAAAGGCCTGAAACGGTCATTATAGTCATTTTGACTGACGGAAAAGAAAACGCTTCAGAGACGCCGCAAGAGCGAGTCCGCGAACAGGTGAAAGCTTGTCGAAAAGAGCGAAACTGGGAGTTTCTGTTCATTGGTGCAAATCAGAACGCAGCACTCACTGCGAGCGAGATGGGTATTGCTGAAGACCGCTCTCTCGATATGGCGCATAGCGGGGAAGGAGCGAAAGCAGCCTATGAGTCTACGTCAAAACGGGTTAGTGAAGCCCGTCGACATGGTTCTACCAACGGGTTCAGCGAGGACGATCGACGGCGGCAAGATGATGCTGAAAGCCGCTAATCTTACTATATGAACGAAACAAAGTGCAGGTTAGAGCCTTTATCAACCCGTATTTAATAATACTATTTGGCTGATATAAAATCCGGACCAACCAGTCGGGTGCACCCCACCCCCACTAATCTTGATTGGTCCGGATTTGACCCCGTGACAGGGTATTCGGCACCCTGCAGCGGGGTCACTACGCCAAGTAGGTTATTACCACTTTAATCGATAAGTAGCCTTTCAGTATATCGCGGTTGTCGCGCAATCAATGATGAGGGAGCGGCTACTTGTTACTTGTCGCCGGAATTAGCTCAGATATTATTTCTTCTGGCGAACGGATCTCGATAATCCAGTCAGGACCCTGTTCTTCGTGAATCAAGTCGACAATTTCTGCCTCATGATCAAGCAGGTCGTCGCTGTCTAGTGTCATCATGACGCCGGAACCCCCATCAGCAGTCCATCCTGCAGCATCGGTTACGATTCTAGCGTCGGCGCCATGGTCGAGCAGACTACTCAGCGCTAACTCAAGGCTGTATGGGGCCAATGGGTCAACCGTGTTCTCCTCTAGTACCGTCTGGAGATACTCCATCCGACGAGCTGCCGCTCTGATAAACCGACGGAGTCGTCGAAGAACCTCGGCCCGATTATCTAGATTAGACAGCTGCATTTGCATTTCACGAACGTGCCCTCTATCGTTTCCGCCAATATACACGCGTCGGTCAGCTGGGTTGTATTCCTCAACCCCCTCTTCTGTTTCCTGAAGAAAATCGAGGAAGTCTTCATAAATATCTCGCCGACGCTTAGTGACCTCTTCGAGTTCTTCGAGGACGTTTGGACTGACAACCACCTCTATTTTGTCCGACTCAATCAGCTCCTGCGAGTGATTTATCTCCCACTCACGCTGTACAAAGTTCAGGAGAATGCAGGTGTCAGCGAAGATTTCCTCGCGTGATTTTTTCTGAGACATATCACTTATTCCATATATTGTCTTGAAAGTCCGGAGATTGTTCGTTCAATTTCATCCTCACGTGATGGATAGTCAGTGTGGTCGGGCAATAGTCCGGCAGTCTTAAGCTCCTCTTCGAACCGGTCTATCTCTCGTTCAAGTTTCTCTTCAAACGTATTGAGACGGTGTTGACGCTGTTCCCGAAGCGCGTCAGCTCCGGGGCCGGTTGCTGTCTCGCGGGAGATAATGAGGCAAGGATATCGCCAGACGTAATAATAGAAGAACTCCTGCATTGACTGAACGACGGCAAGATCATCGCGGTTGAGTTCTTCTGGTGTTTGTTGTTCCAGCATCATGAGCCCATCTTCAATCAGGTCGGTGCCTCGAACAACGAGATCGAAAGTCGTTGCGAGCGTCTCTGATGAGCGTACCGTGTAGTGTAAATCGGAGATGTCGAGACCTGCTTGGTTTACCAATTCAGGTATCGATTGGTTTGGTTGATTGCCGTTAATATGTGCTTCAATGGTCAGCTCGATGTCGCGGAGTCGGGTTCGTAGATGCGTACTTTGAACGTAGAAATCACGGTATGCTTCTGGTGCGTGCTCAAGATAGAAGTTCTGAAGGAACCGCATCGTATTTTGTTTCCACACTTCTGGGAGGATAGATTCATAAAAATCGATAATATCGTCCCGACGATTGTGGATGATCGTGAGTGGACCATCATCAGTTGAATCATCGGGATCTGAAGGAGCGACAGAAAACAGGATTGGATCAATCGTATCTTCCTCGGTAGACTTAGCGGTTGTGTCGACACCCGTCCCGGTGTCCGGGTGCTTGGTATCGTCGTCAACTTCGTCTGCTCCGACCAGTTCTTCCGTAGGTGGTGCTGGACTTGCCTGGGGCCATGATGTAGCCGGTCCACTATCCATTTCAGCTGCATCAGTGTCTCCGGTCGCATCTACCCCAGGACCGTCGGTGTTCGCAAGTCTATCGAACGCTGTCCGGAGTTCAGCCGGCGTCGCAGTTTCTGTCGGAACAACTGCTCCAGCGAGATACCAACTGTGGGTTATTGGGAGATCAAATTCATCGATCGACAAATAGAGCAGCTTCTGGAGTTTCGTCTTGTTAGCGTAACTCGGATCAACATCATCGTGGCGATGAATGGCTTCGGCAACACATGAGAGTAACTCACTAATTGCCGCACGTTCGCTCCGAGTAAGCTGTACCATCTGAGACTCCGGTCCTTATTGCAACAAGGCTTTGCGTCACATATATAGCTTCACTTCGTATTTATACAGGCTCTCCAATGTACCGAGGGATAATTTCATGTCACCTATTCTTTAGTTATCAATTTAAATACCGTCGGCCTTCTATCTAAACTGAAAACAAAACGCAGCAATTTCAGCATTACCAGAATATATAAATAAGAACAAACATAATCATGCATACCTGATCACCGGTAGTATATCACCGGTACGGCTTGTTGGCATCGTCTAATCACCATCGCACGATCGGCGGTAACGGTTCGCAGACATCAAGTACCAGCAAAGAATCCGTCAGCGAAGCGCAAAGTGCCGATAAAAAGTCGTATTGCGAACCTCGTTCGGCGGGTACACCCCCGCGCCAGCGGCCACCAGTAGAAGGTGCTGAGCGTAAGACTGTTCACGAGAATAAGAAACGCCAATCTGTATCCGCCGCAGGGTTTGATACGGCAACATCCTGTCTCGAATGCGGGACTGAGTCGTTCGCACGAAGCGAAAGTGGTGAGTGGTACTGTGAGTCTTGTGGTGTCGTCCACTCTAATGCTGAAATTGAGTTCACCGAACCGGGCTGGCGCCCGGCTGATCAGCGCCGAACCGGTCCAGCCTCTTCGGTTACTCGCCTGTCGATCGGCACAGTTATTGGGGAAAAATCGTGCTCTTCACCATCTTGGACCAAATACAATAACCGTCTCGATCACAGCCAAGAAACGCTCCGGCATGGCCTCAGCGAAGTGAGAGCGGTTTCCGTGGCACTAGAGACGACGGCGAAAGTAACAGAACGGTCTGCATTTCTCTTCCGACAGGCAGCGGACAAGGGGATACTCGTTGGCCAATCGATTGAAGCCGTTGCGGCGGCGTGCGTCCATGCAGCTGCCCGTGAAGAACTAATCCCATTCCCACTCAAAGAGATAGCAGAAGTTTCTCCTGTTGGTTCAAACGAGATACGAACGGCGTTCAGCAAGCTTCTTCGGGAACTCGGGCTAAAGATTGCACCACCCTCACCAACGGACTTCGTGCCCCGCTTCGTATCTGAAGCGGGACTCTCCATTGAGGTACGGAAAAAAGCTACAGAAATTACGGAAAAGCTCGTTGAGATGGGTGTTCATGTAGGACAGAGCCCGACAGGCGTCGCGGCGGCGGCTATTTACGGGGCTGCCAACGCCAGAGGTGAATCGATAACTCAAGAGGAGATCGCGTCAGTCGCGTTTGTGAGTATAGTAACGTTATCCCGGCAATGGCAGACAATCAGGAGCGAAGTCAATATCAACGCGCAAAAATAGACCACTTGATTTATCAACGCACGTTTCAGCAGTTTCGAGGTGGAGCCCCCGGCGTTAAACAGCAAGGGCTTCCGTGGTACACGAGTAAGTACGCCGACACCACTATTACCTAGGGGAACGGCGGTATTATACGAATCAGGCCGAATGTAATGTTTGGGGGGAACTGATCCGTGAAAGCTGAGAAGAGTATTGACCGAACAGGGGATAAGCCAAACCTCGTCAGGAATAAGGATCTAGTTTCGAGAGAAGTCCATGACAAGATAGAGGCTGCATTTGAGGAAATCAGAGAAACAAATCAAAGTGAGTATCAGCATGCAGAAGTGATCCGGGCATATAAAAAGGCTAAATCGGACCTGGAATACATCGTTGACGAACCAAGAGTTTCTAGTCATCGAGCTAAAGAAATCATCGAAAGTTTGAATGAACGAATCGACCTGATGAACGAGATCCTGACGGGTATCTCCGAGGCAAGACGGAAACTCACGATTTTGAATAACAACTCCCCAGTTCCAGAACCGAAGTTGAAACAGCTCGCAAATAACTTGATCAAAGCCTCGGAAGCGGCGGAGAAGCTCGGCCGCGACGAGCCAAAAATCGAAAAGTACCGCGAAGAGTTGGCGGAGCATTCTTCACTTTTCGTTCGCTTACCTGACAAGCCGTATTCTATCACAACAGATGGATCAACGGATGAAACTGCTTCAGACAGTAAACGGTCAGCGTCAGCGGAAGGAAGCAATAATCAAAATGGTTCTGAGTCTGACAAAGCTGATAAAGGTGAACAAAAGACCAGCAGAGACGAGCTGATAGCTGAACTCCATCGACTGAAAGGGACAGTTGGCGGGATGCCGGAGAAAGTACATATTCAGAAGTTTTCCCAATACCGTCCTGATGATTTCGAAGCTGAATTCGGGAGTCTGCATGAATCTATCAACGCCGCCTTTTCTCCCGAAGAGCCCGCTAGCGAAACATCCCCAGTACGAACCGACACTAATGAGGAACAGACGGGGTCGTCTGCAAAACAAACTGACAAACAAAAAAAACAAGCCGAACTAACCCGATCTGATGTATTAGACGAGTTTGAGCGGGTCGGGAATCAACTCGGGAAGCGACCGACCACGTCGGAATTCGACGAGCATTCCCGATACGGATCAGACGATGTGTACGAGTTCTTCGATAGTTGGAGTGCCATTGTTGAGGCTTCCGAAATAGAAGCTGCGACCAGAGATGAGCTTCTTGATGATTTGCGTCGATTGGAAAGCGAGCTCGGCGTCCCACCTCTTTCTTCACACATTGAGGAGCAAGGCAAGTTCTCGGTGTACGACTACCAGATGGAATTTGGCAGCGTGGAAGATGCGCTCGGGGAAGCTGGTTTCGACATCGAGTCGCGGGTTTTAGAGATACTCGGAGATGTTATTGATGAATCCGATGGAAAGCCGAAGATGGCTGATTTCAGCGCAGCCTCACCCTATCAGGCAGTTAATATTTATAAATGGTTTGGGAGCTGGGACGAAGCATTAGAGGCTGCTAAGGAGAATCAAAAAACTACTGTTGAGATCGATACCCGCACGGCCGAAGATGGAAGCACGGAGCAAGATATCACCCAAAACGAACTGTCCGAGATTTATGAGCTGGTCCGGAATCTTCGAACACTGACCAACGTCATCATCAAGGCCCGCGATGAAGTCATAACTGATGAATCTGACAAATCGACCGACCCGATGACCAGCTGGGCCGAAACAGTAGATGGGCTTTGGCGCGGAAACAATACTAATGAGCCAAACTACGGATCTCAACAAAGTAATCGAAATCCGTTTTCCATGGCAGAGTATCGGCAGGCTTTCGGCAACGGTGACCGAGTGACTGAGTTCGAGTGCACTTCAGCAAGACGGCTCAGTCCTACCGTTGCCGCGCTAATCGAACCGCATTTAGATTCTGACCCGGAAACATTCTATCTCCCGGTTGACCCCGATTCTTCAACTCCGGTCCCTGTCATCGTGGAGTCGAAAGACGCGCTACGCCGGGCATCAGAGATGCTACATCGTCTGCCAAAGCAGCCCGAAGCGGCAGCGCCGGCGACCTCACCGAGAGCAGAAGCTTATGCGTCGGATGAGGAAAATGATACTGACACTACTTCGGGAGAACTACTGGAAGTCAGTGGGGTGACCGACAGTATCGCAGAAGTACTTCATACGGCTGGCCATCGAACCCGTGAAGACCTGCGGGCTACCACGATGGAGGAATTAACCACTGTCGACGGAATTAGCGAACAGCTCGCCATGCGAATTAAACTGGATGTAGGTGAATGAATTTCCAATTTAAATGCTCCAAGCTTACATAGAAAAATAACCAAACGGCACTACCATCCCATGTACACTCCTCGACAAACCCTAGACGCAGCAGTCGACCGGGCCGCAGAAATTACTTGGTGGAACCGCCAGATGACGCGTCTTAACGATGTCATTGGTAATGAAGCTGCCACAGATTTCGTTCGAAACGAACTCGTCGAACAGAAAGGCCCCTACGTCGAATTCGTGGATGCCCCTAAATTCGATGAACAGCCCGCAACAGAGTTCCTTCGCTCGCTTGATTACGATGATGAACTCATTGACGCCGTCGTTGCCGAACTCTTTGATGGCGACCAAACGGGATCGCTGTACCAACATCAGGCAAGGACAATTAAAGCCACGGCCACCGGCACTAACGACAATATTCTCGCAGTTCCGACAGCCACAGGTAAGACGGAAGCCTTCTTTTTCCCCGTACTGAATCACTGCCTTTCTGCCGACGAATCCGGCCTGAAATCGATTATTGTCTATCCCATGAAGACACTCGGGGTTGACCAGCTCAATCGATTCATTTCATATTTGGATCAGATCAATCAATATCGTAGTCCCGAAGACCGCATCACAATCGGTATCTGGGATTCGGACACACCGACCCGGGTTGGGACCCAAGACCACGAGATTGAGCAGGGATCGTATGTACGGGGCCTTGAGTGCCCTCGCTCCGGAGAGAAACTACGGATTCTCAGCGATCTCACCATCGGGACTGACGACAACCAGTACTCGTGGGTTCGCGTAACTCGTGATGCTATCCGAAATGGGGCCGAAATTCTGTTGACGAACCCAGAGGCGCTGGACCACATGTTTGTCAGCGATAATGAGGAAACCCGAGAAATTCTCGGTGAAACTCCCGGGCAACATCCTGTGGAACATATCGTCTTCGACGAAGCACACGTTTGGAGCGGCATCTCTGGAGCCTCAATTCGATTACTCTCTGAGCGACTCAAATCGTTCTATGAAGAGCGTGATCCGCAGATAACGATGGTGTCTGCAACAGTTGATAATCCAACTGAACTCGCCCACAAGCTCACAGGTACTGACGAATCAAAAATCAACTCTATCGGCTTCACGAGCCGTGAGTTTCCTGTCTCCGGAACACCCCAGTTCGATCGGTTTGATCCGTGTACGGCTCCGGAGCTGGCCGCTGTTATGATGTTAGCTGTATCGGGCGAGGTTACCGGCAGGAAACTTGAGATGGAGAGGTTAGGAGATGCGTACCGAACAGCAGAAGAGATCGGTCTCGTCAGAACGACAACGGATGATAAAGTGATTCTCGATGCTGACTGCGAATGGGTAGCTGAACCACTTGTTCGGAAATCAGATCGATTGCTTTCGGAGGGACGGTTCGACTCAATCGCGGCCATTGCTACGGACCCGGCAGGCCAAGACGAGCTCGCCGAAGCATTACTGGATGCTGGCGGGCTTTACAGCGAATGGTTCGAGTTCGTCGTTGACTCTGTTCCTGAAGCCGCTGAATTCGCTCATTGGTTCGATGAAGAGACAACCGGTGAAGTCGGGTTCAAACATTATGACGACCTCGTCGCTCGACTCGAAGCAGAAGGCGTCGACGATGCTCAGGGCGTACTCCATACCGTCATGGCTTTTGGCCGGTTGGCTGGGATGGTGACAGAAAAATATCATGTCTTCCTCAAGCCACCGCACCAGGTGTATCTCTGTCAAGAGTGTGAGCAAGTCAGCCGCAACAAGCATTGCCCGGAATGCGACCAGAAAAATCTTGAGCTACAGTTCTGTAAACGGTGCCATTATCCGTACGTCGAGGTTGAAACGGCGGAAGAAGAGGAATTTCGACCATTCGATCGGGAAGCGCCGGTCGATAACTGTCCAGACTGTAACCAATGGCCCAAGCTCACTGACATCGGTGTACCGACATCGAGTCTGTTGTCGTACATGCTCACGGAGATATGTCGAAAATCCCCCTCGAAGAAAACGCTAGTATTCTCCGATTCGCACAGTGCCGCCGAATCTGTAGGTGACCGTATCATAGATACAGAATACGGACTGATGGCCGAGACTCTCTACGTGCAGGAACTCATCGACAACGGCGGATCTATGGATAATTATGAAGTGTTCAGGAACGTTTCTGACCGCCTTCGGGAGGAATACTGGGAACCTCTCATTCAGAACGAAATCGATGAGGACGGTACTGCGTACAATTTTCTGCGAACGTTACTCGAAGATATCGAAGGGCACGCAATGCTCCACAATGCCGATAATCTCCTCGATAGTGCCCTGGTGACGGCTGAACCCGTGGCGGATATTGAGGACACGACAGCACTTGTAATCGCGCACGAAACCTTCAAACTCTTCGCAAAGGATCCACGAACCGGATTTGCTAAGAACAGAATAGACATAGAGGGTCTACCGTTTCCAAAAGTCGTCGACCGCATCACGAGTCGGTCTGGATTCGACCGCGAGACAGTTGAGAGCATCATGCCGAATGTACTTCAGCGGCTGCTGGAGCAATCTATTATTGTAGAGCGGTCCTGGGAAGAAGTCCGACAGGACGTCGCCAACGCAGGCGTCGATGAATCGAAAAAAGACGCCACATTCGATTACCTCGACGAGATCTATGAAGACATTGAACAGACGGATATTCTGAGTGGAGACGCAGAAAGTGGCGTATTCACCCGAGACATGCGACGGGATGAATCAAAACTCACGCTTCTCAAACAGGCGGCTTTCTGTACGGAATGTTATCGGTCATACCCAGTCACGGAACACGACGGTATCGATGACTGTCCGGTATGTAATCGATCCATTGAGACGTATCAGCGTTTCAAAGAAACGAATGATGGATCATTAATCGTTGATCCGGGCTATGCTCAAATCGAATCCGGTTGGCCATACGCGGTTGACCACTGGGCCCACGATATAACCGAACCCATCAGAGGAGGTAGGGAACCAGATTTCATCACCGCTGGAATTCACAAAGGAAATATTCCTCACACTCTCCGTGGAGCGATTGAAGAAGGATTCCGAAAAAGCGACCCGGACATAAACATTGTCAGTGCGACTCCGACGATGGAACTCGGCGTTGATATTGGGACTCTCGATACCGTTTCTCAAGTTGGCATACCTCCAACCCTGACTAACTACGTCCAACGAAGCGGCCGCACCGGACGGACCCGCGGCAGTTCGTCGCTAGTCATGACCGCAATCCGGGGAGAACACCCGGTCGATGGCCACTACTACGGCAATCTAGAGACATTCTTGTCGAATTTCGAACCGGTACGTGTTCCCGATCCATACAATTTCGATGAACTTCTAGCCAGCCACGTAGTGACGGAGGTGTTCGCGTATCTCGCAAGGAACCCCCACCCTTCCAACGTATTCAATCAAACGTACCAAATCAACGAAGTGAACCAGAACCTGGGTGCTTTCGTGAACAATGTCGAAGAGAACCTGAGTATTCTTCGTGAATTCTTGCTCGACGTCCGGCGGGAGGCTCTTGAGAGCCACATCGAGGAAATCTTCGGTTCAGAGGGTGTGGAGATTTTCGAACAGGTATTCGTCGACGAAGGCCCGCTTGCGATAGAGGACAGAGTAGAGAAAACGTTCTCTCGAATCACTGCGATGTCCGGTTCAGCTGAGACGAACAAGGCGTTTACCGAACAGAATAACAGGCTTGACCAATGGCTTTCACATTTGGGCTATCTCGCTAATTACCGAAGTTTTGGCCAGCAGTTCCCGGTCAAATTCCAAGGCTCAAGTGAAGGTATCGAGTTCGAAGGACCAGGCCGTCTATATGATATGTATCCCGGCCCGGAAAATGAACTGGGTTCGGTCGTCACTCTCCACGGGACCGACTATATCGTAGATGATGTTCACGGATCATCGACTCCACTGACGACATTGAATGTCTGTGATAACGAAGACTGTGACCGTCCATTCGAAGGATATGGCCTCAGTATCGAAGAGTGTCCCCATTGTGGGGAAGAGTTAGAGGAAACGAACATACACGGCGTCAGTTCCGTCGAATGTAAGCCGGCCCGCGGGGGACAACGTATGTACAACACTTACGGGCTCACGACGACGGCTATTACGTCCGAAGGCCCTGCAACTCTTCGAGAAACATCTCAAAGCACCGTTTTCGGACTCCAATGTGAGGCAGACTATGGCCAACTCAAAGTAACGGACTTCGTTTATGCATTCGAGCGTCGCCACTCTGCAAGTCCTGAGAAGCAGGTTCTTCGTTCGGAAGCGCTGATCGAGCGTGACTCCTCAAGTTCTCCAGCCGGTCGTTCGTGGGAAGAGCGGTTAGAAGAAGCCAATACAGAGGAATACGCCCCGATTGGTCAACAGTATCACACTCAGGGTATCACACTCCGATTCGGTCTCCAGGAAGTCAAGGAACGGGTTGAGGACGCCGAACACGGAACTGACTCGTGGCCACAGGCACTCGTCAGTCTCGAACAGGCACTCGACAAGGCGATTGCTGTAGTCGCCCAGTGTGACCGGTCGGATTTCCGCGTCAAAACCGACAAGACGGAGTCGGAAGTGTTGATCCAGATTGTTGATAGTCGCCAAGGTGGAAACGGAATCGCATGGCAGGTGTGGGAAGAAATTTCGGATGTCGAGACACGTGTCACCGAGATCGCGGACTGTGATCGATGTAATGACTATTGTGACGAATGCCTGCTTCTCTCACGAACTCCCGCATACTATCTCGAAAATGACCTGCTCAACAACCAGATACTCGGGCGAGTTATCGGGATGGAGGAGCAGTGATGGACGAGCCACCGACATTCAAACGGCTGCGGAATGCGGATATCGCCGTCATCCACGATAATGTCGGCGAAACCTACTGGTGGTTACTCCGCTCGCTTCCAGCGATCAATTATTTGGGCTTCTCGACGTTCACATATCCGACAATGTGGCGGACTCTCAATACTGGCGGAGAGTTCCAGTCCTATACGAACCAGCACGATTATCTCGATTACGAATACAAGGTACTCGGTCAGCTTGAGGACGAAGCGTTCGAAGACGATCTAGTCGTCATTACGAATGAGTACTATGAATCTGAAACGCAGTACTCAATCGATCATCTCGTGAGCCGATATTCCGCAAAACCGGAGACACTGCTGGTAGTGACAGATTCCCCCCGGTTTACGCCTCGCGGCGGTCAGCGGCCATTGTATCAGGAACAGTTCGCGGAGGATATCGGTACGTGTCAACGAATCTATAATGGGTTTGAGTCAGTCTACGCTGATGCCGGCTGGGAGATGCCCCTGATTGACACAAAGAACCTATTTTTGCAAGACAACGCGAACCTCTACGAGCTCGTGGTAGACACGACTTTAGAGACGACCCGAGAATTATTCGAGGCGATTCCCGATGCACCGTTTCTTCCACTGTATGATGCCTTCAGCTCGATATTTGCTCGTGAAGATTCCTACGGAACGGTCCCGCTCGACGAGGATGGAATTACAGGCTTGCAACGCTGGCTCCGTCGCCGTGTCGAGTGGGACCGTGGTACAGCTAGCGAAATTGCGCAAATGTTGAACCGGGCTGTCAGCGAGGAGGGTCGAACGTTCGACCCATCGTATGCCAACCGCAGCCCAGAGGTTCACGAGGCCAGACAAGTGGCAAAGACCATCAACGCGACTGATTCATCAATTCATAAGAGATACAATGCCTGGTTACAACGGAACAACCTATGAGCAGTAGTGAGGGATACATCCTTAACGCGGTACAGACACCTGGGCCGCTCCTGCCGGTATATCGGGCAGTTCAGAGTGGCTGTGGTACGAAAGAAGAGATACGGGAAGAGACAGCCATCGAATCTGGATTGGATGAGATACTCAGTGGCCTTCAGCTCCTTCGCATGATCGGACGTGAAGATGAGGAGTACTATGCGAGTGAGTATGAGTGGGAGATCGGGACCGATAAGATGCAATTCAGGCTAACAGCGCTACATGGCCTTGCTCAAGAATGCGTCGAGGGGGAATGGGGTAAACAGGCGGCCGTCCTGCTAAATTATAAATATCTACTTGATAACGACATTCAATTCTTCGAGAACAACGAAGAACCGATTTACACGAAAATCGACAATTGGTTCGGGGAGATTGGGTATCATCCCCGATCACAGCAGGGCCGGATAGAACACAACGACAACAAATTCGCTAACTGGACTCGGCTTGTGCATTTTCTCGGATTAGTACATAAGGCGAGAGGGCGAGAGCACACAGTATATCCCGATCCAAAGCTAATTCGGGCGTCACTGAAGCTTGCAATCGAGGACCGCGGGATCACGGTTGATGGCTCTCCGAGCATTGAGATAGAACAATACCTTCGATGGCTCCGAGAAAACCTTCTCTATGTCGAGGCGACTGCTGACGGTGCCATCCCGGAAGCGGTGGCGCGTGTTTTGTTCGAACTGCTCCGAAGTGACGAGCTAGAGATTGTCGAATACGGGGACGCTGGCGCTGTCGGACTCGGTGGCGTTCCACCGTACAAAGGAATCGACAGCGAGGCAAACACGATCAAATTGAAAGAATCATGACTACGAACCCAGAGATACAGGCGGAAGACTCGCACCTCTACTGTCCTCATTTCCAGAACCTCGATGAACAGACGTTACGGCAACTATTCTCGAAGGTTGCGGCTATCCGTTCGGAAAATCGGGACCTCTTCGAGTTTACTCATCGTCCGATCGAGGTTTTCCGATCACCGCAGGGGACAAAAAAAGAGGAAGAGATTGTCGACGAGGAACGAGTATATCGAGAATTCTCAGAGAACCGTCTCGGCAACTTCACGGTTGTAATTGAGGGGGAAGTCGGGACTGGCAAATCGGAGCTGTGTGCGTACCTCGCTCACCGATTGAAGGCAGAAGCTGAACGCCCGATTCTACACGTCGATAAAGACGACGATCTGATGACATTGCTTTCCGAGCGAATTCCCGAATTCTATGAAGAGCAGTTCGGAGAAGAACTGCCGGGGGCCTCGAACTTTCAACAACTGAAAAACGATCTTGAGCAGAACGGTAGCGTGGTGGCAAACAACGCCACATCCGGAGCAATACTGAACCTGAGCGCAAGAGGTTACGAAATTGATGCGACAAATAAAGAAGAAAAGATCCGAGAATTCGTTCAGGACCAACTCTCACTACTCGTAGAAAAAGGCGAGTACGCGAAAGAAATCAAATTCGTCACCGAACAGGCCTATCGACAGAACGATTATCTCCAGGTAATCGAGGATGAAGTCGATACAGGAGAGGCAGTCTCGGCGTTCAATGAAGAACTTTGGAGAGAGATTAGGGACCGCTATCAGACAGCCTCTCTAGACGACGTTCTTGAGCAGGTTGGAGAGAAATTCACCGATACACGGCCCGTCATCGTCTTCGAGGACTTCGCAATCACGGCCATGGAAGGCCAGAGGCTCCGCAACTACATGGAACGGGATAAGGCGAGCGATAACTGGGATTTCATCGTCGCTGGTACCCGTGACTCGACAAAGGTTCTTCATAAACGGACTGCTGAAGACAGATTTGAGTTCTATCGGACGAACCGTCAAAACTCGAATAGCGTTCTGTTTCTCGATCAGGAGTCAGCCGTAGATTTCATTCGACCGTATCTCGGCTATTTCAAATCATTTGACGGGAGTGTCCAGTACGATCGCAGCGGCGAAGGCTTAGAACTAGATCTCCAGCCCGCTCCTTCAGGATCGATTTGTGCCAACTGTGGCTTTTGTGATGAGTCGTTCCGTGACCTTTTCCCGTTCAACGAGCCGTTTTTGCGTCGGATTTATACTGGACTCTCCGACGACGAACAGTCCCCGCGAGAGTACGTAATGGCTGTTTTCGATATTCTTCGAGATTATTACGAAGGATATGTTGAGGCTCCGTCGGACGCCGACCGGCTATCGATGTTAACGAATCCAGTCGCCCCAGCGACCGAAATATACGAAGATGCTGAAGCGCTGGCTAACTTAGCTCGTTGGTATGGAAACCAGACTGATCTAGGAATTGAAGTCGATCATCGGTTCGTTGACGTATTCGGTCTATGGGAGCCGGTAAATGAACTAGAAGGAGTCGAAGAAAAAGACGACATCGTCCTCATTCCAACGGGAAAGACAGGAAGTACGGGTGGAGGTGGTACTACCGGTGGTAGCGCCTCAGGAAGCGGGTCGGGCACTGGTGGCAGCGGTACCGTGACGCCGCCTTCCCGATCGAAAGCGGATCGAACCATCGCTGAGCTGCAACCCAACGTGCAGCCATGGCAACAAAACCCCGATCAATTTCCAGAAATCACGCGTTACATTCGAACAGGGCTACACGACGCAATAAAACGTCTGACGGATGATTTCGGATTGTTCGATGAGGCAGGGCTCCGATATAACCTCAGTAGTCAGAAAGATCCGTTCATTTTCGAATCGCAGGGGAAGGCACCCGATGACGACCAGATAGTCATTGACCCCAAAGAATTCCGGATTTCTGACTTACAAAACCTACTTGAGTTCGGAGTTTATCGTGCAGAAGACAAATCCCAAGCCGATTACGATGATCTCCTCTTGGGGCTGGGAACACAGCTCACTGGGTACGCCCGCCGTTGGCGACAAAAGATCATAGACGAAAACTTAGATTCCGAGTTTTGCCTGTTCGTAAAGTCGGTAGATTACGATTTCGAGGATTTCGCTCTGGCTGGATACGCCTATACAGTGATGCTCGATTCTCCGTTCAAAGAACTGAACGCGAAGACACTAAGCGAGCGCTTCGCTGATAGCTCATCGTATTCGCTCGATCAGGAACTCCGCGACGAACTAAAGAGTGAACTCGCAACGGACGAGTTCCGCGCCGTAACCGGGTTTCTCTCGGTTGGTAAATGGTTCGAGGATTTGGTCAACGAGTTCTTCGGGGCAAACGCAGACACCCTTGATATCGGGGCCGTTAGGGCCCGACTTGACGCGAATTCTCCGTATGCGGTACTCTCGGGGCTTGGACGACAGTACATCCAACGAATTTCATCGCGCGTTAGATTCGATACCAGCAGCAAGATTCGCGATATCGCGGATACAGCGTACGATCTCCAGAATGCGATGGAAGAGATCGAGGACGAATACCGTACTGAAACGGTGAACAACTTCACTGAAGAACTCGCAGAGGTTTCTCTTGCAGAGCTTCAAGAAACCGTTGAAACTCTCGAAACCTACGATGGTGTGGATCCAGAGATGCTTGAGTCGCTCAATAAATTTGTCGGACTCAATCAATCAGATATAGATCAAGCGACGAGAGCAGCCAGTTTGGCCACCCAGCTCATCCGTAGGTCGAAGGAACAACAACTCCAAGCCGTTTTAATTACCATGAAACTTACCGCGGGTGACATATACCAGCGATACAGCCAAATCAGCATTGTCGGTGGCGGTCGGACCGCAGATTTTGCTAACGAATTCCAGAACGTGGGGCAACATTATGTCAACTGAATCGAAGTCGCTACAGCATCGGCTCGAAGATGTACAGGAGAGTCACCGGCGTCGACATCTATCCGACGAACTGAACGAAGTCGCTGAGACGATGGAAAAGACTATTCTCCAACGCGAGTTGGCGAAGACATTCTTTGACGAGGAGATTCAAATTGATCCAGAGGCGAAGGAACGAGTGGCAGAAGTGTTAGAACTGCTAGATGACAACGACTACGAAACGGTTGAACAGCGCCTCAATACGCTCAAAACCGATGTCGAAAAGGCCGAAACGACGGTCGAGAACCGCATCCAAGAAATACGGCTCAAACATAACTCGACAGTCGCAGCGATGCGACGCCTGAACGACCGAGTCAACCGGGTTAGCGAAATGCGACTTCAAGCACTTGAGGGGCTGCTCGGTGATTGGCGTTGGAAGGAACACGTCTATCTCGATGAAGATGCCGACCTTGATGAACTGAAACGCAATGCTCGACAGTACGGTGAGGAAATGCAGGGGGCGTTCGAGAAGCTGAAAAATGAACTGTTCGGTGCCTACCCGGAGGAGATCCGAAACCTCGTCTACCGGATGATTGACGATGAGCGACTATCGTATTCTGACTTGACGGATGAGCAGCGGCGGTTATTAGCTGAATCGGACATCGAGGAATATATCGAACTCACCCTCTCATAGGTTCAAAATAATCGACCTTTGGTTCCTACTCGTTTTTTTAATATAAACGATGGATAATTAGGCATTGATAGGGATGTCAGTTTGACGAGGCGATAGCTGTGGGGACGCAGACATCGAAAGTGACGATGTTCTGTCTTCGTGTGTCCTAATCCAAAATTACGAATAACTATTTTCTATCGCTGGTAGATTCTGTCCATTTCAAAGTTTGTATGAAGATTATGAGAGAACCTTTAGCCAGAACAGGATGGAGCCGAAATGGCCGATAATATTTCCGGGCATAGCACCAAATCAATCAGTATGCCCAAAATCAGTGTTGAAATTCCTGATGAACTGATGGAAGATCTCGATGAGCATATCGGTGAGGACGGAAAGTTCGTCAATCGAAGCGAGGCAATTCGAGCTTCGATTCGGAAAACGCTCGATATCCTCGATGAGATTGATGAGCACCATGGACGACTTGATGAGGAGTAGTCCACCGGGTGGCGATTTCGAAACGGGTACGTCGCAGCGCACGACGCACAGGATAATTTTAAGTACTATCATGATAGTATCCCAGTATGACCCAGAGAATATCGAAGGCAGATCAGCGTTCGATCCAGTCGCTTGATGTTGGAGAACGGACACTGCATATCGGTGATGAGTCGCCGATTCGGATCAGTACTGGACACCGCATCCAACACCACGATGGGAAATGCTCGCGGCCGCACGGGCACAATTATTTAGTGACGGTCGAAATTACCGGCACACTCACCGAGGAAGGCTGGGTCGTCGACAAAGGCGTCGTTACCGATATCATCGATGAATGGGATCACCGGTTCCTCGTCGAGCGTGGTGATCCACTGATTGATGCGTTCGAAGCGTCCGGTGACGACGACGCGCTGGTTGTCCTTGAGCATCCCCCGACGGCGGAAGTGATGTCGGCTGTGCTTGAAGCGGAACTGGAAGAGCAGCTGCCTGAGAACGTCTCGGACGTGTCGGCGGCAGTGCGTGAGACGGACGAACTCTGTGCAACTAACTGATGCCGGTTGCTAGTGACGTTGCTGATCTCGGGTCGGAATCGCCGCCAGACGTGGCTGCGTTGCCGATCAACGAGTTGTTCTACTCGCTGCAAGGTGAAGGGAAACTCGCCGGAACGCCGTCGGTGTTCGTGCGGACTTCAGGGTGTAATCTCCGGTGTTGGTTCTGTGATTCTTACCACACGTCGTGGGAACCGACAGGAGCGTGGCTGGCAATTGACGAAATCGTTGAGGAAATAATGGCGTACGAGCAGGCTGAGCACGTCGTTCTGACAGGTGGGGAACCGAT
>OBKM01000185.1_pt1 | contig 30880 bp, 24 predicted proteins | sample 1519691 | NCBI WGS metagenome assembly OBKM01 (sample SAMEA37050418, study PRJEB22526) | metagenome | biome: saline pan; feature: lake; material: water | place: Egypt | collected 2015 | depth 0.5 m
TATCACTGCCCAAATCGCTGCTCATCTCGATCTCTCGAGTACAGATCAGGGTCGACAGCGTCTGAAACGTCCGTTTGAGTCTCCGTGAACGTATGGGTAAAAGACAGGGCTAAAGCCGTGGGTTTTCGCCTCGTACATTCTATAATTATAACAATATATCCCTTTGATGTATGATTAACAAGATATTTGTCCTGTTACAAAGTGAAATCATATATGAACAGCGAGATGCAGGCAGTAGTTCTAGCAGCCGGCAAGGGAACTCGACTGCGGCCATTAACAGAAGATAAACCAAAAGGTATGGTCGAGGTAGCTGGAAAACCTATCTTGACGCATTGTTTTGAGCAGCTTGTTGAGCTTGGAGCAACTGAATTGCTTGTTGTTGTTGGCTATCGAAAAGAAGACATCATCGAACACTATGGCGATGAATTCCAGGGTGTTCCAATTACGTACGCACATCAGCGTGAACAAAGTGGACTTGCTCATGCATTGCTCACGGTTGAAGAGCACGTCGACGACGACTTCATGCTAATGCTTGGCGATAACATTTTCCAAGCAAATCTAAGTGATGTTGTCCGCCGACAGAAGGAGGATCGAGCAGATGCAGCATTCCTTGTCGAAGAAGTACCATGGGACGACGCATCTCGATATGGGGTCTGTGACACCAATAAATACGGTGAGATTGTTGAAGTCATTGAGAAGCCAGATGACCCACCAACAAACCTTGTTATGACCGGATTTTACACATTTACTCCTGCAATTTTCCACGCTTGTCATTTAGTTCAACCATCTGACCGGGGGGAGTATGAAATCTCTGAGGCAATCGATCTTTTAATTCAGTCTGGCCGTACTATTGATGCAGTAGAGATGGACGGATGGAGGATTGACGTTGGATATCCAGAAGACCGTGATGAGGCGGAGCGACGAATACAAGAAAACAACAGCACCGAGCCTGAAGATACCGCCGATAATTCGTCAACAACTGATCCTGCCGAGACTGCCGCTGCTGACGAATAGCAATTCTTAATTCTCTGATTCACTATCGCGACATCACACATAAGTTAATGCACAGAGATGTTCTTTTTGCGCCGTCAAATTTAGTTATCTGTATGTATCAGCAAGAGCGACAACAACTTGTTGAGGCTGCTTCAAGAATCTCCTCACTAACACCTGGTAGAACCGGAAATATCAGTATTCGGCACGACGGCCATATTCTCATTACTCCGTCTGGAGTTCCATACGACGAAATGCGGTGGAAAAACATCTCTGTTATCAATGCTGACGGGAAGCAAGTTGCGGGTAATCGGGAGCGTTCAAGCGAATTTCGACTTCACCAGTTAATTTACAAGCAACGTGCCACAACAGCGATTGCTCACACACACTCGCCATGGATTACGACGCTTGCAGTTTTACGCGAGCCACTCCCTCCGGTCCACTATCAACTTGCGATGGCTGGTGGAACCGTTCCTGTGGCTAAATACGCCACATTCGGGACAGATAAACTGGCAAACTCTGTTATTGAGACTCTTAACGATTCTAACGTTAATGCATGTATCTTGGCTAATCATGGATTGGTTGCAACTGCTAACGCATTATCTGAGGTAACTGAACTCACCGAACTTATTGAATCAACTGCTCAGATATATTGTCAAGCCCGAGCCGTTGGAACACCAAAATTATTAACTGAAGAAGAACTTCAGACCGCATCACGCCGGTTTGAATCATACGGCCAGAATGACTAAGATATCCTGCTGGGACAATTCACATTCTTGGGATACGCCTTTCGCCGATTGTCTGTCCTGATAATACAGTGATCGTCTCAATTGATACCAGCATTAGTCTTAATATCCCGTAGCCTCCTTTCGTTTCGAATATAGTCGCCATCGTTGTATACACCGATACCAACCTCAATGTAGGATTGGATCTTCTCAACGTACTCCATGACCGTGTCCATGTCTGCAACATTTTCATCGGTTGTTGAAATACCACGAGTGTATGTTTTTCCAGCAAGTTGTTTGATCTCTTTTCGTATCTCTCTTAGTTTTTGAGCTTCGTTTGGTAATGCTCCTGCTTCCTGGCACGGCACTGTCCGAGGACTTGTTTCTCCATTGAGAAGAGAATATGCTTGGTTAAGGTGCTGTATTCCACGATCTAGTAGATCAATCGCTGCAACCCGTTGGTCAAGGTACTTCCCAAGTGCATACTCCGCCGTACTGGCTAATCGCCCTGCGGCACTAAGGTGATATTCTATTTCAGACATATCAGCCATACCTATCTATTTATGTCGTCTGTACGTATAGATTTAGTTTATATCCATCTCTAGTGGCGGCTCATATCGGCCAGACTCTGTGACGATCCAATCAACGAGCTTTGCAGGGGTAGCATCAAACGCTGGGTTTCCAACTGAAATATCTTCTGGGGCATTTTGCTCTCCGTGGCATCTTCGAATTTCATCAGGATCCCGCTGCTCAATTTCAACGTCACCTGCTGTTTGCTCTGTATCAACAGTTGATGTGGGGGCGGCTACGATAACTGGGATATTATGTTGGTTAGCAAGAACAGCAATTGGATAGGTTCCTATTTTGTTGAACACAACTGCCTGTCCATCAAACGCTTTGCCGCCATCAAGAACAATACGGTCAGCTCCCACAATAACTGCGTCAATTTCCCCTTGCTGCATGAAGTGACCTACTGCGCTGTCTGGAATTAATTTCGTATTAATCTCTCGCTGTTGTAACTCTGTAGTTGTAATCCGAGCTCCCTGATTCAACGGTCTAGTTTCTGTTGCTATGACATCGAGATTGATTCTTCGTTGTTTTGCAGAATAAACAATACCCAATGCTGTTCCCCAGTCAACAGTCGCTAATGCTCCAGCATTACAGTGTGTAAGAACAGTATCACCGTCATCTAGAAGCGTACATCCATGCTCACCGATCCGCTTATTTCGCTTGACATCTTGATCAGCAATACTCTGAGCGGTGTCTTTTGCTTGCTGTCTGATAGCATCCTTATTCTCAAGAGATTGTATTTTTCTGAGAACTTGGTTTACCTCCCGCTCCAAGTTAACAGCTGTTGGTCGAGCATTTGCGATTGCCTGAGCATCGCTTTCAACCGCGCGTTTGTACTCATCGAAACTCTTCTGATTGTTCTGATACGCTGACAATGCGACACCGTATGCACCAGCAGCACCAAGTGCTGGTGCCCCGCGCACTTTGAGCTCTCGAATTGCGGTAATGAGTCCATCAACCGTTGTTATAGATATCTGACTGTATTCCGATGGTAATCGCGTTTGGTCAATCATGACAATGCAGTTTCGATTGTTGTCCCAGTCGATGGTTCGCATGTTATCTAATAGGAGATCGTCTTTATTATGATTCGGATCCCCAAGTGTACTAAACAGATATCCACGCGATCCGCAGATTAGATCAGCGGTTAAAATTCTCCGTACGTCAGGACTGTATAAAGACAGTGCAAACTGTCTTCAACAAGCGTATTCACAGGGATTTTATATTGAATAGATATTCAGCTATATACAAGAGACAAAAAAATGAGCGAATCAAAACCACTGATCATTGAGAAATTTGAGGAGTGGAATGAAGATGGAGATCTGTATCTCTGGGGGGGTGCATTCTCCGTGGTGTTTGCATGGGTCCTGCCGTTCGACTTGGTTGCGTTCATTGCCGTACTATTTGGGTTACAGTTATACAATGAACATGGAAAACCAATTGCTGGTGCTGTAGTCGGTATTCCGGGAGGTCTTGTGTTGCTTTACTTTATTATGACAACACTAGTCTAGATTGAAAGCAGCGTACCTCCTGGTTCTCTAATATAATACCGCATCCTTTGTTCTGATATTGGTTTTGGTGCTGTTACAGCGGTAGCAAGGCGAAAAACCACCCGTTTACGAGTATGGATGATGCCGACAACTAGGAATTGTTTTCTGGGATTGAGCGGGTCCAGCGTTTTATACTCAGTTAGGACGTGAACACGACCAGACAGAGGCGGCGTTGCCGCCCTGTTAAACGAATAATATCGGGAGTTGGGCAACACCACATCTGAAGGCATTCACTTCAGGCGCTGACTGTGGATCCCGAACAAACACGGTAACACTGAATCCCATGTTAGGATAGGAGTAACAGCAGCTTCACCCCCGCTAAGAGTCTGGTCATGCCGACCAACCCTGAACCTCCCAACCAAGTGGTGCGGTGCCGTGGGAATCGGAGGTAGTCAACTATGGTCCAATTTTCCTTAGAGAGAACTCGAAGCTCTGTATCTTTGATAAGCTAATTGAATACATTGCTAATGTATAAAAATAATTAACAGTATTAAAAAATTATAAATAGAAATTGGTTAGAAATTATAACGGAAATATGTGCGATAAAATATAAGAAAAATAGCTTTGGACCATACAATTTGGTTTATTGAAAATAAAAAGAATATATCTTGTGATAAAATATAATAAAAAATAACATAAATATTACTATTAACTGTTATTGATGGGATAAATATGTTTCAGGAGTAGGTTTATTGTAGCTGCATGTCAATCCACATGTGTGTCAGAAGAACCCTGTTGCAAAGTTTCACGAATAGTTAATAAGTATGATCTATCTCCAGGACGTCAGGAGGCAGATATTGATTCATATCTCCGGTCTCGTTGGTTAGGCTCGACTGAGTACCCAGAGACGCCACTTCGTGATCTAGTTGCTTGGTTTAACCAGTCTATCCTTCGAACGGTATATGCGGAGGCAGGACGAAAAACATTAGAGCCACAGATCGAGACAGAATATAACGCTCTTACGGGTAACGATGATGACGATCGGCAATTAGTACTTGATGACCTACAGGCAAACGGGATAGACGGGTCACAACTACGTACAGACTTTATTTCTACTGCTACACTTCATCGCCATTTAACAACTTGTCTTGAGGTAAAGAAGCCACCAGCAAATACGGATTCAAACTGGGAAGAAAAAAAACTGGATTATACTTTCCAAATCGTCGAAGAAAATGTACAGGAAATCCTCCAGTCATGGGAGAATAGTGGCGTGATTCCAAACGCCACCGAGACCGAGATTGCAACTCGACTCTATCTTGAGTGTCCGATCTGTTCTGCACAAGTAGACATTAAAACAGCAAGGCAGAGGGGATACGTCTGTAAGCATTTATCTGAACCAGATTCTGACGAACAGTAGGGCTGGAAAATATATTTGTCAGAAATGTCTTATGTTCTCTTACTGGTCCTCCTGGATGAACAATATGAGCCCATCAAATCCCACAGAAGAAAGGAGGATACCACGGGGCTCTTGTCCCGAGGCAGTTGACATGAAAATGTGATCGATCTAATATGGCTATGTTTGTCTAGCTTTGATGCCAGTTATTTGACCACAATATGCTCATTGTGAACTGCTCCGGGGTCAAGTCCCGAGGCACGCTGCCTGCTATTTCGGTAGATGCTTTGGTTTCAGCGTAGAATGAGTTAAGATATAGCACTATTTTCATATGTGTCCTTGCCGTATCATCAATAGGTCATGTGGTCGTTAACTATCAACAACATTGCTGGAATTCAATCTGGGTCAGCAACTATCGACTCAGGACTCAATGTTGTTCAGGCTTCAAATTTTCGGGGTAAATCAAGCTTTACTGCTGCTGTTCGAGTTGCAATAGGTGCAACTGGATACTATGAGGATCATCCTCTTACTGAAGGGGAAAATAAAGGAAATGTCAACCTCAGCACCTCGGGTGACCAGTACGATGTCCACATAGAGCGTACTGGCGACACGTGTGTTCGGTCAGGAAATCCGTATTTATCTACTGAGGAAAATCAGATTGCCGCCAGATTGTTTGCATTTCTTGGAGAAGATAATCCAATTCGATACGCTGTTCGGCATAATGAAGACCTTACAGAATTGCTACAGGCACCCTTAGACATTGAGGACATAGACGCCAAAATTAACGAATTGCAAAACAGCCGATCAGAGATACAATCCCAGTTGTCAGAAGCTAGGATGGCTGCTGATAAGATACCAGAGCTGGAAAAACAACAAACTACTCTGCAGGAGGAACTTGAGTCTCTTCGTGACACTCAATCACAGTTCTCAGCAACAGAAGAAACAAAGCAACGCGCTGAAGATCTCAGTGAAGAGCTAACCGCTAAACAAGAGAAACTCGAAATCACCACGCAACGAATTAAACGCCTTGAACAACAAATAGAACGCAAGCAGTCGACTCTCTCAGAAAAAAGAGCAAAACTCACCGAGATCGATATACAAGATAAACCAACATTGTCAACTGATCTTGAGACAAAACAAGATAAAATTAACAGCCTTGATCGAAAAATAACATTAGCTGAGGATCTTCACCGTGCAAATCGAAATATCCTTGAGGAAGAGGGTATCGAAGTTATCGCAGATGTCGAACACACTGTTGTAGATGATGAGATTGAGTGTTGGGTTTGTGGATCAGGAACACTCCGTGATACAATAGAAAACAAACTTGACTCGCTACAGAACACTATCGATCAACTCAGAGATCAAAAGTCACAGCTTGAAACTGAAATAAAGCAGTATAAAAACAAAAAAAGAGAGTACGAAGAAAAACAACGACGACAAGAACAACTCGAGCGCACGGTCAGCATTTTGAAGGCTGAAATTGATGATCTCCAAGGACAGCTAGACACCGCTCAAGCACAAAAAAGTGCCTTACAACAAGAGGTTGACAAGTTAAAGAATAAGCTAGAGGCAGTTGAACGTGAATATAATGACAAGCTTGCAACTGTTAAGACCAAAATTCGGTCCAAGGAACGAAAGTTACAGAGTATCGAAGAAAAACTTTCCAATGCTCGATCGCGCGAGCAAGACATAAATGAACTCCGTAAACAGGAACGAGAAATCACAGATACAATTGAGACCCTCCGGAAGCGGAAAACAGAAACTCAATATGAAATTAAACGCCAGTTTGACACAGCAATCAAAGAGATAGTGGATAGGTTTGACCCAGGATTTGATGGCGCGCACCTAAACCTTAAGACTGATCCTTCGGGAGAAATCGAATCTATAGAATTACAAATTGCCCGTGATGGACGCGAGACATCTCTTAACGCCTTAAGCGAAGGTGAAGTAGAGCTCGTTGGGCTGGTTGTTGCATTGGCTGGATACCGGACATACGATGTAAATGAGCATACACCCGTTTTGATTGTAGATGGAGTCGGAGAGCTAGCCGCAGAGCATCTCCGAACACTTCTTTCTTACCTTGCTGAAACATCAGAGATAATCATTACTACGGCCTATCCTGAAGCTGGATCATTTGACGGTAACATTATTAACCCTGCTTCATGGAATGTCGTTTCGGACTCCAAGGCGTCATCTGCATGAGCTTGATATGGCTCGAACGCTGATATTTTGCCCGTTGAAACATTAACGTTAAACGGAGATAACGAAGATACGAGAGCATTTATCGAATCCGCTATTAGCAGCTCATATAGTCAAAATTCAGCCATTTCCGATTGGAAATTGCTATTTGAATCAACCTTCTAAGAAATTCTCACATTTCAGCCGATATTTTGTCCCGCAGATTTATTGTATTCGTCTATAATAGCTATATAACTATGCCAGGCGGCAGTAATATGACGCTTCATCAGTTTTTGTGGAGGGCTGAGAATGTTTTTCCTGATCGAGAGCTGGTTTCAAGACATCACGATGGAGTCTCTCGATTTACTTATTCAGAATATGGAAACCGTGTCCGGCAGCTAGCAAGTGCACTCGACGCATGGGGTATCGAACAGGGAGACCGAATTGGAACGTTCGCTTGGAATCATCATTGGCATCATGAACTATACTACGGCGTCCCCTGTATCGGGGCCCAACTGCATATGGTCAATATTCACCTTCCTAAACAGCACGTCCACCATACCGTCTCAGAAGCTTCTGATCGAATACTATTTATTGACGCGACAATGGTTAGACGGCTGGAAAATATATATAACTCAGACCCTGAGGCATTTTCATCGGTCAAACAATTTGTTGTCATGAGTGACTCCGTTCCGGACACTCATCTTTCTCCAATTGTGGATTATGAGTCATTCATCTCGAAGGGCACAGAAGACTATACTTTTCCACCCGTCGACGAAGAACAACCTGCTGGACTGTGTTACACATCAGGAACAACTGGGCTACCAAAAGGTGTAGAATACACACATAAGATGTACTGGGGCCATACAATGGGACTTATGACTGGTGAGCTGGGCCTCACAAATACCGATACTGCACTGACTATTGTCCCAATGTACCATGTCAATGCTTGGGGTCGACCATTTGCAACTGTCGCTGCAGGAGCAAAAACTGTACTTCCAGGGCCTGATCCCGACTCAAAAGATATTGCGGAACTTATCGAGGATGAACAAGTAACAACAAGTGCTGCTGTGCCAATGGTATGGCGAGGACTGCTTGAGTATTCTCATAATCATGATTTTGACATTTCTTCCTTAGAGTATGTTATTTCGGGAGGGGCCTCAACTCCTGAAGATCTCATTAACTCTTACTACAATCAACTAAATGTCAAGATGGTCAGCGGATACGGCATGACTGAAACAACTCCCGTCACACACCAGTCAGCACATAAACCTCAGACTATGTCCTACACAAACAGCGAACTTACAAAAATGCGGTCTCAGTCTGGCATCCCTTTACCTGGGGTACAAATGAAAGTCGTAGACGAAGATGGTAATGAGCAACCGTGGGATGGAGAGGCGCTTGGGGAACTATTACTGAAAGGCCCATGGGTCACAACTGAATATTTCAACTCCACAAATCAGACCGAGGAATCGATAACAGAAGATGGCTGGTTCCGGACCGGAGATATTGTCCGCGTTGACAGTGAAGGATACGTCAACGTTGTTGACCGAATGGACGACCTCGTCAAAAGTGGGGGAGAATGGATTTCATCTGTTGAAATAGAGGATCACCTTATGCATCATGAACTTGTCAAAGAAGCAGCTGTTATTGCAATTGATCATGATCGATGGGATGAACGACCGGTAGCGTTTGTAGTATCTGAAGCTGACACCTCAGATGAAGCATTAGCCAATGAACTTCGTGAATACGTCGCCCAATCCTATCCAACGTGGTGGGCTCCAGACGTGATCGAGTTTATCGAAGAAATACCAAAAGGTTCGACTGGTAAACGATCTAAGCGAACTCTTCGCGATAATTTTGTTGATGATCAGCTTCGAGCACGGGTGCAGGAGAATGCCCCTGGCAAACACTGACTTGACTTTAGTGTGAAGTTCTTCAGGGCAATCGATTAGAGGATATCGATTCCCTTGGTCACGAGAATCAAAGATCTTCGAGTGCCCGAGGTACTCTGCCTGTTATCTCTGTAGATATATTTCTGACGCCTCTAAGTAGCTTGCTCTAATATCACACTATTCGTTTGAAACATCTTACTTTGTTTCAGAATTATTTTCTGGTAGTCGATCACACCAGTGATTATCACATGAGCGCAGAATAATCGCTCACAAGTCCATATAGCCTCTTAATTGTTCGAATCTCGGATCGTCGGAGATGGCGATGACCAACTAGCAATTGTGAAGTATGCCAGAAAATCACGAATTATCTCTGTCTCTCCTATAGATAGCACTTATACGCAATTTGGCCATTTTGCCCGCTATCAAAGAGTATGCAATAGATCAGGATAAACATCGCACTCGACAACAGGCATCTACCCAGACGTACCCGGACAACGCTTCACCAATACCGAATAAGAGTTGAATAGCTGGGTTTATGTTTTCGAAGGAGTCGAATCGTCAACTGCTTCGGCGACTAACTCGGATAGGCCAACAACGTCAATCTCTTCCTCAAATCCTCCTGTTTTCCGACCGTCTTCGTACATCGTTACGCACAGTGGACACGTGACGACGAACGTGTCCACAGGTCCATCTGTTTCATCCAACGCTTCAGTTAACCGATCCTCGCTTGCCTTTTCATCCTGTGGCGGATCAAGCCAGAGTCCGCCACCACCGCCACCACAACAGTAGCTATCCTCTCGGTTACGGGGCATTTCATACAGTTCACAGCCAATTGTTTCTATCAGTTCTCGTGGTGCATTGTATACCTCGTTGTATCTTCCAAGATGGCACGGGTCGTGGAATGTCACGTCACGGTCAATCGTCGTATCGATATCTATCTTGTCATCTTCCATAAGATCTGCCACAACCTGTGTCCAGTGAGCGACATCCACCTCGCCGTCTTCATTCCAATAACCTTCAACGTCAAATGGCATCATTGGGTCATCTGCATACGGTGTGAAATCAACCTCCGGATACTCATTTTTGAACGTGTTAAATGAATGAGGATCAGTACAAACGATTGTATCTGGGTCACATTTTTCAAACTGTTCTACATGATGCCCAGCGAGTTCTAAAAAGAGAAGTTCTTCTCCGAGGCGCCGAATATCGTTTCCGTTGTATCGCTCGTCCTCATAGAGTATACCCCAGCTGATTCCTGCTTGGTCGAAAATTTTGGCAAGCGACTTAGCAAGCTTCTTATTTCGGTCATCGAAGCTTGGACGATCGCCGACGTACCAGAGATATTCAACATCAGTGGATCCAGCGTCCGCTGGCTCAACATCTATGTCATTAGCCCAATCAGCCCGCTTCCGTTGCTGTTCTCCCAGCGTATTTCCATTACGCATCACCTGTTCAAAAACGTCCTGAACATTTGGATCAATCTCACCATCTTCTACCAACTGTCTGTTTAGATGCGTGAACGATTTTAGATGTTCAATTTCAACCGGACATGCATCCATACATGCCATACATGCCATACACGATTCCATTGTCGTTGAGTCAATAACTGCTCCTCCATCAGCAATGATTGGTGTTGAGTCATCCCCCGAATCACGGTGTTGCTTGAGATCGAGAATGACATTCCTAGGATCCAATGGCCGTCCAGATGACTTCGCAGGACACACTGCCGAACAGCGCCCACATTTCGTACACGCATCTTGTTCAAGCAACTCTCTCCATGACAGATCATCAATTGATGTCACCCCTGTATCTGCATCAATATCCGCTGGCACGCCTGGAAGACGCTTTCCGGCTTTCTCATCTTTTGTAAGTATCGAAGCTGCTGATGAAAGCATGTGGAAGGGCTTTGAGTATGGAATCCACGCGATAAACGCCAGTGAAACAATCGTATGGATCCACCACATTCCCCAATGTGCAGTCTCTGCTCCTATTAGAACAGAAATACTTGCGCCTGCATCAATTGCTAATGCAATTGAATAGCCAACGAAGCTCACAGCCTCATGAGATGGGATGCCATTGATATAAATCCGAAGTCCTTCCAATAAGAATCCGGTCACGCCAATTGCGAGTAGAGCAAAAATAAAGACATCATCTTCTCTGTTTGTATGGCGATCCCAAAGTCGGGTTGATTTGACAAAGTACCGACGATGCATTGCCATTAGAATCCCCACAACGAACAACAACCCAAATGCATCGACCACGAATTGGTATGAAAGATAAAAATCACCGACCCAAAATGAGCTAGCTATCTCCCGAACTCCTTCATCGATAAACAGAATGCTGGTCGCAATAAACAAAACGAGAAATCCAGTCATCACAAAGGCGTGCATTGCTCCAGCAAACCAGTCACGGTCAAATTGATTTTGATTCGATGCTATCGTGACACTACCTTCCTTGATTCGATCTGCAGCAACACTCAGTCGATTAAACCAGTCTTCTCCTCCCTGTGTGTAGCGCTGTACCCGCAGATATACGCCGTATACGAACGCAATTACTGCAAGTGCTGAGAGGACATAAAAGACGACTTGGCCGGTGCTAGAAATTGTCTCGAATGTTTCCCGAGTCGCCCCGTCAGTCGATAACACGACATTCATACACAATATATCAGTCGAATATGCGCATCATAAATGTTGTCATTGCTGTATTCGCCATAGCCTAGCCGTCTTCTTTTATCAATATATGGATATATTATGCACAGATATAAGTAGACATCTGACAGATATGCATGTGTTCACCATGAGTAGCGATATCAATACTGTTACTGTTCTTGGTGCCGGTAATATGGGTCACGGAATTGCTGAAGTAGCTGCCCTTGGCGGCTATGATGTTAATCTACGAGATATTTCCGAGGAACTTGTTCAAGAGGGGTATGAGCAGATTGAGTGGAGCGTCGGTAAGTTCGCTGAGAAGGGCCAGTTATCAGATGATGAGGCCAAAGCGACGCTTGATCGAATCGAGACATATGTTGATCTGGAGTCATCTGTCAGTGATACTGATCTCGTCATCGAAGCTGTCCCTGAGAAAATGTCTATTAAAAAAGAAGTATATGAAGAGGTAGATGCCAGTGCTCCTGACCATGCAATACTAGCATCAAATACGTCGACACTCTCAATTACCGAACTTGCATCTGTGACTACTCGGCCAGAGCAGGTCTGTGGTATGCATTTCTTTAATCCTCCTGTCCGGATGCCGCTTGTAGAAGTTGTTGCTGGCGAGCAAACTGATGATGAAGTCCTCTCAACAGCTGAGTCTTTAGCTGAGGAGATGGACAAAACACCGGTTCTGGTCCGTAAAGATGTGCCCGGTTTTATTGTTAACCGGATTCTTGTCCCTCTGCTGAATGAGGCTGCATGGCTCGTTGAGGAAGGAAAGACAACCGTAAGTGAAGTAGACAGTACAACAAAGTTCGGATTAGGTTTACCGATGGGTACGTTTGAATTGGCCGACCAAGTTGGAATTGATATCGTTGTTGATGTACTCAATTATATGCATACAGAACTCGGTGAAGCGTATAGACCGGCTCCTCTTCTGGTTGACAAAGTTGAAAATGAGCAGCTTGGTCAGAAAACAGGAGAAGGATTCTATACCTACGAAGAGGATGGTGTGGAAATCCCTTCTGACCAGCAAAGTGAATCTATAAAACACAAGCTTGTCGCGGTTGCTGCGAATGAGCTCGCCAAACTGGTTGAGGCTGATGTAGCTTCGACCTCAGAAATCGATCAAGCATTGATGCTCGGGGCAGCATTCCCTCAAGGCCCGTCTCAGATTGCTGAGGATGTTGGGTATGATACGCTATTTGAAGTTCTTCAAGAAAGTGCTACTGATACAAACCGCCCTCAACATCAACCGTCTCCATTGTTAAAACAATGGGGTGCAAATAACCAAGACCAATCTTCTACGACAGAAGACTCGACCTATGATACTCTTGAGATCACATACCCTGCTGATGGAGTTGCTCAACTCACACTTGACAGACCACACCAACTCAATGTCATTAACATGCAGGTACTTGATGATCTTGACACAGCAATTGAAGAGCTTGAAGACGATTCAGATACAAGAACTGTTGTTCTTGCAAGTAACGGTGATCGGGCATTCTGCGCTGGTGCGGATATCAAGGATCTAATGGGTGATCCTGATCCGTTTGATGCATCTGAATTATCTGAGTACGGACAGCAAGTCTTCGGGAAACTCCGATCTGCTTCAATGCCTGTAATAGCTGCCGTTGATGGTGCTTGCTTTGGTGGCGGCATGGAGCTCGTTATTTGTGCCGACCTCTGTGTCGCTGAGGATGCAGCTAAATTTGGACAACCAGAACATGATTTGGGTATTCTCCCAGCTTGGGGAGGAACACAGCGCCTACGGCAAATTGTCGGAGATCGGCGCGCTCGAGAGATTATCTTTACAACTAACCAATATGATCCGGAAACGATGGTTGAATATGGCTTTGTAAACGAGGTTGTTGATAATTCGCTGGAAGCAGCGGTCGACTTAGCAGAGGAGATGGCTGCAGGTCCTCCATTAGCTCAAGCGGCTACTAAGAGAGTAATGAATATTGGGTTCAAGGATTACGAGGCTGGTTTGAAAGCTGAAGCAGATGCATTTGGGTTGCTTTGGACAACAGATGATGCCCAAGAGGGTGTTACCGCATTTCTCAATGACCGTGACCCTGACTTTGATGGGTCATAATCACTGACATACTCTCCAACTCTTCTTAAATAATATTCAGCCTTACATTGTATTTATGATGATGGACTATGATGTACAATTATGACGTTCACTCCTCCTGATCTATCTGGGCAGACAGCATTCATTACAGGAACAACCAGAGGCATAGGAAAACAGATTGCATTAGGGCTTGCACGACAGGGCTGCAACATTGTATCGACAGGAAAAACAAGTGAATCGAATGAATACGGGAAAAGAGACGATCTTGAGGGAACAATTGAGCAAACTGCTCGAGAATGTAAACAACGTGGGGTTGAGACCCTCTCTATAGAGCTCGATGTTCGCGATCAGGATAACGTCCACCGCGCTGTTGATCAAGCGGTCGATCATTTTGGTGAAATTAATATCGTAATTAACAATGCTAGTGCCATTCAACTAGCCGCAGTTGACGAAATTCCAGCCAATCGATTTGATCTACTTACTGAGGTAAATGTCCGGGGCACGTATCTTGTATCCCGAGCATTCATTGAGCACTTATCGAATACCGATTCTAATGCATGGATTCTCTCAAACTCTCCTCCCTTGCTTGTAGATCGGGCTCCTAACAAAGCCGCATATGCATGGTCAAAACTTGGGATGACATTTGTGACGCTATCACTTGCCGACGAGTTGGCAGATCAAGATATTGGATGCAACACGTTTTGGCCCGTCACAGCAATTGATACAAGAGCAACTCGATACTTCGGGTTAGGAACCGAAGATGATTGGCGAAGACCAAACATTGTTTCTGACACTGTCTTGGCAATTCTTACCCGTGATCCAAGAGAATTTACTGGTAATGCTGTTTACGACGAACAAATGCTCAACGAGGTTGGTGTTGCTGACTTCACGAAATATAACCTAACCGATGGAGATCCTCCCCCAATGTCGGCTCGAATGTTTGATCCCGAATTTCAGCGCTCATAATTCTATTTTTTGTCATAATAGGTTTGCATCTGCCAAAGCCCATCAATGAATTATGCTAAACAGAGAAATCCTTTCCTCAAGCTTAGATATCGGAAAAGTGTAAACCGTCTGCCTCACTCGTCAGAACAATGTTGCGCTCCTTGAGGCTGAGAGATGCAGCCTATAAGTGTTAAACGCGCTCAAGAATCGTTGCTACTCCTTGTCCAAAGCCAATACACATTGTTGCGAGGGCATACTGCTGGTTAGCATCCTGTAGCTCATGCGCAAGCTTCCCGATAAGTGCTCCTCCGGTTGCGCCAAGTGGGTGTCCATGTGCAATAGCCCCGCCATTGACATTAGTATCTTCCCAGTCTGCACCTGTTTCTTCAAGCCATGCAGCGACCACAGATGCAAATGCCTCATTAACCTCAAAGATATCGATATCATCAATTGACATATCGGCTTTCTCAAGAACTTGCTCTGTAGCAGGAATTGGTCCCTTCAGCATGGTAAGTGGATCCACTCCAACAACTTCGGTCGCTACAATTCGTGCCATTGGGTCCCAGTCTTGCTCTGCAACTGCATCTTCGCTAGCAAGAAGAACAGCTGTTGACCCGTCTACAATTCCCGATGAGTTTCCAGCATGATGTACTCCATCCCCGCTTGGTCGGAACGCAAGTGGAAGTTTAGACAATGTTTCAGTATCGGTCTCTGGGCGAGGGTGTTCATCCCTTTCAACAGTAATATGCTCTCCCTCATGCGTTGTCTCCACTGAGACAATTTGATCATCATATTTCCCAGCATCCCACGCTTCTTTCCATCGATTCTGTGAATCTACTGCCAGTTTGTCCAAATCTCTCCGGCTAAATTCGTATTCATCAGCGATTCGCTCCGCACCTTCTCCCTGTGTGGTAACCTCATCGAAGTGTTCAAAATATGTTGGTGTTATCGACGATGGGTTTTCTACAGTTTGTACTTCTGTTGACCCATCGATACCCATCGGGACACGCGTCATGTGTTCTACTCCGCCAGCAATTAGTACATCATGCTGGTTGGCCATAATGTTTGCAGCAGCAAAGTTGACCGCCTGCTGCCCGGATCCGCACATTCTATTAAGCTGTACGCCTGGAACTGTTTCGTCCCATCCCGCAACAAGCGGTGCGATCCGTGCGATATTCATGCCCTGTTCTCCGACTGGAGTGACACATCCATAGAGAACGTCTTCAACCACCTGTCCGGGTGCATCAATTCCATTCCGCTCGGCAAGTGCAGAGAGAGGTTTCGCAGCTAAATCTTGTGGATGTGTCTCTTTGAAAACTCCATCTTCTGCGCCAAATGGAGTTCTAACTGCGTCGACAATGTATGCTTCTGTCATAACGTCTATGTACATTGTGGACAACTCACTATAAAAATCTCCTGATGGTTTGGCTGACTCAGCGAGGTTGTATTGTTGCCTTGGAAAAACAGCGTAAGTCCAGCTATGAGGCGGCCTCAACTTCTTCGATAAGTTGCGGAATAACATCAAATAAGTCATCAACAACCCCATAATCTGCAACATCGAAGATTGGCGCATCTGGATCGTTATTAATCGCAATAACTGTATCCGCGTTTTTGATTCCTGCAATATGCTGCACTGCACCAGAAATGCCGATTGCTATGTAGATATCTGCTGACACGCTTTTCCCTGACTGACCGACTTGCCGACTAGGAGGAAGCCACCCATTATCTACGATTGGCCGCGATGATGCAAGTGTCGCATCTGCTGTTTCAACCAAGTCCTCGACAAGTTCAATGTTTTCTTCCTCTTCGATTCCCCGACCAACTGAGATCACAAAGTCAGCCTCAGAAATATCTATATCTGCATCACCTGCCTCCTCAAAACTATTTACTGCTGACTTGATGATGTCTTCCTCTATTGAGACTTCAAATGGCTCTATTGTTGCATTCCCAATACCTTCTGCTGCTGGCCACTCTGTCCCGCGAACCGTTAGCACGGCTCTGTCTGCATCAACGGCAACATCTGTCCGCACCTTCGATCCGTACATTTCTCGCGAGACAACCAGATCTTTGCCAACTTCAAAATCAACAATGTCCGTCACAATTGGTATAGCAAGATCTTCAGCCACTGCCGGAGCATAGTCCAATCCATTGACTGAGTTTAGTGTCATTATGAACTGCGGTGAACATTGGTCGTCTATTGCATTGATTGCCTCAACATAGATGTCGTGATTGAACTCATCTCCAGCATCGACAGTATGAATTGTGTCAACTCCTTCACAATTTAATTGCTCTGCAAAGGTTCCAACATCACCGTTGATTACCGCAATATGCAGTTCTCCTCCTGTCTGGTTTGCCATCTCTCTTGCTGCGGTGACGAGATTTAGCGACTCATCACGAAGTTCTCCTTGTCGATGTTCAGCAATTGCAAGTACATCACTCATGCTTCAATCACCCCTGATTCATGCAAATATTCCGCAAGTTTTTCTGTTGACTCCTCTGTCGAGCCCTCCCAGACTGTAGCCTCACCGCCGGTATCTGGAACATACATATCGGTAACTTCAAGCCTTGAATCAGCTACATCTGTCGACAACTCAAGATCAGACAAACTTAGCACATTTAGTTCTTTGCGCTGTGCCTGCCTAATCCCTCGTAAGCTCGCATATCGAGGGTCGTTAATACCTGTTTGGATTGTGAGAACTGATGGCAAGTCAACTTCTGTCAGCTCCTCGATTCCTCCTTCAAGTTCACGATGTACCGATGCAAGATCCTCATGTAAGTCTAAGTCGTTAACTACAGCAGCCCATCCATAGTCGAGTCGTCGGGCAAGCGCAACTCCAGTAGCGCCAAACGCTTCGTCTCCAGCTTGGACTCCGGTAAGAATCAAGTCTGGATCTTCTTGTTTAGCGACAGCAGCTAGTATTCTAGTTTTCGCTTCAACATCAAGCAACTGCTGGTCTGCAAGTGCTTCATCCCAGATGCGAATTCCCCGATCGGCTCCTTTCGCAAGCGCCATTCGAATTGTTTCTTCAGATCGCTCAGGACCAATTGTTACTGTTACTACTTCAACGTCGTCTCGTTCTTCACTAATCTGAACTGCTTCTTCTACCGCATAGTCATCCCATTCGTTCAATTCATATTCTAGGTATCGGTCGTCAACCTGTGTCCCTTGTATTTCAAATTCATCCGGGATGGTCGCGACTTCCCTGACAGTTACGAGGATTTTCATGTAACCACTAGTGTAGTATTCTTACTAATTAATAATTTTACCGCCCATCTTGGAACATAAAGCTAATCAGGTGATATTGGACCTATACTTGTTCTAAAGAGATTTTAGCAGATTCTCCCGATCTATCGCCTTTTGAGGCGGAGCTGTAGCCTGCAAAAATTGAACACTGTCCTCCAAAAGCTGGTTGCAATGATCGATATGGATTAGCATCAGTTACCTTGAGCATCGGAGCAGAATTTATATGTTATCACGTTCTACGCCAAGTCGTGCCATACCAATTGTCAGCCGAACATGAAGCTATACGTAAAGCGGTACGTGAGTTCGGGGAGGAAGAAATCCGGCCAGTCGCAAAAGAATATGAAAAAGAAAAGCGATATCCAGAAGACCTTCGCCAAGAGGCAGCAAAATATGATTTTGTCGCTCCCCACATCCCTGAAGAATACGGCGGGCCTGACATGGATACCCTCTCTAATGTGATTGTCGTTGAAGAACTGTGGCGAGCTGACCCGGGAGTCGGTGGAGCAATTGCGGCTGCCGCATTTGGAACTGGAATGCTGTTGAAGTACGGAGATGAATGGATGTGCGAAGAGTGGCTACCGAAGATTGCTGGCGGTGATACACCGATTGCCACAGCTATCTCAGAACCTGGACACGGCTCAAATGTTGTTGGGATGGAAACCACGGCAGAGAAAGATGATGATGAGTATGTCATCAACGGCAATAAAATGTGGATTACCAATGGGACTGTTTCTGATGTTGCCATTATACTCGCTAAAACATCTCCTGGAGAACGCCACCATGGCATAACGGCTTTCCTTACCACAACAGATGTTCCAGGATACCAAGCAGAGAAGATTGACAATAAACTCGGTATTCGGGCCCAAGATACTGCTGAAATTGTACTAGACGACCTTCGTGTTCCTGAGGAGAATATCGTTGGTCATGTTGACCAGGGATTCTATCAACTTATGGAGTTCTTTGCTCCGGCCCGTGCAGCCGTTGCTGGTCAGGCTGTCGGAGTATCACAGGCTGCCTTCGATGAAGCACTTGAGTATGCACAGGAACGTGAGCAGTTCGGCAAACCTATCTCAGAATTCCAAGCAATCCAGCACAAGTTAGCTGAGATGTCAACCAAGATTGAAGCTGCACGATCACTCACATATCGAGCAGCAGCGGAAATTGATGATGATAATCTCCAAGAAGGAACGAAATTAGCTAGTATGGCAAAGTTATTCGCTAGTGAGGAATCCGTTGATATTACTGACGAAGCGATCCAGATCTTTGGAGGTTCAGGGTACGTGAGCGATTATCCTGTTGAACGATTCTTCCGCGACGCTCGGATCACCAAGATCTATGAGGGGACTAGCGAAATTCAGAAAAACATCATCGCAGATCAGTACCTCGACTAATTGCTACTGACTACACTGCTTCTCTCTCATTGGGAATCTAATAATCCCCACGAGAAATTATACTGACCTCCTAAAATGAGTTACACATATTTTCCAGGACTCAGTTCTATACGGTTGCCTCTTGCAGGTACTTTTATTCAAGAACGGGAGAGAAATTTTCTAGTTATATTAGGTCTTGTTCCTCCAGCGCGTCAAGCACATCCTCAACCAGTGTGTCTACATCATCATATGGCCAGTCTCCTGAGAGCTTCGAGTTCAGTTCCATTACCGTAATTGAGAAGTCACCAGACTCGAACCGTGTTCCAGGCCCCTGAGGAAGTGCAGGAAGAAGGTCCATTGGACCGGATACTGGATAATCGGCATCTTCAAACGCTTCGGTCATCTGTTCTCTAAGCTCAGATTTGTCTGCCATGCTATATCATGACCTGTACGGGATAGGTAAAAGGTCTATCGGTATTGGATAGCTGACGACTATCGTGACTCTCAGCATATTAGTCATATATCTTATATTAATCAATACACTTTTACACCATGCAATGTTTTAACATATCATGTCAATTCGCGAAGCTGAACAGGAGTATACACACCCCGCAATTGACGAGACCGTCTTGCCGGTTGAGCTTGAAAATGCAGTAGAGCGGTACCAAGATCAACCCGCACAACAGTATAAAGGGGGTATCTACAATCGCTCATTGACAGGTGATATTCTTCCTGAGGCTCCTGTTGGTAAATTTGCCTCTATTTCGTACCAGACATTAGGGCAGATTACTCAGTACCTTGCTGCAGGATTTCGTGACTTAGGAATAGAAGCAGATGATCGTGTAGCCATCTTCTCAGAAACACGAATGGAATGGGCGCATGCCGACTTTGGACTTCTTGCCGCTGGTGCCACTGTGACAACTGTGTATCCAGACGTATCAGACGACAAGTTGGCATATTTGATTTCTGATCCCAACGCGACTGCAGTCATTGTTGACTCTGAAGGGGCTCTTAAGCAGCTCTTAGACATTGAGGATGATATTGACATCTCATATATCATCACCATGGATACAGTTGATATTTCTCGCCCTGACGTATTGACATTGAGTGATGTGTATAACCGCGGTGAAACTGTATTTGACGAGGCATCCTATCAATCCTGGCTTGATACCCAGGAGTTTGATGATTTGGCGACACTAATCTATACTAGCGGAACTACCGGACAGCCGAAAGGAGTAAAGCTTACACATCGAAACCTTCGCTCTAATCTCAATCAGGTGTTGGCCCGGTACGGCTCTCGTGAGGAGATCCCTCCCGAGTATCAAATTGGAACATCGACTCAAACTGTCTCGTTTCTACCTCTTGCACATGTTTTTGAGCGATTAGCCGGTCATTACCTCATGTTTGCCGGAGGAGCCTCAGTTGCATATGCTGAGAGCCCAGATACCTTACAAGAAGACTTCCAAGCGATACAACCGACAACATCAACCGCTGTCCCTCGAGTATATGAAAAAATATACGCGGCAATCCGCGAGCAAGCAACAGAATCAGCGATTAAAGAACGAATATTCAACTGGGCTGTGGATGTTGCACAGGCATACCATCATACAAACAACCCAGGAAGCATACTCACTGCGAAACATGCGATCGCTGATCAACTTGTCTTCCAGAAAGTTCGAGAAGAACTTGGCGGTAACATTGACTTTATGATTAGCGGCGGTGGTAGTCTCTCAGCTGAGCTCTGCGCATTGTTCCACGGTATGGGCCTACCAATCTTCGAAGGCTATGGGCTGACTGAAACCTCACCTGTCATTTCCGTAAATCCTCCTACGCAACCAAAAGTTGGAACAATCGGCCCTCCCGTCGTTGGCCTCGATATACACGTTGATACCGCAGCCACCACAGACGGGGATTCAGATAAACAGGGAGATGTTGGTGAACTACTCGTTCGTGGCCCCAACGTAACCAAAGGATACTGGAATAAGCCAGCTGCTACAGATCGCTCTTTTGAACAACAACTGACAACTGATCAATCGCAAGCAATTGAGGCCGATGGTGGCACAAACGCATGGTTCCGAACTGGTGATATTGTGCATCACAGACCCGATGGATACTTAGAATTTGTTGAACGAGCCAAGCGTGTGCTTGTATTATCTACCGGAAAAAACGTTGCTCCCCGGCCGATTGAAGATGCTTTTGTCAGTAGCAATATTATTGAGCAGTCTGTTGTGATAGGTGATAATCGTAAATTCGTTGCTGCCCTACTTGTGCCAAATTACCAGCACATACGGGAGTGGGCCGCACAGAATAATATTGACCTTCCGGATCAGCGTGAGGATATCTGTACTGATGACCGCGTTGTAGATTACATTTGGAAAGAAGTTGATCGTGTCAACGAACAATTTGATCCCCATGAGCAAGTAAAAGAGTTTGCACTACTGCCAGAGGAATTTACTGTCGAAAATGGATTGCTCACACCTACAATGAAGAAAAAGCGAGGAAGTATCTTTGATCGATACGAGAGTAAAATTGAATCTATCTACGAAGACAGTTGATCAATAAAATTTGCATAAACTACCTGTCTTAGCAGTGGCAACACTACGATGATAATGCACCAGAATCGAAATTTATATCAAAAACAATATTATAAAATCATATCGAAATTTTAACTTACAGAATTAGACTAATTTTGAAAATTACTTTAATTTAGATGTTAACGTACAAATATACTTGCCAAATAAATAATAAATATATTTATATGGCAATAATAATTCGAAAGTAAAGTATTAGAGAATAATTTATATATTTATTACATTTAAATAGTTGGATTTATTACAATAAGGTGAAAACTGTTCAGCTCAGAATCACAAGGGCTTTTCTGTTGTAATACTCTGTTCTTCAGATACTTTCGAAACGGATCAAAAGATCGACTTCCTACGAATTGATATGTCTTTAGCAGAACGTACCCGTGATGCAGTTCAACAGACACCATTCTTACATGAGGCGCTTCGGACTGGTGTCTTGAACTACAGAGCAGCAGCTAGAACTCTTGATATCGATGGCGACGAGGATGCAATTGCAACTGCTCTACGCCGTTATGCTGACACACTCTCTGAACCTACTCAACAATCAACTCCAGTCGTCCGTGTTAAGCGTGGTGTTGGGATTGCTGACTCTTCTGAGCCTTCATCATCCCCGCTTTTACAAATTGGTGAAACGACTGTGATTGATCAAGGAGACCAAACAGCTGTGTTGATCTCTGGATCATGTTCTACAATGGACCAAGCAAGAGTACTTACTCGACTTGGTATCGCTGACATCGAGACTTACGCATGCGGATTCAGCTCCGAAACAGGGATAATTGTTGTTTCGAATGCGGATGGAATGAGAGCATTACGGTTGATTGAACAGTCTTTCCAAAATCGACCGACGGTTTGAAACATCAGCCTCAGATATAGTACAACAATGACACTCCGCGTGACAAACACGCTGTCGGGAGAACGGGAACCATTTGAACCAGACGGTGATGAAGTCTTACTCTATCTATGCGGACTAACAACTTCGGACCCAGCACATCTCGGTCACGCGCGAACGTGGGTTCATACTGATGTTATGCATCGGTGGCTAGAGCACCTAGGCTATGACGTCCAACACGTCGAAAATTTCACAGATGTTAATGAGAAAATCGTTGCCCGAGTCGGTGCAGATGGAGAATCAGAGTACGATGTTGGTCGACATTATATTGGTGAGTTTCTTCGAGACATGCGGTCGCTTAATCTTAAGCGAGCAACTGTCTACCCAAAGGTGACTGAGCACATCGACGATATCATCTCGATGGTTGAAACACTCATTGATAAGGGATATGCCTATGAGTCCAATGGATCTGTCTACTTTGATGTAGCAGAGTTTGATGAGTATGGAAAATTGTCTAACCAGCAACTGGAGGAGATGGAGTCACAAGCGGATCCAGACGAACGAGCCGAAAAGAAGCGGGCTGCTGACTTTGCATTATGGAAAGCAGGCGATGTCGATACCGCGACAGTTGAGGAAAACCGGCGTGATGACGCGGCACCAGTTACAGATGCTTGTGAGTCTGCCATGACATGGGATTCACCATGGGGGGAAGGTCGCCCAGGATGGCATATTGAGTGCTCTGTCATGTCTACGAAGCATCTTGATACAACCTTCGATATTCACGTTGCTGGTGAAGACCTTGTTTTCCCACACAACGAAAATGAAATTGCACAGGCAGAGGCAGCACACGGTGAGCAGTTTGCTCGATACTGGCTCCACGTTGGCCTGCTTGAGACAGAGGGTGAAAAAATGTCTTCGAGTCTCCGGAACTACTTCACTGTCGAAAATGCAATCGAAGAGTTTGGCCCGAATCCGATTCGGACTTTCCTGCTTTCCACGACATATTCTGAAAAGCAAACATATTCAGAGGCAACGCTGAATGAATGTCTCGAACGCTGGGATCGTCTCGATCGAAGTTACAGACGAGCCGTCGAGACAGCTGATAGCCCTGAAGCAGCAACGACAGTGGTTGATGACGAACTTCGAGACGCAGTAGAATCCTGTGAAACAACGTTTACCGAGGCTATGAATGATGATTTTAACACTCGAAAAGCAATCTCGGCACTTGACTCACTTGCTGGCGTAATTAATTCACATATTGACTCATCTGAAGAGTATGATTATCAAGGGCTCCGCCAATCCATCGAGTTATTCGAAATGCTTGGTGGTGATGTATTAGGTTTGTCGTTTGGGTCTGAACCAGAAAGTGACATCGAGATTGCAGAAGATCTTATTGAACTCATCCTTGGGATCCGCGAAGCGGAGCGTGAGGCCGGAAATTACACCCGTGCAGATGAGCTTCGCGATGAACTCGAAGAGCTCGGTATCTCTGTTCAAGATACAGACAACGGTCCTGTGTACGAAATCGAACAGTAGTTACTTCTCACGTTTTACCACAAACTCTGTAAATTCGAGTAATTGATCCTTTGGCTCGGGCTGCAGGTCTAACCCATGAATATGTTCTCGCGCTTCTGCGGCTAAATCCAGTGCGATGTCCTTTGCATACGCGATACTGTCTGTTTCTTGGAGGATGTCGATCGCTTCAATGATTTCTTCGTTAGTATTCTCTTCTGCAGCCAAAATCCTCTGTAGTCGCCGTGCTCTCTCTTTAGGAGCTGTCTCGACGGCGTGAATGGCCATTAGAGTAGTCTTCCCTTCGCGGATGTCATTTCCAAATTCCTTCCCGAAGTCACCAGCTTGTCCGAGTGAATTTTCAACATCAAGGATATCATCACCAATTTGGAATGCTACAGACACTTTTTCAGCGTATCTTGCGGCCTCGTGTTCGACCTCTTTTGATTGTTCTGTAACAATCGCAGCAAGTCGTGCAACGATCCGACCAAGGCAACCTGTCTTACAGGCACACATTTCTAGATACTCTGGCTCTCCAACTTCGATTTCTTCGTCGTTATGCCAACAGATATCCATCCCTTGTCCAATGTGCGTTCGATTCAGTTCATACATTAACATCTCGTATGCTCGCAAGCGAAGCTCAGGATCAAGGTTCCCTGGGTTCTTCGTTATAATCTTCAGCGGGATAAAGTACATAGCATTACCAGCATTCAGTGCAATGTCTACACCAAACTGCTTGTGAACTGCTGGTTCGCCACGCCGCATTGCTGCTTCGTCTTCCACGTCATCAACAATTATTGTTCCGTTGTGTAGTATTTCAGGAATTATCGCGTATGGAAGATACTCATTGGGATCCTCCCCAAATGCCTCAACAAACACCAAAAATAGCACCGATCGCCACCGTTTTCCACCCCTATCTAACAGGTTCCATATTGGGTCTGACAGTGCTTTTTGAACGCTCCGTGCATCGTACTGATATGTTGGTGTTCCAAAAAAGTCATCGAGATACTCTTCGCTGACCTCCCGAGGGATGACCTCTTCTATCGCTTGATCAATGTCCGGCCGCCAATCCGCCAGTGTATCCCGCATATGCTATCTCAGTCGGGCATCTCCAAAAAACTTCCAGAAGCAATCTACATATTTTATCCCAAATCTCTGATCGCTTCGAAAAGTGAGGGCCAATATTTACTGTTTTCTTCCAATCATGGGACCACCCTTGAAGGAAAGACCAAGACGGACCCAATATCCGTTGGAATACTTTCACTTTTATGCGAGATTTTATTCCGGATAAAGACTAATCCACTCATATGAGCCAATCCACGCTTGATAGCGACGAGGAGCTATTTGGAGAAGCAGCAAACGAAATACGGACAGATGTAGAAGAGTCGCTTGCTGATGCCCGAGATGCTCTCCCTGAAGGTGAAGAAATTCTGAATCTCGAAGCGAACAACGTAATCGGTGTTCTTAATCGACTTAAATCAGAACTTGACACCAGTGGCGCGAAAGACAGTCTTCGAGATGCGAAAAAATGGTATACTATCGGCGAACGTGCGGAGGCGTTTGACGATGCCAATGATCTGGCAAGTGAGATTGAGGAAGTTGAGTCGCTGATTACAACTGTTGATGACGCTCATGAACATGCAGCAGAACTCGCCTCGACTGTCCCTGAGATTGGAGATCAGTTGAGCAGTGAAGAATAACTAACTAGCTATTTTATACGGCAAGAGATTCCGATAATTCCCAGAGGGCAGTCTCGTGAATGATTCGCATTTCTGTAGGTTTATAGTGTTCCAATCCAATGATCAACCATGTACAATCACGACGTCCTTGTTATTGGTGGCGGTGGAGCTGGTCTCCGTGCCGCAATCGCCGCGCACAATGAAGGGGCTGATGTTGCAATCATCTCAAAGCTTCATCCTGTCCGTAGTCATACTGGAGCGGCTGAAGGTGGTATCAATGCAGCGTTAAACTCAGACGACAGTTGGGAAGATCATGCATACGACACTGTGAAGGGGTCTGACTACATTGGCGATGCACCTGCTATCGACACGTTTGCTCAGGATGTCCGAAAAGAAGTGATCCAGCTTGAGCACTGGGGAATGGCATTCTCGCGTGAGGACGATGGAACTGTTGCACAACGACCATTTGGTGGTATGTCGTTCCCTCGAACAACGTTTGCTGGTGCAGAGACTGGTCACCATCTTCTTCATACGCTCTATCAACAGGTAGCGAAACTCGGAATTGACATCTATGATGAGTGGTTTGTCACACAGCTTGCAGTTACGAATCATGAAGATCCAACCGAACGAGTCTGTCATGGCTGTGTTGCCTACGATCTCACCACCGGCGAAATTGCCGGATTCAAGGCAGATAATGGTGTTATTCTCGCTACTGGCGGAAATGGGCAGGCATTTGACCACACCACAAATGCCACCGCTAACACCGGTGACGGAATTGCGATGGCATACCGCGCCGGGGTGCCGGTCGAGGATATGGAATTTGTGCAGTTCCACCCAACAACCCTTCCGTCAACTGGTGTGCTGATTACAGAAGGTGTCCGCGGCGAAGGTGGAATCCTGTACAACAGCGACGGTGAGCGGTTTATGTTCGAGCACGGATACGCCAAGAATGATGGTGAGCTTGCGTCTCGAGACGTTGTCTCAAGGGCCGAATTGACTGAAATCAGCGAAGGACGTGGGTTTGAAGATGATCATGTTTACCTTGACATGCGCCATCTTGGTGAAGAACGGATTCTGGATCGACTCGAAAATATCGTTCACCTCGCTGAAGACTTCGAAGGTGTTGATCCAGTCGAAGAACCAATGCCAGTCAAACCTGGACAGCATTACACTATGGGTGGTGTTGAAGTCGATGAAAATGGCCAAACATGTATCAATGGACTGTACGCAGCCGGTGAAACGGCCTGTGTCTCACTCCATGGTGCTAACCGACTTGGCGGAAACGCACTACCTGAACTGATGGTCTTCGGTGCCCGAGCAGGAAAGCATGCTGCTGGTGGCGACCTTGAACCGGCTGAGATCGATACCGGAAAACCAGCTGATCCAGAAACTGAAGACAAAGAACTTCCAGTCTCTCCCGGTGCCATTGATACCTCAGCTGGCGAAGTCGTAGCAGATGGTTCTGGCTTGATAGTCGATCCAGATACTGTCGTTGATACCGCCGTTGACCGTGAAGAAAGCCGCATTGATCAGCTTCTTACTCGTGAAGACGGTGAATTCCATGCTGACATTCGGTCTGATGTTCAGGAGACAATGACTGAATACGTCAATGTGTTTCGAGAAGAAGAGGGCCTTAACCAGGCGCTTGAAAGTATCCGCGCTGCACGCGAACGCTATCAAGACGTATATGTAGGGGATACTTCTCGAACGTTCAATTACGATCTTATCCACACTATCGAGACACGCAACATCATTGATGTTGCCGAGACAATCGCTATGGGGGCGCTTGTTCGAACCGAATCACGTGGTGCACACTGGCGGAAGAATCACCAAGAACGGAATGACGCAGAATGGCTCAAGCACACCATGATTTCATGGAATGAAGGATCACCAGAAATCTGGTACCGATCAGCAAACTTGGAAGGAGCAAATAAAACCTACGAGCCGAAAGAGCGATCATACTAAGCGCCTTTTGCTTTCTTCGCTCCTACCGTATAAAATATGAAAACGCAACTGTTTTACTGAAACCACATGTATATATCGTTGCACGCTCCGATGGTGTAGGCCGGCCAATCATATTGCCCTCTCGAGGCAATGACCGGGGTTCAAATCCCCGTCGGAGCATCCTTTTCCTCTCGCCGTCTGGTGGTTTTTGCTCGCAATAACAACAAACAACCACCATGTTCAAAGGCAATAAAGTTACTCGGACCGAACAACATCGTCGCAGTCTTGCGATTTTGTCTGTTGCCCCGGCATCGAAGTTCAGCGGATTAACCTGTTGCCGTCTGGCGATTAGGCGATTTAAGAATGTAGGACCGGCAATAACACTCTCTGTACTTTTGTCCGGAGGTGAAGGATAATGAGTCAGATAAATGACATCACACTCGTCACTCAACCATCCGAACAGATGCTAAACAAACGCCAACTACTCGACTACCGCAGTCATCGCAAGAACTGTCTTGAGTGGCTTCTCGCAGTTGGTAAAAACCCAGACACAGCAGATGGGTACGCTTTTCAGACTGTGAGTAACCGTGCCTATCGCATGGACCTGTTCTATCGGTGGGTCTGGAAACAAGAAGACCAGTACACGACTAGTGTCACTCATGAACACGCAGATGACTGGCTTTACCATCTGGCTCGACTCGACAAAAGTAATGCTCACAAAGACAACTGCCGCAAAGCCCTTCAGATGCTTTTCAAGTGGCGTGAACACGAACATAATCTCTCTTCTTGGGAGCCAGCATTCTCGTTTTCCGCAAATGACGGTACGACAACGCCACGTGACTATCTCACGGAAGCAGAGCGAAAGCGGATTCGTGAGGCTGCATTAGAGTACGGAGCAATTCCGGGATATAATGATTTGTCTCCACAGGAGCGATCAGAGTGGAAAGCCCATCTTGCCCAGCGATTTGAAAAACCGAGGTCCCAAGTCACTCAGGGGGATTGGGAGCGAGCAAACGGTTGGAAAATCCCCAGTCTGGTTTGGGTAAGTTTGGATGCTGGTCTTCGTCCAATAGAGGTAGAACGGGCTGTTACGTCGTGGGCTGACGTTGAAAATGGCGTTCTTCGGATTCCTAAAGAGGAGAGTTCAAAAAACCACGCTAACTGGATTGTGGGGCTCAAAGATCAGACAACAGAGATACTGGAGCGATGGCTTTCGGAACGCGAAGTTAGACAGATGTATGATAATACCGATCGTCTGTGGTTAACCAGAGAGAGGAACCCATACCAGTCAGCATCTTTGGGGTATGTTCTTGACCGGTTGTGCAGCATCGCCGGCATTGAGACTGCGGATCGGTCGCTCAGTTGGTATGCGATCAGACACTCAACCGGGACGTATATGACTCGGGAAGAAGATTTGGCCGCTACACAGGCGCAATTGCGTCATAAGAGTCCGGAAACGACGATGAAGTATGACCAGGTTCCTGTGGAAGACCGACAAGATGCGCTTAATCGGATGGAATAATTCTCTCGATCCACTTTGCTAACTATTGCCCAAACTATTATCTCCCAAAGTGCCAAAAGAGCAATAATTTTATACAGAGACTTTATTTCCTTTAAAAATGGGCGGTTGCAGAGACTAAATTTAACGAGGTGCAAAGATATCGATCAAAACTAATAGATCAGATTCCAGCGCACGACAGAGAAACCTGGGTAGGAACTATTCCCAATATAGATACACTAAAAGAGTTTGACACGGCTGACGACGCCATTTCGAAGTATACATCACTTCAAGAAGACTTTGAGGAGTTGGAATCTGTAATAAATGAGATTTCGGTTATCTCCGAACACAATAGCCTCATTTCGAAGTACACGCCTGAGAGACCAGAATCCGAGGCTTCGCCAGTACTGGAACAAGTAACCACAACGGTCGAACGTGAACTCAACCCTCAACAGAATGTGTCAGAGGTTAAAAAAAGATCTGAAACGAATAGCCGATATTCTCACCGTATCGTCAAGATTGGCTGACGAAGGAGGTAATCTACCTATCGAACCGTTCCTTCAGGAGGTAATCGAGCATCTTCAAAATGAAGGTATCCCAGAGTCTGAGGAGCTACAGGAATGGCAAGATCTCATTCAGAAGGTGGAGACGGTATCGACGTTTATGGATGATGTCGACCTCTCTCATCCCTCAATTGATGCAGATCATTGGGAAGAATCTCTTGAGATGGCACTTGAAGAACAGTACGTGAATGTACTCTCACCAATAGCAGATCAGGTAGAAAAAATGGAGAGGGGGATGTGGGAACTGGACGATATCTACCAAATATCGTGGCAGGAGTTCGAGTCCCTAATTGGAACGCTGTACGAGTCGTTCGGATACGAAACCGAAGTGACCTCAGATACGGCGGATATGGGTATTGATGTCTGGGCGACGAACCCAGACGAACGAGTTGCCATTCAGGCGAAACGCTATCAGGAGGGGAACAAGGTCGGCAGAGAAACACTCCAGAAACTCGCCAGTACGCTTGCGAAGGGAGATGCCGACCGTGTGATTGTCGTGACCACGTCAGAGTTCGCCCGTACTGCCAAGGAGTACTCCGATTCCTTCGGTTCGGAAATCGAGCTTATCGACGGCGAGGAACTTAGAGACCAACTGAACAATTCGGGTATTCCACCAATTAATTAACTCACATTTCTACGCAGTCTGCTGTTCTGCTTGAGGGCAAAGATGGTCTGGAGACCTACGCTCCTGAAACCATCCAGCACCAGTCACACACCCCATCATCTGCTTCCTCTGAGACGTGAA
>OBKM01000186.1_pt1 | contig 30806 bp, 24 predicted proteins | sample 1519691 | NCBI WGS metagenome assembly OBKM01 (sample SAMEA37050418, study PRJEB22526) | metagenome | biome: saline pan; feature: lake; material: water | place: Egypt | collected 2015 | depth 0.5 m
AGTTCGGCAGTTTTCTCGGGGCTGGGACGAACGCGCCCGCCTCGATCTCTCGGGCTTCGACGGTGCCAACGTCCCCGTCCTGCTCCGTGAACATCGGATGCTCGGGCGTGACTGTCACTTCTCGACCGTTCGAGAAGGACACTCTGACGAACTTCTCGGGGGCCTCGTGGCGGCTCACCCGGTCGATCGGGAGCTTCGTCGTCTCGTTAGTGTCGAGGTCCGTCGAGTGGAGCCGGGTATCCTCGATCGGGAGAATCTCACAGTCGACGCCGTCGACGACCGCTTCCGGACTCGACGCCATGCGGTCGTCGACGAACTCGCCGACCTCGACCCGGCGACCGTCCGCCAGCAAGATTTCCGTGTCTGGGTGGTAGGACTGCTGTTCGAGCGCCTCGTGCATGGCCGAGCGATCTTCCGAGTTGTGGACGATCATTCCATTGGCGACGAAGTTGTGGGTTCCTTCGACAGTAAGGTCGTAGATTGACGACCATCGGCCATCGTTTTCGACGCGGCGGGTGCGCTTGACTTTGCAGTCGGTCACGGAACGTGGCCGGCTCGGAACATCGTGAATCCCGCTGCCTCCCCCGCCATCCGCTCTGAGTGTCCCCTCGGAGTCGGGGATCAACACGGTGTCGCCGGTGTCGAGATCCTCGGCTCCTCGTTCAATCCTGTTGTCATTCTCTGAGACGAAGAACGGGTGATCGGGCGTCGCCGTTACTGACGCGCCGGATTCGAGCGTAACCTCGATGAGTTCCGACGGGGCGTCGTATTCGTGGATTGCCGTCACGGGACGCTCTACGAGTCGGTTACCGTCGGCCATTGTCACGACATTAAGATCGATATTCCGAACAGTGCGCCCGTTTTCGAGTGATTCGATGGTCCCCTCGTCTACTGCCTCCGCGGCCAACTCTCCTATCGGCCGTGTCCGACCGTCGGCAGTTCGGACCCTCGTCTCACCAGTAACGCACCGCATCTTATCGAGTTCGTCGACAGCCGCGATCCCCTGGTCGGCGAGGACGAGCGCGCCGGCTTCGAGGGTCCACTGCTGGCCGTCGCCGAAGTCGTCTCTCACAGCTGCAGCCGTGAGCCCAGCACTTGACGATCCTTTACCGGATGTATAAACTGACCGCGGGGCCAGATTTCGGACGTATTGAAGCAGTTGGGAATTATGCGAGATGACGTTGTTCGAGATGTAGCTGTGTGTTCCTTCGACCTCGAGGTCGTAGACCCACTCGCAATCCGGCTCGACGGCGTCGATCGACTTGATTCGGTCCCAAGCAATATCACCATCGATGAGCGCTCGAAGACGATCGATATCGGCGGTTGCCGAGAGCGCCGAATCGAGCCGTTCGAGGACGACGCCCTGTGCGTCCATCACCCGGCCGCCGTCGGGAACGGTCTCGTTTCGCTCGTAGTAGCTGATCGCGGTCTGGCTGACGTCCATCCCGTCGGCCAGCGCCGCCTGTGAGATGTCGAGTTCGTCACGGGCCTCGATGATCGCGTCCCACTCGCCGTCGGTGATCCCCTCGCGAAGCGCTGAGAGCCGATCGACACGTCGCTCGAACGCGTCGAGGACGGTTCGGAGGCTGGATCGGCTGGGGTGTCTGTCCCCGCGCTCGTAGTGTTGATACGTCGTTCTGGGAACGCCGCAGTCGAACTGGGAGATCGCGAGCGTTTCACGGATTCCTCGGAGCGTCTCTCCGACGTTCGGGATCACGTCGGTGTTCGTGTTCCCCTGAACGTCGTCGAACTCGGCGGCTGAGAGGGCCTTCCGGTCGGTGACGAACCCGATCTGGTCGACGTAGCGCTCGAAGTCCCGCCCGCTGATTCTGAGTCGGTGGCTGCCGTTGTTCCGGGGATGAAGTTGGCTTTCGATTCCGAACGAGAGCAGCAGGCTCCGCACGTTCTCGAGGAGCTTCTCGCTCATCGACGCGACGACTATCTCCCGTTCCCTGGCGGAGACTGTGCATTCACTATCGATGTAGGCCTTCAAGAATCCGGATTTACACGGGAGCGTTGCACGGAAAAGCATCGGTGGAACACACTGTTCGGCGGATTTTTTTAGTATCGCTGGCTCGATTTCCTCAAGCAGGCGAACGAATTCTCCGGACGAACAAACGAGTTCACTTGCGGTCTTTTCGGGATGCGGTTTGCGTTCGAAGTGGGTCACTCCGAGCCGGTCCAAGGCCGACGCCGCATCGTCCAGTATCTCCTGATCGTTGTTCGTTATCCAGACTCCGCCCGTATTGTCATTACGGTGTTCGACGTATCCTTCGGCAATGATGTATCCGATCAGCCGGGCGATCGCAGGCGTCAGCTCGTCCGGCTCGTTCACACGGACGGCGTTGTTTGCTTGTGACCGTCGGTACGATAGATCGAGTGTATCGTCGCCCTCCGCGGGTATCAACCGCGGGGTTGCAACGAAATCACCCTCTTCGAGATCCGCCGTTTTGTTCGCTTGAATACCTCCATCGGAGCTTACGAACAACGGATGAGTTGGGGTTACCTCCAGCTCCCGGCCACTTGCAGTTCTGATTCGGTACATCCGATCCGGTGCCTCTCGCTTCCAGACCTTCGTGGCTTGCCGTGATGTGAGCGTCCCGTCTTTGGTCATCGACGGAACGTCGAAACCGACCTCCTCGTATACGCCGTCCTCAACTTGCGTTGGGTTCTTGAGCTTCGATTCGACGAGGTCTCCAATCGGCACCTCGCTCCCGTCCGCAAGCGTGACTTTTGTAGAACTTTTGACGCATTTTCCTGTACCCGGATCACCTATAAGGAGCATATGCAAGTCTCCCCGCGTCCGCGACCCGTCGGGTAGGTGTTTCGTCACGCCCGAAAACAGCTGCATGATGATGGCGAGTTTCTCCTGGTCGTAGCCGTAGATGGAAGGTGCCATCGAGGCGATCATCTTCTCGTAGATGTCGGACTCGTTGGAGAGTTCGATGATCCGTTTTTTGTCCTCGTCGGTGATGTCCATGTCCTCGAACTGCTCGTCCTCGATCTCGACGGACATCCCGTCCATGTACACGTCGAAGATGGGCGATTTCTCCTGGTTCGAGCCCTGTTGATCGAGATGCAGGACGCCGGTGACGCGGACGTGGTCGCCGGCGGTGACGCGGCCGGTGATGTCGTCGTCGATGTGGACGTCGATGCTCTGTGGCGTCTCGCCGCCGCGGAGGCCCTCCGGGGATTCTTGGACCCGGAGTTTCTGTGCGTCGACGAACTCCGATTGGTCGAAGTTGATCTCGAAGGGGCCCTGTCGCTCACAGCCTTGGCATTCGTGGGGTTCATAGAACTCACCGGAGGTCTGTGGGATACGCGTGAGGGTGCCACAGCGCTGGCACTCGAAGGCCGCCTCGGTCACTTTCGGCCGGACGTCGGTCGCCTTCCGGATGATGCCGGTCACCTCGACGAGCTGGCCGCGGTGGCGCGCGCGGATGTCCCGAATGCCGGTCGTCGTCTGGAGATTTTTGACGCGGACGTGGGCCTGCCCCAGCTTTACGTCGACCGGCAGATCGTAGAGTCTGAGTGCCTCCTCGGCGTAATCGGACATCTGCTCCGGTTGGGCGATGAAGTCGTCGGCGAGATCCGGGTCGAACCGGTAGAGATCGTCCCAATCGACGTACAGCGAGCGCTTCTCGTTGGGGTATTTCTGTGCGAGTTGGCCGATCTCGTTGCGGTAGTAATCGCGGTAGAACCCCTCGAACTTGTCGATGACTTCCGTATCCTCCGCGCGAGCCATTAGGTACGCATCCTTGGCGCGCCACCGAATAAGAACTTTGGCAACCCGGAGTGGAAGTGATCGGCGTTGCTCCGAACGCGATGTTCTTGGCGTGTGACGCCACCTCATATCCGCTTGAGGTGTGGGCGCTTGCGGTCGTTGAGCGGGCAGGATCACCGAAATTGAAGGGGCTTAGCCGTCGGGAGGCCACCGTTCGTCGAAGCGATACGCCGACGCCCAGTTGATCTCGTCTTCGGCTTGGGCCGGCTCCTCGACGCGAAGCGAGATCGACCGCTCGAAGGCGTCCTCGGGGACGAGATAGAGGGTCTCGAGTTCGTGGGCGTAAACGAGGAAGTCATCCACGTCGTCGTAGTATTTGTATACATTTCCGGTCGAGTTCGTGTGTTGGCTCTTTGCGTGGAACTGGATCGTTCCGTTCGTGAGCCATCCGGTCTTGACCTGGGCTCGTCGCAGTTTCCCGTCGGGCATCTCGAGCACCATATCGTATCGCTCGTTATCGCCGAACGGTATCGAAACGGGGATTTCCCGCCGCTTGAGCGCTGCAATAAAGGGATGGAACGGTCTCGCCGGCGGGCCGATCGTCCGGAAAATGTGGGACCGCCCGAATTTGAATCGGGGTTACAGCGTCCCAAACGCTGAAGGATACCAAGCTACCCCACGGTCCCGCAACGCCATCTACTGTTTGCCCGCGTGAAAACGTTTCGTTCTTGGCCCCAAGGGATTTATCGGCCTTTGCCGAACCGAGGCGTATGGTCACCACCTTCGAGATCGCCTTGCTCGCTGTGGCGTTGGCGGTTCTATTCGGCGCGTATACTGTCATCAAGACGGTAAAACCCTTCATCGTGAACGCGGTCGTCGGGGTGATCGTCTTGGTCATCGCGAGTTTCCTCGGGATCGGGGTCGAGATCACCCCCGTTGCGGTGCTCATCTGCGCTATCGGGGGGATCCCGGGGGCGATACTGGTCGTTCTGCTCGCCTACACCGGGATCGCCTTCGCGGGAGTGGCCGTTCCGGTCGGCGTGCTCGCGGCGATATAGGCGGAGCGAAATTACTGCACGAAGCGAAGGTTTATTTCTAGGGGAACGATTCGGGAAGGTAGTGCCCGTCCCCGTTCTGGATCGGCCGCTGTTGAAACAGGCGGCGTTGCCGATCACGGCGTTCGTGACCGTCTGTGCCGTCGGTATCGCGGGATTCATCTATCTGGAAGGCGTCTCGGTCGTCGAGGCGGCTTTTTGACTTTTGGACCCGACGAGCATCGAACTCCACGGGGTCGGCGACGACGTCCGGGCGTTCTCGATCGTCGTCATCGTCGGGTTGATTCTCTCGACGATATGGATCGGCGAGAGCGTCCTCGGAGCGGTGTTCGGCGGACAGATCAGAGAGGAACTGGAACGAATGCAATCGAAACGACAAATCGACGAAATGTCCGGCCACATGGTGATCTGTGGGTACGGGAGCTTCGGTCAAACGATCGCGAACACGCTCTCAAATGCCGGCCGGGACGTGGTGGTTATAGAGCGGGTCGAACACCGGTTCGACGCGATCGAGACCGACGACATCCCGGCAGTCAGAGGCGATGCCCGGATGGAAGGCGCCTTGGAGGAAGCCGGAATCGATCGAGCGGAAGCGGTCGTCGGCGCGATCGACGACTCGAACGCGAACATCGAAATCGCCATCCTTGCGAGCCAGCTCGCGCCGGACGTGCGGGTTATCGTCCGGGTCGGCAACCAGCGATACTCGAAACTCGCCCGGCGGGCCGGCGCTGACAACGTGATCATCCCCGAGATACGGAGCGGTCAGGACGTCTCCCAGTCGATCCTGTAGCGCTCAGCGTTCGCCACGCAGCTCGACCCCGGCGACGAGTTCGTCCGGGGACTCCCCCGAGCGGATCGAATCGAGGATGAAAAACGCCTCCGAGGGCTCGAGGAAGTGTTCGGTGATCGCCCGCCCGAGCGGCGTCGGCTCGAACCCGTCGATGAACTCGTACTCGATGAGCTTGCCGAGGGCGTGTTTCGTCGGAATCTGTCCGACCATGCGGTCGTTGAGCCGTTTGGCCCCGCTGCCGGCGACGGTGATGTTCGCGAGCGTCTCCTCGATCGCGGCCGTCTCGTCGTATTGGGTGATGACAGGCTCCATCTCGCCTTTCAGCAGCTTGAACGCGATCTCGTCCTCGGAGCCGTCCATCGAGCTGTGATACGTGCAGTCGGGCTCGACGAGCAGATACACAGTCCCCTGATCGTGGTAGTCGGGGCGGCCGGCGCGGCCGAGCATCTGTTCGAACTCCTGGACCGAGAGCCACTCGATCCCCATCGCCAGGGAGTCAAATATCACCTGCGAAGCGGGGAAATCGACCCCGGCCGCGAGCGCGGCAGTCGTGACGACGGCGGCGAGATCCTGGTTGCCGAACTGGCGTTCGACGCGCTTTCGTTCCCCGTAATCGAGTCCGGCGTGATACGGTGCGGAGTCGTACTCGAGCCGCCTCGATATCTCGTGACAGCGCCGACGGGAGTTCGTAAAGACGATCGTCTGCCCGCGGTACCCCTTCGAGGATTCCGCATCGAACGCCCGCCGGACGAGTTTGTTCTCGATGTCGACCTTCTCGGAGCCGTCGGCGAAGGTGACGTGGCGCTCGATCGGCACCGGACGCTCCTCGAACTCGATCAGCTGGGCGCCGAGCTGGCCGGCGAGTTCCGCCGCGTTGCCGACCGTCGCGGAGAGATACACCCACTGGGTGTCGCAGTCGTTCGTCCCACAGTAGTGTTTGAGCCGCGAGATGAGACCGTCGAGGCGGTGGCCGCGCTCCTCCTCGCCGAGGTTGTGGACCTCGTCGATGACGACCGTGCCGATCTCGCCGAGATCCTTCCCGGTTCGGAGGGCGTGATCGATGCCTTCGTAGGTGCCGACGATCACGTCCGCGCCGGGATCGAACCGGTTCCCGTTGTCCCTGATCCGGGAGGCACCCACCCGGATCGAGATGTCGAGGACATCGCCGTAGGTGTCCTCGAAATCCTCGTGTTTCTGGTTGGCCAACGCGACGAGGGGGACGAGAAACAGCATCTTTCCCTCGCCGTTCAGCGCCCGGTCGATGCCGGCGAGTTCGCCGACGAGCGTCTTGCCGGTCGCCGTTGCGCTGACAACGAGTTGGTCGCGGCCCTCGAGGAGACCGTTTCTGACCGCGAGGCTCTGGACGGGCAACAGCTCGTCGAACTTCCGGAGCCGCGATTTCAGCTCCCCGTGGGCGTCGAGGTCCCGCGTCGAGACGAGGTCGATCTCGTCGGTCGTCGCGCTGATCTCGTCGAACTTCGTCAGGTCGGGGTCGAGCTGTCCCGACAGGAGGTTCGCGACGCGTTCGAGGTCGCCGACCTCAACGAGGAGCTCCTCCAGCCGGTCGCGGGCCCCCGACCGCAGCCCCCGGTAGTCGGCCTCGCGTTCGAGTTCGCGTTTGGCGCAGTCGGGACAGATGTGCTCGTCGTCCGCCTTGATCGCCGTCTCCGAGGTCAGCGGCGAGTATCGACCGTTGCCGGCGCAGTACCGACACGTCCGGACCTGTTTGGCCCCGAGTTGGTATCCATCGAGCATCGCTTCGAGGGCCTCGCGTCCGGCCCGCGAGGTCTGTTCGGAGATCCGGATTCGGGTTGCCCGCCGGGCCATCTCGACGAACTGTTCGGGCCGCCGAGGGATCTCGTCGTCACCGTCGATAACCCGAAACCGACCGGGGCGCGGACCGGCGCTCGTTTCCTTCAGGTCGAGTCGACCACGGAGCAGTCGCTCGCCGTCGCGGCGGACGACCACGGTGTAGCTGTCGCCCGCCTCGTGTAAAAACAGCGTTCCGACCTCGGCGACCTGCTTCGACACGTCCGTCCGTAGCCCATGGGAGTATTTTAGCGGTTCGGCTCCGGTCGGCCGGGCGGGGTCGGGTCGGATCAGGGAGTTTACGGAGAATCCCGGCGCTCGACGAGGAAGTTGTTGATCCACGAGATCACGACCTCGCCCTCCTGGTTCGTACCGATCGTTTCGGCACGGACGTCACCGAGCGTCGTATCGGTCGGCTCCGTCTCCAACAGTCGGAGCCGTGTCGATATCTCGTCGCCGGGGCGGACGGGCTTCGACCAGCTGAGGTCGTCGATTCCGCGGGCACCCATACACGCGACATCGCCGAGGAACCCATCGACCATCGTCCGCATCGTGAGCGCGACCGTCTGCCAGCCGCTCGCGATGAGGCCGCCGTAGATCGACTCCTCGGCAGCCGCCGGATCGGTGTGAAACGACTGGGGGTCGTATCGCTCGGCGAAAGCCATGATTTCGTCCTCGGAGACGGTCCACGTCCCGAGGTCGTGTGTTTCGTCGTCGTCGAGGTCCTCGAAGTATCGCTTGCTCATGTGATCGCTCTCGCTGGACGTTTGTGTCGGGGAGGCATACGTGTTTCCGGAGGCGATTCGGGGATGATTGCGGCGGCTCCGGAAGGAGTCCAAGTGGCGGCTTCGAGAGCTGTGCCGCCGACGATCGGACGGATATCCGTCAAGCGTCCGGCGGCGATATCTGAGACGATCGGTAACGAAACGTCGCCGCCGAGGATCGGACCTTTTAGGGCCTCGCCACCGAACCTGCGGGTATGTACGACGGCCTGAAGGGGTTTCGTGAGTTCTACCCCGGCGAGATGTCCGCACGCAGGGAGTTGACCGACACGGTAGAGGAGCACGTCCGGCGGTACGGCTTCCGTGAGGTCGGGACGCCGGCGCTCGAACGCACGCGGATGTACGTCGATAAATCCGGCGAGGAGATCACCGAGGAGCTGTACGCCTTCGAGGACAAAGGCGGCCGATCGGTGTCGATGACGCCCGAGCTAACGCCGACGGTCGCCCGGATGGTCGTCGCCCGCGAGGGCGAACTCGCCAGGCCCATCAAATGGTTCTCGACGCGGCCCTTCTGGCGCTACGAGCAGGTCCAACAGGGTCGGTTCCGGGAGTTCTATCAGACGAACGTCGACATCTTCGGCACCGACCGTCCCGAGGCTGACGCCGAAATCCTTTCCGTCGCCGCCGACGCGTTGACCGGTCTCGGGCTCTCGGCCGATGACTTCGAGTTCCGCGTTTCCCACCGGGACATCCTCGGCGGGTTGCTCGGATCGATGGACAGCAACGTCGAGATCGCGGACGCGATCCGGGCAGTCGACAAACGCGAAAAGATCGACGCGGCGGCGTACTACGAACTGCTCGTCGAGGCCGGGCTCACACGTACTGAGGCCGAACGCTTCGATGAGGTGTTGGGAACCGACGACCTCGATGAGCTCGTCTCCTTCGCCGGCACCGAGCGCGTCGAGGCGGCCGTCGAGAACCTGCGGGCGGTCCTCGATGCGGCCGCGGACTTCGGCGCCCGGGAGTACTGTACCGTCTCTTTGGAGACCGCCCGTGGCCTCGATTACTACACCGGTGTCGTCTTCGAGTGTTTCGACACCGCGGGGGACGTCTCGCGATCCGTCTTCGGCGGCGGTCGCTACGACGATCTGATCGAGGGGTTCGGCGGACAGCCGACATCCGCCGTCGGCGTCGGGATCGGCCACGAGACGCTGTCGTTGCTCTGTCGGCGGGCGGGCGTCGCCCCCGAGGAACGTGTCGAGACCGATTACTACGTTCTGACCGTCGGTGACACCCGCGAAACCGCGGCGCGAATCGCCCGCGAACTTCGGAATCTCGGACACGTCGTCGAGTCCGATCTCAACGATCGTGGGTTTGGCGATCAACTCTCCTACGCCGACGGGATCGACGCCGAGACGGTCGTCGTCGTCGGAGAGCAGGACCTCGCGGACGACTGCGTGACGATCAAGGACATGGAGTCGGGCGATCAGACGCAGGCCCCGTTGTCGGAGTTCCCCCCCGCGACGGGTCGGCCGACGTACGACAACTACGCGGATTGACGGTGGCGACGCCGGGATCGGGACGATGCGGTCCGCCTGCGGCCCGGTGGTAATGTCTGACGCAGATTTATACGTTCGGGGGAACGAAACGGAGGTATGTCCGGGAACCGAGTCGAGGAACTCGAAGCCAAAGTGCGCGAACTCGAGGCGACGATCGATGGACTGACTGACGAACTCGTCGAGACGAAAGAGCGGCTGGGGACCATCGAGGAGGAGACCGGAATCGAGCCCGACTCACTCGACGGCTGGGGGACACGAACGTCGGGCGACGACGAGACGGCGTCGGCCGACGGGAGCGAGGACGAGACGGCGCCGACCGGGGACGAACACGAAGCGGAGACCGATGAGGCCGACGGCGACGACGAAGCGGCGGATTCATCGGGCGACGACATCATCGTCGCCTGATAAAGGCGACAGGTCCCCATGCACATCAAAGCCCTCGTCCTCGACAAGTTCAAGAGCTTCGGCCGAAAGACGAGGATTCCGCTGTACGAGGATTTCACCACCATCAGCGGGCCGAACGGCTCCGGGAAATCGAACATCATCGACTCCGTGCTGTTCGCGCTCGGACTCGCCCGTACCTCGGGCATTCGGGCGGACAAGCTAACGGATCTCATTTATAACCCGGGCCACGACGACGCCGAGGAGGGGTTCGCCGGGGAACGGGAGGCGAGCGTCGAGGTGATTCTCGACAACGCGGACCGGACGCTCTCGCGCGAACAGGTCGTTTCGGCGGCCGGCTCCGGGAAGGTCGGCGACGTCGACGAGATCTCGATCAGGCGGCGTGTCAAACAGACCGACGAGGACACCTACTACTCGTATTACTATCTCAACGACCGGTCGGTGAACCTCTCCGACATCCGTGACCTGCTCGCGCAGGCGGGCGTCACGCCCGAGGGATACAACGTCGTGATGCAGGGTGACGTGACCGAGATCATCACGATGACAGCCGGCTCGCGCCGCGAGATCATCGACGAGATCGCCGGCGTTGCACAGTTCGACGCGAAAAAGGAGGACGCCCTCGGAGAGCTCGAAACCGTCCAGGAGCGCGTCGATGAGGCCGAGCTCAGGATCGAGGAGAAACAGGGCCGGCTCGACCGCCTGAGCGAGGAACGCGAGACGGCCCTCGAGTACAAAGAGCTCAAGGCCGAAAAGGAGGAGTACGAGGGGTATCTCAAGGCCGCGGAGCTGGAGGACAAACGCGAGGAAATCGGGGGCGTCCGCGACGAAATCGAGCGAAACGAGGCCGAACTCGAGGGGCTCCGACGCGAGCTCGACGAACGACAGGGGCGGGTCACGAGACTCGAGGAGGATCTCGCCGATCTCAACGCGGAGATCGAGCGGAAAGGCGAGGACGAACAGCTCGCTATCAAACGGGAGATCGAGGAGGTCAAAGGCGAGATTTCACGCCTCGAGGACCGCATCGAAGCCGAAAACGAGCGCATCGAGGAGGCCGAGAACAAACGCCGGCAGGCGTTCGTCCAGATCGACCGCAAAGGCGAGACCGTCGAGGAGCTCGAAGCGGACATCCGAAACCGGAAAGTCGAGAAGTCCTCGCTGAAGGCCGACCGCGAGGAAAAACAGGCCGAACTCGAGGAGGTCGAAGCCGAGATCGAAGCGGTCGATTCCGAGTACGAATCCGTCCGGGACGCCCTCGAGGAGCGCCGGGAAACGCTTCAGGAGCTGAAAGACGAACGAAACGAGCTCCAGCGGAAACAGGACCGCCTCCTCGATGAGTCGAGACGGCGGACGAACGAGGAACGAAAGACGGAGGAGGAGATCGAGGCCGCGGAGGCGAAGCTCCCGGAGCTGGAGGCCGAGCGCGCCGACCTCGAAAACGAGCTCGAAAAGGCCGAAAAGAACCGGGCGACGATCACCGAGGTCGTCGAGGACCTGAAGGCGGAGAAACACGAGCTACAGTCCGAACTCGAGGACGTCGAAGACGAGATATCGGCGAAACAAGGCGAGTACGCGGAGCTGGAAGCGAGAGCCGGCGAGAGCGGCGACACCTCCTACGGACGGGCGGTAACGACCGTTCTGAACGCCGAGATGGACGGCGTCCACGGAACCGTCGGGCAACTGGGCGGCGTCGTCTCGGAGTACGCGACGGCGTGTGAGACCGCGGCCGGCGGCCGGCTGGCGAACGTCGTCGTCGACGACGACGGCGTTGGCCAATGCTGCATCGAATATTTGAAGTCACGAAACGCCGGGCGGGCAACCTTCCTCCCGATGACGGAGATGCACGGTCGATCGTTGCCGTCGACCCCGGATCTGCCGGGGGTGGTCGATTTCGCGTACAATCTCATCGATTTCGACAGCGCCTACGCCGAGGTGTTCTCCTACGTCGTCGGCGACACGCTGGTCGTCGAGGACATGGAGACGGCCCGCGATCTGATGGGGGAGTTCCGGCTCGTCACCCTCGAGGGCGACCTCGTCGAGAAGTCGGGTGCGATGACCGGCGGGTCGAGCTCCGGCTCGCGGTATGCGTTCACCAAAAGCGGGAAGGGACAGCTCCAACGCGTCGCAGAACGGATCACGGAGCTGGAGGATCGGAAACAGTCCCTTCGGAGCGAGATCCGGGACGTCGAATCGCGGCTCGACGACGCCCGCGACCGCCAGACCGACGCCGCCGAGCAGGTGCGGGACATCGAGGCGGAGATCGAATCGATCGACGAGAAGCGGCAGTCGATCGAGGATCGGATCGGGGAACTGGAGGACGAACTCGCCGGGATCGAATCCGAGCGGGAGTCAGTCGCCGACCGAATGGACGAGATCGAACGCGAGATCTCCCGATCCGACGACGAGATCGGGGCCGTCGAGGCGGATATCGAGGAGCTGGAGGCCGAAATAGCCGATTCGGAGATCCCGGAGCTGACGGGTCGGGCCGAGGAGATACGCGAGGAGATCGGCGACCTCGAGGATCGGATGGGCGAGATCGACGGCGAGTTGAACGAGCTCGAACTCGAGAAGCGGTACGCCGAGGAGGCGATAGAGGAGCTTCACGACGAGATCGAGACGGCCCAAAACAAGAAAGCCGAGGCCGAAGAGCGCGTCCTCGGGCTCGAAGAGGAGATCGAGACCGAACGCGAAACGCTCGAAACGAAGGAGGCCGAGGTCGCCGAACTGGAGGACGAACTCGCGGATCTCAAGGGCGACCGCGAGGAGCTGAAAGCCGAACTCGCCGACGCGAAGTCGGCGCGCGACGAGCAGCGCGAATCGGTCTCGCGGGTCGAATCGGAACTCGAGGAGCTCCGCGACACCGAATCCCGGCTCAGTTGGGAGCTCGACGAACTCGAATCGCAGGTCGGCGAGTACGACCCCGAGGAGATCCCCGATCACGACACGGTCACGGCAGAGATATCTCGGCTCGACGGGGAGATGAGCGCCCTCGAACCGGTCAACATGCTCGCCATAGAGGAGTACGACGAGGTCGAAAGCGAACTCGAGGAGCTCGAATCGAAGCGCGAGACGCTGATCGAGGAGGCCGACGGGATACGCGATCGGATCGACCAATACGAGTCCCGCAAGCGCGAGACGTTCATGGACGCCTACGAGGGGATCAACGGGGAGTTCGAGGACATCTTCGCGCGGCTGTCGAGCGGCAGCGGCGAACTCGTCTTGGAGAACGAGGCGGACCCCTTCGACGGCGGGTTGACGATGAAGGCCCAGCCGGGCGATAAACCGGTCCAGCGGCTCGATGCGATGTCGGGCGGGGAGAAGTCCCTGACCGCGCTGGCGTTTATTTTCGCCATTCAGCGGTACAACCCGGCCCCGTTTTACGCGCTCGACGAGATCGATGCGTTCCTCGATGCGGCCAACGCCGAGATGGTCGGCGAGATGGTCGAGGAACTAGCTGGTGACGCACAGTTCGTCGTCGTCTCCCACCGGGCGGCGCTTTTGGAGCGGTCCGAGCGGGCGATCGGCGTGACGATGCAGGAGAACAACGTCTCGGCGGTGACAGGGATCGATCTGTCGAGTATGGAGGTGCCGGCGGATGACTAGCGAGGATCGACCGCAGGGAGATCCTCGGAAGGAGCGAGCGGGAGGAGCGACGCGACGACACGCGAACAGCGAGGGTGAGCGTCGCGAACCCTCGAGAAATGTGAGCGGCAAAGCCGCGAAAAGCGAGGACGAGCGCAGCGAGTCCTCGAAGAGATCGAGCGGGGAGCAACGCGACCCGCGAGATAGCGAGGATCGACCGAAGGGAGATCCTCGGAAGCGCCGAACGGGGAGCAACGCGACCCGTGAGGCGAGCGAGGGTGAGCGTCGCGAACCCCGCACCGACGGCGGAACGACCGACGAGATCCCGCTGAATATCGCGGGTCACGACGCCGAGAAGCGTCGGCGCGAAAGCGACGAGGGGAGCGAGGAAGCCGACGACGTACTCTCGGAGTTCGACGTTTCCGATCCCCGCGGGAACGACGACGAGGTCGAACCGGTCGAGTTGCTCGTCCAGCTCGCGGAGGACGGCGAGATCGATCCGTGGGATATCGACGTGGTGACCGTCACCGACAAGTTCCTCGATCGCCTCGACGGCTCGGACCTCCGGACTGGCGGTCGGGCGCTGTTTTATGCGTCGGTGCTGTTGCGGATGAAAAGCGACGCGATGTGGACCGACGACGATCCCGAGGAGGCGGCCGAGCCCGAGCCCGATCCGTGGGAACGGCCACCAGGCGGGGAGCCGTCCGAGGGGTTCGAGCCGGACCCGTTCGACCGACTCGAACGCGAGATGGATCGCCGGATCGAGCGCAAACGCGCCCGCGGAATGCCGGAGACGCTCGACGAACTGGTCCGAGACCTCCGCGAGCGCGAGCGCGACACCTGGTGGAAGGAGTCGAGAACCTACGACACCTCGGGCTCGCCGTCGGGCTACAGTCGCGGAACCCGGACGCTGGATTACCACACCGGCGACGACTTCCGGATGGACGATGAGCCGACCGCCGAGGAGGTGACCGGCAAGACCCACGACGAACACATGGAGGACATCATCAACGACGTCTACCGCCAGCTACAGATCCACTACGACCGGGGCCGCGAGGAGGTGCTGTTCGCGGAGGTCCGGACGGCCGGCGGGAGCGTCGTCAACACGTTCCTCGGCCTGTTGTTCCTCGCAAACCGTGGGCAGATCCGGCTCCAGCAGGACGATCTGTTCGGCGATCTGTGGGTGTGCGATCCAGCGGGCGGAGCCGTCGAGGAGCCGGTCTCCGCGGACGACTGATTCTCGACTGTGCCGTCGGCCGGGGGGACTGGATCGGTGGCTACCTCTGAAGCCGCCACCCGTCATCGACCTCGACCGCGACGCCACGACGCCGCATCTCCGAGAGCACTTCCCCGAGACGGTCGGGCTGGGCGACCTCCATTTCGATCCGTTCGAGGTCGTGATACGACGAAAGGTAGTGTCGGATGTCCTCGCGGGTGAACGTTTCGGCGTCTGCTTTCCCCATGACGCCGCGTATGAGATCGATCATATCCTCGAGGAAGTTCCACGGGTAGACGACCCACGTCCACGTTTCGAGGCGTTCGCCGACGAACGCCGGGTCGAACTCGCTGGTTCGGAGCAACTGCAGCGTCGCGGTCCGAACGGACGCGGCGTCCCGTTCGGCGACGTACTCGCGGGCGCGGCTGATCGACCCGCCGGTGTCGGCGATATCGTCGACCACGAGGACGTCTTTGCCCTCGACGCTGCCGTCCGGCATCGGGTAGCGGACCTGCGGCTCGTCGGCTTTGACCCCGGTGCCGACGTAGTGTTCCATCTTGAGGCTCGTGAGGTCGTCCAGGCCGAGGAAATCGCACAGACAGCGCCCGGCGAACCAACCGCCACGGGCCAAGGCGACGACGACATCCGGCTCGAACTCGGCCGCTTTGATCTCGTCGGCGACGTCGCGACAGAGCCCATAAATATACTCCCAGTTGGTGACGGTGCAGTTGAACTCCTCCGGGAGGTCGCTCATGGCGCCTACTGGGTCCGGTCGGCAGTAATAACTGCCGGGTCGATGACGCGAGGAGGGGGTCGGGGCAGCGACGGCGAATGGGGTTGCTCCTCCGGATGGCGAATGCTCCGGGCGGCGAATGGGGTTTATTTTCGCCGCCGATGAAGTGTCCCCATGCGCGTGGCAGCCTTCACGAGTTTGTCCGGACCTGACGGCGTAACGATACAGGAACGCGACGATCCCGACGCCGGGGCGGGCGAGGCGGTCGTCGACGTCGAAGCGTGTTCGATCAACCGCCACGACCTCTGGATCGTCGAGGGCGATTCCGCGATGGTCGACGAGGACGTGTTACCGTTCGTCAGCGGGCTGGATCTCGCCGGGACGGTTCGATCCGTCGGCGACGGCGTCTCGCACGTCGCTCCCGGCGACCGGGTCGTCCTCTGTCCGAACTTGACCTGCGGCGTCTGTGAGTACTGTCGTGAGGGCCCGGAGAACCGCTGTTCGGCGTTCGATCTCTATCACGGCGGACTGGCCGAGCGCGCGCTCGTCGACGCCGACCGACTGCTCGCGGTACCGGAATCGCTTCCGCTGCGAGCGGCCGCGACCCTTCCGACCGCCTACGTGACGGCGTGGCGGATGCTGCATCGGGCGGACGTACAGCCGGGCGATCTGGTGCTCATACCGGGGGCGACGGGCGGTGTCGGCGTCGCGGCGGTGCAACTCGCCGGCGTGTTGAACGCCGAAACGATCGCAACGTCGCGATCGGCGGAGAAGCTCGGTCGACTCGCCGGGGTCGGCGCGGATCACACGATCGAATCCGACGACCCCGAAGCGCTCGCGGCGGCGGTGGAACCCATCGGCCGCCCGGACGCCGTCATAAACCATCTCGCCGGGCCGTTCACGCGCCCCGCTGGGGAGGTCATGGCTCGAGGTGGCCGGATGGTGGTCTGCGGTCGGACCGCCGGGACCGTCTCGGAGTTCGACGTGCCGGATCTGTTCTTGGGGCACAAACGGATCATCGGGAGCACGATGGGAACGCAGGGGGATCTCCGACGGCTGGTCGATCTGGCTGCGGACGGTGTCTACGAGCCGGTTGTCGGCGGCACGTACGGTCTGGGTTCGACCGCCGAGGCGTTCGCGGAGATGCAACGCCGCGAGGCGTTCGGGAAACTGATCGTCGAGCCATAAGTCGGGACCGACGGTCCGGGGTTTTTAATCGATCCCGCCGAAGCGGCCGGTAATGGATACGCGACGCGCCCTGCTGGTCGATGCTTTCACTACGGAGCCGCTCTCCGGAAACCCGGCCGGGGTAGTCCCGGATGCCGACGGGCTCGCGGACGAGTCGATGGCGGCCATCGCCCGCGAATTACACGCCTCGGAAACGGCGTTTCTCTCCGCGGCGGACGGCGAAAACGACTACCGGATCCGCTATTTCACGCCGACCGGCGAGATCGATCTCTGCGGGCACGCGACGGTCGCGGCGGGATCGTGGCTGGCCGATGCCGGACGGCTCGAGGATGGGACCCACAGCGTCGAAACGAACGTCGGGAGCATAGAGATCGAACTCGACGACGGGACCGTTCGGATGGAGACCGATGTCGGGGGCGTCTCTGAAGTCGATTTGGGGTACGATCGCGTCGCGTCGGCACTCGGGATCGACCCGGCAACGCTGACCGATATCGGTGCCGATCTGCCCCTGGCGAGGGCCTCGAGCGGGCCGGCGTATCTCGTCGTTCCGGTTAATTTTTTGGCGGCGGTCTCGGGGATGGAACCCGATTTCCGGGCGATCGAAGCGTTGAGCACGGAACTTGACGTCACCGGGATCTACACGTTCACGTTCGATACCCTCGACGGCGAGTCGACGCTGCACGGACGGATGTTCGCCCCCGCGGTCGGCGTCGATGAGGATCCGGTCACCGGAACCGCTTCCGGAGCCGTCGGGGCGTATCTCCGCGAGGTCGAGGCCTTCGACGGCGAGCTTCCCGAGGAGATGATCTTCGAACAGGGCCATTTCCTCGACCGACCGGGGCGGGTCCGGGTGCGAGCGGAAACCGATCCGGTTTCCATCGGGGGGCAGGCGGTGACGGCGCTCGAGGGAACGGTGTCGGTACCGGGGACGGGGGACGACGAGATTCTGGAGGTGTAGCGAAAGTCGGCCGACAGACGGTCCCGGAAGCACGGAGGGGCGGCGGCCTGCGCCGTCACCCCGCCTCTTCCCCCCGCCAGGGATCGCCGATTCTGTCGCGAGTGACCGTTTCGTAGCTTCCATCGCGGAACGTCGTGACACGTCCCGTCTCCTCGCTCAGCGTGATCGTGGCGACGACATCCGGTCTGGCGGACGTTTCGTACGCGCTCATGTGTCTCGCACCCATCCAGTCGGCGTACTCGAGCTCGTTCACATCGACGCCCTCCGGGACGTCCTCGTTTCGGACGTTTCCGAATCTGACCATCTGTTCGAGAACGGTTCCGTCGACGCCGATACAGACGCCGCCGTCGCGGGAGTCGGCAACGGTCGCGGCCGCCTCGTGAAACGAATCGCTCGGTACACGGACCGTCGGGCAGACATCGGTCGGCCAGCGGTTTGCGCCCATCGGTTCGGCGAAGTCCGCCACGGTTCGGGTCGCGACGATCGCGATATACAACCCCGGACCTCGGGTGTGGTCGCCACCGTAACCGTCGAACGCGAGGCTTATCCTCCCGATGCAGTCCCGGATCCACGCGCGGAGGTCCCGAACCGAGTCCGAGCGGCTGTATTCGAACTCGAGGGGGCCGGGCGTCACGGGACCGATCCCCCATACTGATCGGCTGTGGGTACGCGCCGGTGTCGCATACGACACCGACGCGGGCCTCCCGTATATTGTTTGTCGCGGCTCGATGGACGATTCGAAAACGAGGGAGGGATCGGCGGAGATCCCGGACATCGGCGGCGGAGATCCCGGAATGAGTGCCTGTCACAGGGGACAGACGACGAACGAATGGCATAAGTTGGGGGCGGATGAACCGTCGGGTAATGACAGCAGACGGGACAGACAGTCTCGATAAACCCGTGCTCTGGCTTGACGAGATCCGATCCGGGGACATCGGGTTGGTCGGCGGCAAGGGTGCATCTCTCGGCGAAATGACGGCTGCCGGACTGCCGGTCCCGCCCGGATTCGTCGTGACGGCGGGCACGTATCGCGCGTTCATCGAGGGAACCGGGATCGACGAGGAACTGTTCGACGCCGTCGACGTCGACTCGGACGACTCCGAGGCGCTCGCCGCCGCCGAGGCGAAGGCGGAGGAACTCATCCTCGAAACCGAAATGCCTGAGGACGTCAAAGCGGACATCCTCGCCGCGTACGACGACCTCGACGACGGGGAGGCGTTCGTCGCGGTTCGGTCGTCCGCGACGGCGGAAGACCTTCCGAGCATCGCAGCCGACGAACACGCCCTGCTGAAAGTCGACGGGGAGCCAGTGTTCGGCCGAATGGACGAGATCGCGCCACTCGATTGCGGCCGACAGACCGTTGAAGTACCGTCGCTGACCGACGGCGGGATCGAGTGGCACGAGGTCGACCGGCTGTACGAACACCCGGCCGAAAGCGAGACGCTACACCGAATCACGACGAGCACCGGTCGGCAAATCACGGTTACGCCGGATCACTCACTCGTCGTGTTGGACGAGGAAACGCTCGAGCCCGAGACGACCACGATCGAGGACCTCAACGGCGACGAGAAAGTGCCTGTCGCACGCGAACTCGAACCGATGGACGCCGGTCCGGAGACGATCGACGTGACCGACTACATCTATGGTGAGGATGTACTCCGGGCCGACGGCGGCGTGATGATCGATAACAACTCCTCGAACGAGAGCATCCAGCACTCGCTGCCATCGTCGATCAATGCTGACGAGGCGTTCGCGTACTTCCTCGGCCTCTACGTCGCCGAAGGAAGCACCTACGGCGCAAGCGAAGTCTCGATCACGAACACCGATGACGAGGTTCTCGATCGAGCCATCGAGGTCATGGACCGGTTCGGACTCTGGGACGGCCAGGCGAAGAACAAACACAGCTATCGGTTCCACTGCAAATCACTCGTTCGATTCCTCCACGCCGTCGCGGGACGGCCGGATGGGACGGACGGGAAAGGACGGCTCGCGGGTAGCAAACGTGTTCCGGAGTTCGTCTTCGGATGGGATCGCGAACGAATCGGACAGTTCCTCCGTGGCTGTTTCGACGGCGACGGAACAGTCGGCGAGGAGATTGCGTATACGACAATCTCCGAACGCCTGCTCGAGGGACTCGTCCGTCTCCTCGAGTTGATCGGGGTCGATTATCGGATCGGCGAGCGGGATGGCGACGGCGACTGGAGCGACTCTTATCGGATCTTCGTGCCGGCCCGGGAGGCCAAAACCTTCCGTGAGCGCGTTGGATTCGAGTCCGAACGGAAGCGACAGCAACTCGACGAACTGGTCGACGCACACGGGGAGAAACCGGAGCCGGGCGTCGAGTCGCTCTCGGTCGACGACTCCCTCGCGTGGGAGGACATCGAACGTGTCGAAACGGTCGAGTACGACGGTTCGGTGTATGACTTCTGCGTCCCGGGCGCGGAGAACTTCGCGGCCGGTCGAGGCAGCGTCATCACCCACAACACTGCCTCGTTTGCGGGCCAACAGGACACCTATCTCAACATCACTCGTGAGGGACTCATCGATCGGATCAAGGACTGTTGGGCGTCGCTGTTTACCCAGCGGGCGATCTACTACCGGAACGAACAGGGGTTCGACCACGACATCGTCGACATCGCGGTCGTCGTCCAGCGGATGGTGGACGCCGACAAATCGGGCGTGATGTTCACGTCGCATCCATCGACCGGCGAGCCGAAAATCATCATCGAGGCCGCCTGGGGGCTCGGGGAAGCGGTCGTCTCCGGATCTGTGTCGCCGGACAACTACGTCATCGACCGCGAGAACGAGGAGATCCTCGAAGCGACGGTCGCGGACAAGAAGATCATGATGCTCAAAGACGAGGAGACGGGCGAGACGATCGAGCAGGCGGTTCCGGAGGACAGACGGAACGCGCGCGTCCTCGATGAGGAGGAGCTCGAACGGCTCGTCGAGTTGGGCGAGCGGGCGGAGACACACTACGAGGAACCGCAGGACGTCGAGTGGGCCATCGTGGGTGAGGACGTGTTTATGCTGCAGTCGCGGCCGATCACGACGATCTCGGAGGACTCGAAGGACGAGGCGGACAACGACAACGACGGTGACGTCATCCTGCGTGGTCTCGGTGCGTCGCCGGGGATCGCCTCCGGCCCGGTCCGGACCGTCGGCAAACTCGATCAACTCGACAAGGTCGGCGAGGGCGACATTATCGTCACCGAGATGACGACGCCCGATATGGTGCCGGCGATGAAACGCGCAAGCGGGATCATCACCGACGAGGGCGGGATGACGAGCCACGCCGCGATCGTCGCCCGCGAGCTCGGCGCGCCGGCGATCGTCGGCGCGGGAACCGCGACCGAACAGCTCGAAGACGGCCAACTCGTCACGATCGACGGCGACAAAGGGACCGTCAGCGAGGGGACCGCGGCCCCCGACGAACAGACCGACGGCGTCGAGGACGTCCGCCCCGAAAACCCCGTCAAGCCGATGACGGCCACGGAGGTCAAAGTCAACGTCTCGATCCCTGAGGCGGGCGAGCGGGCCGCTGCGACCGGCGCGGACGGCGTCGGGTTGCTCCGGATGGAACACATGATCCTCTCGACGAACAAGACGCCCGAACGCTACATCGACGACCACGGCGAGGACGCCTACGTCGAGGAGATCGTCGACGGCGTCCGCGGCGTTGCCGACGAGTTCTACCCGCGTCCGGTCCGGGTTCGGACGCTCGATGCGCCGACCGACGAGTTCAGACAGATGGAGGGCGGCGAGAACGAACCCCACGAACACAATCCGATGCTTGGCTACCGGGGGATTCGTCGGAGCCTCGACCGACCCGACTTTTTCAAATACGAGCTCGAAGCCTTCCGGCGGCTCTTCGAGATGGGCTACGACAACGTCGAGGTCATGTTCCCGCTTGTCAACGACGCCGAGGACGTCGTCCGTGCCCGCAACCTGCTCGAAGAGGCGGGCGTCGACCCCGAGAAGCGTTCGTGGGGTGTGATGATCGAAACGCCCGCCGCGGCGCTGTCGATCGAGGAGATGGCCGAAGCCGGGATCGATTTCGCCTCCTTCGGCACGAACGATCTGACCCAATACACCCTCGCAGTCGACCGGAACAACGAACACGTCGCCGACCGCTTCGACGAACTCCACCCGGCGGTGCTCAAGCTCATCGGCGACACGATCGAGACCTGTCGGGAGTACGACGTCGCGACGAGCATCTGTGGGCAGGCGGGGTCGAAGCCGGATATGGTTCGGTTCCTCGTCAACGAAGGGGTTTCGTCGATCTCGGCGAACATCGACGCGGTTCGGGACGTCCAACACGAGGTCAAGCGGAAAGAACAGAAGCTGTTGCTCGATTCGATCCGATAGCGGTTCGGTCCCGGCGGCTCCTTTCGACGTGCTCGTCGTTTACGTATAAAAGCGGTAGCCGTCCCCTGCGTCGGGGGCCGGGCGATGCTGGTGACAATATACTCTCTTATATTAGCAATTCTTATTAATTCAGAGTTTTATTTGTTAATCATGCCGAAATCACCGACGACGTTCGCGAGCCCAAGCGACCCGGTCGGGTTCGCGAGCAAGGCCGCTTTGATCGGGGTGTTTCTCGGGGCTGGAGTCGTACTGCGGACAGACGGATCGGCGATAGCCTACGCGGGGGGTGTGACCCTGACCGGTGTCGTGGCCGTTGGTATCTATTTCGCGTTGATGCGGCTCGCGGCCGGAGTTGAGGGAGCCGGGGGTCGGGAGAAATCGGGGGCGAGTCCGCGTCACGGTCGGCCGGTCGCGGCCGACGGCCGGGGGGACAAACGGTGACGCTTCCGGAGGGAACCGACGTCGTGTCGCCGTCGCCCGCGGGGTTTCGGCCCGCTGGGCGTTGAAAACGATGGTCCGTCAGGCGGTCACAGCAGTCGGCTTTTGGGCCCTAAGGGCGGGACCCGCCTCGCTGGCCCGGTTTGAGAGTCGGTGATGTCCGATACCGAGGTGACGATCATCGGTGGCGGGGTACACGGGACTCACTTAGCGATCCGGCTGTTGGACGCCGGGGTCTGCGATCGCGACCGGCTCCGTATCCTGGATCCCGACGGCTTGCTCACCACACTCCGCCGCCGATGTCGACGGTGTGGGATGGCCGAGCTCCGATCCCCTTTTGTCCACCACGTCAACGACGACCCGTTCTCGCTTCGGGAGTTCGCCCGGGAGCGCGGCCGAACGGACGAACTCCTCGCCAGCGATGTCGGCAGCGCCCGCCCGACCGTCTCGCTGTTTTTCGATCACGCCGAATGGGTCTGCAGACAGCACGATCTCTCGTCGCTCGTCGAACCGGCGAAAGCTACAGCCATCACGGAGGGCGATGGTCACCTGCGCGTCGAGACACAGAGCAGTCGACACCGCGCCCGGTGGTGTTTGTTGGCGGTAGGTCATCGCCGACTCAACCGGCCCGCATGGGCCGAGGAGTTACCGTCGAAAGCCCCGGTGGCCCACGTCTGGGACAGCGGGTTCGATCCCACGGACATCGACCCGACGGCCACGGTAGGGATCGTGGGGGGTGGGATCACCGCGGCCAAGCTTGCGACGACGCTTGCCCGGCCGAGCCGGGAGATCCGGCTTTTCTCCCGCAGCCCGCTTCGGGTCACCCAACGCGAGGCGAGCGATGACTGGATGCATCTTTCAGAGGCCGTCAGCCGCCTCCATGAACTCCCGTCTGCCTCCCGGGAGCGGGCCGAACGGGTCGCTAAAGCGCGGTACCGTGGGACGATGCCCCCGCATGTGTTCGGACGACTCCGACGGGCTGTCAGCGATGACCGAGTCGAGATCGATCGAACCGAGATCACCACTGCCAGCGAGGCCGGCGGCACCGTCGTTGTGAGCTGTCGGGACGGCACCGCTCGCTGTCTGGACCAAGTGGTCTATGCGACTGGTTTCGGTTCGCCGTATGAGGGACCGCTGTTCGGACAGCTCCGTGAGGAGACGGCCCTCGCTGCGGGGTATCGAAACGCGCCGCGTCTCAGCGATGAAACGCTGCGGTGGCAACGCGAAGACGACACGCCGTCGCGGATCGCAGTCTCGGGGGCCGCCGCCCAGCAGGTGCTTGGCCCGTTTTCGCGGAACGTTATCGGTGCGCGATGGGCGGGTGACTGTCTCATCGGATGGTTGAAAAACCGATGAATGTGGGCGCGTGGCCCACCGGCTCGGGCGGGCCGCCCCGATCAGCCGGTGAGATCCATCGCTTCGATCTGTTCTTGATACCGGTTTCGGATCGTCACCTGGGTGACCCGCGCTACGTCGCTGACCTCTTTTTGGGTTTTCTTCTCGTTGCACAGAAGCGAGGCCGAGTAGATCGCGGCGGCGGCGAAGCCGGTCGGCGATTTGCCCGATAAAAGCCCCTCCTCGGCGCTCGTATCGATGATCTCCTCGGCTTTGGATCGAACCGCCTCGCTGACATCGAGTTCCGAACAAAAGCGCGGAACGTATTTTTTCGGGTCGACCGGTCGCATCCCGAGGCCGAGTTCCTGGCAGACGTATCGGTAGGTGCGGGCGATCTCCTTGTGTTCGACGCGTGAGACCTCGGTCACCTCGTCGAGGCTTCGTGGGATCCCCTCCTGTCGGCAGGCGGCATACAGCGCGGCCGTCGAGATCCCCTCTATCGAACGGCCACGGATCAAGTCCTCGGAGAGCGCTTGCCTGTACAACACCGAGGCGACTTCCCGGACGGATCGTGGAACCCCGAGGGCGCTCGACATGCGGTCGATCTCCGAGAGCGCGAACTGGAGGTTCCGTTCGCCGGCGTCTTTGGCCCGGATGCGCTCTTGCCACTTGCGGAGCCGTTGCATCTGACTCCGTTTTTCCGCCGACAACGACTGCCCGTATGCGTCTTTGTCCTGCCAGTCGATACTGGTCGTCAACCCCTTGTCGTGCATCGTCAGGGTCGTTGGCGCACCGACACGGGACTTGCTTTGGCGTTCCGAGTGGGTGAACGCCCGCCATTCGGGGCCGTGGTCGATCCGGTCCTCTTCGAGGATGAGCCCGGTCGGCTCGTGTATCAGTTCCCCATCCGACGTCCGGACGACCTCGCTTCGGTCGACGGTCTCGGGGTCGACCGTTTCAGCCGTCTGATCCGAGTCACTACGCTCTGCGTCGTCACGTGTTCGCTGATGAATCGACCCGTTTGTCACGACCGCAACTACTCGCGGCGATATATTAAATTTGCTGGTTGTTTTAATACCAGGGGCGAACACGGTGGGGGTGTCGATCGGTCGGAAGCGGCTATCCCGGCATGAAAAACATCCGCTTCGGTACCGCGGATGTCGCTGCGCTGTGGAACGGTACGGCGTTCAATCGTACTTCCGAAAGCCCATGTCACGGGCCATCTCGCGGAACGACTGCCGACACAGCCAGATATCGTATTTTCCGATCAGTCCCTGCCTGCGGCCCGTGTCCCGACAGACGCGCGTTTGACCCGTCTGTTCGCTCCCGGCTTTATCGGTGTCGTCCGTCATCGCTTCGCCTTCTCTCTGAGTCCCGACGGGACCGATCGGTCACTCGCCAACTCCTCGAGTCGGTCGTCGGCCCCACACGCGATGAGACCGTCGACGGCCCGTCTGCGCAACCCACCCGAAAGACCGTTGACCCGGGCGAGTACTGCGAGGTTTCTCGTGTCGTCGGCGCGGACGAGTTCGTCGATGGCTTCGCGGCGTTTCGCTTCCGAGACGTTGGATTTCGCTGCCGTTCGGAACGATTGTGTCATCTGCTGTCCTCCAGGGAACAGTATGAGCCCGCTTCGGCGGAGATCCACGTCGTGGTGATCGAATCCGCCGGCCTGGTCGAGAAGATCGTACACGCCGTCGACTGGGCGTCGCCGTCTTCGAGGAGTGCATAACACTCCGCATCCGGTCGCTTTTTGCCCGTCGGCGAGCGCTTCCCGCCGCGTTCGGGCGCCGCTCGATCAGTCCGCAAGGCCGATCTCCTCCTGTTCTTCGGGACTGCCTGCGGCTGATTCCTCGGCCGCTTCCGCGGGCGGCTCGAAAGTCGGGAACCGGTCCTCGAAGGTCGACCAGTCGGCGTCCATCTCCCCGTCGGCGAGCAGACAGCCACGAAGCCGATCGCGGAGGCCGTCGTGGTCCATCCCGGTGCCGATCAACACGAGTTGGGTACCGCGGTCGCCCCACTCGTCGTCCCAGATCTCCTCGAGTTCGGGCATGGCCTCGAGTTGTTCGTCGCGCTCTTCGGGCGGCAGCGTCGCTACCCAGTTGCCGGCGGGAGCGACCCGAACGGACTGGCCGGCGACGTTGAGCATGATCGCCATCTCCTCGCGGCCCGCCAGCCAGAAGTGACCCTTCGAGCGGACCACGTTCTCGGGGAACTCATCGAGCAGTTCGGCGAAGCGCTCGGGGTGGAACGGTCGACGCGCCTGAAAGACGAAGGAGGTGACACCGTGTTCTTCCTCGGCGGAGGCGTGGGGTTCCTGGAGTTCTTTCATCCAGCCAGCCGACTGGCTGGCCTCCTCAAAGTCGAAGCGGCCGGTGTCGACGATATCGTCGACGTCGACTCGGCCGTTCGTCGTCCGGATGATTTCGGCGCGGGGCTGGAGCGTTCGCACCATCTCTTCGATCTCGGCGAGCTCCGCCTCGTCGACCAGATCGCATTTGTTCAACAGTAACACGTCACAGAACTCGACTTGCTCGACCAGCAGGTTGCCGAGGTGTTTTTCCGTGCCGTCGTCATCGAGCAGTTCCTCGGACTCCATCGCCGATCTGAACTGGTGGGCGTCGACGACGGTGACCGCAGTATCCATCCGGCAGCCCTCCAACGGTTCGATCCCGGTCTCCTGATAGAAGTCGGTGGGGTCGAGATCCGACTGATCGAACCCGAGCGTCAGGGTCTGGGCGACGGGGAGGGGTTCGGCGACGCCGGTCGACTCGACGACGATCGCGTCGAACGTTCGGTCGTGGGTGAGTTCGCCGATGGCATCCAGCAGATCGCCGCGAAGCTCACAGCAGATACAGCCGTCGTCGAGTTCGATCAGCTCTTCGTCCTCCGCGGAGATGTCGGACGATTCGGCGACGAGTTCGGCGTCGACGTTGACCTCGCCCATATCGTTGACCAGCACGGCCAACTCGCGATCGCCGCTTTCCCGAAGGATGTGGTTAAGCGTCGTCGTCTTTCCGGCACCGAGTGTCCCCGACAGCACGGTTACGGGTGTTGTCTCGCTATCCATGTATTGCTAGTAATACAGCGAAGGTAAATAGTAGTTATTATTTTATTTTACTTATTTATTAAATTATCCATCCAGCACGCCCTGGGTCACATGGCTGTTTGAACTCCGCGCGACACGTCCGGCTGTGTCGGCGGCGGTATCCACAGGCATCCACCACCCCAGCGACCCGCCGAGAAACGCGGCATCGGCTCGCCGCAGCGACACGCGACGCTCGAAGCGATCGGGCGGACACGCCGACCGGGGGCTTTGAATCGACGGCACTCGAGGAGCGAACACAGCAAAGACGGCTGTCTCGGCGGCAACCGACACCGATAAACAGCGCGGCGCTTCAACTCTCAGTATGCAGCGGGCCGAGCCCCAGGAGTTCTCCCGGGTGCTGTCGTCGATGTGTACCGAACCACACCCAGTGGCTCGGGAGGCAGCGGAGCGGTTTCTCGCGAGCAACCCCGGCGATCCCGGCACCTACGGGACGGTCTCGACACTCGAACGCGAGGCCGTCGACCTGCTCGGATCTGTCGCCGGGCTCTCGGATCCGGCCGGGTACATCGCCTCCGGCGGGACGGAATCGAACGTGCAGGCGATCCGGCTGGCCCGCAACCGTGCCGACACGCGGACGCCGAATTTCGTCGCCCCGGCGTCGGCACACTTCTCGTTTCGGAAAGCTGCCGACGTCCTGGAGGTCGAGCTCCGAACGGCGCCGCTTTCTGAGTATCGGGCGAACCTCGACGCCGTCGCGGAGCTGATCGATTCGGATACGGTCTGTGTCGTCGGCGTCGCGGGGACGACCGAGTACGGGCGCGTGGACCCGATCCCGGCGCTTGCCGACATGGCGACGGACGCCGGCGCGCTCTGTCACGTCGACGCCGCCTGGGGCGGGTTCGTCCTTCCGTTCACCGAGCACGCGTGGAACTTCTCCGATGCGGGCATCCATACGATGACCATCGACCCCCACAAGGTCGGCCGGGCTGCGGTCCCCGCCGGCGGCCTTCTCGCGCGTGCTCCGGCGTTGCTCGATGAACTCGCGATCGACACGCCGTATCTCGAATCGACCTCCCAGATGACGCTGACCGGAACCAGAAGCGGGGCCGGCGTCGCGAGCGCGGCGGCGGTCATGGACGAGTTGTGGCGCGAAGGCTACGGGACGCAGTACCGGACGGCGCAGTCGAACGCCGACTGGCTGGCCGCCGAGCTACGGACCCGCGGATACGGCGTCGTCGAGCCGGTCCTCCCGATCGTCTCGGTCGACCTCCCCGACGCGTTGATCGACGACCTCCGGGAGGTCGGGTGGCGACTCTCGCGAACCGAAGCCGGGGAAGCACGCGTCGTCTGTATGCCCCACGTAACCCGGCCGATGCTGGATGCGTTCCTCGCGGACGTCGATCGGCTTTCCTCCTGACGCCGCCGCGAGAACGGGACTGTTTTACCCTTTTGGCCCGGCATGTCGCGTATGCACGAGGAGTTCCCGACGGATTCGCCGGCGGTGGTCACCTGTGGGTTGCCCTACGCCAACGGCGACCTCCACGTCGGCCACCTCCGGACGTACGTCAGCGGCGACGCCTACTCGCGGGCGCTGGATCGGCTCGGCCAGTCGGTCGCGTTCGTCAGCGGGTCGGACATGCACGGGACGCCGATCGCGGTCAACGCCGCGGAGGAGGGCGTCGACCCCGAGTCCTTCGCCACGGAGTATCACGAGCAATACGAGGAGACGTTCCCGGAGTTCAACGTCGAGTTCGACAGCTACGGTCACACCCACGACGCGACGAACACGGAGATGACGCGGTCGTTCGTCCGGTCGTGGATCGACGGCGACCACGTCTTCGAGAAGGAAATCGAGGTCGCGTGGGACGCCGAAACCGATCAGCCGCTTCCGGACCGCTTCGTCGAGGGAACCTGCCCGTACTGTGGGGAGCGTGCCCGCGGCGACGAGTGCGACGACGGCTGCCAGCGCCACCTCGAACCCGGCGAGATCGAGGACCCGGTGTCGACGATAACGGGAAACCCCGCGGAGTACCGCACCCGGCCCCACAAGTTCCTCCGGCTCTCGGACTTCCAGGAGTATCTCCAGGGCTTTATCGACCGCCTCGAGGGCACGGATAACGCGAAAAACCAACCCCGGGAGTGGATCGAAGGGGAGCTACAGGACCTCTGTATCACCCGCGATATGGACTGGGGGATCGACTACCCCGGCGACGGGGACGGGGATGGCGAGGATCTCGTCCTCTACGTGTGGGTCGACGCCCCGATCGAGTACGTCTCCTCGACGAAGCAGTACTCCGAACGGGTCGGCACCGAGGAGTACGACTGGGAAGCCGTCTGGAAAGATCGTTCGGAGCCGGGCTCGGATATCCCCGAAGGCGGCGAGATAATCCACATCATCGGTCACGACATCATCCAACACCACACGGTCTTTTGGCCCGCGATGCTGCGCGGTGCGGGGTTCAACGAGCCGCGGGCCGTGATGGCGTGTGGGTTCGTCAACCTCGCGGGAGAGGCGTTTTCGACCTCCCGGAACCGGGCGGTCTGGGCCGATGACTACGTCGACTCGGGGCTCGACCCGGATCTGTATCGCTACCACATCATCACCGGCAGCGAGTTCACCGCCGACGTGGATTTCTCGTGGGACGGCCTCCAAGAGCGGGTCAACAACGAACTGGTCGGTACGCTCGGGAACTTCCTGTATCGGTCGCTGCTTTTCGCCGAGCGCAACTACGACGGGACGCCCGAGGCCGACACGAGCGACGAGGTCGAAGCCGAGATCGAGGCGGCGATGGAGTCGTTCCGTGAGGCGGTTGCGGACTACCGCGTTCGGGGACTCGGTCGCGCCCCCGTCGAACTCGCGAAGTTCGGCAACGAGTACATCCAACGACACGAACCCTGGAAGCTCACGGACGACGACCCCGAGCGTGCGGCGCAGGTCATCCGCGACTGTGTGCAGCTCTCGAAGGCGATCGCGGTGCTTATCGAGCCCGTCCTGCCGGGGAAAGCCGAGGCGCTTTGGACACAGCTCGGCGAGGACGGCGCCGTCAGCGACGCCGATCTGGACGCGGCGCTTTCGAGTCCGCCCGCGACGTTCGACGAGCCCGAGGAGCTCTTCGAGAAGATCGAGGACGACCGCGTCGAGGCGCTCAACCGACAACTCGAGGAACGCGTCGACGCCGCAGGCGGGTCCGACGACGGCGGGGACGACGGACCCGGGGGGGAGCCGCCGGAGCTTGAACCGGTCGCCGACGAGCGGGTGGGTTTCGAGGCGTTCAAAGACCTCGATCTCCGGGTTGGCGAGATCCTGCGCGCCGACCCGATCGAGGGGGCCGACAAACTCGCCAGACTCGAGGTCGATATCGGCGTCGAGACCAGACAGATCGTCGCCGGGATCAAACAGCTCCACGATCTCGAGGCGCTGGCCGGGACGCGGATCGTGATCGTCGCGAACCTCGAAAAAAGCGAACTGTTCGGCGTCGAATCGAACGGAATGTTGCTCGCCGCGGGCGAGGAAGCCGATCTGTTGACCACCCACGGGGACGCCGAGCCGGGGACGAGGATACAGTGACCGACGTCTGTAGCCGATCCGATCGAGGGGGGAGTCCGGCATGAGCGACCGCGACCCCGACGATCGGACCGAGCGGACGACGGAAGTCGTAGATCCGGAACCGGACGGACGGGAGGACGGCTGGGAGTGGGAGTACACCCTCGAAGATATCGAGGAACGGGCGTCCGAAGCCGAGGCGGCCGAGGCGGCCAAAGAGCGCAGGTCGGAACCGGTCGAAGCGGGGAGTCCGTCGCTCGAAGGGGTCGTGTTCGTCCTCCTCGGAGTCCTGCTTACCGTGTTCGTTTTGTGGCGGTTGGTGGCGGGGTAGCGAGGA
>OBKM01000187.1_pt1 | contig 30778 bp, 31 predicted proteins | sample 1519691 | NCBI WGS metagenome assembly OBKM01 (sample SAMEA37050418, study PRJEB22526) | metagenome | biome: saline pan; feature: lake; material: water | place: Egypt | collected 2015 | depth 0.5 m
CCTCACCGCTCCCGAACGACGACGAACTCCGCGAGATCCCGCAAATAGCCGACGGCGGGCGAGTCACCCGGATCGGCCGCTTCGAGCGCCGACAGCGCGGCGTCTGACTCTTCGCGCGCTCGGCCGTCGATCTCCTCGGGCGACAGCTCCGTGATCCGAACGAGCGACGGCCGCTCCATCGCCTCGTCGCGGCCGGCCGGCTTCCCGAGCGCTTCGGCCTCCGCGGTCGCGTCGAGTACGTCGTCGCGGATCTGGAAGGCGACCCCGACGCGCTCCGCGTAGCCCCCGAACGATTCGACGGTGTAGGTGTCGGCGTTGGCGGCGATCGCACCGAGTTCGGCGGCGGCCCGAAACAACGCCCCCGTCTTTCGGCGCGCAAGCTCCATGTACTCCTCCTCGGTCGTCGGCTGGGCGGCGAGTTCGGTCGCCTCCCCCTCGCCGAGTTCGACCATCGCCTCCGCGACGGTCCGCATCGCTCGGTCGTCGCTGCCGAAAAGCGAGAACGCCTCGCCGAGCAGCCCGTCGCTAGTCGTCATCGCGGGACCGTGCCCGAACGCCGTCCAGGCGCTGTCGACGCCGCGTCTGAGCTCCGACTCGTCGATGATATCGTCGACGACGAGGGAGGCGTTGTGTACCAACTCGATGCCGACGGCGAAATCGACAGCCTGCGCCGAGGCCTCCGAGCCGCGACCGTCCTCGCCGACCAACTCACCGCCCGCCGCCTCGAAGGCGAGAAGCGCCACCATCGGCCGGACGCGCTTGCCGCCGGACAGCGAAACGTGCTCCAGTCGCTCCGTCATCGCCTCCGGTTCGGCAGCATCGAGTACGGCCGCAAGCCGCGACTCGACAAGCGCCCGACGGCGCTCGAGATACTCCATAGCTGCCGTAGGAACGGTGCTCGGAAGTACGTGACGGATGTATCGGCTCGTGTTCCGGCGGCTACTCGATCCCCAGCGTCTCGGCGCGGTCGGGAAACACCAACACGGGCACGTGGGCGTCGCGGATCAGCCGACGCCCGGCGTCGCCCGAGACGAGCCGCGCCCAGCCGTCGAGTCCCCGTGGAACGAACGCTATGAGCGTCGCATCGACCGCGGCCGTGCCGTCGATAACCGCCTCGGCGACCGCCCGTCCCTGCAGCGTCACCCACTCCAGGCGAACCCCCGGGCTGTCGAGGACGCCGATAAACGTCTCGTAGGTGTCCTCGGCGAAGTGATCCCGGCCCCGCGCGATCGATGTCTCCGGCCCGTCACCCTCGGCGACGTGGGTGATCACGAGTTCGGAACCGGCGTCGAGATGCGGGCGAAGCGCCCTGGCGGTTCGCTCGGCATCGTCCGGGTCGGCGAGCGGGACGAGGATACGCTCGAAGAGTGCGTCGTCCATGCCGATACCCCGACCGAGACCGCAAAAAGTGTGCCGCCCGTTCTCGCTCCACGAACGGCTCTCGAAGCGTCACTCGAAGTACGCCGCCAGCCGCGCTGCGGCCTCCTCGGCGCGCGGCGTCACGACAGCAAAGCGGAGCCACTCGGCCCGCGACTCGCCGAAGGCGGCTCCGGGCATCCCGGCGACGCCGGCCGCATCGACCAGTCGCTCGGCGTTTTCGAGCGTCCCCGGATAGCCGTCGAACCGCGCCATGACGTAGAACCCACCCTGCGGTCGGGTGTACGCCGCGCCGGCCGCATCGAGGCCGTCACAGAACGTGTCGATCCGGTCGTCGAGCAGCTTACGGTTGCGCTCGTAGTACGACTCCGGGGTCGCCTCGAGCGCGTCGAGGACCGCTTTCTGGGCCGGGCGGGAGCCGGCGACGTTGACGAGCATGTGTCTCGTCCGGGCCGACTCGGCCAACTCGGTCGGGAAAATCCCGTAGCCGACCCGAAAGCCCGTGATCGCCATCGACTTCGAGAAGGCGTTCGTGACGACGACGTTGTCGGCGTCGATCGAGAGCGCGCTCCCGAAGCTCCCCTCGTCGTAGACGAACCGCTCGTAGACCTCATCGGAGATCAGGAGGGCGTCGTTGGTCGCCGCGACGGCGGCGAGTTCCCGTTTCGTCTCGCCGCCATAGACCCCGCCGGTCGGGTTGTTCGGCGAGTTGACGACGATCGCTGCGGTGTCGTCGCCCGCCGCCCCTCGGACGGTATCGGGATCGAGCGTTCCGTCGGAGTCGATCGGAACGAGCCGGGGGGTCCCGCCGAGCATTCCGGTCCGTTTGTAGTAGTACGGATACACCGGATCGGCCATGAGGATCTCCTCGCCGAACCGATCGAGTGCGGCCGCCATCGCGAGGTAGTTGGCCTCCCCCGCGCCGTTGGTGATGACGACGCGGTCGATGTCGACGTCCTCGCGGTCGGCGATCGCCCGCCTGAGGTCGAACAATCCCTCGCTCGGCGGGTACTGGAAGGTGTCGACCTCGCCGTCGGCGTACCGCTTCAGCCCGGTCCGGATCGCCTCCGGCGGCTCCCAGTCGGGGTTGCCGGAAACCATATTGACGACGTCGCGGTCGGCTTTGGCCGCATACTCCATCATATGGAAAAAAAGCGGCCGGTCGTGGTCGTCCATACCACCGGTTCGGGCGGCATCCACGTCGGTTTGTCGTTTCGGATCGCCGGCGGTATTGGCCGTCGGCCGCCGACTGGGCGGCTCATACTGGTGGACGAAATCAAATGAAACCGACCCAGGAGCCATCCGCCGTTCGCGCCGTCGAACGGCGTGATCCTCCTGGGTCGTGTGTACGTTCGTTTGTCTATCAGTATCAGTCGTCGGCCGCAACCCGGTTCCGCCCCGCTCCCGTCGCCTTCGACAGCGGCGTCCGCTCGACGACCGTCCCATCCGATGTTTTTCATCGTCGGGTGCCCGAAGCGCACCGCTCCTCGAAAAACATCGATCAAAAAGACCGTGACGCACGCCGTTCGTCACGGGGAAACCACGCCGGTGGCATGGGATGTTCAGTCGTCGGCCGCAACCCGGTTCCGCCCCGCTCCCGTCGCCTTCGACAGCGGCGTCCGCTCGACGACCGTCCCGTCGTAGGTCGGGTACTGCTCGACGATCTCGCCGGACTCGACGTCGCCCGCCTCGATCATCTCCTCGAGGAGCCACCACGCCACCTCGACGTGCTCGGATTTGGCGGTGTAGAACTCGGACGGAACGCCGAGGTCGCGAAGCCGCGATTCGCTCGTCGGGGTCTTTCCGTACACCAGGGTTCCGTCGTCGGTGATCTCGTCGAACTCCCGGCGGATGTTCCGCGCCATCCGTTTCAGCCGCGAGCGGTGCTGGGCGGCGTCCTTGAACACGCTGGTACAGAAATACACCTTCTCGTGGTCGCCCATCACGTCGAGGATGTCGTGTGACCCCTCGACGGCGGACATGTGGTCTTCCTTGAGTTCGAAGCCCTCCTCCTGCATCCGCCGGTAGTTGCCGTCGGACATCTCGAACTCGTTGATGTTGCAGAACTCGGCGGCCCCCTCATCGAGGAACTCGAGGAACTCCGGTTCTGCGCGGATGCCGGGGATCTCGAAGGCGGGCGTGAGTCCCTCCTCGCGGGCGATATGGAGGATCTCCTCCCACTCGGTTCCGTGGAGGTCGCCCCACAGTTCGAGAGGGGGATGAAACCGGATCTCGTCGAGGCCGGCCTCGGAGAGACGGCGCATGTTGCGGCGGCCGCCGGTGATACCGGTGTAGAGATGCGTGTGGTGGTCCTCGCCGAACTCCGCTTTCAACAGCCGGAGGTACCGGCAGGTCCGGTCCATCGCCTCCTGTGGCTCCCCGCCGGTGATCGAGGTGCCGAGCGCGTCCATCCGTTTGGCCTCCTCGATGACGTCTTGGTCGCTCTCGACGGGCCGTTCGTTGGCGTAGACCTGGGTGACGTTCTTGCGGTTCTCGCCGAGCGGACAGTAAAAGCAGTCGCGCTGATCGCAGTACCCGTAGACGAAAAGCACCATCTTTCCGCCTTTCGCACACTGCTCACAGCCCTTCGAGATCATTCGTTACGCGTCTTTGCGCGCCGAGACGCAAAAGTCGTGCGTTCCGCCGGCCGGGCGTTGGGACGGGCAGGTTCCGCCGACCGGACGTTGGGACACAAAGGTCACGAACGCCGACGTGTCTTCAGAGTTCCTCGAAGAACTGCTCGACCAATTCACCGGTGTCTTCGACGATCGATTCCCAGGCGTCGTTGTCGGGGGAGATTCCGACGAGCCGACCGAGTTTCATGATCGAGACGTGATACACCCGCTGGAGGCCCGGCTCCTCCTGCCAAACGACGAAGTTACAGGGGAACAACGCGCCCTGTTTGAGCGACTCCTCGAGGGCGCGGTCGGCCATATCGGGGTTACACGCACCGAGCACGTAGTATGGGTCGCGATCCGCATCCACTTTCTCGTTGAGCAACTCCGACGGCGAGAACTCGACGGGGACGCCGAAGCCGGTTGCCGCCGCGGTTTCGCGGACGTGTTCGATCGCCGCCGAGTGATCCATCTCGAGTGTTGCCTGTTTTTCGCCGATGTCGTCCTGGCTGATCTCCGAGGGGTCGAACGCGAGGCTCATACCGGTCTCTCGGAGGCGGGCGGCAAAAGCGGTCGGATCTACCGGAACCGGACGGCAAAACCAGCCAGCCCCATCGGAACCGGACGGACGCTCACCGCGTCCGATCGGGGGCCGTCCGGCGGCCGTCGCTGTCGATTAGACGTTGTCCGGCGTCTCGGCGTCGTCCTCGACGGCGCGTTTCATCGACTCGCGGCGCGATTTCGCATCGCGGCCGGTGCATTCGAGGAGGAAATCGTTTTTGGCGTTGTTCGCGTCGCCTGCGGCGTCGACGTCGCCGGTTTCCATCAGGGATTCGAGATCGCGTTCCTCGAAGTGGACGGCGAGTTTGTCCTTTTTGCCGGAGTACTCGACCGCACCGGCGACGACGCGCGTGAAAACCGGGTTGTCCGGTTCGCCGACGACGTACAGATCGCTGCCGTTGAACTCCTCGGTACCGGTTATCGGCCCGAAATACTCCTCGATCGTCGCCTCGAGATCGGGGACGCGCTCCTCGAGATACTCCCCGCGTCGCATTTTGTACTCTTCCATACCATGGGGTATCGGAATCCGACGGTTTACTGGTTTCGTTCGGCTTCGAGCCACGCGTTACACTCCGGACATGGGTCGCCCGAACGGTACCCCGAATCGGCCTCGATGCGGAACGTACACGCCGGACAGACGATCTCGCCGTCCGGAACCGTGATCCCGGACAACGGTTCGTCTACCGGGGCGATCGGGTCGTCTCCGTCGGTCGAGGCCGTCCCCTCGGAACCGCTATCGGAGTCGGGGACAGGTTCGTCCGGCCACTGGCCGGGAGCGCGCTCGACGTCGTCGTCGGTGAGGATTTCGGCGTCCTCCTCGGCCGGGTCCGACGGAGCGTCGTCGTCGGAGGACGCCAACGGGGCATCGGGATCAATCGGGTCCAGGGCGTCGTCGCTGCCGGGGGAGCCCTCGGACGGCGCCCCGACGTCGGGTGTTTCGGGGGTGTCACCCGGTGGTGTCGCGTTCAATCCGTCGCCGTCGTGCTCGCCCGCGTCCGATCCGGCCGGCCCGGTCTCGGATTCCCCGGTCGCGCTTCGCTCGACCGCCCCGGTGAGTCCGCCGCCGGCCGGATCGGAGGCGGCGGCGCTCTCAGCGGTCGGGTCGGACCCGTCTCGGTCGGCGTCGTTCCGATCGGCGTCGACACCGTCGACGTCCGAAGCGTCGACGACGGCCGCGACCTCGGTGCTCTCGGAGACGACCCGCTCCGCGCCACAGCGGCGGCAACGCTCGATCTCGCGCTCGGTCGTGATCACCTCGCTGCCCTGTTCTTCGCGCTCGCGTTCTACCCCGGCCTCCTCGAAGGCGTGGCCGAGGATCGAACATTGGAGTCCCATTACCCACATGTGGCCGTGACGAATGCATAAAGCTTGACTCCGGGAAGCGTCCGCGGGGCGGGGGGTGTGCCGTTTTATAAATACCCCCAGCAACGCCCCTCGGAACATCGCACGTCGAACCCAAGCGCCGAATAAAAGGGACGGAGTTCGGGGTCGAACCCGGCCGAGAGGAACGGCCGCCGATCCGCAGCCGCCTCGACGAGGGCCGTCCCGAGACCCTGCCCGCGGCGGCCGGGACGGACGGCGATCGCTTCGATCTCGCTGCCGCGGAGGAGAAGCGCGCCGACGACCCGTTCGTCGGCGGCGGCGACGAGCGCCGCCGACCGGGCAACGAGGCCGCCTTCGACCGTCAACAGCGCACCCTCGAGGATCGACCGCACAGCCACGTACTCACCCGGCGTCGCGGGACGGACGGAAACGTCCGCCATCCGATCAGGAACCGCCCTGTATCAGCCGGAGTACGCGAACTGATTCGGCGTCGATCGGTCGGTCCTCCGGGACGGGGCTGTCGTCGACGAGGACCGACGCCTCGTGTGCGGAGAGCCCGACGGCGTCGAGAACGTCGCCGTAGGTCGCGTCCGCCTCGAGTTCGAGTTCGTGGGTCCCCTCACCGAGAACCTCACACGTCACGTCCATACGGGCCGTAGCGTCGCGGACGGTTTCAGGTTACCGTTCGATCGGAGGGCAGTCTGAAACCGTCGATTCGGCGATAGCACACGATCCAGGCTACGTCCCCGCGAGCCCGCCCGGACGCTCGTTTATCAGCCGTCGCAGCGACTGGAGAGCGAACACGACAACACCGGCGCCGAGGCCGAAGACGACGATCGAGACGAGCGTGCCGAGATACGGGACGAACCCGAGAAGCGTTACCCCGACGACGCCGACGACGAGCGCAAAATAGCGGTTTTCGTACCCGGTCGGTGAGAGGGCGGCCGCGCCGACGGCGTACTGGCCGTAGACGTTGCCGACCCACGCGAGGAGGAGAAACGCGAGAAAAAGGCCGAAAGCGAGCGGGAGGCCGATGATAGTCACCGCGAGAACGGCGACTCCCCCGAGCGTCCCGAGCGCCGCCGCGAGGCCGACGGCGGCGGTGTAGACGGGCTCGGTCCGAACCGTTCCGGCGGCCGAATCGGCGAACCGCGGCGCGATTCGAAGGAGGACGGCGCCGACGAGCAGGTTGCCGACGAACATCGCAACACCGAAGCTGGCGGTCAGGATCTCCGTCGGCGGGCCGAGAGCGAGGTCGTTGCCGTCCTGAATCACTCCGTCGACGGTGCCGCCCTCGTCGTGCAGTTCGCCGAAGTGGTTGAGGTTCCCGCCGATGGACGCCGTTTCGGCAAGAGTCACGTCGCCCGCGACCGCGGAGGCATCGCCGCCGATCCGACCCGCCAACCGAACCTCGCCCGCGACCGCGCCGAAGGACCGATCGATGTCGGCCGTCTCGCCGACCCGGACAGATCCCCCGTAGGCGAGTGCGTTGCCGCCGACCGAGCCGTCGATCGTTACGGAGCCGCCGTAGGCACGGACGATCCCCGTCACCTCGGCCCCGTCGGCGATCCTGACATCGCTGCCGTAGGCTTTGAGGTCGCCGTCGACGGTGCCTTCGACGACGACGGTGCCGCCGGTCGCGGTGGTGTCACCGACGGTTTCGTCGGGACCGATATCGACGGAACCGCCGGCGAGGGTCTCGGCGACAGCAGGCCCAGAAAGGGCCACGAGGCCGACGAAAGCGGCGATGACGAGGAGGGCAAAGAGGCGGCGCACGGGCGTGATCTGATCCGGGCGGAATATATGCTTTCCGTCGACTCCCGACCCGGTGGGTCGACGGTCTCGGGGGCTTTATGCCCGACGGGAGCCTGGTCCGGGTATGAGCGAGGCCGCTTCCGAGGACCGCGGGCGGGAGATCTGGATCGAGAAGTACCGCCCGCAGGCCCTCGAGGACGTCGTCGGTCACGAGGCGATCACCGAACGGCTACAGCAGTACATTAACCAGCAAGATTTGCCCCATCTTCTGTTCGCGGGGCCGGCCGGTACCGGCAAGACTACCTCGGCCCTCACAGTCGCAAAGGAGATTTACGGCGACGACTGGCGGGAGAACTTCCTCGAGTTGAACGCCTCCGACCAGCGCGGGATCGACGTCGTCAGAGACCGGATCAAAAGCTTCGCGCGGGCGTCCTTCGGCGGCTACGACCACCGGATCATATTCCTCGATGAGGCGGACGCGCTCACATCTGAGGCCCAGTCAGCGCTTCGCCGGACGATGGAGCAGTTCTCCGATAACACCCGCTTTATCCTCTCGTGTAACTACTCCTCACAGATCATCGATCCGATACAATCGCGGTGTGCGGTGTTTCGGTTCTCGCCGCTCGGCGACGATGCCGTCGCCGAACAGATCCGGATCATCGCCGCGGAGGAGGGAATCGAGATCACCGACGAGGGGATGGAGGCGCTTGTCTACGCCGCAGACGGCGATATGCGGAAGGCGATAAACGGGCTGCAGGCGGCGGCCGTCATGGGCGGTACCGTCGACGAGGAGGCCGTCTACACGATCACGTCGACGGCCCGTCCGGAGGAGATCGAGGCGATGGTTACGGAAGCGATGGGCGGCGATTTCACCGCCGCACGCGCCCAGCTCGATTCGCTTTTGACCGAGGTGGGGATCGCCGGCGGGGACATCATCGATCAGATGCACCGCTCCGTCTGGGAGTTCGAGCTCGAGGAACGCGACGCCGTCCGCCTGATGGAACGGATCGGCGAGGCCGACTACCGGATCACCGCCGGGGCGAACGAGCAGGTCCAACTGGAGGCGCTTTTGGCGTCCCTGGCGCTTGAATCGGAGTGAGGATCACACGGGGGTTCTGTTTGAATCGGTCGCGGGCTCGCGACCGCGTTCGTGATCGCCGGGACGTCGTCGCTGACGTATCTCGGCTTTCAGTCGGATCGCCGCGAACGCGAAGCCGGGACCGAGCCGGGATCGGAGCCGACGCCCGAACGAGGTCGCGTCCCGGGACCGGATTCGAGCCCTTTAGGGCGGAGGGACCCGTCGATCCATCGTGGACACATCGCGCATCGTCTCGGAGTTCCCGGCACCCTCGTTTCGGGGCGCACAGGAGCGTGCTCTCCGGGATATCCGGTCGGCGTTCGAGGCCGGCAACGACATCGTCCTCGTCCGGGCACCGACCGGAAGCGGGAAATCGCTTCTTGCCCGCGCGGTCGCAGGCTGTGCCAGACGCGACGGCGAGGACGCCCCCAGTCTCCCGACGGGTGCGTACTACACGACGCCACAGGTCTCACAGCTCGACGACGTCGCCGGCGACGAGCTGCTCGAGGACCTCTCGATCATTCGGGGGAAGTCGAACTACTCGTGTATCCTGCCGGGCGATACCTCGACGCCGGTCGATCGGGCGCCGTGTGCGCGCGAGCGGGGGTTCAACTGCCCGGTCAAACACCGCTGTCCGTACTTCGCGGACCGGGCGACGGCCTCGAACAGCCCGATCGCGGCGATGACGCTCGCGTACTTCATGCAGACCGCAGGCAGCGAGGTGTTCGGCGAGCGCGACGTCGTCGTGATCGACGAGGCCCACGGGCTCGCGGCGTGGGCGGAGATGTATGCGACGATCGAGCTATCGCCGAGTACGGTCCCGGTCTGGGAGGACTGTCGTCCCCCGGAGATCGCCGAGCTCGCGGACGTCGAACCGTACGCCGAACGGCTGCTCGACACCTGCAACAGGAGACAGGAGGAGCTCCGCGGGTTCGTCGAGCTGACCGAATCCCAGACCGAGGAACGCGACCGGCTCGCCGAACTGGTCCGGGATCTCGGATGGTTTCTCGAGGATCTCCGGGACAGCGACAGCCCGACGGTGTGGGTCGCCGACCAGTCCGATCGCGGGGCGGGCGGGGACCCACGCGGCGGCGCGATCTCGATCAAGCCGCTCGATCCCGCCCGGTATCTCCACCACACGGTCTGGAACCGCGGCCACGCGTTCGTGTTGCTGTCGGCGACGATCCTCGATAAGGCGGCGTTTTGCCGCGGTGCCGGTCTCGATCCCTCGAACGTCGCCTTGGTCGACGTACCGCACACGTTCCCGGTCGAAAACCGACCGCTCTACGACGTGACACGGGGGAAGATGACCTACGAGCACCGCGAGGAGACGCTGCCGAAAGTGGCACGGGCCGTCGTCCGTCTGATGGCGGCCCACGACGACGAGAAGGGGCTGATCCACGCCCACTCCTACGCCATCGCCGAACGGCTCACGGAGCTGCTCGAGGATTTCGGCGTCGGGAGCCGGCTCCGCCGACACGACTCGGGGAACCGCGACGCCGCCCTCTCGGGATGGAAGCGGAGCGACGACCCCGACGTGTTCGTCTCCGTCAAGATGGAGGAGGCACTCGATCTCGACGGCGACCTCTGTCGGTGGCAAGTACTGTGTAAAGCCCCCTACCCGAACACCAACGATTCCCGCGTCGCTCGTCGGCTCGAGGACGGCCAGTGGGCGTGGTACTACCGGGCGGCGCTACGGACGGTGATCCAGGCCTGCGGACGCGTCGTCCGCGCCCCCGACGATCACGGGGCGACGTATCTGGCCGACAGTTCGCTTCTCGATCTGTTCGAACGCGCCCGAGGCGATATGCCCCGGTGGTTCGAGGCGCAGGTCGATCGGCTCTCGAAGCCGGAGCTACCGCCGTTCGACCCGGAGCGTGCAGTCGGCGACAGCGACCGCGGCGGAACACACAGTTCGCGGAGGGAACGCGCCACGGGAAACATCGACGACCATCCCCTCTCGGACGTGTGGGGGGACGGATGATCGAGGCGTTCGCGGGAACGGATCGCCGAATAGACACAAGTGTCCAGCACCCGAACCGGGGCGCGTGAGCCGCTCCGAGCGCGCCCGGTTGTCGGCTGTCGTCTTCGTCGTCCTCGTTACCCAACTGCTGGTGTATCCGGGGGTCGACCGACTGGTCGAATCGCTCGGCGGCGCGCCGACGGTCGACGCCGGAACCGCCTTCCTGGCCGCCCAATTGCTGGCGTTCGTTCTGTTTTCCGCCGTCTGGGGCGTGGTATCCGATCGTTCCGGGCGGCGGACCCCGTTTGTCGTCCTCGGAGCGCTCGGGGGGACGGCGGCGTATCTCGCTTTAGCGGCGATTATCCGCTTCGGCCTCGGTGATTTCCGTGTCGCGCTTGCCCTTCGATTCCTCGAAGGGTCGTTCACGATCGGGGCGTTCTCGCTTGCGATCACGATGCTTATGGATCTCGACGGCGGGCACGGTCGGAACATGGGTGCCGCCGGTATCGCCATCGGGGGTGGGGCCGCACTCGGCGCGCCGATCGGCGGCCAACTGTACGCGTTCGGCCCGGAAGCCCCGATTCTCGCCTCAGCAGGGCTGCTCGCCGTTGCCGCGGTGCTCACCTCGACGGTCCCGGACCGGGCTCCGGGGCGGGGGCGAAGTGTCCGCGACGCGGTCGGGAGCCTCCGTAGGACACCGGGACTGATCGTGCCGTTCGGGTTCGGGTTCGCGGACCGGTTTGCGGCCGGGTTCTTCGGTCTCGTCGGGACGTTTTATTTCCGGGACACGTTCGGGCTTGATCCGTCGGAAATCGGACTGTTGCTCGCGTGTTTTTTCGCTCCGTTCGCCCTGCTGCAGTATCCGCTCGGGGCGTTTTCCGACCGCGTCGGTCGGGCCGTCCCGATCGCGGTCGGATCGGCCGGGTTCGGGGTTGCCATCCTCGCTGTCGGGGCGGCACCGACGGTTCGTTCGGCCGCGTTCGGGATGATACTCGTTGGGGTGCTCGGTGCGCTCATCGCGCCCGCGACGATGGCACTCGTGACGGATCTCGTCGACGGGACCGAGCGTGGAGCCGCCATGGGCGGGTTCAACATCTTCGGTAGTCTCGGCTTTCTCGGCGGGATCGTCGGCGGTGGGTGGATCGCGACTCGATACGACTACTTCACCGCCTTCGCCGTCGCCGGCGGACTCGAAATCGCGATTGCGATCGTGGCGCTCCCGGTGCTTTTCGGGATCGCCCGGAACCGACCCCCGTGATCGGCCGGGTGGTATTTATAATACAACAGCCGAGCGTATCAAAACTACCATGCGTTCCCCCTACGATTGGACCGATATCAGGTGGTTTCCGTGAGTAAAAAACAGGAGTACAAAGACGACTACCCCGACAAGACGCTGTATATCCCCGGGCCGACCGAGGTTCCGGAGGACGTTATCGAGGCGATGACGGAGTCGACGTTCGGCCACCGGATGGACCGGATGACCGATCTGTACACGACCATCGTCGAGGACACGAAGGAGTTTCTCGGTACCGACAACGACGTCATCATCCTCACGGCGTCCGGGACGGAGTTTTGGGAGGCCACGGCGCTCAACCTCGTCGATGAGAGCATGCTCGTCCCGACGTGTGGGGCTTTCAGCGAACGTTACGCCAACGTCGCCGAACGGCTCGGCAAGGATGTCGACCGTCTGGAGTACGAGTGGGGAGAGGCGGTCAAACCGGAGGATATACGCGAGGCACTCGACGGAAGCGAGAAACACTACGATATGGTCGGCGGGGTGATGAACGAGAGTTCGACCGGGATTCGAAACCCGATCGAAGAGATCGGCGACGTGATCGCTGAGTACCCGGATACGTACTTCGCCGTCGACGCCGTCTCGTCGCTCGGTGGCGATTACGTCGATATCGACAAGCATGGCATCGACGTGATCTTCGCCTCGACGCAGAAGGCGTTCGCGATGCCGCCCGGACTCGCCGTCTGTGTCGTCAGCGACGAGGCCTACGAACGCGAGGCCGAAAAGGGGGAATCGTCGTGGTACGGAGGGTTCCGGCGGTGTATCGACTACTACGACCGCAAGGGTCAAACCCACTCGACGCCCGCTATCCCGATCATGCTCGCCTACCGCAAGCAGATGAAGCGCATGCTTGAGGAGACACACGAGGGGCGGGACGAGCGCCACCGCGAGATGGCCGAATACACGCGGGAATGGGCCCGCGAGCACTTCGGGCTGTTCGCCGAAGAGGGGTACGAATCCCAGACGGTGACCTGTATCGAGAACACACAGGGGATCGACGTCGCCGAAACGATCGAGGCGGTAAGCGAGGAGTACGACATGGTCTTTTCGAACGGCTACGGCGACATCGGCGAGGAAACGTTCCGTATCGGTCACATGGGCGAACACACCGTCGAGAGTATCGAGGCGTTGACCGACGCGATCGAGGACATCGCGGATCTGTAGCCGCCGCGCCGAAAGCGACCTAATCCGCCGTCGGTCGTGGACCGATGGCAGTCGGTTTTTGAACGCTGCCGCCGAACGGCCGATAATGGACGAACCCGAGGACAACCCGTATATTCGGGACCCGCCGCTCGGTTTTGGGTCGACTTCGGCACTCGACCACGAGACGGCCAAAAAGCAGGTAGAACGGCTTCGGGAGGCGGTCCGATATCACGACCACCGGTATTACGACCTCGCCGATCCCGCGATCTCCGATCGGGCATACGACGCCCTCTTCGACCGGTTGCTCGATCTCGAGGAAGCGTTCGATCTGCACTCGGAGACGAGTCCGACACGACGGGTCGGCGGGGAGCCGCTCGACGAATTCGAAACGGTCGAGCACGTCGCCCCGATGCGCTCCATCGATTCGTCCGTCGAGGAGGCGGATCTCCGGGCGTTCGATGATCGCGTTCGGGATCGGCTGTCGAACGCCGGCTACGAGGGGCCGATCGAATATCTCTGTGAGCCGAAGTTCGACGGCCTTTCGGTCGAGTTGGTCTACGATGACGGGACACTCGAACGGGCCGTCACCCGCGGTGACGGCACCGAGGGTGACGACGTGACCGCGAACGTCCGGACGATCCGGTCGATTCCGCTGGAGCTTCGGGGAGATCACCCCGACTTCCTCGCCGTTAGAGGGGAGGTGTTCATGCCCAAGACGGCGTTCCAGGCGTACAACCGGGAACGGATCGAGCGCGGCGACGACCCGTTTTCGAACCCCCGCAACGCCGCCGCGGGGACGCTTCGACAGCTCGATCCGGCTGTCACCGCCGAACGGCCGCTCGCGTGTTTCGTTTTCGACGTTCTCGACGACGGCGGTCGGGGGTTCGAGACGCGTCGCACACAGCGATCGGCGACCGAACGGTGGGGGTTGCCGACGGACGAGTACACACGGTTTGTCGACGACATCGACGGTGCCGTCGCCTTCCGGGAGGAGATGCTGGAGCGTCGGGACGGCCTCGACTACGAGATCGACGGCACGGTCATCAAACTCGACCGGATCGACGCTTCCGAGGAGCTCGGGTCGACAGCACGGGCACCGCGGTGGGCGTTCGCATACAAGTTCCCGGCGCGGACGGAGGTGACGACGCTCCGTGATATCGTCGTCCAGGTCGGCCGGACCGGGCGGTTGACGCCGGTTGCGCTTTTGGACCCGGTCGACGTCTCCGGCGTCGAGGTGTCGCGGGCGACGCTTCACAACCCCGACCAGATCGAACAACTCGGCGTCGATATCGGTGACACGGTGCGACTCAAACGAGCCGGGGACGTGATCCCCTACGTCGAGTCGGTCGTCGACGGCGACGACGGATGTTTCGACTTTCCGGAGACGTGTCCGACCTGCGGGAGCCCGGTCGACCGCGACGGGCCGATGGCGTTCTGTACTGGCGGTATCAGCTGTCCGGCACAGCTCCGGCGGACGATCCAACACTACGCCTCCCGGACCGGGCTCGACATCGAGGGGCTCGGCGAGAAAGCAGTCGATCAGCTCCTCGACGCCGGGCTCGTCGAACGGCTACCCGACCTCTACGCGCTCTCCGTCGAGGAACTTCAGGAGCTCGAAGGGTGGGGTGAAACGAGCGCGAGGAACCTGCTGAAAGCGATCGACGCGAGTCGGGAGCCGGAGCTTGCGGCACTCCTTTCCGCGATCGGCGTGCCGGAAGTGGGACGGACGACCGCGGTCGACATAGCTCGCCACTTCGGGACGCTCGATGCGATCATGGATGCCGACGAGGAGGCGTTACGGGACGTGGACGGGATCGGTGAGAGCGTCGCAGGCGAGATCGTCGGCTTCTTCGAAAACGAGCGAAACCGGGAGACGATAGAGGATCTACGGGCTGCGGGCGTCGATCCACAGCCGGCCGAAACCGCCGGGGAAGCGCTCGAGGGGCTGACGTTCGTCTTCACCGGGACACTCGAGGGGGTGACCCGGGCGGAGGCACAGGAGCTGGTAGAGAGCCACGGCGGCTCGGCGACGACAAGCGTATCGGGGAACACGGACTACCTCGTCGTCGGCGAGAACCCCGGTCGGAGCAAGCGCGAGGCGGCCGACGACCACGGCGTTGAAACGCTCGATCAATCGGCGTTCGAGCGGATGCTCACGGAACACGGTGTCGAACGGTAGCGAACAGGCGGAACGTCCCGATCGGCGACCCGTGTTCCGCGGCCCGGAAGGACACACTCCCGCCTCGGCGGATCGCCGGCGATCGCTCAGCGCATACGGCGGTTGGTCGCGTGCCCGTTTATAAATCATCGGGTGGGTGAAAGTGCCCGGCAGCGACCGGTCGGTCCGCCGAACGGTGGGGGATAACGTCTATAGCCGTCGCGCCCTCCGTCGAAAACAGATGGGTGTCTTCGAATAAATGGGTGTCTTCGATACGATCCGACAGGTACTGGGACTCAGCGCGGAGACGGACGCGACTCGCAGCGCCGACCCGGAGGACCTCTTCGGGATGTCAACGGCGTATCTGACGATGGAGGCGGATCTGGGATTCAGGCCGACGGGGGACGCCGCACTCTGCTTCGGGAACGTCGACTCGAGTGGGTTCCGTGATGCACGCGCGGAAGTCGAGGCGGTACTGGAACTCGGCGAGGAGGAGACGGGGACGGCGGCGTCGTTTATCGAGGATAGCCACGGCTACAGTTGGGTCGTTTTGAGCGATTCGGATTTCGAGAACCTCGTCACGAGCGTCCATTTCGCGTCCGATACGCTCATCGAGGAGGGGTTTGGTTCCCGTCTGCTGGCGGCGCTTTTCGCCTTCGAACGGGAGGAAACGACAGCCTACTGGGTGTATTCGTTCCGTCGGGGGGCGTATTATCCGTTCGTCCCGGTCGGCGGCCACGAGCGCGAAGGAACAGTCGAGTTCAAACTCGAAAGTAACCTGGATGGCGAGCTCGAAATCGAGGACGATACCTCCTACTGGTACCCGATATGGCCCGAAGGGGACGCTCACCCTTGGGGATGAGCCGTCCCGCCCCATACCGGCGGTAGACGCTCCGCGGTTTCGTATCTAAACGTTCGGTCCGGGGCCTGGGAGAGCCGGATACCGTCCGGCGGTTTTACTTCCACATAGCTGTTAACGAGGCTTTATGTATCGGGCGGACGCAGGGACGGATATGGCAGCAACCGGCGAAGATCTAGAGGAGCTCCCGGGGGTCGGCCCCGCAACGGCCGATAAACTCCGTGAGAACGGTTACGATTCGTATCAAAGCATCGCCGTCGCCGGCCCGGCGGAGCTTTCGAACACCGCGGACGTCGGTGAGTCGAACGCGAACGATATCATCCAAGCTGCGCGGAAAGCCGCCGACATCGGTGGGTTCGAAACCGGTGCCGACGTGCTCGAACGGCGCGAGCAGATCGGGAAACTCGAGTGGCTCATCCCCGAGGTCGACGACATGCTCGGCGGCGGCGTCGAGACACAGTCGATCACCGAGGTGTACGGAGAGTTCGGGGCTGGGAAGTCACAGATCACCCACCAACTCGCGGTCAACGTCCAGCTCCCGAGCGATGTCGGAGGCCTCGGCGGCCGCTGTGTCTTCGTCGACAGCGAGGATACGTTCCGTCCCGAGCGGATCGAGGAGATGGTCCGGGGACTCCCGGAGGAGGCACTCACAGCCGCGATGGAGGATCAGGAGATCGACGGAACGCCCGACGACGAGGAGGCGATGAGCGAGCTCGTACAGGCGTTTCTCGACAAGATCCACGTGGCTAAGGCGTTCAACTCGAACCACCAGATCCTACTCGCCGAGAAGGCAAAGGAGATCGCCGCCGAGTACGAGGACGACGAGTATCCCGTCCGGCTCGTCTGTATCGACTCGTTGACGGCGCATTTCCGCGCCGAGTACGTCGGCCGTGGTGAACTCGCAAACCGCCAACAGAAGCTCAACAAACACCTCCACGACATCGAACGGGTCGGCAACCTCTACAACGCCGCGACGGTCGTCACGAACCAGGTCCAATCGAACCCCGACGCGTTCTTCGGCGACCCGACGAAGCCCATCGGCGGCAACATCCTCGGACACAAATCGACGTTTCGGATGTATCTGAAAAAGTCCAAGGGCGACAAGCGGATCGTCAAGCTCGTCGACGCACCGAACCTCCCCGACGGCGAGGCCGTCATGCGCGTCCAAAACGAGGGACTCAAACCGGAGTAACGCCGAGGGCGTCGAGATTCCCCGGTGTGGGTACCCACACCGGACCGTCGTCCTTTGGAAAGCCTTAAGGTACAAACCCGGCTACGAGTGAGTGCAGGCAGCCCGGGTGGTGTAGTGGCCCATCATACGACCCTGTCACGGTCGTGACGCGGGTTCAAATCCCGCCTCGGGCGTGTTTTTCAAGACGGTTCAAACAGGGAGCCGCAGCCGTGGACTCACAGCGGCCCGTGGAAGCGAAGCCCCGACCGTCAGCGACTCCCAAAACATACTGTTAGCGCCGAAATAGTGTACGAGTGAATGGCGAGTAACGAACGAGGGGTGAACGCCTCGGGAGAAACACCCGATATCGAACCGACGGTCGAGACGGACGAAGCGACGATCACCGACGACGCCGAACTCGAGCGGACACTCGGGCTCGTCGGTGGCCTCGCAATCGGAATCGGGACGATGATCGGCGCGGGGATCTTCGTGTTCCCCGGTCTGGCGGGAGCGGAAGTCGGGACCGCGGCGACCGCCTCCTTCGCGGTCGGAGGAGTCATCGCCCTGTTGGTCGCGCTGCCGACCTCCGAGCTCGCGACCGCCATGCCGAAAAGCGGCGGCGGCTACTACTTCATTTCGCGGGGGCTGGGCACGCTCGCAGGTACCGTCGTGGGACTGTCGCTTTGGCTCGGGTTGGTGTTCGCAACCGCTTTCTACCTTGTGGGGCTGGGCTTTTATGCGCTCGACGCGTTCGCGGAGATCGGCATTCAGATCGGCGCGAACACGGGAGTTATCGTCTCCGTGCTCGCAGTCGTGTTCGGAGTCGCCTTCACCGTTTTGAACGTCACCGGCACCGAAAACGCCGCCAAACTGCAAAACGGGATCGTGGCGCTGTTGTTGTCGATGCTGGTTGCGTTCCTCGGGTTCGGGCTGTTGGAGGTCTTCGGGTTCGTCGACGCCGATACACCCCCCGGCGAGGCCACGGACGTCTGGGCCATCGGACCGATCATGTCCGTCGCTGCGTTGGTGTTTACCTCGTATCTCGGATTCGCACAGGTCGCGACCGTCGCCGGCGAGATGAAAAACCCCGGACGGAACCTGCCACTCGCGATGATCGGGTCGGTCGTGATCGTCACGATCATGTACGTACTGACGATCCTCGTCGCGACCGACGTCTTCGATCGGGCGACCCTCGAGGCGGCCGGCGAGACGGCGATGGTCGAAATCGGCCGCGAACTGCTCGGAACGGGGGGTGCGTTGGTGATCGTCGGCGGCGGCTTGCTGGCGACGATGTCCTCGGCGAACGCCTCGATTCTCTCGACATCGCGGGCGATCTACGGCGTCTCGAAGGACGCGCTCCTTCCGAAGTGGGCGACCCGGATCAACCTCAAATACGGCACACCCCACGTCGCTTTGGGGATGGCCGGCGGACCGGTTATCGTGCTAGCGGCGACCCGCCAAGTCGAACTCCTCGCGGAGGTCGCCTCGTTTCTGCACCTGATCATGTACGGGTTGATCTGTGTCGCGCTACTGGCGATCCGGCGTGACGAACCCGAGTGGTACGATCCCGACTTCCGCGTGCCGGGAGGGCCCGTTATTCCAGCCCTCGGCGCGGTGGCGAGTTTCGGACTCATCGGTTTCATGAGCCGGAGCTCCCAGATCGTTGGGATCGCGGTCATGATCGCGACCGCAGGGTGGTATGTCTATTATGCTCGGGACGTGACTCTCAAGGGGGCCCTGTGATGACACGCGTACTCGTTCCCGTGGCGATCCTGAAGGGGGAGTCACCCTCGGCGGGGCTGATCGATCTGCTCGGCCCGACCGACGTGACCGTCCTCGGCTACCACGTTCTCCCCGAGCAAACGCCGCCAGACCAAGCGCGGGCACAGTTCGAGGACCGGGCGGTCAGCGCCCTGGAGGACCTCTCGGCGGAGTTCGAGGCGGCGGGCGGTGACGCCGATCACCGGCTGGTGTTCACCCACGAGCGCCGCACGTCGATCGGACGAATCGCGGCCGAAACAAAGTCGGACGCCTACACCGTCAGCGGTGCGACCGGGAGCGTCGAGCGTCTGCTCGTTCCGCTTTCGGGTGACGTCGCGGTAGCGCGGATTACTGCGTTCGTTACGGACCTGATCGACGGCCGAGACATCGCGGTCACGCTGCTGGGGACATCCACGGACGGACAGTCCGACCGGACGCTTGAGAACGCCGCCGCCGAGCTGAAGACGGCCGGAATCGACGTGGCGACACGGTCGGTCGCAGGTAAACCGTTCGACGCGCTCGTCGATGCCGTCGCCGGCCACGACGCGATCGTGATGGGTGAGCGGGCACCGTCGTTGGCCTCGTTCGTGTTCGGTGACGAGGCCGAGCGGGTCGCCGCCGCATCGGTCGGTCCCGTGTTGGTCGTTCGTGATCCGGGTGCGGAAGGCGTCGACTCGCCGACCGGATGAGACGGTCTCAGGGGTCGCTACGGCTGCAGCCCCCATATAAGGGTTATACCGACCGTCGTCACCACCGCAAGCAGGAGCTGCAGCGGGCCGCCGATCTTCAGGAAGTCGGTGAACTCGTAGCCGCCGGGACCGTAGACCATCAGGTTCGTCTGGTAGCCGACCGGGGTCATAAACGAGGTCGCGGAAGCGAACGTGACCGCAAGCAGAAACGCGAACCCGTTGGCATCCAGCCGTATCGCGGCGTCCACCGCAACGGGGATCATCAACACCACCGTCGCAACGGGCGTGATGACGTTCGCAAGCAGCCCCGTGACGATATAAAAGAGCAACAGGACCGCCAGCAGCGGCAGGAAGTCAGCGGTTGCGACCAGCCCTTCCGCGATGAGCGCAGCGCCGCCGGTTTGCTCCATCGCCAGCCCGAGTGGGATCACGCCCGCCAGGAGGAAGATGATGTTCCAAGAGACCGCGTCGTAGGCGTCCGTCGAGGAGAGACAGCCGGTAACGATCATCAGGAAAACGCCACCCAGCGCGGCGACCACGATCGAAAGTAGATCGAGGGCGGCCACCCCGACGACGCCCGCCATGATCGCGATCGCGATCGGCGTTTTCGGTGACAGCGGCGCGAGTTCATCGAGTCCGTCATCGAGCAACCGGTCGAAAGCGTCCTCGTCGATAACGACGAGATCGCCGGTCTCGGAAAAATACTGGATCGCGTCCGGCGTCGTCTGGATCAACAACAGATCGCCCGCATCCAGTCGGATCTCGTTGAATCCGGTTCGGATCAGCTCCCCTTCCCTTCGGATCGCCAACACGGTTGTCCGGTGGAACTCCTGGAGCCGGGCCTCCGGGAGCGTCTCGCCGACGAACGGCGACTCCTCCGGAACGACTGCCTTGGCGAGGACATCCGAAGACGGCGAGTCGTCGAACGTGTCTTCTGTCACTTCCTCTCGAGGGAGTCGGGTCAGCTGCTGGTTCTCACGGAAGCGATTGATCGCCTGCAGCGAACCGTGGACGACCAACGCGTCACCCTTCTGAAGGCGCTGATCAGTGTCGGGCGCGAGGAACGCCTCGCCGTCGCGCCGGATCTGCAGGACGGTCACGTCGGATGCAGTTCGTTTATTCAGCTCCGCGACCGTGAGCCCGATCGGCGCTGCTCGGTCTCCGAGACGCAGCTTTGCGAGGTGGTCCTCGAGGTCGAACTCCTCGACGAGGTCGGCGTCGGCGGGAATGCGGGCGGGCGTCAGCCGTTTGCCGACCGTCAACAGATACGTGATCCCGATACTGAGGATGACTACCCCCATCGCGGTGAACTCGAACATGCCGATGGGTCCCCGCGGGAGTAGCGTGGCCGCAAACTCGCTTGCAAGCAGGTTCGTCGACGTGCCGATAAGCGTCAGCGTCCCCCCGAGAATAGCGGCGTACGACAGCGGCAACAGCAGTTTCGACGGCGAGATGCCGCTTTTTTTCGCCAGATCGCTTATCATCGGAATGAAGACCGCGACGACGGGCGTGTTGTTGATGAACCCGGCGATCGGGCCGGTGGTACCGACGGTCGCGATAAGTGCCCGGTCCTCGCTTCCTCCCGTAAAGTCCGCGAGAGAGAGACCGAGCCGCTGGACCAATCCCGTGTTCTGGATGCCCGCACTCAGCATGTACATCGCGACGATGGTGATCGTTGCCGTGTTGGCGAACCCGGAGATCGCACCGCGTGGCCCGACCTGCGTCCAGGGTTCCAGCGCCGCCAACGCGAAAATGATCCCGATAGCGGTCACGTCGTTTGGGATCACCTCCGAGACGAACAGAACCAGCGCGATACTGATCAACGCAAAGACGACGAGTGCGCCGGTCGGGACGCCTCCAACAGCCATAGCACACGTCGCACGGAGCCGTATTTTAATCCTCGTGTTCATACGACTCCGGACGGGTTGACATCGAAACCGTCGCGTTCGGATCAGGGATAACTCCCCGCAGGTAATTAACGCTTGAAAACGTACCGTTCGTATGCCGACGTGGACCGGCGCGTGGTCGAAAAGCGGGGCCGAATCCTATCTCCGAGGCCGGACGATCCCGATCCGGCTCGCCTGCCGGACGCCTTCGGGTGGGCTGTGGATGCTGTCGCTTTGGTACCGGTATCGGGACGGCGCGTTCCACTGTGCGACGAGTGCCGACGCCGATATCGTCCGATATCTCCGCTCCGATCCGGGCGTTACGTTCGAAGTGTCGGACAACGAACCGCCGTATAAGGGAGTCCGGGGAGCCGGGACGGTGACGATCGAGCCCGACGAGGGCAAGACGCAACTGAGGGAGCTACTGGAGCGGTATCTCGGCGGGACGGACAACGATCTCGCCGCCCGGCTGCTCGATGCCGACCGCGAGGAGCTCCATATCCGGATCGAGCCGACGAAGCTCTACAGTTGGGATTTCACCGACCGGATGGCCGATATCCCCCCGAGTGATCGGGAGTAGCCGTTTATCAGGCCGGATACGGGGCGTAGTAGCCGTTTATTAGGCCGGATACGGGGCGTAGTAGCCGTTTATTAGGCCGTGTACTCGGCGTCTTCGGGGTCGTCGACGACCTCGATGCCGCGGTTGTTGACCGCGTGGGGGTCGAGACCGACCTCCTCCAAGAAGTCCTTATAAATCCGCTCGCAGGTCTCGCCGTCTTTCTGTTTGTCGCTGGCGTGATCGCAGAGATCGGCGACGCCCTCGGGAACGTCGTTCGTGTGGATGATCCAGTGGTTGACGAGATCCGAGAGCCGCCGGATCGGCGAGGTGAAGTGGCCGTAGATCTCGAAGTTGAGCGCGTGGTGGCCGCCGAAGGGGTCGGACATGTATTTCGCGCGCGGCATGACTTTCATCACCGCCCACTGGATCTTGTTGAGCTGTCGGCCGGGGGCCTCCTCCAGGGTCGCGTTGACCGCCTTCCGCGGATCGTCCCAGGCGTCGCCCGGTATGGAGACGCCATCGAGGTCCTGTATCTCCTGGAGGGCTTCGTCCCACTCTTGGGGCGTCGGCTGCGGGTGGACCCGAAACATCGCCTCGAGCCCGCGGTTCCACTGGAGTTCGTGGGTCACGGCCTTGTTGGCCTTGAGCATACACTCCTCGATGATCGTGTGTGCCTTATCGCGTTTCGGGTTGAGAACGAGCGAGCCGTCCTCCTTGCGCTGTTCGTGGAGCTTTTCGGCGAGTTCGTACGCGAGCGTGTTTTCGTCGTGCAGCGGCGCGTCTGGGTCCTCGAGGCGGTCCTCGCAGTCGTTGTACGTCTGACGGGCGTCGGAGTGGATGACGGATTTGTAGATATCGATCGACTCGTGTGAGAGCGTCTCGCCGTTGATGTGCATCTCGACTGTGTGTGCGAGACGGTCCTCGTTGGGGACGAGCGAACAGACGGTCTCGGCGAGGACCGGCGGGAGCATATGGATCGTGTAGGCCGGGAGGTAGACGGTGTTACCGCGCTTTCGGGCCTCCTCCCACATCGCCGTTTCGGGAGTGACGTAGTGGCTCACGTCCGCTATGTGAACCCACAGGCGGTATCCCTCGTCGGTCCGCTCGATCGAGATCGCGTCGTCGAAGTCTTGTGCGTCGGCGGGGTCGGTCGTCCACGTCGTCAGATCACGGAGGTCGCGGCGTTCTTCGAGTTCTTCGACGATGTCGCCTTCGGGGTCTTTCGCGCGGGATTTTGCCTCCTGAAGCACCTCGCTCGGGAACTCATCGCGGATCTCGAACTCCTCGAAGAGCTCCTCGCGTTTGTTCGCGAGGTGGCGGGCGAGGTCCTCGTCGATCCGGACGGGTCCTTGCCCCTCCGCGGTTCCGGCGTACGCCTGTTCGTCGCGGTCAGTCATACCGCCCGATTGGAGGGTATCACAGTTAGTCGTTGCGAGGCGAGGAGCCGGCATCGAGCGCCTCGTAGTACCGTTCGACGAACTGACGGGACGAGACCGATCCGTCCTCGATCTCGCTCAAAAACGATTCGAGGCCGTGTCGCGGCTGGTGACACAGCTCCCTGTGACACGGCTTACAGAGGTATTCGAACTCCTTTTCCCGGCGGTCCCATCGGTTGCCGTGTTTGTCGTACTCGCGGGCGTCGGGGCGGTCGAGCGACTCGCCACAGGAGATACAGACGATCTCGTTTCGGTCCCGGCGACCCCACATACGGACCAGTTCGAACGGGGGTTATTTATCCCTATCTCCGATTCGCGGTGGCGACGATCCCCGAGAAACGGCGCGCCTCGAGAAACGGCGGGCCGGTCGGGGAGGTCGGCGATCACAAACGTATACACGAAAGCGACACCAACGACGGATATGGACCCGCGAATCCGCGAGCACGCCGAGATCGTCGTCGATCACTCGACCGACGTCGAGGCCGGCGACAACGTCGTCATCAGCGCACCGAACGTGGCCGAGGACCTGGCTGTGGCGCTACATGAGGTCGTCGGGGACCGGGGAGCAACACCGGTGTATCTCGCCAACGACAGCCGCGCCCAGCGGGCGTATCTGCGCTCGGTCGACGCCGCCACCCTCGAAACGCCGACGCATGCGAAAGCACTCTATGAGGAAAGCGACGTGTTGATACGCGTTCGGGCGGAGACGAACGCGACCGAACAAAGCGACGTTCCACCCGAAAAGCAGGCCACCCACTCGAAGGCGAACCAGCCTGTACAGGAGGTCGCGCTCTCGAAGCGGTGGTGTCTGACGCAGTTCCCCTCGCGGGCGAACGCCCAACTCGCGGGGATGAGCACGGAGGGTTACGAGAACTTCGTGTGGGATGCGATCAACAAAGACTGGGAGGCCCAGCGGGAACACCAAGCGCGGATGGTCGAGATACTCGACCCGGCGAGTGAGATACGGATCAAAAGCGGCGAGACGACGGACGTGACGATGTCGATCGACGGGATGAAAACCGTAAACGACTACGCCGAAAAGAACCTCCCTGGCGGGGAAGTGTTCACCGCCCCGGTGCCTGACAGCGTCGACGGGGAGGTGCTTTTCGATCTGCCCTTGTATCATCAGGGTCGCGAAATCACGAACGCGCACCTCGTTTTCGAGGACGGCGAGGTCGTCGAACACGACGCCGACGCGAACGAGGAGCTGTTGAGGGAGGTGTTGAACACGGACCCCGGCGCGAGCCGTCTCGGCGAACTCGGCATCGGGATGAACCGCGATATCGATACGTTCACATACAACATGCTCTTCGACGAAAAGATGGGCGATACGGTCCATATGGCGGTCGGACGTGCGTACGACGAGTGCGTCGGCGAAAACCGGTCGGCGAACGAATCAGCGACCCACGTCGACATGATCGTCGACATGTCCGAGGAATCGTTCATCGAAGTCGACGGAGAGGTCGTCCAACGGGACGGGACCTTTCGCTTCGAAGACGGGTTCGAGGGCTAGCGCCCGGAGTAAAGCGGATTACGAAACGAGAGGCGTCGGACGTCCGAACGGACGTCCGGACTGACTCGGATGACAGGGTCGATGGCCGACAGCCCGGCGGCGGCCGGGGTCGGCGAATACCGCCGAACAGGTCGCGGCCGGCCGGTCTGCCAGCGGGTGGCGGGTTCGGTCTATGCGTGGCCGGCCGCGGGATCGCAGGTGTCTGAGCCGGATACGAAGGTATTGTCAGCGAGCGTGACAGTATCCCCCCTTTGTGCGGATCGTTTCTGGACCTGACGCGTTACACCGTCCAGTTCCTACCGGACGAAGTAAACGCGCGTCGATTGTCCTGAGCATTACATCCACACATATATCGCCGTTTGGTATAAAATTTGTGTATGTCGAGATAATTGCCGGACATTCACGCGGGCGTCCGGGAGATGCGCGTCAGAGCGAGCGTCAGGCAAACAGCGAGAGACCGGACGTTTTCAACGTTACGTGATCCGCGGGACGAGACCGGTCAGGTCGACGAGTCCCCGCGCGATCGCGGTCAACAGAACGACGTAGAGGGCGTTGCCGACCGTCGAGAGGACTAGAAACCGACGGACCGGATACCGGCTCAGCCCGGCTGGAATGCCCATCAGCGATCTGGTCCCCGGAACCGCGTTGGTGACGGCGAGGGCGGAGCCGCCGAACCGATCGAAGAGGCTGTTGAGGAACCGCATTCGGCGTTGGCCGACCCGCGTTCGGACGAACTGCGGAATTCGATCGGCGTACGGGATCCGCCGTCGGATGCCGAAAAACTCCGGACTCCGGTCGCGTATCCGATATACAGCGCTGCGGGCGATGCGATCTTACCGATCGCCATCTCATCGCAATAGAGGTTGGTCGGGATACGGAAGCCGAGTACCTGCCGCTCCCGAGGCAGTTGGGGATACGCTCCCGCCGATCGGGGAGATATCGGCCGTTTCTGCACGGGTTATTTATTGTCGAGCGTCTAGGTATCCGATACTGAACGACGAACTCCCGCCCAACCAATGAGTATTATCAGACCCGCCCGGCAAGCGAGTACACGCCCGGACCGAACAGGATCGATCGAGTGTGACCGTCCAGCCAACACCGTTCTATGAGCCGCGCACTATCGGAGGAATCACCGGAGCCCGATTACGAGTGGTGCTATGAGTCGGTGCAGAACGTCTCCCGAACGTTCGCGTTGACTGTCGACGTGCTCGAGGAACCGATGTCGAGACGGATCTGTCTCGGCTATCTGCTCTGTCGGGTCGCCGATACCATCGAGGACGCCTCCCACATCGAAACGGACCAACAGGCGGCGTTGTTGTACACGTACGACGCGGCGCTGGATCCCGAGTCGGGAACGACGATAACCGAGTTCCGGACGGCCATCGACCCGTGGATTCCGGCTCCGTCGGAACGAAACGCCGACTGGGAGGTCGTCGCCGCGGCCCCGACCGTCGTCGCCACGTTCGCCGACCTTCCCGAGGATGTCCAGCAGGCGGTTCGACCCCCGGTCCGGGAGATGGTCGACGGGATGGCGATGTTCGTCGAGCGATACGCCGACGAAGGCGGGCTCCGTATCCGGGACCGCGACGAGCTCGAGGAGTACTGTTATTACGCCGCCGGCACCGTCGGAACGCTCATCACGAATCTCCTCGCACGCGGCGACATCTCCGATGGCCGTGCGGAGACCATGCGCGAGACCGCCGAGGAGTTCGGGTTGTTGCTCCAACTCGTCAACGTTTCGAAGGACGTCTACGACGACTACACCGAGGAGAACAACGTCTATCTCCCCGCAGAGTGGCTGGAAGCGGAGGGCGTTCCACAGGAAGCCGTCACCGACCCCGAACACCGCAACGGATCCGCCAGAGTCGTTACCCGGACCGCCGACCTCGCCCGGTCGTGTCTCGACGAGGCCCAGGCGTATCTCGAAGCGATGCCGCTCCGGGAGGGCAACACCCTCTCGGCGTGGCTCGTCCCGTACGTCCTCGCTGTGGGAACGCTCCGCGAACTCGATGAACGGCCCGAAGACGCTCTCACCGACGCCGGCGTGAAGGTGTCTCGAGAGGAAGTGTTCGCGGTGCTCGAGGCGGCATCGTCGGCCAGCCGCGACACCGTCTCGGAGTTCAGAGAGATCGTCGCCCGGACGCCGTTTCACCGGACCGACGGCGTCAGATAGCTCGGCGGTTCGAACTACACCGGAATACCTCGTTCCTACACCGGAATACCTTGCTCCGAGATCGCGCGTGCGATCGCCCGACTGAGAAGCGGTGGGACGGCGTTGCCGGTCATCTGGCGCTGTTTCGTAACGGGACCTTTGAAAAGATAGTCATCGGGAAACGATTGCAGACGCGCCCGTTCGCGAACGCTGAGGCCCCTATCGTCGGATGGATGTGCGAAGTGATACGTCGGGCGGGGTCCGGCAAGTAGCGTCGGAGCCGGCTCCTCGTAGGCGAGTCGCCGCTTTTGAGACCAGCTATCGTACGGTATTTTTTCCCCGGGAGCCGCTTTTTCGATCCGGGTGACGACTTTTTCACCGTGGTTCGGTGCCCGGTGATTGCGCAGCCCCGAGCCATCGCGTCTCAGTTCTTTTTGATACTCCCCGTCCGGTTCGGACGCATACACACTCTTTTTTTCACCCGGTTTCAGCGAGGGCAAGTCGCCGAACGCATCGTAGACCGTGCGTGGCGGTCGTCGGTCCGTAAACAGCGTCCGCTGGTCGGCCGATTCTCGAAACATGGCTTCGGGGAACGTTATGTCCTCGACGGTTTTGTGGCCGATAAAAAACGCCCGTTTTCTGTTCTGCGGAACGCCGTAATCGGCCGCGTTCAGTACCGACCACGCGGTGTTGTAGCCGATCTTATCGAACTGGGAGAGGATATACCCCAGTACTTTTCCGTCCTCCATCGTCGTGATGCGGGGGACGTTCTCCATGAGGAACCAGTCCGGGTCGGTTTCGTACACGGATTTGATGAAGTTGGTGACGAGAAAATTGCGTTCGTCCGCGGGGTTGGTCTTTGCGCCGGCCAGACTGAACCCCTGACACGGCGGCCCGCCGATTATCCCGTCGATATCGCCGGGATCGTAGCCCAACCGATCCAGTATACCGGCCCCGGTGACCTCGCTGAGGTCGGCCTCGAGGAACTCCGCATCGTGGTTGTGTTCGAAGGTCTCCGAGAAGGCGCTCTCGACATCGACGCCCGCCACGATGTCGTAGCCCTCCCGATCGAAACCCGCCGAGAGACCGCCGGCGCCGCAGAACAGATCTATGATCTCCATATTCTTGTTCATCCTTACGCCTCGTCCTCAGTATGCAGCCTCACTCCTCGTCCCCGGCATGCTGTTGGCCGCGATGGATATTCAACCCCCGTTTTGTGCTGAACTCCTCGTTACAGTCCGGACAGACGAACGGCTCGTCGCTTTCCTCGCCATCGGTTCCGGAGAACGGATAGCTCGAGATGACGTCGTCGGAGTCGCGTTTCTCAGCCATTTTATGTGGGATTGTGCTCCCCACTATATTAGCTTTTGTGAGGTAACTCGTGTGTGTATCGTGTGTAATATGTGTCTATTGCGTTTCTATTCCGTAATTACTTCTTATGTAGTTCGTGTGCGTTTGTGTCGATACGATGTCCGGGGAGGCCGAAAACGACGGGTTATCCGATGAAGAACTAGATCTGTACGGCTACGTTTCGAGTAGTAAAAGGCGTATATCCGTCGTTACCGTCCTGAAGGACAATCCGATGACACCGAAACAGATCTCGAACAACACCGATATTCGGTTAAATCACGTCAGTAACGTGTTATCGGAACTGTCCGGAGAGGATCTCGTCGCGTGTGTTAATCCGGATAGAAAACGAGGGCGGGTGTACAAGCTCACGGATGTAGGCGAGAGGGTCACGGAAAAAGTGGTTCACAATGAGTAGCTACACCATCGTCCACGATGCGCTCCCGGAAGCGGACTGGTTTCAGAACCTATCGGAGCAACTTCTCGATGCGGACATATCTCGGCTGAGCGACGATTCGCCGGAGCCGGTGCTTGAGATCGCCAGCTACGACCGACCCGACATCATCCTGCTCCGGGATGGGGTACCGGTTCTCGTGGTCGAAAAGACGGGACACGTCCCGACGGGGAAAAACCCGTTACAGCGGGTCGCAAGGCTTGTCAAAGCCGCCGAGACCGGGGTTCCCGGCGTCTTTTTCGTCCCGTACGCCGCGAAGAAACACGGCGAAAACGCCAGCAAGACGAACCTGAATCACCGGGCGATCCAGGCGCTTCGGCGGATCGAACGGATCAACGAGACGCCGATGTTGATCCCGCCGTGGCCGACGGACGACGACTACGAACTCGTCCACGACGGGTCCGAAGACCGGCTCATCGGTCGATTCGTAGACCAGTTTCTGCGGGCGGACTGCGATCCGGACGTACCCGCGGCCGGGGAGATCCGCACGCAATCCGAACAGGGGGCGGAACGGATCCTCTCGGAGTACGCCCCGTACAAGAATCCCCCCAAATCGGTCACGATTCAGCCGACGGAGTCCGCCGTGGCACAGTACGACGGATTGATCGGGGACGGATCCTTTCGGACGGGACGCGAGGAGACGGTCGTATGTGATTTCAAGTTCCGAACCCGCCGCACGGATCCGTACATCGGGTCACAGTTCGCCTACGACTATCTGTACTGTCGAACGGGGCCGACCGTTCGGGACAGAAACCGCAACTTGGTCCTGAATATGCCGCGGATCGACCGGGAGACGTGGTTCGAATACCACCCGTACAAACCGGGCAACAAGACGTCGCTGTGGTATGGCTGTGCCGACGCGCTCGTCCTATCGGACGATACGCTGACCGATTTCGAGCAGTTCCGCCAGGACGACGACGGTCGGTTGGACAGGTACCGATGACGTCCGAAGAACAGGTGTACGTCCGGACCAAGCGACTCCTTCGGGCGGACGGGTGGACGCTACTCGCCGGCGATCCACCGCGCGGGACCGACGTTCCCCGATTGGAGATCAAGGAACCGGGAGGGGTTCAAAGCCTCACCAAGAACAAAAATTCGGTGGTCAACGACCTCGTGTACTGCAAAGGCGGCGTCTTGTTACTGATAGAGTGTAAAGATAGCAGACGGAAGACGGGTATGGACGTAGAGAAATTGAATAGGATAACAGAAACCGGGGAGTGGCGTGCGTCCCTGGTTTCGGCGATGGACGGGCGATCGTTATTCGACAGAGCCGGAACACCGAGCGCCGGCGCTGTGCGTGACGGAAGTGCCCTCGTGCCTGTGTTGTCCTATCCCGGAGACCCCACCCCCGGCCTCGACCAGTTCGTGCAGATAACGTTCGGTCGGGACGAGGGGACGGTCCGGATCGGCGACGCCGTTTCGCCAAGCATCAGGGAGCGTCTGGAACACCTCCCATCCTGACGGTCGGGCTATCGTCCTGAAACGCGTGAACGTTCGGACGGACGCGGTGGGACGCCGTCACCCTGAAATTAAAAAGCATCACTGGCGACTCGTTCATATGCCGAATGGAGTCCGACCGCCGAAGACTTTTGCTTGTAAGCGTTGTAAGGATTGATAGAGGTCGATACGTATGTCCAATGCCAGCAAGCGAATCCCAGTCACCGAGGAACGGTGGGAGGAATTG
>OBKM01000188.1_pt1 | contig 30736 bp, 27 predicted proteins | sample 1519691 | NCBI WGS metagenome assembly OBKM01 (sample SAMEA37050418, study PRJEB22526) | metagenome | biome: saline pan; feature: lake; material: water | place: Egypt | collected 2015 | depth 0.5 m
GTTGATGGCGAGATTCCAAGCTATGATCTGCGGGATGTCGAGGAGACAGTTGTGGTTCGCGTCTCGGAAGCGGAGTTTTCGAACTAGCTACGCCTCGGGGTCAAACATCCCAGTTGAGAGGTAGCGTTCGCCGCTATCCCAAAAGACCGTAATAATCAGTGGATCGCACACATCCGCAGACAGCAGCCGGTCGGCAACCCGTTTGGCTGCCAGCAGCGACGCCCCGCTTGATTGGCCAACAAAGATTCCCTCCTCGCGTACCAGGCGACGACACTCGGCTTCGGCGTCTGGGGCAGCAACGATCTCGATAGCATCGAGCAGTTCGGTGTCGAGATTCGGGCTGATAAATCCAGGCCCCATCCCCTGGAAGCTATCGCCGGTTGGCTCCTCACCGGAGAGCACGGCCGAATCCTCGGGTTCGACAGCCACAATTTCGAGGTCAGGAAACTGCTCACGCAGCCGTCGCCCAACGCCGGTGATTGTGCCGCCTGTCCCGACGCCGGCGACGAGAGCATCAACTGATCTGTCACCGATCTGCTCGAGAATTTCGACACCGGTTGTCTCGTAGTGGGCAGTTGGATTCGCTGGGTTGTCGAACTGCCGGAGTTGGACATACCCCTTTTCGGCTTCGAGTTCGTCAGCGCGATCCTTTGCGTCGGAGATGTCGCCCTCGACGAGTTCCAGCCCAGCACCGTAGGCTTTCATGATCTCGCGGCGTTCGGGGGATTTCGAGGCTGGCATAACGATCTCGACATCGTATCCTTTGGCCGCTCCAACCATCGCCATCCCGATCCCAGTGTTGCCGCTTGTGGGTTCGACAATTGTGTCGCCGTCGGACAGCTCACCGTGCTGTTCGGCAGCAGTGATCATCCCGTAGGCAGCGCGGTCTTTTGCGGAGCCGCCGGGGTTCTGTGACTCGATTTTGGCCGCAATCGTCGCCTCACCAGGTGCGTCAACTTCGACCAGTGGTGAGCCAATGGTATCGAGAATGGACGCTTTCATTGGGTGATGGTTGTGTCGCCGGGGCTAAACCCGTGGCGGATTCCGGCAATCCGTCGAGAGTGTTTTGTCACTCGGCAGCGATCTGTCTGTATGCACCTAGAGACGATGGAGCCAGCCGACGACTGGGAGCCAACTGACAACGCGGCGATTGCCGCACTCGGTGCCGAGGAGTATACCTTCCACGTCTGGGGTGGGGATTGGTGTATTGATTGCCAACAGCAGCTGCCAGCGTTTGGGGCTGCACTCAGCTATGCCGGTGTCGACCCCGAAGCAGTCAACCACTATCCCGTCGAGAAGGAAGACGATGGCTCGAAAACCGGCCCTGGCGTGGCTGAGTATGGAATCGAGTATATTCCGACCGTGGTTGTCGAACACGCGGGCAATGAAGTAGCTCGGTTTGTCGAATCCGCCGAGGAGTCAATCGCTGTGTTTCTTGGCGGGAAACTCCAGGAGGCAGATGTCTGATCGGTGATTCGGGCGCAAATTAGAGTCCCCAAATCGGCAGAAACCGGAAGCTGAGATACGCCCCGACAGTGGCGATAATTGGGACAACATTCTGCAGGAGAATGACTCGGCCAGCCGAGGCCGGATCGAACAGATCCGACGCATCTGGAATATCGGCAGCGGTTTCTTCGCCCATCTCAGGCAGTGCTTCGCCCTCCTGATCGCCAGCCAACGCACCAACCGAGACCTGTGTTGGCTCGCTGTTTTGAATCTCACCCATTGTGGTTGTCCGACTGGCACGTCCCCATCCAAGCCCAATAATGCTCATCGTAGCGATGACGACGAAACTCGCGGGGATGCCAATTGCCGACAGCAGAATGACGATTGTTGAGCTGATTGTTGCCACGATGATCGCGGCGGTCAGCGGAAGATCAGTGATGTCGTTGCCGAGGGTTTCCATGGTTCGGCGGGCGATAGTGAAGGCTCCGATAGCGACAGCAATCGAGCCGATGATAATCCCCGGCGTCATGCCAAGATCACCGCTGCCGACAAGCGGCGCGATGGCGTTGGCGATGTTTGAGGTACCCGACGAGAAGGCCATCAAACAGCCAATGCCGATCACAACCAGCGAGCCAGCAAGTTCTCGCTGGGATGCCTCCGGCGCAACGGTTGGATACGGCAGGGGGCCGAAGCGTTTGAAGATGATAACGCGGTAGCTGTCGCGTTCGATTGCCACCCATTGGTTGACTGTTGGATAGAAGTACCGGCCCACGACTCCAGAGATCCAAAAGCCGATGATCGGAGCGACGATCCACCACGCCAGAATCTCGCCGATGACCGCCCAGTTGAGTTGACTCGTCGCCAGCCCAAGCCCGGCAATTCCGCCGACAGCAGACATCGAAGTCGAGGAGGGAACACCGAAGAAGTTGCCAACAAACAGCGCGAACCCGATGAAAAACAGCACGCCAATGCTTGTCTCCAGCGTAAACACGCTAGGGTCGTGCATGATATCTCGACCAAGGGTGTCGACAACTCGGGGGCCGATTGTCCACGCCCCAACAAAGAAGAAAATCGACATAAACGCGGCTGCAGCGGTCTTTGTGAGCACATTCGCGCCGACCGCAGGCGCGAAGGCCGGCCCCGTGGTGGCACCACCGATGTTGTAGCCCACAAAGACTGCAACCCCAATCCCAACGAGGAGAAGCAACTCCGTCACACGCGAGTAAACAACCCGTAGGAAATTAAATCGTCTGTTCTCCAAGCAGGGCTGTTGTGATAACCACCGGCATCAGACAGATCATTACAAGAGAAGTAATGATCGGTGAGATGTGCTTTTTCCCAGATGCTTCTCAGAACGACCGTGCAAGACAGAGAGAACCGGTACAAAACTATCAGTTGGCCCGATTCCACCCGAATCTAAGTTATCAAATACAATAATAAAGTCGTTCAATTTATACTACTCATCCAATAAGTTGTACGTGCCGCCTGTGATCCATAGTCCGATTACAGGCGCGAACCGTTCAGCGCTGTAACGGGGGAAACCCCAGTGTACTCCCTTTTCGGGATGCACAAATCGACAGTCCCTAACATTCTACCAGACGAAATCGATGCTACTCAGCAAATACATTTTCGTGACATTTACTAACTCAAAAAATTTTCAAAGTAGATAATTGGCGCAAAATCATTATATGTCTCTTCCCTCTCGTTTCGAGTATATCATCACCCAAGCAGGCAGCGGGTGTGGGGTACACTGGACCATGTTCGACACTGAAACCCGAGGGCAAATAGGGATCGGGACACTCATCGTGTTCATCGCCATGGTGCTCGTCGCAGCGATTGCTGCGGGTGTCCTGATCAACACTGCAGGCCTGCTGCAATCACAGGCACAACAAACAGGCGAAGAGACGACCGCTGAAGTCAGCGAAATCGTCAAAATCGACTCTGTAATTGGTGTGGCCGATGACGATGGGGATGCGATCGAGACGATCAACGCGAGTCTTCGGCTTGCCTCAGGTGCAGACGGAGTTAACCTAACGGAGGCGACGTACACCGTAGAGACAAATGGAGATGCGGATGTCGTGTCTGGGAGCGATGATACCGTTGAGTACAACGTCATTCAGAATATTACCGGTGGGCTTGACTCGGATGATCCAACTCTTGGTGAGCAAGGTGACCGGGTTGAGGTGGGGTTTGATCTGGATGATAATGATGTACTCGATCCGGTTAATGAGTCGGCGCGGCTGTCGATTATTGTGCTGGCTCCGGACGGCGGAAGTTCGTTCAAGTCGGTGCGAGCGCCGCGCAACATTCACCAAGGTGGATCGTACATCCTGTAACAAACCGCAGCGAGAAACCGTCACAGAACATTTGACACGGTTCTTGTTAACAACCAACGTACTCAGTATTCAGTCAATCGATTCGCGGTACCGTCCCAATTTAAAAACGCCATTTACGTGTGAATTGACCGCAAGATAGCGTCAGGGTGTGTGAACCCTTCTATGCCGGCCTGGTAAAACCGCAGCGAAGCTGTCGACGGTCAACTCGTCGGCGTTTGTTTTTCATCCGGGCTGCATGCGCGCTGTCCGCCTTGCATCCCAGAGTGGATACCGTTCTCCGCTGGTAGTATCTCGTCCGGTCAGATCACTCCCCCACAGGGCAGCTGGTTTGTCCCAATAACGGTGACATCAACACCTGTTTGATTTTATCCCACGCTACTACCAAACAAACTGAAAGAGCAGCAAAAACATCCCAAGCGCGCCGACTGTCGAAAGAATCGGCACGACATTCTGCATCACAATCACACGGCTCGTTGTCGCTGGGTCGAACAGATCGGCGGCTGAGGGAATATCCTCAGGCTCCTCCTCGCCAATCGGTGGAAGCTCCTCGCCGGATTCCTCGGCTGCCAACGCGCCGACAGTGGCATCCGGTGCCTCCTCGCCACGCAGAATCTCCGATAGCTCTGCCGTCCGGGTTGCCCGTCCCCAACCCAGGCCGACAATCGAGGTCGTGGCGATAATGACAAACGACGCTGGAATGCCGATTGCTGACAGCCCAATCACGATCACCGAGGAGACAATCGCAACGACGATAGCCGCAGTCAGCGGGAGGTCAGTGATACCGTTGCCCAGCGTCTCAAGGGTTCGGCGGGCGATGGTAAAGGCTCCGACCGCAACCGCCGCAGAGCCAAGCAGGATCATGCGGTCGATATCGACGCCCGCGCCGACCAGCGGTGCAATCGCGTTGGCGACGTTGGAGGTGCCCGACGAAAACGCCATCAGACAGCCGATTGCGACGACAACGACCGCGCCGACGAGTTCCCGTCTTGTGGTGTTCGGGCCAGCAACCGGCCGGGGCAGCAGCCCGGAGCGATCCAACTCGACCAGCGGCCCCGGTGTGGGATCGATTGCCACCCAGCGGTTGATCTGTGGATAGAAGTACCGACCGATCATCCCCGAGATCCAAAAGCCGACGATTGGGGCGACAATCCACCAGATGGCGATTTCGCCCATCACAGCCCAGTTTAGCGCGTCGGTTGCGATCCCAAGCCCAGCAATCGCGCCGACTGCCGTCATCGATGTCGAGGCTGGAACCCCGTAGTAGTTGCCGACAAACAGCGCGCCGCCGATGAAAAAGAGAACGACAATGCTGGATTCAAGCGTAAACACTCCTGGTCTCGTAATAAGCTCTCTGCCGAGTGTATCGACAACCTGGCGACCGATTGTCCACGCGCCGAGGAAGAAAAACACCGACATGAGTGCTGCTGCCCCGGTTTTCGAGATTGCGTTTGAACCGACTGCCGGGCCAAATGCGGGGCCGGTTGTTGCCCCGCCGATGTTGAACCCAACAAATGAAGCGACTGCGAGCCCAACAAAGAGAAGCAGTTCGATCATACCCACACAAACTTTCCCGCCGCATAAATACGCCTCCATCGCCAGCGGCTGTCTTCGAACCGTGTGGTTATTGGTATGTGAAGCGAGTAGTGGAAATAATGGATTCAAATCGCGGTGCTACTGTGCAAGATGCTTCCAACTCAGGCACCCACGAGGTGAGCATACAATGAACCCAAATCGCGTCGATTTCATTGTTGATCTGCTCTATGGGCTGTTGATTTTCACCGCTATTGGGCTTATTCTCGTTGTCGGCACAGGGATTGGCATCGCCTTCGGTCTCGGGGTGTTAGTCTCCTATCTGGTTCATATTGGCTGGAAGATGTCGCGGTTTGATCCCGAATGGATGACCAGAGAAGTTGCCCAGGAAGTCGAGAAAACGGTCACCGACAAAGTCGAAGACTCTGTTGGGAAACAGGTCGAAGAAACAGTGAGTGAGACGGTCAGCAAGGAGGTTAAACAGGCGGTCGACAAGACGGTCAGTAAGGAAGTCGAGGAGACAGTTGGTGAAACTGTAACAGAAGAAGTCGGCCACACAGTTGGTGAAGCAGTAAGCAAGGAGGTTGAGGAAGCAGTCGACGAAACCGTGAGTAAGGAAGTCGAAGAGACGGTGGGTGAGACCGTCAGCAAAGAAGTTGAGGAAACCGTCGGCGAGACCGTGAGTAAGGAGGTTGAGGAGACAGTTGAGGAAACGGTTGGTGAAACCGTTAGCAAGGAAGTCGAGGAGACGGTCGGTGAGGCTGTCAGCAAGGAAGTCGAGCAGGCAGTCGGTGAGACGGTCAGCAAAGAGATCGAACAGGCGGTTGACAATCAGATGGACAAGGAGTCAACCGGGAACAAATCCGACGACTCGGCCGACAACTGAGGGGTTTCTGAGTCAGCTAAGAGGTGTCGAAGGCATCGTCGTTTGACTATGGCCAAGTTCCGCCCTGTTCGTAGGCGCGTACGATCCGCTGGATAGCGACAACGTAGGCAGCCATGCGGAGACTTGGCGCGGCTGTCGATTCGTAGGCCTCAATCAGCTCATCGAAGACCTCGGTGATCCTGCGTTCGAGTTCGTTGTTGACACGCTCTTCAGTCCAAGCAAATCGCTGGCGGTTCTGTACCCACTCGAAATAGGAGACGATCACGCCGCCAGCGTTGGCGAGAATGTCGGGAACAACGTGGATATCTCCCTCGGTGAGAATCTCATCAGCCGCAGGCGTGATCGGCCCGTTTGCAGTCTCGATGATGACATCCGCAGCCACAGCCTCAGCGATGGATTTGTCAATCGCATTTTCGAGAGCCGCCGGAATCAACAGATCGACATCCAGTGTCAACAGCTCCTCATTTGTGATCTTTTCTGTCGATCCGTAGCCGACGACCGTGCCAGTCTCAGTTTTGTGGTCGGCGACAGCGGTGGCATCCAGCCCCTCCGGTTTGTATATCCCACCGCTGGAATCGGAGACGGCAACGACTCGGCCACCCTCGGCTTCGATGAGTTTCGCCGCAACAGAGCCCGCGTTGCCGAAGCCCTGAACGGCAACAGTAGCGTCTGTGAGATCCCGACCGAGCCACCCAAACGTCTCTCTGGCAGCAAACATGGTTGAGCGTCCAGTGGCCTCGATGCGGCCAGCCGAGCCACCGGATTCGATTGCCTTGCCCGTGATAACGCCCGGCGCGGTCGTATTCTCCAGCTTTTCGTAGGTGTCTTTGATCCAGTTCATCTCCCGCTGGCCCGTGTTGACATCCGGTGCCGGGATATCGACATCCTCACCAATAAAGGGCCGAAGCTCAGTCGCAAACGACCGTGTAAGTCGTTCCAACTCGGCAGTGGTGTACTCCTTGGGGTTGATCGCAATCCCACCTTTCGCACCGCCGTAGGGGATATCGACGACAGCGCATTTGTACGCCATCCACCCGGAGAGTGCCTTCACCTCATCCCGGCTTACCTCTGGATGGTAGCGAATCCCGCCTTTGTACGGCCCGCGATCCCCATTAAACTGCGACCGGTAGGCCGGGAACACAGCCAGCGAGCCATCATCCCGTTCGATTGTTAGATTGGTTTCAAGCACTCGCTCGGGCTGTTTGAGCCGCTGGAGAATATCGTCGCTCACGGCAGTGTAGGCGGCTGCTTCCTCAAGTTGCTGCTGGAGACTCCGAAACGGATTCGCCTGATCAGCCATACGCCATTCTTCGACTATCAGGGGATTAATTTGTTGCCTCAGCACGTCAAATAAAAAGCAGGTAACATATCAGCAGTGTTGGTGGAGCCACGGGCAACTACTCAGTGTCTGCGGTATCGACAGCCTCGTCAACGGCATCGGTCACAACAGCCGGTGTCAGTGCTGACAGCGGAATAACCCGGCCCGCGGTTTCAGCAACAATCTCTTCGACGAGACCCGACCGATCACTGCTGGCATCAACAATGACGACCTCCCACTCGGCAAGGTTGCGGGCAGCCTGTCGCGTCGCTGCGGTCGGGCTGCCGTCGGCGACGTTGCCACGGCCGTCAGTGACGAGGACGACAACACCAACCGCGGGGTTGGCAGCCGAAAGCACCTCGCTTGCTGTGTTGATCCCGGCCGGCAGCGGCGTTCGGTCACCGGTCGGGAGCTCTTTGAGATGGCGGGCCGCAAGCGAGACGCTGCTGGTCGGCGGTAACAACACCTCGGCATCGTCGCCGCCGAAAGCGACGAAGGCGACCTCATCGCGCTGTTCGTAGGCATCCCGCAGGAACTCCAGTACGACGCCTTTTGCCCGCTCCATCGCGGGCTGCATCGAGGCACTCGCATCAACGGCAAAAACGATTGTCGCTGTGGTGTGCTGTTGGCGAACTGACTGTCTGAGGTCGTCAGGTTCGATCTGGCTGTGGCCGTTTTTCGCCGCGGTTCGAACCGATGCTGCTGCATCAATTGGTTGGTCGCCGGTGGCTGGTTCGGTGCGAACGCGACTGCCACGCCCTCCAGTCTGTTGGTTGCCGCGGTGGGTGCCGTCAGATTCGCCTGCTGTCTCAGTTGGTTCCTCGTCGCCGTGTTCGATTGGTGGCGTCTCTGCCTCGCCAACATCGGCCCGCGTTTCGCCTGGGACAACCGGGGTAGCTTCGGTTTCCTGGCCACCCTCTGGAGAGTCTGCATCATCGTTTGGCTCACTGTTGGTGTCGCCACCGTCTTCTGTGCTGTCGTGGCTCTGTGCTGAGGAGTCGTCGGATGCTGGAGTATCACCGGTGTTGGGTTGGGTTCCCCCGTTGTCGGCTGAGCCATCAGGTGAGTGGTCAGCGTCACCAGCATCGTGGTCGCCGCCAGATTCGGACTCGTCACCACCAGATGGGTCGTTATCGGATTCCTCGCCCTCGGCTGTGTCGGAAGCGTCGCCGCTGTTGCTGTCTGTAGTCTCGTCGTCGTTGCTGTCTGTAGTCTCGTCGCCGTCTGGTTCGGTATCCGACGAATCACCCTCGCTGTCCTCGCCAGCATCAAAATGGTCATCAAGCAGCGAGTCGAGATCAGGTGGCTCTGCAAACGGCTCACTTCGGAGGCGGTGCGGAAGTGTATACTGGGCTGCCTGCTGGATGTCGGATTCGATTACTTTCGGTCGCCCATCAAGTGCGGCCGAGGCGATAGCGGCGCGGGCGGTCGCAATATCGGCGCGGTGGCCATCAACGCCTGCGTCAGTGCAAAGCTCGGCAATCGCCGTTTTGAGTGATGAGGGGAGCGTCACCGAGTCAATGCTCTCACGGGCGGTCTGGAGTGAGTTCCGGCGAGCTTCGACTGCCTCGGCGTGGTGCTGTTTGGTGTCAGTCTCTGCAGCCAGTGCCTGGTCGATGATGTCGACGCGGTCGTCAGTGTCCTCACAGCCGGTGACAGTCGCTTGAAGATCAAACCGATCTCGAAGCTGTGGGCGGAGATCGCCCTCCTCGGGGTTCATCGTCCCAATGAGCGTGAACGCTGCGGGATGGGAGATGCTCATCCCGTCGCGCTCGACGGTGTTGACGCCGCTTGCTGCGGCATCAAGGAGCACGTCGACGAGGTGGTCATCAAGGAGGTTGATCTCATCGACGTACAGTATGCCACGATTTGCTCGCGCGAGCAATCCGGGATCGAACTCGGCCTCGCCATCCAGCGCGTCTGCAACCGAGAGCGTGCCAACAACGCGGTCGCGGGTCGCCCCAAGCGGGAGCGTGACAAGCGGCACCCGGCGATGTTCGACCGGCAGCTCGTCGCTTGGTCGCTGCTGACACTCCGAACACTGGGTTGCGGGGTCGGCTGGATCACAGTTGTACGGGCAGTCTGCGACAACGCGCTGCTCGGGTAAGAGATCGACCAATGCCCGGACAGCAGTCGATTTTGCGGTGCCTTTCTCGCCGGTGATCACCGCGCCGCTGAGATCGTCGTGGGCCGCAGCAAGCAACAGCACCTGCTTCAGATCCGGCTGGCCGACGATCTCCGGGAAGGTAACTGACGACAGTTTTTTGCTCGCCGGGTCTGCAACCATACTTGCGCTACTACAACGCTAATTTATAAAGATGACACGGATTGGCCTCTATACGGCAACCGAAAACGAGCTTGGCTCCGTCCAGCGGGCGGCGGGCCGACTCGATGGTATCGACCTCATCGCTCGCTCTGAGAGTGATCTCGAAGAACAGCCCGCAGTCGAGGCGTTTGTCGAAGACTGCGAGGATGCAGCAGCGGTCATCCTGTGGCTCCACGGCGGCGAAGACAGCATGCCCGGCTATGAGTACGCTGTCGAGCGACTCCGCGAGATGGGCGTCCCGCTCATCGTGAAAGCGACCGGTGATGCCTTCGCATTCGAAGATACGTCCGTCGCTGACAGCGACCGCGACCGCGTGTATGAGTATCTCGAACGCGGCGGGACGATCAATCTTGAACACTGCTGTCGGTTCCTCGCCAGCGAGTACGGCGGCGTTGCGACGGAGTTTGACGAACCAACTGAGCTGCCAACCGAGGGCGTCTACCACCCTGACCGCCCCGGTATCGGCTACGAAGAACTGCTCGATACATTCGATCCTGACGCACCAACAGTCGCCATCTGGTTTTATGAATCACATTGGACACACGAAAACACGCGCTACGTCGACGCGCAGGTTCGCGCGCTGGAAGCCGAGGGCGCAAACGCGTTACCGATTTTCTGCAATCCCGCGGCCGACGAAGCGGGCCAGGAAAACGCCGAATGGGTGACCGACAACTGGCTTCTCTCAGACGGCGAGCCGATTGTCGACGCCGTCCTCTCTTCGTTTATGTTCTCGCTATCGATGGATGAACGCGGTCGCTCAGCCAGCGATGAGGGCCAATCCGCTGAAGATGTGTTCTTGGATCGTCTTGGAGTGCCAGTCCTCCAGACGATCACGACAATGCGGTCGCGCTCGCGGTATGAGTCCAGCGACACCGGCGTGATGGGGTTCGAACTCGCGCTGTCGGTCGCACTGCCGGAGTTCGACGGCAACGTGATCACACATCCAATCTCCGGCAAAGAGCGAATGGATGATGACGCTGGCATCGGCAGCGCGCCAAAACACCATTTCCCGATTGCAGACCGTGTTGACCACGCCGCCCGGCTGGCTGTCAACTGGGCAGGGTTGCGACATCTCGAAAACAGCGAGAAAAACATCGCCGTCGTCCTGCATAACTACCCACCAAGCGACGACGGAATCGGGACGGCCTTCGGGCTTGACTCACCCGAAAGCACGATCAACCTGCTTGATGAACTCGCTGCTCGCGGGTATGATCTCGGCGACGACCACCCAGCCGATGGCCAGAAGTTGATCGACACACTGACAAGTCAGTTGACGCTGGATAACCGCTGGGTCGCACCCGAGGATGTCCGGGATCGCTCAGTCGATGTTGTTGCCACCGACCAGTACCGCGAGTGGTTCGCCAACGCCGATGAGCGGTTTCAGGAAAATATTATCGAGGAGTGGGGCGATCCGCCGGAGCGGCCGTTTGCGATCCCCGGCGCCGAGTTCGGGAACGTACTCGTGACAGTCCAGCCGCCGCGTGGGTTCGGCATGGATCCCTCGAAAGTCTATCACGACTCTGATCTGCAGCCCCCACACGACTACTATGCGTTCTATGGCTGGCTGCGCAACAGCTTCGAAGCCGACGCTGTTGTCCATCTCGGAACACACGGCTCGCTTGAGTGGCTCCCCGGCAAAACCGTCGGACTCAACGGGGCGAGCGCGCCGGATCAGCTGGTTGGCGATCTGCCGAATGTGTACCCCTACATTGTCAACAACCCAGGCGAGGGAACCCAGGCAAAACGGCGGTCGTATGCCGCGATTGTCGACTATCTGACCCCCGTGATGGCGACCGCCGGCACCTACGATGAGCTGCGCGAACTCGAAGAGCTGGCCAACGAGTACCGCGAGGCCGGGATGGAAGACGCTCGCACCGACGATGGCGACCATCTTGCAGAACTCATTCGCACCAAAGTGGACGAACTCGATTTGGCAGTTGAGCTTGGAACAGCCGGCGAGATCGATGAAAAAATGGCTGTTCGCGGGCCTGAAGAGGCCGGATCAACGCTTGCAGAGGGCGAGGTAGCCGGCGATGAGCTCTCGATTGATGAACTGGTCGAGCGTGTCCATGAGTATCTGACTGACGTAAAGACAACACAGATTCGGCTTGGGCTGCATACGATGAGCGAGCCACCGGTCGATGATCGACTGGTGGAGTATCTCATCGCACTCACCCGACTCGAAAACGGCGAGACGCCAAGTTTGCGGGAAAGCGTCGCCGGCGCGCTTGGCGTTGATTATGACGCGCTGCAAAATCGCCCCGGTGAGTACGATGACGCACTCGGGATGACTTACGCCGAAGCCGCAGACCACGTCTATGAGACCTGCGTCGAGTTGGTCGAATCACTTGCAGAGAGTGGGTTTGAGGTGCCCGACTCGGAGCGAGAGGCCGGCCCCAACGATGAGATAAATATCAACCTGCTCGTTGTCGATATCGACACACTCGGTGATGGCCGAGCGAAATCCGGCGCGCACAACGATCTGCGGGAGGTGCTTGCATTCATCTGTGAAGAGGCCGCCCCGCGTGTGCAGGGAGCAACAGAGGAGATTCCACAGACTGCCGATGCACTCAACGGAGCATACGTCCCACCCGGTGGCTCAGGCGCGCCAACCCGCGGCGGGGTCGATCTGTTGCCGACGGCGCGAAACTTCTACACACTCGATCCCCGGAAGGTGCCAGCAAAATACGCCTGGCAGGTCGGCAGCGATGTCGCCGAGGGCGTGGTTGAGCGACACCACGAGGAACACGGTGAGTACCCCGAGGAGATCGGTGTTGTCGCCTGGGGGACGCCAACAGTCCGAACAAAAGGTGAAACCATCGGCCAGGTGTTGGCGATGATGGGCGTCCGACCGGTGTGGACTGATGCGGGTCGGATCGATGAAGTCGAACCCATTGCGCTCGACGAGCTGGGTCGGCCACGCATCGACGTGACGACGCGCGTTTCAGGGCTGTTCCGTGATGCGTTCCCTGCCGCAGCAGGCGTCATCCACGACGCCGTCTCAGCGGTCGTCGATCTCGATGAGCCACACGAGATGAACTACATCAAGAAACATGTCGAGAGGGAGGCCGAAAAGCTGGAGGCCGAGGGAATGGACGCCAAAGCGGCCAAGACTGCGGCGACAAACCGCGTCTTTACCACCCGACCCGGCGGCTACGGTGCGGGAACGAACAAAGCCGTCGACGAGGGCAACTGGGACGACCGCGGAGATCTCGCCGAGGTGTACGTCCAGTGGGGCGGTTACGCAATGGGCAAACGCGGCAAAGTAAGCGAGGCCCACGACAGCTTCGAGCGCCGCCTCTCGAACGTGGATGCGACGGTCAAAATCGAGGACACGATGGAGCAGGACGAACTCGACTCCTCGGATTGGTACGCCTTCCACGGCGGCTTCATTTCGGCGGTCAGCGAGATCGCTGGCAGCGAGCCGGCGTCCTACGTCGGCGACTCCGCCGATCCCGAGAATGTCGACATCTACACCAACGAAGAGAAAGTCCGGAAAGCAATGCGTGCTCGCGTACTCAACCCAGAGTGGCTCGATTCGATGGAAGAACACGGCTACAAAGGCGCGGGTGATCTCTCCACAACGGTTGATGTCGTTCTCGGCTGGGATGCGACAACCGGTGTCATCAGCGACACCCTGTGGGAGGATGTGGCCGAGAAATTCGCCTTCGATGAGGAGCGACAGGAGTGGATGACAGAGGTGAACCCGTGGGCACTCGAATCGATCACGGATACCCTCTTGGAAGCGATTAACCGCGGGCTGTGGGATGCCGAGGATGCGACCAAAGACCGGCTCCGGGATATCAACCTCTCGGTCGAAGGTGATCTCGAAGCCCAAGCTGCCGCGCCATCGCCGGAGGCCTCCGATGACTGAACAAGATACTGACAGCGCGGTCGATGATGAGTACGCCGATCTCGGCGCGACGACACAGGAGGCGATGGATATCGCCGAAACGAGCATGGATATCGTCCGGCAGTTTGTGCCCGATGAGACGCTGGCCGACCGGTTCCGACAGAAGGCTGTCCACTCGATGGGCGACATTGAGTTTCAGCATCTGCTGCGGTTTACCGGCAGCGACGCTGGCGAGCCGGACGACAGCGCGCCGATCCGAGCGGGCGCAGAAGCCGTCCTCAATGAGTCGCCTATCGTCACCGATATCACCATGTCAAGAGCTGGCATCACCAGTCGCGGTCACAACTGCGAGAAGCAGAAAGCCATCGGCAACGGGAAGCAACTCGCCAACGAGACTGGGATGACACGCACCGCAGCCTCAGTGCTCGAACTCGACAAACAGGGCGTCTACGACGGCGCAATCGCTGTTATCGGCAACGCGCCAACCGCTGCCTTTGCGCTCGCAGACTGTATCGAAAACGGCACTCGTCCCGCGATTATCGTCGCCACACCGGTCGGCTTCGTCAAAGCCGTCGAGAGCCGCGAGCGGATTCGGGAGGTTGCCGCCGAGTACGACGTGCCGGCGATCACAAACGTCGGCCGCCGCGGCGGCAGTGGGCTGGCAGCCGCACTGACAAATGAGTTGATCCACGTCGCCAGCGACGTCCGCGACGGCGAACTGGAGTTAGAGCCGTGAGCGATTACGATCTCGACGCTGGCCCTGATCCAGCCACCGTCGCAGCAGCTGCGGCTGAACCACCGCTCGACAGCATGGAGACGCCGGTAGATGCAGTCGGAATCGGCCCTGGCAATCTGGCGTATCTCACGCCGCGTGGCCGACGCGCAATTGAGGAGGCAGATGTCATCGTTGGCTTCGAGACGGTAGTTGAGTTCATCGCTGAGATTACCGATGCTGAACTGCTCACCTGCGGCTACAAAGACGAACATGACGCCCTGACCAGCTTTGCCGACCGGGTTGCTGACGGCGCGCGTGGAACAGCAGTGCTCATGGGTGATCCAAACCACTCCGGCTATCAGTTTGTCGGCAAGGTGCAGGATGTCGTTGATGCCCCGGTTCGCGTGATTCCCGGCATCTCCTCGCTACAGATCGCCGCAAGCAGAGCACGCACACCGATGGAGGAGACGGTGTTTGTGACACTCCACAAAAGCGGTGAGATCACGGCTGATCTGCAGCGACTGACCAGGGCTGTTGGCGACCGACATCTGCTGGTTTTGCCGCGGCCGTTTGACTGGATGCCTGGCGATATCGCTTCTCACCTTATCGAGGCAGGGGCCGACCCTGACACTGAGGCACTGGTGCTGGAACGACTCACCCACGCCGATGAGTCGATCACACGCTCCGCACTCGGCGAGCTTGCTACCCACGCTGGCGGGTCGGGTGCTGATGCAACGCCGTTTTCGGATCTCTCAGTGCTTGCTGTCCGGCGGGAGGAAAAATGAACGGCGTCGTTATCGGCGGCGTCAGCTCCGGCGTGGGCAAAACAGTCGCCACGCTGGCGGCTATGCAGGCGCTGAGCGAAGGGGGCTACAGTGTCCAGCCCGCAAAAGCCGGCCCAGATTTCATCGATCCAAGCCATCATGAAGCGATTGCCGAACAGCCCTCCCGCACACTGGATCTGTGGCTCGAAGGTGAGACGGGGCTTGCCCGCAACTACCACCGCGGCGAGGGAGATATCTGTATTATTGAGGGCGTGATGGGACTCTACGATGGCGATGGCTCAAGTACCGCAATGGTCGCCGAAGCACTCGATCTGCCCGTCATCCTCGTTGTCGACGCCAAAGCCGGGATGGAAAGCGTCGCCGCCACAGCCTACGGCTTCCGGGAGTACGCAGACGCTATCGACCGCGAGATCGACGTCTGCGGTGTCATCGCCCAACGCGCCCACGGCGGTCGCCACGCCGAGGGAATCCGCGATGCACTTCCCGATGATCTAACCTACTGTGGCCGGATTCCGCCATCCAGCGATCTCGAAATCCCTGATCGCCACCTTGGGTTGGAAATGGGAAGCGAAGCCGCACTTCCCGAAGATGCACTGGCGTCGGCTGCCGAATCGCTCAACGCTGAGCGCATTGTTGATATTGCCCGCGAGCCGCCTGCCGCTGGTGAGCCGACAGCGCGGCCAACACCGACAGATGCCACAGTTGCTATCGCCAGCGATGCCGCCTTCTGCTTTCGGTACCCGGCGGCCGTAGAGCGACTTCGGGAGCGTGCAACGCTGCGGTCGTTCTCGCCGGTCGCTGGCGATCCGGTTCCGGACTGCGATGGCGTCTATCTGCCGGGAGGGTATCCCGAACTCCACGGCGAGGCGTTGGCCGCCTCAGCAACGCTGGATGCCTTAGCCGCCCGCGCCAGAGATGGACTGCCGGTGTTTGGCGAATGCGGTGGGCTGATGGTGATGAGCCAGTCGTTGACGACGACGGAAGGTGAGACGTATGAGATGGCTGGGATTCTGCCCGCGTCAGTGACGATGCATGATCGCTATCAGGCACTCGATCACGTCGAACTCTCGGCGACGACTGACACCCTAACCGCAACAGGCGAAGAGCGACTCCGCGGCCACGAGTTCCACTACTCAGAGGCTACCGTCGACAGCGATGCGCGGTTCGCCTTTGACGTACAGCGCGGCGACGGAATCGACGGCGACCACGACGGCCTGTTGGCGTATGAGTCACTGGGAACGTATGCGCACGTCCACGCTGAAAGTGGGGCGTTTGATACGTTTCTCAGCCGGATCACCTCGCTGTAGCATACAACCGCAGTTTCGTTATTGCAAGCAAAATTGTTTTACCGGTGCCGTTAGTGAGGGCGAATGATGCCCATTGCACTGCCACACGACGCCAAAGCCGGCCCGACCAAACCCGAAGTTCGGTCGGTGCTGCTCGGCAAATTCGACCTCAGCGAGGACGATCACTTCGCCGAGGTCGGCTCCTGTACCGGGGCGGTCACCATCGAAGCCGCCCGCCGCGCCGGTCGCGTCACCGCCTTAGAACGCAAGGGTGACCGACTCGATGTCACCAAAGAGAATCTCGCGGCCAACAAAGACAGCCTGCGTGCTGAGATTGAACTCCGCAACGAGGAGGCACCCGCGGGACTACCCGACGACGCCGACGCCCTGTTTTTGGGTGGGAGTCGGAACTTCGAAGCGGTGCTCGACCACGCTGTCGAGACCGAAATCGACCGGATTGTGATGAATGTCTCGCGGCTGGAGGTCGCTGGCCGCGCCACAGAGGCGTTCCGCGACCGCGGTATCTTAGAGGAAGTCGTCCAGTTTCAGGTGAGCCATGGCTACGAGTTGGCTGGCGCGACGAGTTTTAATTCGGATAACCCGGTCTACATGCTTGTTGGCAGTGCAACCGGCAGCGACGGCGAAAAAAAGGAGGCGACAGCGTGACGCTGTACGGAATCGGACTCGGCCCAGGAGAGGCTGATCTGGTGACAGTGCGAGGGAAGGAGGTGCTGGAATCCGTCGACACCGTCTACTCACCTGGTCGGCTCTCGCGGACGGTCGCGCTGAACCATGTCGATGAGTCCAAAATCGGGGATCTCGATTTCCCGATGACACGCGACGAAGAGAAGCTGCGGAAAGCGTGGAAAGCTGCCGCCGAAGAGATCGCCCCGCAAGCGCGCGAGAATGACGCTGCTTTTGTGACGCTTGGCGATCCAAACGTCTACTCGACGTTTGGCCACCTCCGCCGGACGCTTGATGCGTTTCATCCGGATGTCGACATCGAGATCGTCCCTGGCGTCAGCGCGATGACCGCGTTTGCGACGGCCCTGGATGTCGAAATCGAAGCCGGAGCCGGACTCTCACTCCGAGAGGCCGCCAACGGCGAGGCCCCGACTGGCCCCGACCGGATGATCCTCTTCAAAGTCACTGACGCCCCCGCGACCCACGAGAAACTCACAGCGGCTGGCTACGACGTGACGTTTGGCCGTCGACTCTACATGGAGCAGGGCGAGACCATCGTCACTGACGACCCCGCTGTCCTCGACGAACGGGATTACTACACGCTTGCGTACGCGGAAAAACAGGATCTGGATGTCGAGCAGGCGACCGCGAAGTTTGGGGCCGACAGCGCGGAGGAGACAGACGGCAAGGAGGGCGAGGCATGAGCGACTCGCCAGCGGAGACAGACCCACAGTCGGCGATTGACGCCCAAGGCGAGCGTCGACGCGAGGAGCTTGATGACCGAATCTTCGAGCACAACGCTGGTGACGAGCAGGAGGGCATTCCCTTCGTCGGTGCTGGCCCTGGCGATCCCCGACTCTTGACAGTCGCCGGCAAAGAGCTGCTCGAAGAAGCTGATCTGGTCGTCCACGCCGGCTCGCTGGTCAACAGCGAACTGCTTGAAGAGTACTGCGACCATGCCGAAACCGTCTCCTCGATTGGGAAGGATCTGGAGGAGTTGATCCCGCTGATGCGGGACGCATACGACGAGGGCCGAAACGTCGTCCGGCTCCACAGCGGTGATCCGGCGATCTACGGCGCGGCAATCGAGCAGATGGACGCGCTTGAACACGAGGGTGTACCCACTTACTTCGTGCCAGGCGTGACTTCGGCGTTCGCCGCGAGTGCGACGCTTCGAACGCAACTAACGCTTAATGAGGTCTCAAACCACGTCGCGTTCACCCGCCCGCAGGGCAAGACCCTGACGCCAGAAGAGGATCACATCAGCGACTTCATCGAGATGGGTGATGTAACGACCTGCATCTATCTCGGTACCCACGCCGTCAGCGAAACAATGGATCGACTCATCGAAGAGGGCCACGACGAGGAGATTCCAGTGGCTGTGGTCTACCACGCCTCCTGGCCCGACGAGGATGTGATCGTTGGCACGATTGGCACGATTGGCGAAAAATTGGAGGAAGCAGGCCACCGCGCCTCGGCGATGGTGATTATCGGCGATGCCGTGACGGGTGCGGGCTACGAGCGATCCTTCCTCTACGGCGATTGGGCGAATCGTGGCGAAGACAGCGAGGAAGACACAGACAACGAAGCAGATAGCGAGACTGCGGAGACACCACAATGAGCACTGACAACGACAGCTCCGGCGGACACTGTAGCACAGCCGACAGCGACGGCGAGGTCGCCGAAGAGATTGCGATCATCTCCTTCGGTCGGAAAATGGAGACAGCCGAGGAAATCAAAGCGGAACTCGCCGACCGCTACGAACAGATCGATATCATCGAATACCACGGGACGGTGTTCGACGAACACTGGGGCGAGTACGACTGCTTCATCGGTCTGATGGCCAGCGGAATCGCCATGCGAAAAACCGCCCACCTGCTCGACGACAAGTGGGACGACCCCGCGATCTGTGTCGTCGACGAGGAACTCACCTGGGCGATCCCGATCACGGGCGGCCACCACGGTGCGAACCAGGTCGCCCAGGATCTGGCCACGATGGGTGCGATTCCGGCGATGACCACGGCCTCCGAGGCCGCGGGCAAGCAGGGGGTCGAGGCCCGCGCGAAGGCGATGGATACCCACGTCGTCAACGGGCGCTCAACAATCCAGACCAACCTCGCTGTGTTGGATGACGAACTCGGCCCTGTCGCCCGACTCGATGGCCCACAGGCCGTGCTTGTCGGCGACGACGTGACGGTTCTCAAGCGCAACAAAGACGATGGCATCGTTCTCGGTACCGGCAGCGTCTCGGGAGCGGCCCAAGAGACATTTATTTCCGCGTGGGAAGCCGCGCTGGAGGAGACCGACTACGAGCTGAGCGATGTGGAGTTCGTCGCCACGGCAACCCGAAAAGAAGACGAGGAGGGGCTGCTGGCGGCCGCAGAGGAGCTCGAACTTGGCGTTGTTGCCTTTGATAAAGAGACGCTGCTCGACCACGAGGGGCCGACACCCTCCAAATCCAAAGAGCTGATCGGCTGGCCCGGCGTCTCCGAGTCTTCGGCGATTGCTGGCGGCCGCGAGCAAGAACTTCTGTTGGAGAAGATGAGCTACGAAAACGAGGTAACGGTGGCGATCGGTCGATGAGCAGCGAATCCGTCGAAACCGAGGCTGACGCCGCCGCAGCGACTGAGAAGCCGGCGGATCTTGGGACGCTGTCAGTCGTCGGCATCGGCCCCGGACTGCCGGATGAGATGACCAAACGCGCAAAGCGTGTGATCGAAACCGCTGATTGCGTAATCGCCTCTGATCTCTACCAAGCCTTCCTGCGAGAGGACGGTACCCTCCCGCCGAAAGACGCGGTCGACGACGATGGCTTTGTCACCCGCGACAACGGCCACGAACAGGAGATCATTCGCTCAACGATGGGTCGGCAGATCGAACTCGCCAAGGTCGCCTTTGAGCGGGTTCGGGCCGGCGACGACGTTGCCCACGTCTCCGGTGGCGATCCCTCGGTCTACGGCAAATCCGATCTGATCTTCAAGATGGCCGAGGAGGAAGATGCGACCGACATCCCAATTGAGATTGTGCCCGGCGTCACCGCCGCACTCGGTGGCGGCGCGATGGTCGGCGCGCCGCTGTGCAACGACTTTTGTACGATCTCGCTGTCGGACAAATGGCGTGGCTGGGAAGAGATCGAAGAGAAGCTTCGCGCCGCAGCAATCAGCGATTTCGTGATCGTCCTCTACAACTGCTGGCGAAACTACGAGAATGCCGTCGAGATTGTACGAGAGGAACGAACCGACGACGCACTCGTCGCAATCGTCAACGACGCCGGCCGGGAGGATGCCGGTCGCAATGGCGAAAATCACGTGATCACGACACTCGGCGAGGCGACTGCCCACGACGACAAGGTGTCGGGAATGGGCACCTCGCTGATTATCGGCAACCACGAAACCGAAACCTGGAGCAACGATTACCGAACATTCCTCGTCACCCCGCGTGGCGGCCGTGACGTGGAGGATTTCTAACCATGAGTACGGAGACAAACAACTCAGCAAACACAGCACAGAGAGACGAATCGGACGACACAAGCGGTGGCTGTACGGCCAAATCTGGCTCCACAAAACAGGAGTCAGTCGATGAGAAAGTTGGCTCGACAGTCGATGATTTCGATGCCGACCCAGGAACACTAACCGCCGTAGGGCTCGGCCCCGGCCATCCAGAGGGGATGACCCAGCGCGCTCGTGCCGCGCTGCTTGCAGCTGAACATATCGTTGGCTACACCACGTATATCGAGTTGCTGCCCGAGGAAATCACCGAGGAGGCAGAGGAGCTATACGATACGCCGATGTGTGGCGAAGTCTCCCGCACTGAGGAGGCAATCGACCGCACACTCGCCGGCAACGATGTGGCGATTATCGGCAGTGGCGACCCCAACGTCTACGCGCTGTCGGGACTCGCCTTGGAGATCCTTGAGTCGAAAGGCGCGACCGCCTCGATGGTCGACTACGAGGTCATCCCTGGCGTTCCAGCCGCCCAGTCTTGCTCCGCGCTGTTGGGCGCGCCGCTGGTAAACGATACGGTCTCGATCTCGCTGTCGGATCACCTCGTCCCGATGCCGGAGATTGAGTCGCGGCTCCACGCCGCAGCTAAAGAGAGCTTTACCATTGTGATCTACAACCCCTGGAGCCGGAAACGCCGCGAAAACTTCGAGAAATGCTGTGAGATTCTGTTGACCCACCGCGATCCAGACACCCCTGTTGGAATCGTCCATGGGGCTGGCCGCGAAGACGAGGAGGTGCTGATCACAACCCTCGATGAGCTCGAATCTCTCGGCGAGGAGGATATCATCGATATGACGACGACCATCCTCGTCGGCAACGAGGAAACCTACGTCTGGGACGACCGGATGGTCACGCCGCGCGGCTACGAGACTAAATACGACTACTGAGGACACAACCAATGACAACCTACCAAGTCACCCTGAAAAAGGAACCCTGCGACGGCATCTTCGCCTGTCTCACACGCGATCCGCGGTTCGTTGAGGACGACGACGGGCTGGCCACCATCGATCCCGACGGCGATCCGGTCTACGACGGCGACGGCGAGGTTCGGGAGGAAAACGGCAACGTGATCGCCACCTTTGACGACGACCGCATCGAGGAGGCCCGACAAGCAGCCGCGGCCTGTCCAACAAACGCAATCATCGTGGAGGAGATCGAACCATGACAACAACTGAAACCAGCGAGTCAACACTCAGCGTCAGTGTTCCGGATGACCTGCTTGCGGGCCACCACGCAACAGCCTACTTCTGGGGTCGTGTTGCTGGCAACGGCACAGTCGACCGCGATAGCCTGACTGTGACGACCAATGACGAAGCCGCTGCCGAGACGATCAGTGAGATCGTCGGCAGCGAGATCGACCACGACCAGCGAACCCGAGCCTATGCGCACAACACCGATATCTCAAAAACAGAAGATGAGTACACAGTCGAGGTAACAGGCGATGATCTCTTCGGATCGAGTGGCTCGCTTGGACTGCCAGTTGATGGGCGTGGCAACTATCGGTTTGGCGCGTTTGGGCGGTATCGCCGCGATCTGCTTCGCGGACTGCTCGAAGGCTGTGGAACGATCTGCTTCAAATCCTCCAGCGGGACTGTCGGCATCTCCTTTGTCCACGATGACGACGAACTCCTGGAGTTAATCCAACAGCTGATCGATGACTGTCCGGTCGAAACGCCGTATGATAGTCTCTCGGAGACCTCATCCGGCGGCTACTGGTTTGGTGTTGATGACGACGTTGCTGCCGACTTCGGCATCTGGCTCTATGAGAACACCGCCGAAACGGGGCTGTTCGCGCCGAGTCGTCGCCGCAAACTGGTACAGAGTCTAGATCAAGCAACAGATGTGGAGTTTGATCGCTCACAGTTCGAGTCATGAGCCAACTACACGACTCCGTCAGTAGCGTCGACAATGAAGCCGTCCTCCTCGTTGGCCACGGCTCTCGCCGCGAGAAATCCAACGAACAGGTACGCACACTGGCCGCAATGCTTGAAGATCGGCTGGAAATCCCGGTTGATGCGGCCTATCTAGAGCTTGCCGAGCCAGCTATCGATGACGCGATTGCAGCGTTGGCTGGCGCGGTCGAGTCAGTGACGGTCGTCCAACTCTCACTGTTCGCTGCCAGCCACGTCAAAAACGATGTGCCGCTGGCGGTCAAGCGCGCTCGATCAAGCCACGATATCGAGATCAAAAACGGCGCGCATCTCGGCATCCACCCAGCGATTGTTGATCTGCTGGATGACCGTGTCGCAGCTATCGAAAGCGAGCTTGGTCTCGACCGCGCGACCGACGATCTCGCGGTCGTCGTCTGTGGTCGTGGCTCCAGCGATCCTGACGCCAACGCTGATCTTCACAAACTCGCTCGACTCCTCCATGAGGGTCGGGCGTTCAACACTGTCGAAGCCTCATTCATCGGGATCACCGAACCCACATTAGATGACTCGCTGGCGACGCTTGCCAAGCAGCGACCAGACGGGATTGCAGTCGTCCCCTACATGTTGGGTGATGGCGTCCTCACCGGACGAATTCGGGAGTGGACAGCCGAGTTCGACGAGGAGTATCCTTACGTTTCGGCCGCCGCGGGTGACCCACTCGGCACCGACTCACGCCTGCTTGACGTGTTGGGCGACCGCTGGCAGGAAGCCAGAACGGATAGCGTCGAGATGTCCTGTGACACCTGCAAGTACAAGGTTGATCTCACCGGCTACGAGGAAGATGTCGGCGGCGCGCGAGCGATGTTGCGAGCGTTGACTCATCAGGAGACCCACGCCGACCGCAGCGATATCGACGAGGAGCCACACACCCACGACGCCCCGGAGAAACACGTCGCTGTCTGTACGAACCAGTCGTGTGCTGCTGCGGGCGCGCCGGCTGTGCTCGAAGGCCTTCGACAGGCTGCCCGCGATTCAGCACAGTGTGATGCCCGGATTACCCGTACCTCCTGTCTCAACCGCTGTGATGAAGGCCCGATGGTGGCGGTCTACCCCGAAAACGTCTGGTACGGCGGTGTTTCCGCCGAGGATGCCGAACGCATTGTGAGTTCACATCTTGACCGCGACCGAATCGTCAGCGATCTGGTCGATCAGACGTTGTGAACACGCTGAAACGACCTGTAGCACCGTCGCCTGCTTGCGTTGGTCAGGCTGAAACAGTGCTGGAATCGCCCTCGTCAGGGGTTTGGAAGGGAAGATTAATCACCAGTTCGTCGAACCAGACAACGGGTCGTTTTCGCTGGCCGTCCGATTCGAAAAAAATGATGCCCAGCTGAGCGAGTTGGCTGAGCTCCTCGTGGACGTTTTTTACATCTCGGTCGCTAATCCGCGCAGTCTCATTGATGCTGGCCGGCTCTTCGTTGCGAACCGTCTCAATTAGCTCAAGCACACGTGGCGTCAGCGTTGTCATCAGCGCATCGTAGCTCTGAAACGAGAGTGTTGGCGACAGATCAGTTTCACTGGGTTCTTCTGTGGCTGCTTCAGGCTGGGTCTCACGCTCAGCGGTTGACTGGACAGTGATCGTAAGTGTCGATTCGTTCAATAGCTGTTCACGCTCCAGTGGATGCAGCGGTGGTGTGGGTTCAGTCATCTATATCACCTCAGGGGAGTTCGAATTCGGATTTGGGGATCTCACTCCAAAACCGGTTCCAAAGTTCGGTCATGCCAGGAAACGCAATGATCTCTGGCTCCGACTGTGGCGCGACATGCAGTTCGTGGCCTTTCGTGGCTTCGTGAGAGTTATCGTACCGACGGATCGTTCCGCCCGCAATCGTCTCCGGCGGGTTTGGCTCTGTTCTCCCGTAGTGGAGCTTGTAGGCCCACCCCGACGGATACGCATCCCGGTTCGTCCGCATGCAAAACACCCGGACGAGTGTGCCGTCTTCGTAGGATGTGGTGCGTTGCAGACCATCCAACGCATCAGCCGACGGCGAGACCATCCCAGCTACTGGTTTGACAGCCAATAGTATAAATCATTGGTTCATACACCAATGCTACGGCCCACAAGAGCGGCAGCTCTCAGTTGACCCACGCAGAGACATAGTGACACAGCAGTGTAGTTGTAGAACGGAGAGCAACACAGCAGTGCAGTTCTAGAACAGAGTGTTCCGACAGCAACGCCACAACCGACTTACTTCCGCATACTCAACGTATAGCAATGGCAGGCTCCGGGCGGCAGCGGCTCATTGACGCTGATGTCGACTACCCCTTCGATCCCGAAACGGTCGAGATCGCTGACAGTGATGTACTCTCGCTGTTTGAGCCGGCAGTCGCCGACTGGTGGATCGAGGAGTTTGGCGAGTACGTCGCCGACAACGGTGGCTTCTTTACCCCGCCACAACGCGGCGCGATCCCACATATCCACGATAACCAACACGCCTTGGTCTGTGCGCCGACCGGCTCTGGCAAGACGCTGGCGTCGTTTGCGGCGATTATCAACGAGCTGTTTGCCCGCGAGCAGGCCACCGAAGAGGGGCTGGAAAACTCGGTGTACTGTCTCTATATCTCGCCGCTGAAATCACTGGCAAACGATATCCACCGCAACCTCACCGTGCCACTGGAGGGAATCGCTGACCGACTCGCCGAATCCGGCGTCGAAACCAACATTCGCCAGGCGATCCGCCACGGCGATACTGACAGCAGCGACCGACAGGCGATGTTGGAAACAACGCCGCATATTCTCAACACCACCCCAGAGACGCTGGCGATACTGCTGAACAGCCCAAAATTCAAGCAGAAACTCGAAACCGTCGAGTACGTCATTGTCGACGAGATTCACAGTCTTGCGGCCAACAAACGTGGGACACATCTGGCGGTCTCACTGGAGCGGCTGGAGGCGATAGCCGACACGTCGCCAACCCGTATTGGCTGTTCGGCAACCGTCGAGCCACTCTCGACAGTCGGGAAATTTCTCGTCGGTTGCGAACAGCCCGGCGGTGAGCCACGCGAGTATGAGATCGTCGACAGCCGGTTTGTCCGTGAGTTTGATATCCAACTGGAGTGTCCGACTGACGATCTCATCACGACGCCACGGGAGGTCATCCAGGGTCGGTTCTATGATCGTATCCATGAGTTGGTCGAAAACAACACCCAGACGCTCGTGTTTACAAACACGCGCTCCGGTGCCGAACGTGTCCTCCAGACGCTACGAGAGCGGTTTCCAGCAACGTACGACGAGACGAACAGCGGCTGCCACCACGGCAGTCTCGCAAAAAGTCGTCGCCAGAGTATCGAAACCGGGCTGAAAGATGGAACACTGGATGTGGTCACGACCTCAACGAGTCTTGAACTCGGCATTGATATGCCACATCTCGATATGGTCGTCCAGGTCGGCTCGCCGAAATCAGTTGCCGCACTGCTGCAGCGCGTCGGGCGGGCCGGCCACCAACTCGGCCAGACCGTTGCGGGTCGGGTCATCGCGCTTGACCGCGACGAACTCATTGAGTGTGCCGTTATGTGTGAGAAAGCCGAAGCTGGATTCGTCGACCGCGTTTTTATTCCAGAGAATGCAGCCGATGTTGCAGCCCAACACGTTTACGGGATGGCGATTAACCGCGTCTGGCGAGAGAGCGAACTCAAAGCCACGCTGCGGCGAGCCTACCCGTTTCGGAATTTTTCGGAGCCCGAATGGGAACGGCTGATGCGGTATCTGACAGCCGATTACGCTGGGCTTGAATCCAAAGACGTGTACGCGAAAATCTGGCGAGACACCAACGATCCACCGGATGGCGACCACCACTATGACGAACATCCGGTTGGCGAGCCACTTATCGGCAAACGCGGGCGGCTGGCTCGGGTGATCTATATGACCAACCTTGGGACGATCCCTGACTCCTTCAGTTGTGCTGTCCACACCCGCGAGGGCAGCGAGTGGATCGGCACACTGGATGAAGATTATCTGGATACGCTTGAGCCGGGCGATGTGTTCGTCCTTGGTGGCTCGAACTACGAGTACTGCTATCGGCGGGGATCAAAGGTCTACGTCGAGCCGACGACAGCACGCCCGACAGTGCCGTCGTGGTTCTCTGAGCGGCTGCCACTGTCGTATGATCTGGGTCGCGCAATCACCGAGTTTCAACAGACGTGTTGCCACCGACTGGAGTCAGGCGGCAGTGCTGGCTGTCGAAGCTGGCTGCGTGAGTTTCCGATTGATGAAACCGCTGTCAGAGCCATCAGTCAGCTCTATTCGGCACAGCAGGAGTATCTTGGAGCCGATGCTGTCAGCACGCCTGACCGAATTGTGATCGAAGAGGAGTTGGATCGCACCGAGTACCAACGGCGGTTTTACATCCATACGAACTACGGCCGGCAGTTCAACGACGGACTCTCGCGGCTGCTGGCGTATCACTGTGCACAGCAGGCGACGACAAACGTCCAGGTCGCGGTCGCCGACAACGGGTTTACCCTCCAGATGCCACTCAACCGCAAAGTCGATGTGCCAGGACTGCTCCGCGAGCTTGAGCCAACTGCAGTGGCAAGCGATCTTCGAGACGCCATCGACGGCACCGATCTGTTGCAGCGGTATTTCCGAATCAACGCAACCCGGTCGCTGATGATTCTCAAACGGTACAAGGGGTACGAGAAATCGGCTGCCCAACAGCAGGTCTCCAGTGAGATGTTGCTCTCGTTCACCCAAGACCTCGATGAGTTTGCCGTGCTTGAAGAGACCTACCGAGAAATTCTGGAGGATAAGCTGAATATCAGCGGTATCAGAGAGATACTGACACAGATTGATCGCGGCGATATCGAGGTCGTCGCTCACGAGGTTGACTCACCCAGCCCGCGGGCCTTCGGGTTGGCAACGCTGATGGCAAGCGATGTCGTGCTAGCAGAGGACGAAAGTGCTGTCCTCCAGGAGTTCCACGACCGCGTCATGAATGAGATCAATGCGGCTGACGAGGAGCCAAATCCAGCAGAGTAACCCAACCGTTGGTATTTATTCTCACAGCGATTGGTAAGAGTATGGAGTTGCCGGAGGAGGTCGGGGTACGCATAACGCTGGTTGCGTTTGTCGTCGCCGTCGCCGTTGGGGGCTTCGTCGTTGGCGCAGCAGCGTTGAGTGGGGCTGCTGGGTCGACTGTCGCAACCGCTGGGTCGACTGTCGCAACCGGTGATTCGGTCGATGCCCAGTCGCAGAGTGTCGAGTCGGCAACGGCAGCGGCCGAGAGCGGGAATGAAACAGCGAGAGAGGATCCATTCAGCGTTGAGGCCGAACGCCCAGCACCGACAGCCAACACAAGTCCCGCACTACAGGCACTGCGGGTTGATGAGACTTGGAGTGCCTTTGGGACGCGAGGAGCGGGGACAACGATTGCAGTGCTTGACTCCGGTGTCGACACGGATGCACATCCCTCACTCGCACCGACTGCTGAGGGATGGATTGATTTCGTCGACAACAGTAGCGAGCCACTCGATGAGCGAAACCACGGCACCATCGCCACCGGGGTTGCTGTCGACAACCAGACCGCTGCTGGCAACAGCTATGGCGTTGCGCCCGAGGCGACTCTCCTGCATGCACGTGTTACCGACGACCGCGGCAACGCCCGGACGAGCCAGGTAATCCGGGGGATCAGATGGGCAATCAACCATCCGGAGGAGCCGGATGTGTTGCTGATCAATGTCGCTCACGACGGTGTCCACTACGACAGCTATGTTGCGGCAGTCGAGGCGGCACGTGAGGCTGGAATCACAGTTGTCGTACCGGCTGGCAACAACGGTGATGGCAAGAGTGCCTCCCCAGCCAGTGTCTACAGTGCGATCTCAGTTGGCGCGCTCAACCAAAACGGCGAGGTGGCCGACTACTCCAGCGGTGCGGTTGTCTCAACCAGAACAACCTGGGGTGAGAGGCCAATCTATCAGTACCACTGGCCGGAGTCGTATGTCGCCCCAACAGTCGTCGCACCGGGGACAACAACGGCTGCAGCAGCCGGTGGCGGCTACCGACAGTTCAACGGCACCAGCATCGCAGCCCCGCATGTTGCCGGCACAGTCGCGTTGATGCAGGCCGCCAGCGACCGGCAGCTGACGCCTCGTGAGATTGAGCGAGCCCTGGTTTCGACCGCCAGCCAGCCACGAAATGTCACACCAGATACCCGGTACGGATACGGCGGGATCGACACATACGAAGCAGTCGCAGCGGTCGCTGACAGACCACCATACTTCGGGATCAGCCGACTCGAACACGATGAATCGGTTGCACCGGGTGAGCCGATCGGGTTCGATGCCCACGTGACCAACACAGGCAACGTGAGTGATCGACAGTTTGTCTCGATCCATGTCGATGGCAGCCGTGTCGGCACTCGGCCTGTGACGCTCAACGAGAGCGAAACAGCATCAATTCGTGGCGAGTGGGGTGTGTCGTGTGTCGCGCCACGGGAGTCCTCAATCACTGTCAGCACCCACAACACCAGTGTGACACAGTCAGTCGATGTCTGTGGTACCTGAACAACGCCGGGCGATGTTGTGGTACCTGAACAACGCCGTGCCATACTTGTGTTACCTTAGCAACGCCAGCCGATGTTGATTTATTGACTCGCGGCTGACAATCAAGTGTGCCACCAGTATCACGCCGTCAACTGCTGGCGAGTGGGGCTGTACTCGCAACCAGTGGGATGGCTGGCTGTTCGGTCTCAGTCTCTGAAGAGCGGTGGACTGAAAGCGAGCATATCGAGCGGGTGACGACCGAACGACGAGGGAACCCACGGGTTGTCGATCTGGTGGTAGAACTCACAGCAGACCACGGCGCGACAACGTTTGCTGTCGTCGATGCCGTTGATCGGCCGGTGTTTGAAACACCACTGCGGCCAGACCAAACAGTGGTTCGGGTGCCGCTGGAAAACGGGGTTGATGCGATTCTCCAGCCGGTAGCCAGGTTGGCGTCGCTTGATCACGAACTCGTTGTGCGTGATGGAGAGACAGAGCTTGCACGCCAGTCGTGGCGGCCAACGGTTGCGTTTGGGTACGAGCTAGAACTGCTAAACGACGCCGCTGTCGATATCGCAAACAGCCTCCAGATCACAATCAGAAACAACAGTGATCTGCGGTTGCAGCCGCTTCGGGCAGCAATCGTCTCCGGGTTTCCGACTGACGTTCACAACAGCGACCGGGTCGGCTCGCTCACTGCGACCGATCCCGCGTGGGCTATCGGAGGCCAAACAACAGCTCGTCTCCGGGCGAATCATCCGACGCTTGGCTCGAATCTGCTGGCACCACCGGACGGCGAGTGTTTTACCGAGGCACAGCCGATTGAAGTAGAGATTGCGTACGAACTGCCAGTGATTGATTTACTCACACTGGATGTCGCACTTGCCGGAGAGCCACGCCCCTATGATGCCGACGGCTCACCCGCTGTCTACTGTTCGCAGCCGACAATCGAAAGCTGGGAGCTGAAAAGCCGCGAGTTTGAGCTGTAAGCTACGAAAACTGCGTCGCAATATCGGCCTCGGTGATAATCCCAACCGTCTCGCCGCTTTCGGTGACCATCACAGCCTTGTAGTGTTCCAGAAGGTTTCGGATTTCATCGACGGTTGCGTCAGTGCTGACTGTCGGGAACGACTCGCTCATCACCTCACTCACCGGGTAGTTGCTAACATCCTCCCCGGCCTGAATCACGTCGCTTTGGCTGATTGAGCCGACTGGCACACTGTTTTGGAGCACAGGAAGCTGCGAATACGCCTCAGTCTTCATCGTGTTGACTGCGTCGCCGACAGCATCGTCGGGCGCGACGCTGACGACTGCAGTATGCATCAGATCGCCAGCCCGGACGACCTCACCTTCGGCCTCCTCTAAGGCGTTGACAATCTGGCGAAGCGTCGAGAGCCGCGGGTCGACATCGCCACCCTCGATGCGAGCAATGAGCGGCTGAGAGACGCCAGCCGCCTCAGCAAGCGAACTCTGGGTCAGCTCAAGGGCAGTGCGGCGTTCTTTGAGATCCTGGGGCGTCGGCAGATCCATACAGATGTATTACCCCAGGTTATTGAAAAACTTTCGTCGCTGCCAGTCAGGCCTCGCCGTCGGCTTCGGCGGTCTCCTCCTCGATTACATCAATGACAGTAAGCGGAACATCACGTAGCGCGCCACC
>OBKM01000189.1_pt1 | contig 30726 bp, 28 predicted proteins | sample 1519691 | NCBI WGS metagenome assembly OBKM01 (sample SAMEA37050418, study PRJEB22526) | metagenome | biome: saline pan; feature: lake; material: water | place: Egypt | collected 2015 | depth 0.5 m
GACGGGCGGAGTTCGAGACGGCGCTGGAACTCCGTGAAGCCGTCGTGATCGGGCAGTAAAACCGCTGACGACAGTCGTCGTCCGAACCGGTCTCTCCCGCTACGTCCAGGGAACCGACCGTTCCTGTAGCTCCCCGTCGATCGACCGGCGCATCGTCTCCTCGACGCTTCCGACGTTTTCGAGCGCCCACATCAGCTTGACGTAGGCGGTTTCGGGGAGCGTATCGCCGGCCTCGATGACGCCGGCGTCGAGCAGATCGCGCCCGGTGTCGTAAACGCGGTCACAGACGCGGCCCTCGAGACACTGACTCGTCATCACGACTGTCGTCCCGTCGTCCGTTAGCTCGTCGATCCGATCGATCCACTCGGTGTTGACGTGGCCGAGGCCGGTCCCCTCGATGACGAGTCCAGACGCGTCCGCGGCGAGATCGAGCCGCGAGCGGTCGGTCCCGGGGACGAACTTGAGGAGTTCGACGTCGGTGTCGAGGTCGGGGGTGAGCCGGAGGTCACCGTCGCCGCGCCCGGCGACCGGCCGGCGGAAGGTGACCTCGCCGGAGTCCCACTCGACGCGCCCGATCGGCTCCGCGCCGACCGTCTCGAAGGCGTCCCGCCTGGAGGTGTGGTTCTTCCGGACGCGGGTACCGCGGTGGAGCGCGCAGGCGTCGTCGGACTCGGATTCGTGCATGCAGACGAGCGTCTCGGAGTGATCGGCCGTCGCGGCCTCGACCGCACAGACGGCGTTCATCACGTTGTCCGAGGAGGGTCGATCCGCCGAGCGCTGGCTCCCGGTCAACACGACCGGAGCAGGCGTATCGAGCATAAACGACAGCGCCGCGGCGGTGTACTGCATCGTGTCGGTGCCGTGCATCACCACGACGCCGTCCGCGCCGCGCTCGATCTCCTCGTGGACCGCCTCGGCGAGCTCCGTCCAGACGGCGGGCGTCATGTTTTCCGAGAGGATGTTCGCCACGACGCGGCCGCGGTAGTTCGCCCGGCCGGCAAGCTCCGGGACGGCACGCAGAACGTCCTCGGCGTCGAACTGAGCGGTCACCGCGCCGGTCCGGTAATCGACCGTCGAGGCGATCGTGCCGCCGGTCGAGATGAGCGCGACCGTCGGGAGGTCGCCGTCGAAGGTGATCTCCGAGCGCCCGTCGGCGTCGCCGCCCGAATCGATGTCGTAGGTGTCCCGTTCCAACACTTCGACCGTCGCGTCGTCTCGGTCGACGCCGACGTTGTAGCCGCCGTCGAGTTTGACGACGAGTTCCTCGGCGGTCGTCGAGGGCAACAGGACGCCCTCGTAGGTTGTTCCGGTGCGATCGACGCGAACGCGGTCCCCGGGGTTCATACGGCGACGTACCGGCCGGTTCGACTTGAAAGCCACCGTTCCGCCCCGGCGGGAACTCCGACCCGGCGTTCGATCACCGATCCGTATCGAACACGTCCCGCGGTCTCGGAACGCATATACGCGTCACGGTACCTAAAGGAGGTATGGAATACGAAACCAGCCTCGACCGGGCGCTGGAGGCAGTCCCCGACATCGGGACCGCCGGCGACCGGCTCTCGGTCCCCGACGCGGTCGCACAGACCGACGGCGCGTTCACGCGGTTTACGAACCTCGATGCGGTCGCGGACGCCCTGAACCGCGAGACGGACCACGTCCACCGGTTCGTCCAGCAGACGCTTGCGACCTCCGGGAAACTCGAAGAGGGTGTCGGGCGATACAACGGGAGTTTCGACGACCGGGACTTCGAGCGCGTCGTCGACGACTACACCGAGGAGTACGTCCGGTGTAGCGAGTGTGGGTTGCCCGATACCCGCCTCGTCCAGGAGGACCGCAACCTCATGCTTCGCTGTGACGCCTGCGGTGCGTTCCGTCCGGTCTCGAAAGGGAGACGCACGAAGGACACCCAAACCGACACCGAGGACGTCGAGGCCGGCAACACCTACACCGTGAAGGTGACCGACACCGGCCGGAAGGGCGACGGCGTCGCCCACCGCGGCGATTACACGATCTTCGTGCCGGGGGCGAACGAGGGCGACGTGGTCGATATCTACATCGAGAACACCAGCGGCAACCTCGCGTTCTCGCGGATCGCCTGAGTCGCGAACGGCGCGGTCGGTTCGGTGCGTTCGATGTCCGTGCTTCGTTCCGAGCTGACCGGACTCCGTCTCCCTGCCGGACCTGACTGGACTCCTGTTCCCCGCCCGACCCGATCGGACTCCGTCTCCCTGTCGGACCCGATTGGACCCCGGCGTTCGACACACGGTCTCTTGTGACACGTTACCGCTGTCCTCGGCAGTATTTTAAACATTTGTTCATTATATTGCCCGAAAGGCGGATAAAATTCGACGTTCGTTTTCCCGCCGCCGCCGCCAGACTCCCTAGCCAGGGGCAGAACACGCCGGTTTTATATCTATGGACAATCGAAATACGGACGATATGGGACAGACACTCGCGGAGAAGATTCTTGACGATCATCTCGTCGAGGGGGAACTCGAGACGGGAGAGGAGATCGGCATCGAGATCGATCAGGTGCTCACACAGGACACGACCGGGACGCTCGTGTGGCTGCAGTTCGAGGCGCTCGGTCTGGACGAGGTCCAGACGGAACTCGCCGCGCAGTACTGCGACCACCAGACCTACCAGTTCGACTTCAAGAACACGGACGACCACCGCTTCCTCCGCAGCGCCGCGGGGACGTTCGGGGCCTACTACAGCCGCCCCGGCAACGGTATCTGTCACAACGTTCACAAGGAGAACTTCGCCGCGCCCGGCAAGACGCTGCTCGGTTCTGACAGCCACACGCCGACGCCCGGCGGTCTCGGCCAACTCGCGATCGGCTCGGGCGGCCTCGACGTCTCCGTCGCCATGGGTGGCGGTGCCTACTACATCGAGATGCCGGAGGTCGTCAACGTCCACCTCGAGGGGGAACTCCCCGAGTGGGCGACCGCAAAAGACGTCGCGTTGCACCTGCTCGGCGAGTTGACTGTCAAAGGTGGCGTCGGCAAGATCTTCGAATACACCGGCCCCGGCGTCGAGTCGTTGACCGTCCCCGAGCGGACGACGATCACGAACCTCGGCACCGAACTCGGCGCGACCTCGTCGATCTTCCCGACCGACGAGAAGACGAAAGACTGGCTCTCGCGGATCGGTCGCGAGGACGACTACGTCGAGCTCTCGCCGGACGAGGACGCCGAGTACGCCGACACGATCGAGGTCGACCTCTCCGAGCTCGAACCGCTCATCGCCTGCCCCTCGATGCCCGATAAGGTCGTTCCCGTCAGCGAGGTCGCCGGCGAGGACGTCGAACAGGTCATCATCGGTTCCTGTACGAACGGCGCCTACGAGGACATCCTCCCCGGCGCGAAGATGCTGGAAGGCCGCGAGGTCGACAAGAAGACCGAGATGGTCGTCGCGCCCGCCTCCAAACAGGCCTCCGAGATGCTCGCCCGCGAGGGCTGGACCGCCGAGATGATGGCCGCCGGCGTCAACTTCTCCGAGGCGACGTGCGGTGCCTGCATCGGTATCGGTCACGTCCCCGGCTCCGATTCGGTTTCGCTGCGAACGTTCAACCGGAACTTCGAGGGCCGCTCCGGCATCGAGGACGACAACGTCTATCTGTGTTCGCCCGAGGTCGCCACCGCGGCGGCGATCGCCGGCGAGATCGTCGATCCCCGGGACCTCGCCGACGAACTCGGCGACCTCGACGCGCCCGAATTCGAGATGGGCGATAAATACAGCGAGGGGATGGGCAGAGACGACCCCGACATCATCGCCCCCGACGAGGCCGTCGACGACGAGCTCATCAAAGGCCCGAACATCGGTGACGTGCCGCTGAAGGACGAACTCGGCGCGGACATCCAGGGGCCGACGCTCCTGAAGATGGACGACAACATCACGACCGACCACATCATCCCGGCGACACAGGACATCCTGATGTACCGCTCGAACATCCCGAAGCTCTCGGAGTTCACGCTTTCGCGCGTCGACGAGGACTTCGCCCAGCGTGCACTCGACAGCGACGGCGGCTTCCTCGTCGCGGGCGAGAACTACGGCCAGGGCTCCTCGCGTGAGCACGCGGCGCTTTGTCCGATGTATCTCGGCGTCGAGGGCGTCCTCGCACAGAGCTTCGCCCGCATCCACAAGGCGAACCTCTTTAATTTCGGCCTCATTCCGCTCGAGATCGACGCCGAGGACTACGAGAAGATCGAGCAGGGCGACGACATCGAGATCGTCGACGACGTCGCGGAGGCCGTCCGGTCCGGCCAAGAGGAGTTCACCGTTCGCGTCAACGACGAGTGGGAACTCACCGGCCACCTCGATGCCTCCGCCCGCGAGCGACAGATCCTCGCCGACGGTGGCAAGCTCCCGCACACGAAAAAGCAGGCCGAGGGCGGCAGCGACGCGGCGCCCGCGGACGACTGAGGCGGCTGTCAGCTCGCCGACCGTTTTCATTTATCGCCGCGGACGTTCTTCAGACGCTTGAGCCGCCCGACCGTCCGGTCCGTGAGCCGGACGTAGACGTACTCGCTGACGACGACGAGCCCGATCGCCGCGGCGAGAAAGAAGATCCCGTAGCCGTAGCGCCCGTCCAGCAGGCTGAACACGCCGATCAGCCCGACCGGCCCCGCGACGACGAGTGTGCCGACCAACTGGAGGGTCCGAACGATCCCGAAAGCCATGCCGTGGGGTTTACTCCCGACCCTTATATGCCTCTTCGTCGCCGTCGTCGGTCGCGGCGCCCGTGACGCCGGCGGCGATCGAACCGAGACTCGGCCGAAAGTAGCCGCCGGCAACGAGCCCGACGGCGACGGCGAGAAACCCCGCGCCGACGAGAGTCCGACCGCCGAGGAGGAACTCGGCACCGAGCAGCCCGATCGGGGCGGCAAGCGCAACGGTTCCGAAAAGCGTGAGCGTATCGAAGAGATTCATCCGTTGTCGCCGGTTGGATCGCCGACGACGACAGCCTTTCGGCACGGACGGTCCAATCTAGGCCATGTTCACCGGCATTGTCGAGGCGACGGGCGAGGTCGTGTCGATCGAGGAAACCGACGAGGGGCGGCGAATCCGGGTTTCGGCACCGTTCTGTGCGGAACTGGAACACGGCCAAAGCGTCGCGATAAGCGGTGCCTGTCTGACCGTCGAGGCGTTCGACGACGGGAGCTTCGAGCTGTTTCTCTCCGAGGAGACGCTCGAACGGACGTATCTCGACTCGATCGATCTCGGGGACCGGGTCAACCTCGAACGCGCGCTGCCGGCCGACGGCCGCTTCGACGGCCACTTCGTGCAGGGTCACGTCGACGGCGTCGCCGAGGTGACCGAAATCGAGCGGGTCGGCGGCGAAGGCGGGGACTGGACGTTCGGGTTCTCGCTGCCGGCCGGAATGCAACGGTACGTCGTCGAGAAAGGGTCGATCGCCGTCGACGGGATCTCGCTGACGGTCGCAACGCTTTGCGAGGACGACTTCACCGTTGCTGTCATCCCCGCAAGCTACGAGTTGACGACGCTATCGGGAAAATCCGTCGGCGATCCGGTCCACCTCGAAGTCGACGTGGTGGCGAAATACGTCGAGAGCCTGACCGAGGGATATCGCTGATCCACCGCGGACGGCTCGGTCGGAACGCCCGTTACTCGCACTCGAGCTCGTCGCCGATCGACCCCTCGTATTTCTCCCGATCCGCCGCCGGGAGATACTCCGTTTCCCACCCGAGGACCTCCGGGAATCCGGAGAACTCATGCAGGCTACCGACGGGGCAATCCGAGAACGCGTCGTCGACGCGGGCCATGGCCCCGACTGGGTCGTCGGCGAAACGCTCCAGATCGGCGTGGACGTTTGCGATCGTCGAGAGCGTCGAGACGACCGGGAAGAAGACGAGATCGAAGCCCCACGACTCGAGGTCCGTCAGATCGACGTACGGTGAGGTTCCGAGTTCGCCGACGAAGTTGTACACCAAGGGACCATCCACCTCGCGGCCGACGCGTCGCAGCTCGTCGGCGTCGGTCGGCCCCTCGACGAAGGCGATATCCGCCCCGGCGTCGAGAAACGCGTTGACACGCTCGATTCCCTCGGCGAGCGATCCGTCGCCGGTGCCCCGGGCGTCCGTCCGGGCGATGATGACGAATCCCTCGTCGCGCTCGTCGCGGACATCCGAGGCCGCGGCGATCTTGCCAACGGCCTCGGATTTCGGGATCACCTGACGCCCCTTCGTGTGGCCACAGCGTTTCGGAAACGTCTGATCCTCGATGTGGATGCCGCCGACACCGGCTTTGATGTACTCACGGACCGTCCGGATGACGTTCGTCGCGTTGCCGTAGCCGTTGTCCGCGTCTGCGATCAACGGTGCGTCGATCCGTTCTTGGATGTTTTTCGCGTTCTCGATCATCTCCGGCATCGTGATGAACCCGCCGTCCGGATAGCCGATTTTCGACAGCGACGTGCCGTAGCCGGTCATGTAGATGGTGTCGAAGCCGACGTGGTCGGCGACAGCGGCCGTCAACGGATCGTGGACGCCCGGACAGACGAGCAGTTCATCGCTCCCAAGCCGATCGCGAAGCGCCATACCGTAGGATGTCATGGCGGATACTGGCCTCCGCTCATCAAACCGGTGTCGATCACGGTGGCGTATTTCACTGGCTTTCACCCCCCTCAAGGCCATCGATCACGTCCTCCGTTGCGACCACGTCGCCGTACTTGGCGTCGATATCGAAGAGGTTTGCGCGGTGGGGTTCCTCGGCGCGGTCGCCGACCGCGTCGGCGGGAACGATCGTTCGATACCCGTACTGGAGGCTATCGACCGCCGTCGCCCGGATACAGCCGCTCGTCGTCACGCCGACCACGACGACGGTATCGACCCCATCGGTCGTCAACGCCGTGCTCAGGTCGGTCCCGAAAAATGCACTGGCGTATTTTTTGCGGATCACGCGCTCCTCGCCGACCGGCGCGACGCGGTCGTCGACCTCGACGGCCTCGGTTCCGAGTTCGAGTTCTCGCAGCGCCGGCACCTTCTCGATGAAGCGTCCGGCGTCACCGTAGGACTTCTCGAAGGCGATCGTTGTGAAGTATCGCGGCAGGTCTCGCTCGCGAAACGCGGTAAGGAGGTCATCGGTGTGATCCAACACCGCTTTCAGCTCCGAACCGAGCCCCGTCTCGGGATCGGTGAAGGCGTTTATCAGATCGACGACGAGGAGCGCCGGACGATCCCCCATCCCGACGCGCTCGCCGAACTCGCCGGCCCCGTAGCGTTCTTTGATCTCGGGCGTCGGATCGATCCTCCCGGTCATGGCTGGGCTGTCATCGGCTTCGTCCTTCGAACTCTTCGCGCTCGGCAGCGATCGCCGCCGCGAGTTCGTCGTCGTCCGGTAGCGGTCCGTAGTCGAACTGTCCGGGCTCCTCGCGTTCGGACTCGATCGCGTTCCGTTGCCGTTCGGTCGCGTCCTCGTCGACGCGACCGTCGTCGGTGAGAACGACGCCGTATTCCTCGGCTGCGGCGGGTTCGCTCACCAGTCCCCGGTCGACTTCCGTCGCGACGAGTTCGGGGTCGCGTTCGAGGGGATCGCCCAGCCCGCCGCCGCCGGCGGTGCTGAACACCAGTTTGTCGCCGGCGGCGACGGCGACGTTCTCGACCTTTGAGGGGAGCTCCTCTCTGGTCCCGTCGGCTCGGATCAGCAGCTTTTCGCTCGTCCGGGCGTGTTTCCCGCCGTCGACGCCCCACGGGTACGTGTGGGCGCGGTCGTCCTGGAACGTGATCGCGCCCGGTTCCTCGAACGTGTATACTTTCGTGATCCCGTGGCCGCCACGGAACCGTCCCGCACCGCCGGTGTCCGTCCGGGTGCTGTACTCGTCGATCGACAGCGGATAGTACGCCTCCTGGTACTCGGCGGGGACCGTCCGGAAAAGCGGCCACCACGAGTGACCGTCGAGGCCGTCACCGCCCGGACGAGCGGGGATACCACCGTAGAGGATCTCGAGCATCTGGAAGTCGTTCCCGTCGGAGTCGGTCCCAGCATAGACGAGGTTCGGCGAGGTGCCGTAGCTGCCGGCCACGGAGAAGCCGTCGATGAGCTTCGAGAACGTCGCCTGCAACACGTCGAACTGGCGGGCCATCATCGGTAGACGATTGCCGAGTGCGGCCGGGAACTCCGGTTGGACGACGCTTCCTTCCGGCAGCGTCACCTCGAAGAGGTCGTAGTAGCCGTCGTTGAACGTGAGCAGGGGGTCAAACGCCATGATGAGGAAGACGCCGGTGAACATCTTGAACATCTTCTCGTTCAACAGGAAATTCACCGTGCCGGGGACCTGCTCGTCGGTGCCGGTCCAGTCGAGATACACCGTATCACCCTCCCGGTAGATCTCGAGGTGTAGTTTGATCGGGCCGTTGCCCATCCCGTCGTCGTCGACGTAATCCTCGAAGGTGTAGCGTTCGCCCTCCGGGATGAACTCGTGGATGAGGTTTATCATCCCGTCCCGCGTTCGATCGAGGATCGCATCGCAGCCCTCGACGTACGTTTCCTTACCGAACCGGTCACAGAGCTCGTGAACGCGCGTCTCGGCGGCTTTCGTTCCCGCGGCGAGTGCTTTGATATCCGCCTCGGCGTGCTCCGGAAGGCGGGTGTTGTGGGCGAACGTCTCCAGCAGCTCGCTGTCGAACTCGCCTCGCTTGTAGAGTTTGACCGGCGGCAGCCGCATCCCCTCCTCGAAGATCGTCGTCGCCTGGACCGGCATGCTGCCGGGGGTCTTGCCGCCGACATCCATCAGGTTTCCCCACTGACTGGCGTACCCGACGAGATCCCCCGCATAGAAGATCGGTCGGAGCAGAAGCATATCGGGGGTGTGTGACACCGCGCCGGCACACATGTAGGGATCGTTCGTCGCGATCACGTCGCCGTCCTCCAGGTCTTCAACTTCGAACGGCGAGTTCTCGATGATCGTCTCGATCGCGGAGCCGAACTGTCCCATCACCATCCGTCCCTTCCGGTCGGCGATGAGCGGAAACTGATCGGACTGTTCGCGGATGACCGGACTGATCGCGGTCGTTTCGACGACTCTATCCATCTCGTCGCGGGTGTTCGCGAGCGTGCTTTCGATGATGTCGAGTGTGGTCCGATCGATGTCGTGGTCGCCGACGAAGTCTGGAGTGCTCATTTCGTCTCACCTCTGTTGATTTCGATGTTCGCATACTGATCGATCGTCGCGACGTGGTCGGGTTGGACGACGACCGTCGAGTCGTCGTCAACGACGACGGCCGGTCCGGACAGCTCGTTTCCGGGGTGTAGCTCCGTCCGATCGTACACCGGCGTTTCGAGGTAGGCGTCGTCGAAGTACACGTCGGCCGGCTCGATGAGCGCGTCGCTTGGGTCCGATCCGGCGAGTTCGCGTTCCTCGATTCGGACACCCTGGACGGTGCCTTTCCCGATGACACGGAGGTTCGCGATCTCTAAGGGCGCATCCAGCGAGAAACCGAACTGGCGCTCGTGGCGGGTCTCGAACTCGGCTTTGATCTCGTCGAGCCCGGTTTCGCTCCGCAGGTTCTCGATGTCGACGGGGATCGACATCCGAATGTCCTGCCGGAAATACCGACACTCCGCGTAGTATTCGAAGGCGTGGTTCGCCGCCTCGACCCCCTCCGAGTCGAGCCATTCGACCGCCTCCTCGCGGAGCGTCATGAACTCGCCGTAGACGTCCGATCCGTCCACGTCGAGATCCGTCTCGAGATACGTCTCCGCGAACTCGTTTTGAATGTCCGAGGTGAGAAACCCGAACGCCGACATGACGCCCGGTCCCGGCGGGATGATAAGCGGGTACACGCCCATCACGTCGGCCAAGGCGTTGGCGTGCATCGGCCCTGCGCCGCCGAAGGCGACCAGTCCGAACTCCCGTGGATCGTAGCCGCGCTCGACCGAGACGACACGAAGCGCGCCGTGCATGTTTTCGTTGACGATATCCAGGATCGCCTGTGCGGCCTCCTCGATCGAACTCCCGCGTTCCTCGGCGATGGTTGCGACCGCGTCGTGGGCTGCCTCCCGGTCGAGATCCATCCGGCCGCCGAGTTGCACTGTCGAGGGGATTCGGCCCAACACGACGTTCGCGTCGGTGACCGTCGGTTCCTCCCCGCCCTGTCCGTAACAGGCCGGGCCGGGATCGGCCCCGGAGCTTTCGGGGCCGACCTGCAGCGAGCCGTTTAGCTGGACTCGCGCGATCGAGCCGCCGCCCGCGCCGACGGTGTTGACGTCGACCGAGCGGGATTTGAACTCCCGGTAACCGACCTTCGTCTGGCGGCTCGTTTCGGGGGTCCCGTTTTCGACGAGTGAGACATCCGTCGAAGTGCCGCCCATATCCAGCGTCAGTACGTCCGGAACGCCTTTTTTATCGGCGATCGTCGCCGCGCCGACGACGCCCCCGCTGGGCCCCGAGAGCGCGAGTTCGACGGGGCGCTCCTTGGCGGCGCCCGAACTCATCAAGCCGCCGTCCGATCGCACGACGTTCATCCGGGCCGTAGAGCCGGCCGCCTCCAGGGACTCGTCGAGATCGTCGAGATACTGGATCACCTGCGGGCGGGCGTAGTCGTTGATCACCGTCGTCAGCGTTCGCTCGTACTCGCCGTACTCCGGGACGATCTCCGAGGAGATCGACACCGGGAGATCGGGAGCCTCCTCGTCGACGATTTCGCGGACCCGCTGTTCGTGGGCGGGGTTGAGATACGCGTTGAGCAACGCGACGGTGAGCGATTCGACGCCAGACTCGCTTAACTCCCGGACTGCGGTTCGGACCGCCGTCTCGTCGAGGGGTTCGGATTCGACGCCGTCCGGAGCGCTGATCGATCCGCCGACGCCGCGGGTATCGACGAGATCGGCCAGCGGGTCCGGTTTGTCCATGTCCATCCAGCCGTACAGCGGTCCGGGGGTCCACGCCCGAGCCAGATGGAGGATATCCTCGTGACCCGCCGAGGTTATAAGCCCGACGCGGGAACCGGTCTCCTCCAACAGCATGTTCGTCACGACCGTCGTCCCGTGAAACAGGAGGTCGAGATCAGAGACCGAGGTTCCGGCCTTCGTCGTCGCGGCTTCGATACCGTCGAGAACCCCCTCGGAGGGGTTTCCCGGCGTCGAAAGGACTTTTTCCGTAGTGAGTTCGTGCGTGTCTTCATCGAACACGATGACGTCTGTGAAGGTTCCGCCGACATCTACGCCGAGATTATGTGTCATGTGATATCGTACATCTACAAACCGTCGGGAGTAGGGGTAAGAATTATCCCGACACGTGTTGGCTGTTTATGTATGTACGACGGAACCGTCAGCATCGATCGTCGAGATCCGGGGCGGAGGCGCCACTACTGCCGGCCGGGAGTTCCGCTCACAATCCACCCCTGAAGCCGGGATGTTCACCGCGACGATCTACTTCAAACAACAGCGTGAATGCATCCTGCGTCGGCTTACCGCTGACGTCGAGTCCCCCGTTCCGATCGAAATCGAGGAAGTCAGAGACGGGTCCGTAACCTTCGTGCTCCGGGCGGGAGAAAACGCCGATGCCTTCCAGCGGGAACTCGAAGCCGCGGGACACGTCGAACACGTCGATCGACTCGATGAGGCGAACCTCCTCGTCACGAAGCCGTCGTGTGGGGCGTACTCGGCGATCTACCGTAACCACGGCACGTTGCGGCGATCGAACACGGTTCATGGCTCCCATCGGGTCTACAACGTGTTGATCTTCCGGCGTGAGGATCTCAAGGCGATCCTCGAGGATCTCTCGGCGTTCGGAACGGTGACGCTCGGCAAACTCGAGGAGTTCGGCGGTCGCGCGGAGTCGTCGTTGACTGACAGACAGCGGACGGTGCTCCGGGAAGCGCTCGACCGGGGCTACTACGAGTGGCCTCGCGGGATCAAAAGCGCCGAACTCGCCGAGGCGCTCGGTATCAGCCGGGCAACGCTGCAGGAGCATCTCCGGAAGGGTGAGCGGACGCTGCTTTCGAACGCCCTCCACGACGACACGTCGACGGACCCGAAATCGCCAACGACACCCCACTCCCGGTGACTGCGGTCCGCGCCGTTTAACACTCCCGGGGGAGTACCACAACCCATGAGTTCCGGGTCCCGATCGGGCGGATTCTGCCCCCGCTGTGGCGACGAGATCGAACGATCGCCCGAGATCGACCTCCCCGGTGGCCCCCGCGATCCGGACGCCGTGCTGTGTGATGAGTGTTACTTCGAATCGTTCGAGCTGGTCGATGCGCCCGACCGCATCGAGATCCGGGTGTGTAGCCGGTGTGGCGCGCTGCATCGCGGCAACCGGTGGGTAGACGTCGGGGCGCGCGATTACACCGACGTCGCCATCGAGGAGACGGCCGAGCGGCTCGCCGTCCACGTTGAGGCGAGCGACGTGGAGTGGGGTGTCGATCCCGAACAGGTCGACGAGAACACGATACGGATGCGCTGTCGGTTCAGCGGCCGGGTCCGGGAGACGGACCTCCTCGAGGAAGTCACGGTCCCCGTCTACATCGCCCGGGAAGTCTGTGACCGGTGTGGCCGTATCGCCGGCGATTACTACGCCAGCATCGTCCAGGTCCGGGGCACCGATCGAACACCGACACCCGAGGAGAACGACCGAGCGGTCGAGATCGCCGAATCCTACATCGCCGACCGGGAGGCGACGGGCGACCGCAACGCGTTCATCACGGAGACAACTCGGACCGACGACGGCGTCGATATGAAGATCTCGACGAACCAGATGGGGCAAGGGATCGCAAAACGGATCGTCTCGGAGCTTGGCGGTTCCGTCTCGGAAGCTCCGACGCTCGTCACCGAGGACAGCGACGGCAACGAAGTGTATCGGGTCACGTTCACGACACGGTTGCCGCCCTACACGCCCGGTGATGTGATCGATCTCGACGACGGTGACGGTCCCGTCCTCGTGACGAGCGCCCACGGCAATCTGAAGGGCGTTCGACTCGCGACCGGCGATCGCTACGAGGCGGCCTTCGAGGAGGGGATCGCCCCCGAAGCCCGGAAGATCGGCGAGCGCGCCGACGCCGAGGAGACGACGCTCGTCGCGGTCGAGGACGCCCACGCCGTCCAGGTGCTCGATCCCGAGAGTTTCGAGTCGAAGACGATCCCACGCCCCGGGTACCTCGATCCGGACGCACAATCGGTTCCCGTGTTGAAACACCGCAACGGCCTCCATATCCTTCCGGAAACCGAGACCGACGGGGACGATCCGGGGGCGGGCGTCGATGTCCCCGAGTGGTAAGGCGGCGCTCGTCCGGAAACCGGACGCCGAGCGCGCGGCGGCGGCGCTCGAAGCCGAGGATGTCTACGATCCGAGTCGCCGGGTCGACGCCCACGACGCGGAGCGGATCGCGCTGCCGATCACCGATGCCCCCGAAACGACGGCCGTCGAAGCGGTGATCGAGACCGACCTCCCCGCCCGAAAACGGGGCCTCGAGGACATCCTTCGCTCCCGCGGCGTGTCCGACGCCACGATCGAAGCCGCCCCCGCCTCGTGGGCAGTCATCGGCAGCGTCGTTGTGGTCGATTTCGGCGATGTCTCTGCGGCACGTCAACTCGACACAGCGGCGCGGACCGCCATCGGAGAGGCCCTCTTGGAGCTTCACGGCGGGGCCGACACGGTGTTTGCTCGCGGCGGCATCCACGGATCCCGACGCGATCCCTCCGGTTCGGTCGTCGCCGGGGTCGGAGACACCGAAACCGTCCACACCGAACACGGGACCACCTACGCGCTCGATCTCTCCGAGACGATGTTCTCGCCGGGTAACAAAGCCGAACGCGCCCGCATGGGCGAGGTCGTCGCCTCCGGCGAGCGCGTCTTCGATATGTTCGCCGGGATCGGGTATTTCGTGTTGCCGATGGCACGGGCGGGTGCGTCCGTGACGGCGGCCGAAATCGACGCTGAGTCCCATCGACGGCTTGTCGAAAACGCCCAACGAAACGGGGTTTCGGACGATATCGACGCGGTCCATGGGGACTGTCGGTCGGTCGAGACGACCGCCGACAGGGTCGTCATGGGGTATTACGACGCCTACGAGTATCTCGACTCGGCGCTCGATGCCCTCCGTCCGAACGGTGTTATCCACCTCCACGAGGCGGCCCCCGAGGCGGTGTTCCCGGACCGACCGATCGGTCGGCTTCGGGCCGCCGTCGGAGGGACCGGTCGGACCGTCGATGTTCTCGATACCCACCGGATCAAAAGCCACAGCGCGGGCGTCGTCCACGGCGTCATCGACGCTCGAGTCGGTTCGTGTTCCTTCAACAGTAGGATATAATCGTCATCACGGTCGCGCCGACTGCACTCACAGTCGCGGCGGCCGCGAACGTCCAAGCGATTCGGACGGCGAACGCGATCGGCAGGGGGAACCGTCCGCCTCGTCTCCGGCTACCGTTCCTCACGAAACCGTTTCGTCCCCTGCTCGTGGAGCCGCTTCGAGACGGTTCCGACGCCGTCCTGCAGTCCGTCGTGGTACTCCTCGAGCCTGGCCTCGAGTTCGGGATGGGCACGCGAAAGCATCTGTACCGCAGAGAGCGCAGCGTTGAACGATTTCCCGGCGTCGACGGCGACCAGCGGCGCACCGGTCGGCATCCCGATCACCGAATCGACGGATTTCTCCTGGACCGGCACCCCGATCACGGGGATCGGGTACGCGATCGAGGCGGTCATGTTCGGCAGATCCGCGGACTTTCCGCCGGCACCGGCGATGATGACGTCGAGGCCACGGTCGCGGGCCGTCTCGCCGTAGGCGTACATCAGTTCGGGTGTCCTGTGAGCCGAGACGACGAACGTCTCGAATGTGAATCGGCTCTCCGGCGGGTCATCATAGTCGGTCAATTCCTCGAAGCCGAGTTCGGTCAGGGCCTCGTAGGCCCCGTACATCGTGTCGAGATCCGAATCCGAGCCCATGACGATACCGATGTCGGGCGTCTCCTCGTCGGATCGACCACGGCCGGATTCGGACTCGAGGAGATCGATAAGCGCCTGCACTTTCGCGGAACGGGTCATACGAAAGCCAGCGTTCGGCCTTCGCTTGGGCGTTGTGGTTTCGCCGATCAGGGTCCATCCCGACAATCGGGCGCTCACCCCTCGGGGAGCGGATAATCCCGATACCGGGTGGCTTGTTCGGCTCCGAAGGCATCGAGAGAAACGATATCTTCACTCGAGAGATCGCCGTAGGACTCGACGTAGTCGACGGCGTCGGCCCGATCGGCGAACGGTTTCGGGTTGTGAGCCATCGGCTCCTCGAGTCGCGCTTTGTCGTAATCGAGAACGAAGGCCGCCTCGGTCGCGTCGAGAAGCTCCTTCGTGCCGAAATCGCGGACCCAGACGGACTCGACCGGCGAGTCGGGGCCATCGTAGAATGTCGGATCGTGGGCGTACGCGACGAGACAGCCCGGGGTATCGAAGAAGACGCCGACGCCGTCGGCGTGTGCGATCTGGGCGTTCCACTCAGGGTAGTCAGCCGGCTCCATCCCACAGGGGCCGTCACAGCGCCGCCCCGCTGGCGGATCGCGCGGCTCGTCGCCGGGATGGTCGGGAAACGACGGACGGTCATCATCGTCGCCGTCGACCGTCGACGCGTCTTCGTTCTCGGCCGCTCCGTCGTCGGTCCCGCCATCACCAAGACAGCCGCCAACCGCAACGACGCCCCCCGAGGCGATCGTCGCGAGCACTGATCGCCGGCCGTATCCCGCGTCGAGAGGTTCCATCATCGAACCCTTGGACCACGACATAAAAAGGCGATCGGTGGTGTCCGTCCGGAGCGCACGCTTGCTCGGTATAGGTTGGCAAACAGGTGGATCGATCGAAGTGATCCGACAGCGGTGATCCACGCGACCGCCCCGGCCGGCTGTCGGCTCCGCGTCAGCTCACGGGCGGTCTGGTCCCGTTCCGGTATATAAATCATCGGGGCTGTCCGGACGGCTACCGGGACGGTCGTTCGAACGTTACCGAATCAACCAGTTCCCGCGCCCGCGAAAGCAGCGTGTCGCGGTCCGAATCGGCGTCGACAAGTGTCGTATGACCCATCTTTCGGAGCGGGCGAACGTCCCGTTTGCCGTACCAATGAAGCGATGCCGCCGCCGTTTCGAGGACCGCGTCCGTCCCGGCGAGTTCGGCGGGTTGTGTCTCCGCGACGTCACCGAGCAGGTTCGCCGTCACCGCAGGGGAGCGGGCCTCGGTATCACCGAGCGGCCATCCCAGCACGGCCCGGAGGTGCTGTTCGAACTGCGAGCAGACCGCGCCCTCGATCGTCCAGTGCCCGGAGTTGTGGGGTCGCGGCGCGATCTCGTTGACGAGTATCTCTCCCTCGCGGGTCTCGAACAGTTCGATCCCGTAGACGCCGCGGCCCTCTAGCAGCTCCAGAACCTCGAAAGCGACCTCACGGGCCCGCGAGCGGACCGACTCCCCGGTCCGGGCCGGCGTGACGGACTCCCGGAGGATCTCCTCGCGGTGGACCGTCTCGGTGACCGGGTACGCCCGGCGCTCGTCGTCGCCGACGACGCCCATGACCGCCACCTCGCGCTCGAAGTCGATCAACTCCTCCGCGAGCGCCGGCCCACCGATGGCCTCGATCGCCGCCGCGGCGTCGTCGGGGCTCTCGACGGGACGGTTCCCACGGCCGTCGTAGCCGCCTTCGCGAGCCTTCAACATGAGCGGCCAGCCGAGTTCCTCGCCGGCCGCAAGCAGATCACGCTCGTCGTCGACACGTTTGAACTCGGGTATCGGAACGTCACCCGCCTCGAGCGCGCGGTTCTGGACGAGTTTGTCCTGGATCGTCCGCAGCGTGTCGGGATCGGGATGGACCGGGGTGTCGGTCTCCTCGCTTACGCGCTCCATCTCGTCGGGGTCGGCGAGCTCGATCTCGAAGGTGAGCACGTCCGCGCGCTCGGCGAGTTCGCGGATCGCGTCGTAGTCGTCGAAATCGCCGACGATCTGATCGCGGACGACCGGCGCGGCCGGACAGTCCGGCGTCGGGTCCGAGACAAGCAACTCGACACCGAGGGGGCCGGCAGCCTCGCCCATCATTCGGCCGAGCTGGCCGCCGCCGACGACGCCGACGGTTGCGGCTGGAGTGCGGTGATTCATACCCGCACGTGGTGTCGTGACGGTTGAGAAGGTTACCATTCGGGACAGCCGGCGTCGACCCGACGGCTCAATCGAGCCCGGATTCGTCGACGTAGTAGACGAAGGGCGTGTCCGTCGTCCGCATCAGATGCACCCGTCGGTCGTAGCGGTCGTCGATCCGCTCGTCGACGATGTCGGCGTCCGCCTCGTCGACGACGACGACCGGCGGTTCCGATTCGAGGTTGTCCTCAAGCGCCGACGCGTCCGGCGCACAGTCCGCGTCGATACCGCCGGCCTCGAAATACCACGGCAACGGGAGGATTCCGTACCAGTCGGCACAGGCTGGCCGCCGGTCGAGATCGCCGCCAGCCGTTCCGGTGAGTTCGTCGCCGACGATGAGGACGTCGGTGCCGTCGTTTCGGTCGGCAAGGCTCCGGGTATCGGCGAGCGTCCCCGCGAGTTCGCCCGAGGGTTGGGCGTACTGGACGAGCGGGTTGTCGTCGTCGGTCGGTTCGGCGACGCTAGTCGTGTATCCGATCCACAGCATCGAAGAGAGTAACAACAGACAGAGCCCGACGGTAATGGCGGCGCTCACGGCGTCCTCGTCGGCCCAGGCGCTGCGACCAACGTCGTAGAGCAACGCGACGCCGACTGCGGCGGGTATCGCAAGCGGGAGCACGATGTGGACGACGAGCCACGACGCGCCACCGATGTCGGTGATGAACGGGTAGCCGACCATCGAGGCAACGCCCCAGTAGAAGGCGAACGCGACCAGATCGTCCGGGAGACCGGGGCGATACACCGTCACGGTGGCACCGAGGACGGCGAAGGCGAGTAAAACGCCGGATGCCTCCCCGGCGATCGCGCCCATCTCCGTGAGGAACTCGATGTAGGGGTTCGGGTCGTCGGTTCGGGGAGTGATCCACTGGCAGGCGTACAGTTCAGCGGTCGAACCGACCGTCATCCGGACGAGGCGAGGCAAAAGCAACGGGTTCACGATCGCTTCCCCGAGCGTCGGTGCACCGTCGATTCCGACGATCGGGTCGTATCCACTACAGGAAGCGTAATACGTATCCTCCGAAGGGATCGACCCCCGCGGCGCGTACAGATACGTGATCGTTGCGAAAAACGCGGCAATCGCGCCGGCGAGCGCCAGAGCGTGGCGACGCGCCCCGCCGTATCCCCACCGGAAGAGTTGCCCGGCCCTCGACACCGGTGATTCACCCCGGTACCACGCGAGCGCGAGCCGATGAGCACCCAAAAGCCCCCCGGCACCGACGAACGCGAAGACGTACGCCAAGGCGTTCTCCTTGGCACCGAACCCGAGCGCGAGCGCGATCGCCGCGACCGGCAGGTAGCGCCCGTCGTCGAAGTCGATCGCCCGGACGACGGCGGCGATGGCGACGAAACAAAAAACGGCGGTCAGGATGTCGTTTCGCATGAACCGCGAGTAGTACAGAAGCGTCGGATCGAGGGCCAGAAACGTCGCCAACGCGACGACAGCGATGTCACGAAGGCGGTGACGAAACGCCAACGCGGCGAGCGGCAACAACCCCCCGACGAGGGCCGGAAAGAGCCGGACGGCGAAGTCGGTCGCGCCGAGCAACTCGACGACCGGCGCGTTGACGAGTTTCAAAAGCGGACCGTGGACGATCGGCCGATAGAAGAGGACGCCCGTCTGTCCGTACTCGAGGACCCAGTACGCGACCCGACCCTCGTCCCAGTGGGCGACCCGGCCGCCGAGACCGACGAGTCGGAGCACGACGGAGACGGCCGTCAGGCCCACGACCGTCGCGACGGTCCGATCCCGGAGGTTCATCTCTCGGAAACTGTCGTGGCGGGATTAGAACCCTTGTGGTATCGGCCGACCGCTTGTGCGAACCGGACGTGGCATCCGGATGACAGAGCAAGCGTCGCGTCCGGATGACAGAGCAAGCGTCGCGTCCGGCGAAGCGATCAAACACGACGTCAGAGGGCGACTCATACGGGTCCGTGTGTTCATCAACCGGCGATCGATCGGACGTGTCAGCGCTCGCCGGTGACCCGTTTTTGATCCGTATCAGGCGTAGCGTTCGAGTTCGGGCCGGTCGAGTTCCTCGATGAGTTCGGCGGCGGTGTCGTCGAGCAGGGCGCGCCCGTCACCGCTGACCGTTCGGCCGCGCTTCTCGGACGTCTCGACGTAGCCGGCGTCCTCGAGTTGCTGGAGGGCGGTCCGGATGACGTTGCCGGAGCCGTCCTGTTTGTGCTTCGGCCGAACGCGGTAGCGCGAGGAGCCGTTCTCAGCGTTGCCGTACGCGCCCCGCAGACGCTCGACGCCGACCGGACCGTCGTCGGCGACCTTCCGCAGCAGGCTCGCGGCGCGACGGCTCCAGAAGTCGTCCTGTTCGGGGGGGAGCTCGCGCCCGGTGCCGGTCTTCGTGAACTCGAGCCATTCGGGCTCCTCGAGGTCCGATTCGAGCTTCTCGGCGACCGCTTCGATGAGGTCGTCCGCGGGTACGTCGTAGAACGTCGTCATTAGTCCTCGGTTCCCGTCGGGCGCGTTTAACGCTGTTGATATACGCCGCATTCGGGCCGGGATCCGTCGGTACGGACCGCCGGATCACCGACGGGCCTATCCTTTCGGCCCCCGACCGATCGCTATGGACGAACGAGCGGCGCTGTCCGTCGTCGGTGGAGCCGTTCCCGCCGCGGGCGACGACTGTGCGGTTCTCGATCGGCTCGTCGTCACGACGGATATGCTCCACGAGACGAGCGACTTTCCGGACGGGACGACCCGCTACACCGCCGGCTGGCGGGCGGTCGGCGCGTCGCTTTCGGACGTGGCTGCGATGGGTGCCGAAGCTACGGCCGCCCTCGCGGTCTACGGCGCGCCGACGTTCGAGGAGTCCGAGCTGTCGGCGTTTCTCGCCGGGTGTCTCGACGTGTGTGAGGCCGTCGATGCCGAATACGTCGGCGGCGACCTCGACACCCACGCGGAGTTCACCGTTTCGACGACTGCTTTCGGTCGGACGGACACCCCGGTGTATCGGTCCGGAGCGACGCCCGGTGAAGCGGTCTGTGTGACCGGAACCGTCGGGCGAAGCGGGGCCGCGTTGCGGCTGTTCGAGGCCGGTGAGACGGGTCGCGCAAACGAACTGTTCCGGTTCGAGCCCCGCCTGGCCGCCGGTCTGGCGCTCGCACCGTACGCCAACGCGATGATGGATTCGAGCGACGGACTGGCGCGGTCGCTACACCAACTCGCCGAGGCGAGCGGCTGCGGGATGTCGGTCTCGTATGCCGATGTGCCGATCGATCCGGCCGTCCGATCCGTGACCGATTCCGACGAGGGCGAACGGGAACTCGGGGTCCATTTCGGCGAGGACTTCGAGCTCGTCTGTACGATCCCCGAGGACGAACTGGAGGCGGCAGAGGCGGCGACGCCGGTCGAACTCTCCCGGATCGGGACCGTGACTGACACCGGGATCAGGATGGATGGAAAGTCACTTCCGGACCGCGGGTTCACCCACGCCGGACCCGAGGGCGAGTGACCGCCACCCCGTCCGGCTACCCGCCGATGAGTTCGATCGGGACGGGTGTAAAACAGAGCACCCCGGCGACGAGCGTCAGCGCGCCGACCGCCATTCGCCGCCTGTCGAGTGGTTCATCGAACACCGGTGTTGCGAAGCCGACGTAGGCCAAAAGCAGGGTGACGAGACCCCAAAACCCCCAAAGCACCGGTGCGTTGTAGCTCACGTCGGTGAAAAACGCCAGATACGCAGCCAGCCCGAACAGCGCACCGGGGACGAGCGCTCCGACCGTTTCGGCCCGTTCGCCGACCATCGAGCGGACGACGTGGCCGCCGTCGAGTTGTCCGACGGGAATGAGGTTGAGAAACGTGACGAAGAGCCCGACCCAGGCCCCGAAGATGACCGGATTGGCGACGGTTCCGGGGTCGGCGTAGCTGAGCTGTCCGCCCGTCGCCCACGCGAGGAACTCCAGAAGCGGCGGGTAGCCGAGTTCGAGTTCGATCGAGCCCTCGCTTTCGAGGACGTGATCGGGGACCGCGACCGGATCGAGATGGAGTCCCACGATCGCGACGACAACCGCGGCCACGAGCCCGGCAAGCGGCCCCGAAGCACCGATATCGAAAAGCGCCTTCCGGTTCGGGATCCGGCCGCGTATCGAGATCACCGCGCCGAAGGTGCCGATGAAGCTGGGGACTGGGATGAAATACGGGAGACTCGCCTCGACACCGTGGTACCGCGAGAGCGCGTAGTGGCCCAGCTCGTGGACCGCGAGGACGCCGAGAACCGCGACCGCGAAGGGCCACCCGGCGAGCAGATCGAGCGGCCCCTCGACGGGCTGGTAATACCAGATCGTGCCGGCGTACAGCGTCGTGAGCACGGTCGCGAAGAACATCACGACGTTGGTCCATGGGACCCCGTCGACGCCGGTCTGTCTGGGCTCGGCGACGAGCGCACGGCGTTTCTCGCCGACCTCGACGCCGGTTATCGGGTCAGACTCGCTGTCGGTGACCGTGTCGAGCCGAACCTCGTAGCCGTGTTCGCGAAACAGCGGCCAAAGCTCCCGTTCGAGCCGGCCGGGGCCCGCCCGCGGCTGCCCGTAGTAGACGAGGCGGCCGTCCTCCTTGACGTCGATATCTGTCGTCCGAAACGCCGGGAGGAGCGCTTCCGGCTGCGGCCCGGCGTGGTCGGGCCGGCTGGCGGGATCCATCGTCTCAGTTCAAGCGTCTGTGGAAAATAAATCCCCTGTCGACACCCGGGACTGCTGGTAGTGGGACGTTTATATAGGGTGGGGACCGGGCGGGCGGCCCGGTGCCAGCGTTTCGGTCGCCGGTCGGTTTGACGTCAGGGGTCGCCGGTCGGTTTGACGTCAGGGGTCGCCGGTCGGTTCGACGCCGGACTCACTATCCGCGCGTGACTCGCCACGTGGTCGCGGAGGTGTACGACCACTTCTCGATTTCGAGCTCCGCGGCCGAATCGCGCAGTTTGACCATCAGCGCGCCGATCTCCTTCGGGGAGAGCTCCACGTCGTCGGCGATGAACTTGCTTTTTATATACACCTCGCCGTCCTCGGCCCGCTGGCTGAGATACCGGCGAAGCCGCGTTTCCTTGCTTTCCGTCGTGGAGTCCGTCGTTGCGCTCATATCTGACACCTCACTCCCCCCTATTCCTCGAAGGGGTATATAAAGAGGCGAAGCTTCGGATGCCTTTGGCTTGATTCGATATGAATCGGGATTAGTGTGACTTTTTATAAATTGCTCAGAGACTCTTAGACGTTTTATACTCTTTTTTGAGCTTTTGTTTTTTGTCTCTCTCACAGAAAATAGATCACGGAATACGCCCGCGAAACGGTGAATGAAACGGGGATCAGAGGGTGGAATTTCCTTTTTATCGGCGCGATCGGGGAGAGAACGGTCCCGAGGCCGGTCACTCGCGTTGGTGAACCCAGAACGTCTCCTCGTCCGTGACTTCCTTTTTGAAAAGCGGGACCTCGTCCTTCAGGCGGTCGATGCCGTCTTTGGCGGTCCGGAACGCCTCCTCGCGGTGGCCGGCGAGGACGACGACGAAGACGATGTCCTCGCCGTCGGGCACCTTCCCGGTGCGGTGGTGGAGTTTGACCTCCAAAACCCCATCGCGGTCCTCCAGTTCCGATTTGATCGTGTCCATCCGTCGTTCGGCGACGGAGTCGTACTTTTCGAACTCCAGATACCGCGTCCGCTCGTCGGCCTCGTTTTCCTTTGCGCGGACGCGGCCGGTGAACGTGGCGATCGCCCCCGAGTACGTCGCTTGTTCGGATCGCTTCACCGACGCAACGAGCGATTCGAGCGTCTCGTACGGATCGGTGTCGTGGATCGCCTCGAGGGCGGCTTCCGTATCCAACTCGGCGACGCTGGGGACCGAAACGAGCGGGTCGTCGGCGGAGGCGTCGGTTTCACCGACGACGACCACCGGAAGCCGCGCGTCCGGCGCGCCAACGACGAAGGCGTACTCGTGATCCGGCGCGAGCCGGTCGACGGCGTCCCTGACTGAGAGGTCCTCGCCGCTTGCGTGCCAGCCGTCATCGACGACGTACTCCGTCGCCGTGCGCGCAACCGCCTGCCCGCCGTCGGTGGCGGCGTCGAAACGTACGATTCCGGTGCGTCCCTCGACCGTGCCGGCGAGCCGCGAGGCGGCGGGTTCGGCATCCGATCCGAGCAGCGAAACGGTGTACATACGGGATGTGTGTGCCCGCGAGCGCTTGTAGGTGTCGGAGGGGTTGACAACCCTTAAGAGCGAAACACGGCAACCCAACGGTAATGAGAGTTATCGTTTCTATCGGCGGGAGCGTTCTCGCCCCCGATCTTCAGGCCGACCGCGTCGACACCCACGCCGGCGTGATCGACGGGTTGGTCGACGACGGCCACGAGGTCGCCGCGGTCGTCGGCGGGGGTGATGTCGCGCGACAGTACATCGCGACCGCCCGGGATCTCGGCGCGACGGAGTACGACCTCGATGCCCTCGGTATCGACGTAACGCGGCTGAACGCCCGGCTCCTGATCACGGCCCTCGAAAGCTCCGCAACGCCGGAGCCGGCGGAGTCCCACGAGGCCGCCCGGGCCTCGTTGCGCCGCGGCGAAGTCGCCGTGATGGGCGGGACGATCCCCGGCCATACGACCGACGCCGTTGCTGCTCTCTTAGCCGAGATGGCCGGCGCGGATCTGCTCGTGTACGCGACCAGCGTCCCGGGCGTCTTTTCGGCCGACCCGAACGTCGATGCGGACGCCGAACGGTTCGACGAGTTGACCGCTGGCGAACTCGTCGACGTCATCTCCTCGATCGAGACCGCCGCGGGGTCGAACGCTCCCGTCGATCTGCTGGCCGCCAAGATAATCGAACGCTCGGGGCTTCGAGCGGTCGTGTTGGACGGCTCGGAGCCGGGCCGGATCGCCGACGCGGTCGGGGGCGACACCCCCGGAACGGAGGTCCACCCGAATGAGTGAGCTCTACGACATCGGGGGAGACGAACGCCGCGCGTTCTGGGCTGACGCGGCGGCCGACGAGATCGAAGCGAACCGCCCCGACGGGGGGGACGGGGAATCGATCGTCATCAAAGGGGGCGTCTCGCCGTCCGGCGTCCCGCATCTCGGCCATTTCAACGAGATCATGCGCGGGTATTTCGTCGCCGAGGCGCTCCGCGAGCGCGGCCACGAGGTCGAACAGGTGTTTACCACCGACGACAGGGATCGGCTCCGGAAGCTTCCCCGGAAGCTCGCCGACTTAGAGTGGAACGTCGTCGGCCTCGGGGAGGTCGACGCCGGGGCGCTCGGCCGGAACCTCGGTAAGCCGTACACGGACGTTCCGGACCCGTTCGGCTGCTGTGACTCCTACGGCGCACACTTCACCGAACTGCTGCGTCGGTCCGCGGCGGCCGTCGGTGTTCCGATCGAGATCGTCTCCAACACGGAGCTCTATGAGTCGGGGCGGTTCGACGGGGCGGTCGAAACCGTTCTCGAAAACCGCGCGACGGCACGCGAGGTCCTTTCGACGTTTCAGGACAAAGTCGACGACGAGTACGTCCCCTTCTTCGCCCGTTGCAGCGAGTGTGGCCATCTCACGGAGACGATCACGGCGATCGATCTCGGATCGAAGACGGTCGAGTACGCCTGCCGCGACGTCGAAGCGGGCGAGGACACGATCGAAGGCTGCGGCCACGAGGGAACGGCGACGTTCCGGGAGGGGAAGCTCCCGTGGCGCTTCGAGTGGCCGGCCCAGTGGCTGACCCTCGGCGTCGATTTCGAGCCGTTCGGAAAGGACCACGCGGAGGGCTCGTGGCCCTCCGGAGAGGCGATCGCCCGCGATGTGTTCGGCTTCGAGCCGCCGGTTCCGATGGTGTATGAGTGGTTTACCCTCAACGGCGACGCCCTCTCGTCGTCGGCCGGGAACCTGATCACCGTCGATGAGGTCCTGGAGCTCCTCGAGGTCGAGGTGATCCGGTATTTCTTCACGAAGAACCCGAAGAAACAGCGCGACTTCGACGTCGGCCGGATCGACCGGCTCGTCGACGAGTTCGACCGGTTCGAACGGGCCTACTTCGGGGACGGGGCGGATATCGATCCCGAGGAGGCCGACCGCGCCGAGCGTGCCTACCCGATGATCGCCGACGAGCTCGAAACGCCGCCGATCCGGATCCCCTACACGTTCGCGGCCGTCCTCGGGATGACCGACGACCGCGACCTCCGGGTCGCGATGGCCCAGCGATCGGGCCATCTCCCCGACGACGCGACCGACGCCGAGATCGACGCGGCGCTCGAACGCGTCGAACGGGCTCGCGCGTGGGCGGTCAGGACTGACAACGAGTTCAACTACCGGCTCGCCGAGACGCTGCCGAAGGCGGCGTTCGACGAGGACACCGAAACCGCACTCGGGGAACTCGCTGCGTTCATCGGTTCGGAGTCGCCCGACGGCGACGCGCTCCAAGAGGAGATCTACGAGACGGCCCGCCGCAACGACGTCGCTGTCGGGGAGTTCTTCTCGGCTGGATACCGGCTGTTTCTCGATGAAACCGAAGGGCCGCGCCTCGGGCCGTTTCTCGCCGCTTTGGACGACTCCTTCGTCGTCCGGCGGCTCCGGCGTGAGGGTTGATCGGATGGGCCCGACGCCGCCGGAACGTCCCGCCCCGACGGAACGACTTTTCAGTACCCGAGACCCTACTGGTATCCAATGAGTACGCTGGTTTGGATTCTGGTCGGGGTTCTCCTCTATACGGCCGCCGCGATGGCACTCAAATCCCGCGGGCTGTTGCCGTCGTCGTTCAAAGTGTCGGGGCCGATCATGACGATCCACACGAAACGGGGGCGGGCGTTCCTCGAGTGGCTGTCGACGCCGAAGCGGATCTGGCGCGCGTGGGGGAATCTCGGCGTCGGGATCGCCCTCGTGATAATGGTCGGCTCGTTCTTCGCGGTGCTTTTTTCGGCCATTTCAACGGTTTCACAGCCGCAGACAGCCGGTTTCGTCCGCCCGCAGGACGCGCTCGTCATCCCGGGAGTCAACCAGTTCCTGCCGTGGGAGGCCGCGATCGACATCGTGATCGGTCTCCTCGTCGGGTTGGTCGTTCACGAGGGCGGACACGGGCTGCTCTGTCGCGTCGAGGACATCGAGATCGAGTCGATGGGCGTTGCGCTGCTCGCGTTCATTCCGATGGGCGCGTTCGTACAGCCCGACGAGGAGAGCCAGCAGGCGGCCGATCGCGGCGGGAAGACGCGGATGTTCGCCGCCGGCGTCACGAACAACTTCCTCGTGACCGCGATCTGTTTCGTGTTGCTTTTCGTGATCGTCGCAAGCCTCGTGACCGTCGTCCCCGGCGTCGCCATCGGGGGCGTCCTCCCCGGATCGGCGGCCGAAAACGCCGGCATCGACCGTGGTGACGTGTTGGTCGGCGTCGACGGCGAGGAGATACGCGACGAAAGCGAGTTTTCCGCGGCGCTTGCCGACGCCGATCGCGAGGTCACCGTCGATCGACAGGACGCCGATCCCGTCACAGTCGAGCGGAGTCTCATCGTCACCCGCGCCGTCGTCGACGGGCCGATCGAGACGGGAACCGGGATCGAACGCGTCGACGGCGAACCGGTGTTCACCGAATCCGCGTTCGAGACGGCGCTTTCGGGCAACGAAGTCGTCGAAGTGGATCTCGAGGGGGTCGAAGAGGAGGGCGACCGGACGGTCCGATTCCCCGTCGGGACGTTCGTCAGCGCGGTTCCGGACGACCAACCGCTCGGTACAGCCGGGGCACCGGATACACCGATGATTATCCACAGCGTCGGGGGCGACGCGGTGGCCGGCAACGACGCGCTCTCGGCGGCCCTCGCCGAAACGGACCCCGGGGAGACGGTCGACGTGATCGCGTATCACGGCGCGGATGACCCATGGAACGGTGAGCGCCACGTCTACGAGGTGACTCTCACGGAACATCCCGACAACGACCACGGCTTCCTCGGGGTCGGCGGGATCCAGGCCGGGACGAGCGGCGTCGTGGTCGACGATTTCGGTATCGACACGTATCCGGCCGATCAGTACCACACGATGTTGGGCGGGTCCGGGTTCGGCGACGACCCCGTAACGACGTTCATCACCCGGACGTTCGGAGCGCTCGTGTTACCCTTCATGAACATCATCGACCCGAACGTCGGCTACAACTTCGCCGGGTTCAACGGCGACGTGACGAACTTCTATTCGGTGTCTGGGCCGCTCGGGGCCGGCGTCGTCTTCGCGCTGGCGAACGTCCTCTTTTGGACCGGCTGGGTCAACATCAACCTCGGGATCTTCAACTGTATCCCGTCGTATCCGCTCGACGGCGGCCACATCCTCAGATCCTGTGTCGAAGCGACTGCGGCGCGCCTGCCGGGCGAAGTCAGTTCGGTTACTGTCGGCGCGATCACGACGGTCATAAGTGTCACGATGATCCTGAGTCTGATCGGACTGTTGTTCGTCCCGTGGGTTCTCGGGTAAAAAGCGCCGGGAGGGATACTGATAGAGGGGGCCGACGTTCAGAACAGGGAGACGCGCCAGATCGAGCGCGGGGAACCGGTTTCGAAGGAGATCCGAAGCCCATCGACTGACCCGGACAGTTCCCGGAGCATCCGGTCGATCTCGGTCGGGGACGCGCCGAAATCGTCAGCGAGCCGATCGCCGTTGACGTAGAGATCACCGTCGGCGCGCTCGCGTTCGGCGCGGAGATACTCCGCGAGACGTTTGGCTTCGTAGGAGCGGTAGGCCGACTCGGCGTCCGGTCGGACCGCGGTCATCGTCCCGGGGTATGGCTGTGTCCGACGACCGCACAGACGACGTTCAGCGCCAAGACGCCGGCGAGGGCGGCCGGGTACTGTCCGGCGGAACCGACCACGAGTCCGGCCACGAGGAAAAGCGGCAGAACGGTCGCGGTCCAAAAAGCGGTCGCACGGACGCCGGAGGCGAGCCGGTCGATCCAGGCGGCAACGGTGCTTCCATCGTCGGTCACGGAGGGCGTTGGGCGGGACGGGGTAGCGCTCGACATTAGTGATCTCCTCGCTTATCGCTATAAACTGCTACCCCTATATAAACTGCAGAGCCTTCGCGTCGATTCGGGACTGTTCGCCGGCTACGGCAGCATTCGACCGATAACTCGAGCAGTCAACGAGGCATTCAGAACGCGTTTAAAATTTTATAACCTTTTTCTAGATATTATTTCTAAAGCCGAGTTAAGAAATATAAACCGGTGGATCAGTCCCGGACGACGACTCGGGCGCCCCGATCGTTCGCCTGTAGGCGTCCCCTTCCGGTATTTTCGGGGAGTCCCGACGGGAGCCGCCGGCGTTCGACGCCGACCGGGACGATCCGGTCTCGGTGTGTGGGAGCCGCTTTCGACTCACAAATCACATTAGGTGCGCGGACGTACCGTAGCGTATGGAACGGCGAAAACCACCGGGGACCGAGGAAGGATGGTACGCGTTACACGACCTCCGTCGTATCGACTGGGACGGCTGGCGGGGCGCCACCGAACGGGAACGCGAACACGCCCTCGAGGAAGGGATTGAACACCTCCGTTCGCACGTCGACCTCGACGACGCCGAGGAGGGCGGCTCCGCGGTCTTCTCGGTGCTCGGCCACAAGGCCGACGTCATGATCCTCCATCTCCGGCCGACGATGGCGGCGCTCGATCGGGCCGAGCGGCGCTTCGAGTCGACTGCCTTCGCCGAGTTCACCGAGCGTACGAGTTCGTACGTCTCCGTGACCGAAGTGTCGGGGTATATGCACGAGGAACTCGTCGAGGGGATCGAGGACATAGAGGACGCGGGGATGCGAAACTACATGCAACAGCGGATCTACCCGGAGATTCCCGAGGCCGAACACGTCTGTTTCTACCCGATGGACAAGCGTCGCGATCCGGAGTACAACTGGTATGACCTCCCCTTCGAGGATCGCAAGGAGTACATGTCGGCCCACGGTGAGATCGGCCGCGAGTACGCCGGCAAAGTAAACCAGATCATCACCGGAAGCGTCGGGTTCGACGATTACGAATGGGGCGTGACGCTTTTCGCCGACGATCCGACCGAGATCAAACACCTCCTCTACGAGATGCGGTTCGATCCGTCCTCCTCGAAGTTCGCTGAGTTCGGACCCTTCTATATGGGTCGACAGTTCCCGCCGGAGGACCTCCCCGCACTTTTGGCCGGCGAGGCGGTGCCGACCGAAGGAACGGTACCCGAGGGCGCGTCGACAGCCGACGGGGCGTCGACGGGCAACGAGACATCCACGGCCGATGGAACGTCGACAGCGGATGACGGAGCCGACAGCGGCCGCCCGGACACGAGCCCCGACCACGAGGAGATCGACGCCGAAACGTTCCGCGGGCGGATCTCCCGGTTCGGTGTCGATATCGACGACCACGCCGCGGCCGGCTACGGGCTCGCGTTCACCGCAAGCGCCGACGCCGAGGACCTCACCGGCGACGTTGAGGGACTCCGCGGGAACTTCGATCACTACGACACCCACGTTCTGACGACGGTGCGGGCCGATGGCGGCGAGACGGCCGTCGTTTCGCTTTGGAAAAACGAGCGCGCGGCAAACACCGCATCGGGGTTTCTCGCGGATCTCGATGGGGTGGTCTCGGGGGTCGGGGCCGCCCTCGAGGGGCCGGAAAGCGGGGAAGCGAACGCCAGCGGTGCTGACGGCGACGGCGCGGCAGCCGACGCCGAGTCCGACACCCACGAAACGGGCGAGGACACCCACGGAACGGACGACGATGACGACATCCGCGGGGAGCTCGAGGAGTTGGATATCTACGCCGGCAAACCCCACGGGGAGGACGTCTACGCGATGGTGTTGTACTCCGAGGCGGACGTCGAGACCCTCCGCGAGGAGCTCGGGTCGTTGGCCGAACGCTTCGATCACTACGACACCCACGTCAAATCCGCCGTCTACGCGAACGAACACGACGGCGACCGCGCCGCGATCGTCTCGATCTGGGAGACGGAGTCGGCCGCCGACACCGCAAGCGGCTTTCTCTCCGAACTGCCGGGGATCGTCGCCCGTGCGGGCGCCGACGACGAGGACGGGTTCGGGACGATGGGGATGTTCTACACCGTAAAGCCCGACTACCGCGGGGAGTTCGTCGATACCTTCGAGGACGTCGGCGAGTTGCTCGGCGAGCTGGATGGCCACCTCGAAACCGACCTCATGACCAACCAACGGGACGAAAACGACATGTTCATCGCCAGCCGGTGGCGGAACCGGGAGGCTGCGATGGAGTTCTTCCGGTCGGACGCGTTCCGGGAGACGGTGCAGTGGGGCCGGGAAGTCCTCGACGACAGGCCGAGACACGTCTTCCTGGCGTGAAACCCGACACCGAACCGAAGGCGGTCTAGGGTCGCGGCTCCACCGTCCGAAGCGACGTCGCCAACTCCCCCAGGATTTTATAAAAGGGACAGCGCGAGTACTACGGGCCACCGTGCCCGTGGGTGAAGCGCGTACAAACATCATATTTATATGATAACATATATCACTATATAGTAATGCAGTCGGCTGGTCTTACTCAAAACCTCTCATTCGGACTTACTATCCAAACGGGTGAGGATGCCGACTTGCAGGACGGCTGTCTTGAGGCGCGACGCATTCGCAACGAAACCAATCGGCTCGATGCAGAAG
>OBKM01000190.1_pt1 | contig 30596 bp, 33 predicted proteins | sample 1519691 | NCBI WGS metagenome assembly OBKM01 (sample SAMEA37050418, study PRJEB22526) | metagenome | biome: saline pan; feature: lake; material: water | place: Egypt | collected 2015 | depth 0.5 m
GTGTAGGCATTTTTCTAGCCTGTCTCATTGGTTGACAGTTGTACCAAGCTCTGCGCATAACCGTCTTCGTGGGGGTTCAATCTTCTCTGCGGAGAAAGCAGGCAGAGTGTCTTGAGGTCGTTCGAAACCGTTTGGTTTTCGTGATCACAAGAATCGGAGATTTCCAAACAACCCCGAGGCACTCTGCCTGCTATTTCTGTAGAACTCGGTACTTGCGTCAATAACCGGTTCTGTTTGGAATGATGAGAACCTCTCGCTCACAAAATCGCGGTTGGATTCGCCGGGTATTCGCTTCTACAGATGAGCTATTCTTTTAATAACTGAGTGGAATATCCATGAAGTTTAGCACTATCTGATTTTTACTTATACATATGTACATGTCCACCAGACAATCTAACTTAGATAATATGCATTCATTTACTTGGGGTATTATCGGTATCTCAATACCCTGCATGTCCGTCACAACCGCATGTTGTTGGTCAAGATCTAACTCCCCCGGCCGATGCAACTTCGGCCGTTTTCCGCTTTGCTCGGTCATATTTAACACCAGACGATAGGATCTGACCATCTCGTATACATTGACACATAGGTAGTACAGGGTGTCATAAAACGGTTAGCATACCCAGCCAATCGGTCAATACAGAGACCTCACATACCAGCGAGGGCGACGATCTGACCGAAATCTGTCAAGAACGGCGTCAAGATACAGAGGATCTATGCAACAGCCGGCCCTCATCGGGTTCACACTAAGTTAGATGGATCAATTGGTCAGTAGTCTTGCCCGTTGACCGAATCAGGAAACTACAGCGGAATTATATTCTACTGTTGTCCATTTCATAAGGATTAACGGATGTCAACGCTAATGTTGACATATCCATGGGAACTGCAGATGAGCAAATCCGGGTAAGCACCCGAGTGAAGCGACAGCTTGAACAGCGGCAGCGTGAGGACGAATCGTACAACGATGTGCTCGAACGAGTACTTGAAGAGGATACTGAGAGCGATTTCTACGACGGCTTCGGGATACTCTCTGATGAGGATGCTGCTCGGATCAGAGAACAGCAAAAAGAATCCAAAAAGGGGCGAAAGGAGCGAACGCGACGGTTGGACAAGGACATATGAGGATACTTGATGCGAATTTTCTCATCGACTACTTGAACGGTCACCCTGCCGCAGAAACGTACTACGAATCGAATCAGGGTGACACGAATCTGTGGATAATGCCGGCACCTGCCTACGCAGAAGTTATCGTTGGTATAGGAAATCTCCCATCCAGCGATGTTGAAGAGGCAATTGACGCGCTATCATGGGGTGAGGTTTACGAAGTCAATCGAGATCTGTCAGTAGAAGCCGGGCGGATTGCTGACGAGATCGGACCCCAAGGACCGTATCTTGATGGCGTTGACGCACTCGTTGCTGCAGTCGGCCGAAAATTCAACGCACCAGTTGTATCGGCAGACAGCGATCTCACGCATGAGAAAACTAAACAGTGTGTCGAAGTCGAAGAATATCGTTAACCGAACTGACTTCTCCCATGATAGTAGGGGTCCCGCCATTCATCGGTGACAATTTCGTCAAGTTTGGTTGCAATACGGTCACGAGCATAGTCATCAAGGCTATCAAAGTCTCGTCGAGTCATATGGTTGACTTCCTCCACACGGCTGTAGTAACTCAGGAAAGCTATTGAGGAAATTCAGCAATCGAAGGGATAAGTGCCGTCACGTCCGGTGAATTTTGACCGTTCATTTCTCAGTTCCTCAAAAACTTCTACGGAGTACTACAGCCGTGTGGAGGAAGTCAAGTTCGAGTGATCGACTGGTTAGCCATTAGAATCTGTCTTCGCTCGTCGAACTGTGCGTGAACTCACCCCGGGGTCAAGCCCCGGGGCAGTCGCCTTGTACCGCCTGTACAGCAGAGAAATACGAGGCACAGAATGAATAGAAGAGGTTAACCTCAGAGATTTGGGATTAACCAGTTAGAGAGGATTCCCAATCAATAGAAGCCATTACGAATGTCAAACGAGGCATACAGGGATTAACCTGAAATTGAGCTACAGCGCCGAGTTATCAAGTTGCTCTAAATACTCATTTGCTTGTGACTGAATCTCTGTAATTTCCTCATCCGACTTCCGATCAAGGTGGCTATAGACAAGCCCCATGCGGTGATTTGAACGCAGTCGGTCTTCGTGTTCAGCTAAGAAATTCCAGTACAGCGTGTTAAACGGACAGGCATTGATGCCAGTTGTCGCGTCTTTGTCGTACTTACAATCAGAGCAGTAATCGCTCATCTTGTTAACGTAATTGGCACTGGATACGTACGGCTTCGTAGACATGACACCAGATCCGTACGTTCCCATACCCACAACATTTGGCGTCGACGCCCAGTGAAACCCATCAACAAAGCCGGCTTCAAACCAGCGGTTCAATGCAGCTGGATTGATGCCTGCCAGCGTCGCAAAATTCGCAACGATCATCAGCCGCTCAATGTGATGGGCATAGCCACGTTTTCGAACGCCCTCAACGACATCAGCAAGACATTCCATATCCGTTTCACCAGTCCAGAAGCTATCGGGTAGCGGTCGGGTTGCCTGAAGCTGGTTCTCGGTGACAAGCTCAGGCATTGTCCGTCGATAGATATGTCGGACAAACTCTCGCCAGCCAATGATTTGCCGAATAAAGCCCTCAACGCTGTTTAGTGGGACATCGTCGTCGTTATGATAAGCATCAATTGCCCGCTCTGTTACTTCCTCAGGTTGCAATAACCCAAGGTGGAGCAACGGTGATAACAGCGAGTGATTCATTAATGGCTCGTCTTGAACCATGGCATCCTGATATGGACCAAAGTCCGAAAGACGGGTTTCAATGAAGGTATCAAGCGCATCAAGGGCTTGTTCGCGGGTAACCGGCCAATGGAACGGCTCTGGATCTGCCCAGTTACCACCGTACGGTGGCGCTTCGTAACTGCCATCAAACTCTGCATCAATCATTTCCAGAACGTCATTGGTAATTTCGTCTGGTTCGTATGTGGGTGGTTTCGACGGCTGATATCCCTTTGGTGGCGTCTTCTGATTTTCATCATCATAATTCCACTCACCACCAACCGGATTGCCATCGTCCATCAGATAGCCGGTATGCTCTCGTACCTTCCGATAAAACGTTTCGTGACGGTACGGAGGGTCGTCCATCCACTCGTCAAACAGCGAGGGAGAGATGATAAACTGCTCGTTGGTAACAAAAGAAAGTTCACCACCAGCAGCGTCGGCAGCATCAGCAAGTTCTGCTTTATCACCGTGCTTCGGAGGGGACATCGTCACAAGTGAATCGACATCCGTTGTCGTGAATACCTTCGATAGACCCGCTTTCATGGTATCGGCTTTGATATAGTGGACATCATAGCCACGCGACACTAACCGCTCTCTGAAGTGTCGCATCGCACTGTAGACAAGCGCCAGTCGATGCGGATGATATGGAACGCGTCGACCAGCCGCTTTTGATTCAACCATTACAACTGGAACATCAGCATCACGATCAGCAAGTGGTCCTACTTGCGTTGTTAGCTGATTTCCAAGAACCAAGACTCCATCAGCATCACCTGCTTGAGTCATACCATAATATCGGGTATGTAGGAGGGTAAATGACTCGCTCCAGGAGAAGTGCACAGATCTCACTATAGGATTGGGCGTGCACGCATCGACGAAGTACTGTTATTCGTCGGTAGGTACCGGCGGGTTGCGGAACAAGCCCTCAATCATCAGCAACGCACCGGCAACGGAAGCAGCGAGGAGTGCAATCTCGCCTGGAACCTGACTCAGGGCAGCTGTGCCAATCGCGACCCCAAAGAGGATGGGGAATGACCAAAGCAGAAGATCGTAGCGACTGAGCCGGTTCAAAAGGGTTGGTTTGTGGTCGGTACGAGGAACGTGTTTCTCACTGTTGGACATCCTACTATTCACCTCCACATAAGTATGTATTGATTTACAGAATATAAATCCTATCCCAGTTTACTCGCCAAATTTGTCGGATAGTATTTTGATAGTATTTTAAAATAATCCGAATTTATTCACATATTATTTTCAAATAGTATGCAAATATGGCTTCTGAAAGTCGCCATATTAGTCCAACAAAGACTCCACTAAAAAGCATACTATAAACATAATATTTATTATACTATCGAGCCCGAGCTATCATTTCAATGCCACTAAATATCATGCGCAGAGACACGGTGAAACAAGTCATTTCCAGAGGCTAAGCTATGTAGTTATGATGTCAAAATAGGGATAACGCGTTTAGTCTCTAATTCTTATTCGTCTCGGATTTCGTTGAGACGTTGACGGCCGGGTTCAATTAGTTCATCGAGATATGTTGCAAGCGTTGATTTGGCATCTGCTGGATGCAGTTCTCCAGACTCAAGTGCCTCTGCCAGTGCCTCATAGGATTCGTAGGTCACATTGCCACCATACTGGTCCGGTCGCTCAACGGTAACCGAATCAAACCGTGGGAAGATATGATACTGGAAGAGTTGGAGTACAGGATTCTCCCGTTCGTTCCCATCATCATCTGGTTCTGGGTCCCGCGTTGGTGGACAATATGCACTGTTGACGATCTCTTCAATATCTTCGGTTGTTTCTTCCATCGAGATTGTAACGCCATCCGAGGAGGACATCTTGCCAACGCCCGTCTCCAAGTCAGCAAGAATTGGAGTATGCAGACATGGTGGTGATTCATAGCCGACTGACGGCAGTTCTTCTCTGGCGAGCATATGGACCTTTCGCTGGTCAAGGCCGCCAACGGCTAGATCGACATCCAGATACTCGATATCCAGTGCCTGCATAAGCGGGTACATTACGTGAGAGACCTTTGCAGTTTCATCGCTCTGAAGCTCGGCCATCGCTCGCTGTGCGCGATTAAGCGATGTTGAAACTGCCATCTCATGGAGATCAAGCATGTACCCTTCAGAGAGTTGGAATGATGATCCATAGACAAATTCGACGTTGTCTTCATCCAGTCCGTATGCCAAAAACTGTTCGCGCATTTGCTTGGCAATAGCATCAATTTCCTCAAGCGTTCCTTTGCCATTCAGGTATGCATGAACATCAGCAAGTAAAACGACAATGTCCATTCCGGCCTCTTGCAATTCGATCAGCTTGTTTGCAGTCAGCAGGTGGCCAATATGCAGAACTCCTGAGGGCTCGTACCCGACATACGCCTTTTTCCCATCTGGATCCTCAGCTATTTCCTGAACCTCCTCCTCCGTGATCGCTTCAACGGCATTCCGAGTAATCAGCTCATACGTGCCCATGTTCTGATGGAAGACAGGCAATGATTTAGTGGTTTTGTCGTACGTTCAACGGCAAATACTCAAGGCAATTCCAGTACAATATCTCGACATGACTGATACCCGGAAGGAAATTCTTCTTGCACTGGCAACAGAGGCCCAAACGGGACCGGCATTAGCTGAGCAACTGGATATCTCTCGAGCCGCCGTTTGGAAGCATATCGAAGCACTTCGGGAACAAGGATTTACGATTGATTCAGCGCCTTCTGGATACACACTTGCGGGTACCCCAGAGTTTGGCGGACTGGTTGTCGAGTATCAACTTGACGCACCATTTACTGTTGTATATGAAGATTCGGTAACCAGCACTAACAACCGAGCTCGGGAGTTGGCAGCTGAGGGAAAAGAGCAGATGGTTGTACTTGCTGATGAGCAGACAACTGGAAAGGGACGGCTCGATAGAGGGTGGTCATCTCCATCTGGAGGAATCTGGATGTCAATATTACTTCGGCCAGATCTTCCGCCAGTACATACGCCTCGACTGACACTGGCTGCTGCAGTTGCAGTTACAGAGGCAGCACGTGAACGCGGGGTTGATGCGGGGATTAAGTGGCCGAATGATGTGTTGGTCGGAGACAGTGAAGAAAAATTGAGTGGTATCCTTACCGAGATGGAAGGAGAGGCTGATCGAGTGTCATGGGTTGCAATTGGTATCGGTATCAATGCAAACATCGGAGCTGAGGACCTTCCTGAGGGGGCAACAAGCCTGCAAGAGCAGATTGGGACAATTGATAGAGCCGCGTTTACCCGGGATGTGCTTGATCGATTCTATGAACTGTATCAACATCCTGACCAGATCACCGCACGGTGGCGTGAGTATGCAGTGACGCTTGATCGGCCAGTTCGCGTACAGCAGCCAGGAACAGAAGTTACGGGGCGGGCAGTCGATATCGAAGAAAGTGGAGCACTGCTGATCGAAACAGAAGATGAGACAATATCGGTGAGCGCCGGAGACTGTGAACACTTACGACAGCAGTAGTTACTGTCGGAAATCATCTAATGTTGCAGGATAGCCACGAATGTCATTGATGAGCGTCTCGATATCGATACCGAGTACGTCTGCTGCTTTCCGACCGATGCGTTCACGTACATCAGCCGGTGCGTACACCCCAAGACGCCACTGAGATGTCTGGACTTCTCGTAGTGCTTCGACCAGCGGTGATTCTCGTTCAAGTGGCCGTATTTCACCGTTGACAATCACCTGTGAGCCACTCTCTTTGATGCTTGGTCGGTCAGGGATATCAATAATCACATCCGTTTCCGCGACACCCGCTCGATCAGCAATTTGTTGTTCCCACTGTTGCTGCTGTGCGTGGTCAGCCTCGCGCACATCAGTTGGGACATCAGAGAGTTCTGCCCACAGTGCACGCTTGAAGAGGGTTCGTGTATCAAGCCGGTTGGCATACGCTTCCGTCGGTGCATGATTACGAAGGGCTGTTCGCAGAGCAGGGTCGTCCATCCGGCGAACTTCGTCAGCAGTAATATCAGTTGTCTCTATTAGTTGATCAGTAGCTTGACGGAGGATCGATTTACTGATCCTGGCAACGTGATGATTGTACACAGTCGGGTTCATCAACGCCCGGGCAATAAGCAGGCTTTCTGCGGTCTGTACGTTGCCTTCTGAGAGAACCAGTGACCCATTTTCAAAAGTCAAGGCTCGGACCAGCCGCTCATGGTCAATTGTGCCATATGGAACACCGGTGTGATGGGCGTCACGAACCAAATAGTCCATCCGATCAACATCCAGTTCTCCAGAGATCAGATCGCTGAATTGGCCATCTCCAACGATTAGCTTAATGACTTCAGCAGGTGAGATATCGTGTTCTTTGAGTATCCGTTCGATGTCCGTTCCGTTGATGATGTCTGCCACTTCATCGTGGGATTTGCCGATATGTCGTTCAAGAACATCTTCGATATTATGACTAAATGGTGCATGACCGATATCATGCAGTAGCCCAGCAGCGCGTAATGTTTCGGCACGTTGGTCATGGATTGGTAGATGTGACAGCGATCGGTCAACAAGATGATACACGCCGATACTATGCTCAAAGCGTGTATGATTTGCGGATGGATATACCAGTGAAACAGTCCCAAGCTGTCGAATACGCCGCAGTCGCTGTACTGCTGACGAATCCAGCAGGCCCCGTGCAACACCCTGAACATCAATGTGCCCATGTACGCTATCCTTGATCGTTTTCACGGTATTAACATGTAAAAGTTAGATAGACATCAGCAAGTGTCTTTGGGCAAAAAGGCATCACAGACAGAGGAGTGTCGCCACTGCCTACGATCACAAGAGCGTGTCATAGAAAAGTTCGCACGGTCTGTCTATCCGAGTCTTATTACTAGCTACCTGCAAGACTTAGCACTTGTAGTCAGCACGAAACTATGGCCAGAGCGGGGCAGTGTTTCCGGTCGTCAGCCCAGTTATCTACTCATCAAGATCAGCGTACAACCGGCTTAACCCACACTCAGAGCAGACGAATGCGTTTGCATCAAATTGCTGTTTCATTCCCAGCGAACCAAGAATTCCATCTTTTCCCTCATCTGAGACGAACCGTAGTTGATGCCCTCCTGCATGGAGTTTCATTTCCTCCATTTTAACACTACAATCCGGACAACGAGGAGTGCTTTTATTCATCGACTACAGACTCTATCTGTCGGAACATTAGTATTGTTGTGCACCACTCATACGCGCCTTCTATCCTGCATACCAGTACGAATACCACTCTCGTCACGTTGTGCTTCTGTTGATCAGTTCATGATTCTACAGACCGACTGAGATTGATTCTCTGACACGCTGAGTACGAGCTGAAGAGTCAATTAATCCTCGTCAGAACTCTCGACATTTTCAGTTTCGTCGTCGGTTTCATCTTCAGCATCTTCGACTGCATCCTCAGTTTCATTCTCGATATCTTCGGCAGCACCGTCGTCTGAATCTTCTTCAATTTCTGTTTCAACCTCTACTTCAATTTCGAGGCCGTCGGTTTCGAGCTCAGCTGTTGCTTCTTTTTTCTTGCCGACTTCAATCTCCAGTTCGTCTGGCTCAACCTCAACTTCAACCTCGACATCGACATTGATGTTGTCAGACATACTTAGAAATATGTCGCTGGGCACTGCTAGATTGAGCCATCCTCCTTTGAGTACTCTGCTTAGTGGATAATTACCTGCCACGTGGTAGAGAAAGCAGATTCAGTAATCCATCAATTATTTATTGAGGAGGCCTCAGTAGTCTACCTCAATCTAGCAGTGCCTGTCGCTGGTATTTCTAATAATTTTGATTTTTTGCTAAAACCGGACAGTCATTCACAGACCAAGTCAGCTTTTGTGCAATATTCGCTTTTTATGTCCAAGAGGCAGATTCCAAAGAAGTTTGTCAGAACGGCCACCTGCAGCTCAGTGGTGATTACTCGCCAAAAGGAAAAGAGGTCAACCTACAGCAGACGTTTCTGCTGAGCCGTCACGTTATACGACGTCGCTGTATTCTTCGTGTCCGTGAATCTCGACGCCTTCTTCGGTGATCTCAGCAAGGTAGACACCGTTTCCAGATCCAGTGTCCCGTTCTGCTGCGCTTTGAATACCGCGAGCAGCAACAGTTTTTGCTTCTTCGTTTGACATGCCTTCTTCGTATTGCTGCTCAAGTGTTCCGTGTGCAAGCTGCATGCCTGATCCAGTTACGGTGTAGTCATCTTCCATTACACCGCCAGCTGGGTCAATACTGTAAACGTGAGCACCCTCATCATCGACACCACCAAGGATTGGGTTGATCATGAAGAATGGCCCGCCGCGTGCGAAGTTACCTGCAAGTGTTGAGAGCGCTTCCATGCTCATGTGCTCGCCACGTCGCGTTTCATACAGATTCGCTTCAGCGCGGAGTGTCGAAATAAAGGATTGTGCTCCACCGACAGAACCAACAAGTGTGAGGGCAGCAGTTGGATGAATTTGTTCAACCTTCTGAACGTTTTTGTTCGAGACAAATCGTCCAGCAAGACTGGCTCGCTGGTCCGTTGCAATGACAACGCCGTCTTCAGTCGTAATACCAATTGTAGTAGTTCCCGTTTTGTTCACATTCTGGAGATCTTCCATCGTGTAGTCATTCTTTGGCCGGGATCCAATTTCCGGAGAAAAAGGATCAGTCATGGAATCGTCCGGCTGTTGTCCGCCCATGCGCTGAGAGATTTGTGAGTCAAATCGTGGTTGTCGCATTACCCATGGTTAGTATTCCCGAACATAAAAAGGCCCCCGTTCAGTGATGTACTGCTCCTTTCAGAACAACGCTTCCTGAAGGTGAATATTGAGTTAAATATCGCTCTTTGGAGTGTGTAACAGGTAAATAAACGCGAGCAGCGCTAATATAGGGTGTATATCAGTCATACTGTCAACAAACAATAAGTATTACAATAAATCTGTTACCGGCAAGGGGTGCAAGTCTGGAATGATCTAGCTGTTGGCTGGAAGTTCGAACGTTGTTGTTGTCTTGGTCGAGACTTCTTCGGGAGGGATTGTCCGGCCATCAACTTCAACAGATTGTCCGCTCGCTAATTTGCCAAACGCTGGGCCTTCAGGAACGCCGAATGTTTGGGCTTTCTGTGGGTCAAATTCTGACGATTCTACCTGAATGCGTGTTTGTTCTACAGTAACCGTGTCGTATTTCTCGACGAGTACGTCTTCAATGTCAGAGATTAATGCGGCTGGCACCACAGTGTCACCATGTCGAGGTTCAGTTGTGTTAATTGCAATATCGGAGCGGGCGCGGTTCCCATTCTCGGCTGTTGTATATCCAACACAGTGTGTGTCGAGTAGCCCAAGAGTCCTCTCACGATCAATGCCTTGTATTGTGTCGATAAGATCGGTTGGCAAGGATAGATACTCAATATCGTCGGGGCGGACCTTCGCAGCTTGTGTTCCAAATCGAGTGCCAGAATCAGTGCTACCTAATGTTGACTCGACCTCCGTCACTACTGACAATGGCACGTCAGTTGTTTCTCTGATCCACGTTTCACTGAGAGTAGTATACCCACGATCCTCAAGTCGGGAACGGAGATTTGGGTGCTCACCATCAAACACAACATACTCAGTGTCACTCTGGTCGAAGATTTTGCTGAGCGTGTCAGTACCGCCTTTGAGATCGTCTAGCGACCAGTTTGCAGCAATATGCCCCACAGCCCAGTCAGTTTCCTTGACGATCCGTGTGAATCGGGGCGCATAGTGACCGCCGCCGATACCGACCACTTGTCGTTCTGACTGTGGTGAAACACCCTCCAGTTGCAGAATTGCCTTCGCTACTGCTTTTGCCGCTGCCGGATCTTCCCATTGCGATGTGTCACTGCCAACTTCAACAAACAGAGATGGTGCTCCAACCGTTGTCGGTCCATGGTGTGTACACTCCATGCCAACATCGTAGCCTTCTGGAGCTACCGATTCTAGTTCGTGCAGTATTTGTTTGGTTGCATGTGGTGCAGCTTTGGCAAAGGACTGTGGCATGCCACCGTACTCTGCTGGTCCAAAGTTTCCGGTGTGATGTGCTGTAAGTAGCTTTCCTGTTTCTCCAGAATGCCGGGACGGAAAGACAATGAGATCTGGATCATCAAATCGTTCTGCGACATTCTCAAGCTCAAGGTGCCACTCATCAAACATCCGCATCTCGAATGAATCAGTATAGTAAACCGTCCCCCCGCCCTCTGCCTCCGGCTGTGTCTGATCACGCCGAGTGTCCCAGTCACATATCTCGCGAAGTTGTTTGCCGATGTGAGCTGATGCAGTGTCGGCCTGGCTGACAACAATCCCAATCACAAGGTATCACTGATATTGCTATACGTGAGTTTACACCTTCACAGCTTTGATTGTCGACCGCCAGTGCTTTTTGCTCGGTAACAAATCCCCGTATATGGACGTATATGGTCTGATTGGGAATCCAGTTGGGCACTCATTGTCTCCACCGATGCACGAAGCTGCGTACGAGGAGTTAGGGATGAATGCACGGTATGTAACATTTGAGCCAGAACCGGAGGCGATTGAATCTGTGATTACTGGAGCACAGGCACTTGGTATCCAAGGGCTGAACGTGACCATTCCGTTCAAGCAAGATGTACTTGAACAGGTCACGTGTGATCCAACAGCAGAACGGATAGGGGCTGTAAATACGATTGACTTCAGCACCGACCCCCCGACAGGATATAATACAGATATTACAGGAGTAATTCGAACATTCAAGCACCACGATATCACGCTTGAAGACAGGACAGCCGTCATTATTGGAGCAGGTGGAGCTGCTAGAGCAGTTGCATTTGCACTCGCTGATGCAGGTGCAGAGTTCCATATTGTAAACCGAACTGAATCAAAGGCAGAATCACTTGCAGCTGAATTAGAAGGCGCAACTGCAGGTGGGCTTAGCGAACTTCCTTCGGTCCTACCAGATGCTGATATTCTAATTAATGCAACCAGCGTAGGAATGGAAGAAGACCAGTCACCAGTCTCAGCAGAGTTACTACATGCTGACCTAACAGTCTTTGATGCGGTGTATCGCCCATTGCAAACGAAGTTGCTTCGTGATGCACAGGCTGTTGGGGCAGAAACCATTGACGGTGCGTGGATGCTTCTATACCAAGGGGTTGCTGCGTTTGAGATATGGACAGACAAAGAGGCTCCTGTCTCAACGATGAATCAGGAGCTTCGTAACCGTCTGGAGTAGCCATGTCATGCACTACTGAGTAGCTCGTCAGCCTGGCTAATCCAGTTGTCAATACGACTTTCTGAAATCCCGGTTTCGTCGGCGATCGCTGTCGGATCAGCCTCTAGCAAGTCAGCGACAGAGGTCACTCCGGCGTCGTTTAGCGTATCCCTTCGCGATGGGCCAATTCCGTTTATCTCGGTCAGTTCCTTTGTGTCGGTTGTCCCAACAGATGAGTTACGCTCAGGTTCGTGTTCTACCATTATCCGCACGCTCTCTTTCTGTACTGGTGGAGAACGAAGGCCAAGTGCAAACCGGAGCCGCTGTAGGTATCCTTGGAGGTCTGATTTATCTACCTGCATAATTTATTTTACCGTTGTCTTTCTATACAGGCATTTCGGATAACTGGACATATGCTAATTAGTCGATAATGTGGTAATACTGATATCATAACGGTGGCGAGAGGGCGTTACAACAGTCCACTGGAGTTGCCAGATTCTCCGAGACCACAAAATGATTATTACTGGCCAATAACTAGGCAGTACATGGTTGACCCGACGGTTGTGACGGGAAAAGAGGAATTTATTCAGACAGCGGCGTCAGTGGAAGAAAAGACTCGGGTCCCAGTCGAGCTTCGGACTACTGTTGCTGATCCATTTAGTGCATATCAGCGTCTGCGATATCGAGAAGGCGGCGCGTTCTTAGAAACAACAGGTGGCCAGTCTGGCTGGGGGTACTTCGGGGTCGATCCGATGTACTGGCTGACGGTCTATCCAGATGGAACGGTCGTTGATGACGAAACAAGCAGTGGAGGTATCGCTGGCTTCGACGGAGCAACGGATTCACATACACTTACTGCACTGCAATCAACGCTAGAAGAGGAACAGCTTGCACGGGGATCATGCACTGTTCCGTATCCATGTGGTGCGATCGGTTGGCTTTCGTATGATGTAATCCGGGAGATAGAGGATTTGCCTGACAAAACAACTGATGACAGGCAACTCCCACATGCACAGCTTGCATTCTATGATACGTTGGTCGCGTGGGAGGAACCACAGTCAGATCCAGTTACGTTGCATGTCACTGTATGTCCAGAAATTACGGACACAGGATCACTAGAACAGATATATTCACAAGCAGTCGATCGGGGAGCGCATTTAATCGAGCAGATGCATTCCGAGACGATGAATGTACCTGCGGGACAACCAGCCGTTGAAAACGCAAGCCAGATCACATTCCAGAGTAATTGTGGCAAAACGGCCTTCGCTGAGCGGGTGCATGATGCTCAGCAATACATTCGTGACGGAGATACCTTCCAAGCAAATATCTCGCAACGATTACAAGCGCCAGCAGCTGTACCCCCGGTTTCTGTGTACGATGCCCTTCGGCAAGTGAATCCAGCACCGTATTCTGCATTACTTGAATTCCCAGCTGCCGACCTGGTCAGTGCATCGCCCGAGTTACTACTTGAATATGATCAGCCACAGATCAGAACCGAACCAATTGCAGGAACGCGCCCACGTGGCGATACACAAACAGAGGATGAGCGCTTGGAAGAAGACCTCCTGACAGATGAAAAAGAGCGAGCAGAGCACGCAATGCTTGTTGATCTCGAGCGTAATGACCTTGGAAAGGTATCTAAGTATGGGAGTGTGAACGTAACCGAGTACGGTCGGATTGATCGGTATTCAGAGGTAATGCATCTCGTATCGCTTGTGGAAGGCGAATTACAATCAGATGCAACTCTTGCTGATGCAATCGCAGCGATGTTCCCGGGTGGAACAATTACTGGAGCACCGAAGCCGAGGACAATGGAAATAATTGATGAACTGGAGACTACACGGCGTGGGCCCTACACCGGATCAGTAGGAATCTTTGGATTCGACAATCGAGCGATACTCAACATCATAATCCGGACACTGGTTCGACATGCAGATGCGTATCATCTTCGGGTCGGAGCTGGTATTGTTCATGATTCAGTGCCAGATCAAGAATTCGATGAGACGCTCGACAAGGCTCGCGCATTGATTAACGCTGTTGATGAGGCGCTTGGAGATCAGCTGCAAATGACTGTTGAGGAGGAATCCGACCATGTCTGAGCATCAAACGTATGACATCCGAATTCTCGTAATTGACAACTATGACTCGTTTGTGTATAATCTTGTCCAGTATGTCGGCACCTTTGCTGATGAAGTAATCGTCCGCCGCAATGATGCAATCACAATCCCTGAGATCAAGAAGTTAGATCCTGACGGAATTATTATCTCTCCCGGACCAGGAACGCCATCAGATGCAGGAGTTACGATGGACGTTTTTGATGCGCTTTCTCGTCCAATTCTTGGTGTCTGTCTTGGACATCAAGGACTCTGTGCAGCACATGACGTTCCAGTTCGACATGCTCCAGAAGTTGTTCATGGAAAGCCATCAGTTATTGAGCACGATGGGGCCGGAATCTTTGAAGGGCTCCCAGAACGAATCCAAGTTGGTCGGTACCACTCGCTTGCTGTCAACCGAAATGAACTTCCAGATGACTTGATTGAAACTGCACGGACGGTTGATCGTTCCCAAGAAATCCAGATGGGCGTGCGTCATCGAGAACACCCACACTTTGGAGTACAGTTTCACCCGGAGAGCATCCTGACGGGCAAGGCAAATGGGACCGATGAGACATCATTATCAATTGGCCACCATTTTGTGAAACGTCTATGTCAATACGCGATTGACCATGAGTAAGCAATACCACCTCAATGGAAAGCTTGTTCCTTCAGACGATGCAGTCATCCCTGTCCGTGATCGAGGGTTCATGTATGGTGATGCGGTCTTCGAGACAATGCGGGCGTACGGAGGTGAGGTTTTCAAATTGGATGCGCATCTGGATCGGCTAGAACGATCCTGTTCGATGTTATCACTAAATCATGGAATTGATCGATCAGAACTAATCTCACGAGTTAACGAAACTATCGAGGCAAATCCGTTTACTGACGCCTACGTAAAACTCTCCATCTCACGGGGAGAACAACCTGGGAAGCTGACGCCAAAAGAAACGGTAGACCCCACTGTTGCAATCGTTATCGCTGAGCTTCCTTGTGGTGGGATCGACGGAGAGCCAGTCTGGGATACACCGGCAGCCACAGAGATTGTCACGACTCGAGGAGTTCCAGACAATGCAATTCCGTCAGGCGCCAAAACCCATAATTATCTCAATCAGATTTTAGCTCGAATTGAGCTATCCGAAACGGCAGATGAGGCATTATTATTAGATCAATCCGAGAGGTTACTGGAAGGAGCAACGAGCAATTGTTTTTTCGTACAGGATAAGACACTCCACACTCCGACTGATTCATTAAGCTTGCTTCCTGGCATTACCCGAAAAGTGGTGATAAGACTGGCCGACAAACATGAAATTCCAGTAAAAACTGGATCATACGGTACAGACGCACTGAAAGCGGCCGATGAAGTCTTTTTAACAAACTCAACATGGGAAGTTCGCCCTGTAACCCAAATTGATGACACAGAATTTTCCATTGGCCCGATCACAGAAGCATTACAGACAGCATACAGCGAGATGATTCAGTCAGCATATTACTAACTGTCAAGTAAGATAATCTAGTGCAGTGACAGAGATCTACAGGGAGAGCAGGCAGCGTGTCTCGGAGCTTGACCCCCGGGGCGCTTTACACCGACTCGATTTTAAACATAGGGTCTTCAATGGTCTCACTTTTGCACTGTGGACATCGAGATGGGATGTTAATACGATCATCAAACCGATCAAATCCACAGTCTACGCATTGTGGCGGTTTGACAAGCATTTGTTGGTCTGTTGTATCGATGCTTTTTGCAATGTGTTCGAGATGTCGCAACACATTCGATGATGTTGTGTCACACTGCTCAGCTAACTGCTGTGGAGTTTGACTTTCCTGTAGGAGCAGTTGTTTGAGCTGCTGTCGTGTGGTCTGTGTATCATCACTCATAATCGACTTATGTACAACTCACTTGTACAGAATTGTAAACGATAGCGTTATCCGAAAGCAATCGTGCCAACAACTGCAGCAATTGCGATCACGACAACCAGAATGAGTGCCCCGATGAGATAAGTTCGCTGTCGTCCGACTTGGCTGGTCAGCCGTTCATTCTCTGTTTGGGTTTCTTCATAGTCTTCTCGAAGATCTTGGAACTCTTCGTAAACTGTTCGTAGAAGCTGTATAATGAACGCCCGCTGTCGTTCAATATATCGATCAATCTGATCACCTTTCTGACGGTATTCTGTTAGCTCTTGGTGCATCGATTCCTGAACACTGTTCTGGGCAGCTTCAACATCTATCAGATCGTATTCTTGATGGCGTTCTTTGAACATCCTCCAAGCACTCGGATCTTCGATCAACTCAACACGGAGTTGACGGATAAACGCATCAACAATCTCCTCGGCATCAGTCTCACGACCAGTGTCAAACACGTCCTCAAGGGCGTCTGTTAGCACTTCATCAAATCTATCAATCTCCCGTCGGTCAATTCTGTCACTAATAAAGGCGTCTCTGTGAGTAACTTTTGGTAGATCATCCCCGGGTGTTTCATCCTGCGAGATCGGCTCGTTCAGCTCTGCTTCTTCATCTGGAGAGGGAACCGCCTTGGAGAGATATGCCTGGACATCCTCCGATTTCAGAATCGTAAGAAGCAATCCATCAGTGATTGCTTCGTATTTCTGAGCCGTTTTGGCAGCTGCGATATTAACCTTCCCCATAAGCTGGCTGGCTTCCTCTTGCGAGAAGCGCCCGGTGGATGGACTAAGCAGATCAGCGAGATAAGGGACGAGAAGTCGCTCTGTCATACATCTAGAACAACGTAGTTATCATTGTTTAAGTTACTGGGTGAAGTGTCTACCATGTTACTGTTTCTGAGAGATTAACAATCAGTCTAACACCACAAGACTACAGCACTATTAGGGAAATCAGAGAACTGAAGGCTTGAATTCTAGTCGACACGCAGAAGCATAGTTCTAGTATAAACCTGAAACACAACGGGAATTAGACACAAACGGCGATTGCGCAACGAAATCCAGAACTTGTGCCGAGCTTAGCCAGATTTGTTTCCGTGTTCGGATTGACATTCCCCACGGGGTCAGTTGTTGGATTCCCGTGGTACCGTACCGCTTGGGTTGGAGGTTCAGATTCCTTGAGCGGCTAAACCGCCTCAGGACAGTCATGCCTGCGTCTCAAGGACAACACTCCAAATTCAAGCTCTCATGTTGATTAGTTTCCAGTTGTTGGCTTCGTCCACACCGCTAAAGGAGTGGGCTGTTGCCTCGCACTTTCTATAATTTGAATCCATGTTACTGGGAGCGTCGTGTATAGAGGAAATTCTTGCGGGAAGTAATAGGTCGGGTTCAATGATCTGTTGCAGTGTACTGGGTGCTATAGCCATTTACAGACAAAACCACGTTTGGCCATCCAAAGCCATCGTATATACTCAAAAATTAACGGCAATTATTACTGATGTCTGGTAGTATCCCTCTATATTACGGGGAATGAAATTGATTTATTTATATAGTGTTATATCCGTATGTGAACGAAAACAATACTAAGTTTATATCGAATACATCATCTCGACGTACATTTCTTGGCGGGGTAGGAGCAGTGGGAATTGCAGGTGTCGCTGGTTGTAGTAGTCTCTTTGGAGAGAGTGCTGATATTCGGATTTCTGGGGGTGTGGGACCGCTTCCAATGGTCCAGGTCTGGGCAGAAAAGTATGAGGAAGAGACAGGAATTGTGATCGATATTGCTGGTGTTGGGACAGGTGTTGGAATTTCAGATTTGACAGGCGACCAAGTTGATGTAGCAATGATGGGCAGAGAGCCATTTGACTATGAGGTGGATCAAGGCGTGTATGAAGTTGCAATCCTACGTGATACAGTTGTTGGGACAATAAACAAGGATAACCCGGTCAGGGATGAAATTGAAGAGCAAGGTCTCTCCCGGTCAGACCTAGAAGATATCTTTACCGATGAAGTAGACACTTGGGACGAGGTAGTTGACACAGATGTTGAGGGAGAAGAAATTATTGTCTACGGACGATCAGATGCATCAGCCGCCTATAAGAAGTGGGGTGCGTTTCTTGGAGAAGGCGATGAAGAATATACCCAAAGCGAATTAAATGACGCATCAGATGGGAATTTTGATGGCGATCAGCAGGTTGCAGAAGCTGTTGACGGTGAAGAGAATGCCATCGCGATGAATAATGTCAATTATATTTGGGACTTTGAGACGGGAGAGCTCGACAGCGATGTTCGTCCTGTGCCAATAGATCTCGACGGAGACGGAACGTTAGGTGAAGATGAAGACTTCTATGATGATCGAAGTACATTTTTAGATGCAGTTGATGAAGGAATTTATCCATCACCGCCGGCGCGTGATATGTTTTTGGCTACAATAAACGAATTTGAAGGAGAGGTCTATGATTTTGTTGAGTGGGTACTAAGCGATGAGCAACAGGATATGGTTCGAGAGAATGGATATGTACCGATTAGCGAGGAGAAATTAGAAGCACAACGGCAACGCTTGGACGAATCGGTTGATCAATGACAGAAGAGAGTAATGTAAAGCAAACACGGTTACGGCGGCGGTTGATAGTCGAACGGATCAGTAGCGGGTGGCTTCACATAGCGGGGTATTTTGCAACGGCCCTGCTGTTGGGGATTTTTGCATTACTAATCTGGGAGTCATTAGATCTGCTTGCTGAATATTCGCTTGTTCAGTTGATGACCTCAGCTAACTGGGATCCAGCGCAGGAAGAGTTTGGCTTCCTTCCAGCTCTTGTCGGGACATTGTACGTAACAGCGATTGCGATGATAATTGGAACGCCGATTGCGATTTTTGCTGCAACATATATCGCTGAGTTTGCAGAAGGGAGGTCAAAAGCAGTTGTTTCATCTTTTATTGATGTCCTTGCGGCTGTCCCTGGGGTTGTGTTTGGACTGGTTGGAATCATTGTGGTTGTGCCATTAGTGGGAGATTATATCGCACCAATATTTGGGGCACAGAGTACTGGATTGAGCATTCTTACTGCCGGGCTTGTCATGTCGATTGTTATTACGCCATATATGATATCAATGGCAGTTGAAGCATTGGAGTCGCTGCCAGACGAACTGCGAGAATCAGCACTAGCGCTGGGAGCAACACGATGGGAGATGATCAAGCATATCCTATACCGCGGAGCCGGTCCAGCACTAATCTCAGCAACACTTCTCGGATTTGGCCGCGTATTTGGGGCCACGATAGTTCCGACAATGCTCATCGGCGGCCAGACACAAATTCCAGAAAGTCCATTTAGCACCGGTCAGACACTGACTTCAACAATCGTCAATGACTTTGGCGAACTTATGACTCTTCCACTCACACAGTCCGCACTGATCTTTGTTGGTGTAATTCTTCTTACCGTGGTATTAGTGTTTAATCTAATTGCTACGGTCATCCGACGGCGGTTAGAACGGAGGTGGCAATACTGATGGATAGGTATCGAGAGCAGCGGTTCTTCGAAGCGGTTATCAAGGGCAGTGCAGCAGTGGTATTGAGTGTCCTAATACTCGTAATTGGTGTGACGGTATATCGAGGAGGCAGTGTTCTTATTTCTGACCCAACAATCATGATTACGCCTCCTGGAGGATCCTACATGCTTGACGCAGAGGGCGGATTTCTCCATGCTGTGATGGGAAGTATCCTAATTGTTGTTCCAGCGACGATAATCTCGACAGTGCTTGCGATTTCTACAGCAGTGTATCTACAGAGTGACTATTCAAGCGAACGGTTTACAGACTACACAAATACGCTATTAAACTCACTGTGGGGAACACCTCCAATTATCTATGGTGTATTCGTGCTCACACTGATGATTGCAGCCGGAGCACGAGCTAGTCTTGTGGCTGGTATTATTGCCATTGGGATTTTCCAGTATCCAATTATTACCAGATACGTAGACGAAGCCTTGCAATCTGCACCAGAGCAAGTTCGTGAAGCAACGTATGGGCTTGGAGCAACGCGTATTGAAGCATCAAAAATGATGATCAAGTCGGCACTGCCTGGCATTGTTGCAGGCGTTATCATGGGATTCGCCAGAGGGATTGGGGATGCTGCTACCGTACTGTTTACCGCAGGGGGAAGTACAAGAATGCCTGCTGGCCCATTTGAACCAGCAACGACACTACCAATTCTGATCTTTGAGCAGGCAGCGTCATTTAACGCTGAGTTACGAGCACACGCATATGCAGCATCGTTCTTATTAATTACTGCAGTCTTGCTGTTGATACTAATTTCAAAGCTACTGACAAGACGAATGTCACGCTTTACGATTGGAGGTAATCCACCATGAGTTCGGTACTTTACACTGAAGATCTTCGAGTAACGTATACCGGTAATCAAGAAGTAGAGGCGCTCAAAGGAGTTTCTGTTCAGTTCCCAAAGAACCAGACGACAGCCATTGTCGGTCCATCGGGCTGTGGAAAATCAACGTTGCTCAAATCATTAGATCGGCTTCATGATATACAAGGCAATGTTGAGATTTCAGGCGATGCGTATTTGGAAGACGAGCCAATTTACAATACGGACCGTCCTGTGCCGGAAATTCGCCGTGACGTTGGATATGTCCCACAGGAACCAACTCCACTGCCGTTGTCAATCTACGATAACGTTGCATACGGCCCTCGTCTTCATAGCTCACCTTCAAGCGAAGAGCTTGATAACATTGTGAGACAGCGACTTAAAGAGGTGGACCTCTGGGACGAAGTTAAAGACCGGTTAGATACGCCTGCTGCTGAATTATCAAGAGGACAGATTCAGCGGTTATGTCTGGCCCGTTCACTGGCTGTTGAGCCGAAAGTTCTGCTGTGTGATGAAGTCACCTCCGCACTTGATCCTGTTTCTGCTCAAAATGTCGAAGAAACCCTAGAGCGGCTAAAGAAGGAATATACAATAGTTATGGTGACACACAGTATGAAGCAGGCACAAAGGCTAGCTGATGAAGTTATTTTCTTGTATCTCGGTGAAGTTGTCGAACATTCCAGTGCAGAGACGTTCTTCAATAACCCTAAAGAGGAGCGGACACAGCGATTTGTCGAAGGAGAGGTAGTAGCACCCGATAAATCATAAAAAGCGGGTTCGTGCGATTAGCGTTGATATATTGAATTGCGCTCATCACCAAGTTGATTACTGTGTGAGTACTTTTCGGAGATAACACTTCGGTCAGTAACTCAAAGAACATATATGACTGAACATACGCCAAAAGCAGTCGTCTTGCTCTCCGGGGGTATTGACTCAGCTGTTTGTCTGCAGCAAGCACTCGACGAATACGAGAAAGTCGAGGCTATTCATATTGACTATGGACAACAGACAGAATCGATTGAGCGAAGCAATGCAGAAGCACAAGCAACAGCACATAATATTGATCTGCATACGATAGATTATCGAACAGTATTTGCAGAATTTGCAGAAGGAACAATAGAAGACAAAGAGTATGATAGCAATCACATGGCTGAAGAAGGTCACAGTGTTGGATATGTTCCACAGCGAAATCTCCACTTTCTGACATCCGCAGCTGCCGTTGCTGAGCACCACACTGATCCTGGTGTTGAACTTGTTCTATTCCATGGTGCACAGTACAATGATAGCACAGATTACCCGGACTGTCGTCCCGCGTTCATTAAAGCAGCACAAAAAGCAATCAATAGATCAACTGATCAACATACAGTTACAATTGAGACACCATTAATTGATCTCGATAAGCCAGAGGTGCTAACATTGGGAGAAAAGTTGGGTGTTGATTGGTCGCTTACATTCAGTTGTTATAATGACCAGTCTGGAACTCCATGTGGGGAGTGCCCCGCCTGCGTCGAGCGAAAGGAAGCGTTCGAAAAAGCGGATATCGAAGACCCAGTTGTCGCACAGTGACCGAATTGACCTCCCCCCACCCCTGAAGGGGTGAGTTTTCGCCTCGCAATTTCTATAAAAGACTCAAGTACCCGGTTTGTCGTCCCAGAGATTAACGTGAAGTCGTGGAGTGTATCGATACCCGTGTTCCTGAGCCAAAGCAGCTACCTGATTGCGTTGTTGATCTAGTTCTTCACTGGTTGTTCCTTCTGGCATCAGTAGCACGTCCGTACCGTTGATAGCTGTTTCACTGTGTTGCTGAATATCGTCAACGAGCGTCTTGATTTCCTGTACATCATCACTGTCTGTAACGACAAATTTCAGTTGGTATGGATAGCTATCGATGAAATCAGCAAAACGATCAACATCAATTCGTCGCTTCTCATGCTGTTCCATCCATTCTCCGTTGCCTTTCGGGTCTTTGTCTGTTGTTGGCGTCGAATTGGATAGCTTTGGGCTAATACTGGCTAGATCGATGGGTGCGTCTCGGTAAATTGTACCATTTGTCTCGACCGTTGTATGATACCCGCAGTCAGATAGTCGTTCCAACAACATCGTTGACTCCTCATGCATTAGTGGCTCGCCGCCTGTTAGCACGACGTGGTCTGCAGAATCAAACTCGTTTACTGCGTCAACAATGTCTTCGATACGCATCCACGAACCTGTTGGTTCCCAAGAAGTATGATAGGAATCACAGTACCAGCACCGCAGATTACATCCCGATGTTCGGATAAAGACCGAAGGGATGCCAGCGAGTTTCCCTTCGCCCTGTAAAGAGTAGAACAATTCGTTAATTGGAAGACTCGCTGCTTCTGGCGGCGACTCTGACCCCAGCTGTGAGAGATCTGTTGTGACTGGCATTAGAATGCTGCATTGAGTTCTGCAGTTTCTCGTACGGCAACAGAGACAGTGGTGATATTATCCGGCAGCCGATCTTTGAGTTTTTCCTCAAGTTTCACTGCCATTGCTTCCGCCGTGGGAGGACAGTCGAGCACGACAAGCGCATTTCGATCATCGGATCGTTCGAATGCTTCGATCAATGGGTCACCCTGTTCTACGAGAAATTTATGATCCCATTCGTCAATGATATCTTCTACATCTCCCTTATCGACGACCCAACCTTCTGCTGCAGTCAGTGTACCCGAGATCTCAACGCTGATTCGGTAGTTATGTCCATGTGGTCTAGAGCATTTTCCCTCATGGTGGAGCAAGCGGTGGCCAGAGCTGATCCGGATTGGGTTTTCTTCACCAATATACAATGTCCGTTCCTGTTCGGAGAGTGCTGCAGAGTTATCAACATCTTCAGATATTCTTTCAGGCATATCTGGATAGTATCGTAACCATGAATAAAAGACTACCGTCCCAAACGAGTTTCACAGGATCGGTACAACGTCAGCCGATTATGCACAGATAGACATAGATCAAAAGTGCTGAGATGGTACTCAAGTTGCAATCCTTATACACACTTATACCGTTGGAAAATTAGATACGCAAGCGTGCCGAGAACGAATGCAGCACCGAGATTAATGAGGACTCCGATAGCTCCAATCCCAATGACCAACGGATAATTTTGTGCTTTCTGGATGCTCGTCTTGCCCAGCTGTGCTGCAATTAGCACCAAAATAACACCAAGCATCGCAAGTGGATACGCCGCGACAAGGCCAGCACCAAGCAATGCAACGAGCACATATCCGATCCCCAGAAAGATATTTGCACCGGCAGTCCGGGCACCGAATGCATATTTTCCAGCGATGCCGCCGCTTCCGTGACACATAGGAAGTGCACCAAATGGAATTGCAGTCAAATTCATCACACCCATGCTATGTGATAAATCGTCAGCAGAGATATTTCGATCAAAATAATCATACAAGAGCACTGATGCAGCAAGTGCTGCATTACCCACAGTCATTGCTAATTGAATAGCCGTCGCCTCAAGTGTTGAGAAGGTAAGACTGGCTCCACTAACAAGAAAGAGTCCGCTGAAATCAGGACTTGTTGGCGTCGAGAATCCTACCTGATAGCCTGCAACAATTCCTCCAAAGAGTAGCACAATAATAGCCGTCAGGTTCCAATAGCCAAGAGCGATAATCCCTACAGCAACTCCTGCTGCAATAACTGCTAACTGAACGTCAGCAGCACTAAGTTGTAGCCCGGTTTCTAAAAGCACAAGCCCAACACCGAGTTGAATTCCGCGCACGACCGGATTTCCGATATACTCTCCAACACGAGCAAGCGTTCCAGTTTTACCCATGACTATGAGTATCCCACCAAGGAGCAACCCGGCAAGAAGAAACTCTTCAGTTGTGATCGTTCCTGCCAGAATAAGTGCTGCTAACGCCTTCATGGGTTCGACAGAGATTGGGACGCCATAGTAGAGTCCCCAGACGATTTGGAAGATACCAAACCACAGAAGCATCATCGTGAGCGATAAGTCAGTCAATATAGCAACTGCAACGACAAGTGGGAGAACCGTAACCGAATCTCCTATCGCTCCGGTAATTTCGTTTTGTGTAAAACGAAGATCAATATCACCATCAATAAGCGGCATCTTACCCATCAAGCCCCGATTTTGTTCCCACACATAAGTGTGTTTTCTGTAACTGATAATAGTTTTATCAGTACAAAATGTAGGCACTTTTGACTAACAGTTAAAATCAGAAAACACTGGTATAACAGTGCAAGCGACGGGCAGAGCAACGGGCTCTAATTGCTGTCGATTGAGCGCATTTTATCAGATTTCTCATTGGGTGCCGGAGTGCGAAAGACACGGATAATGAAGATACCTGCAAGACCTACGAGGAGAGCTAGTAGAGTCCAACTTGCCCAGTATCCAACAGTATCAGCAGCAAGGCCAAACAGCGGCGGAACAAACAGTCCACCAGATGTAATTGCCAATTGCCCACCTCCAGTCGCGCCTCCTACCTCATCAGAGGAGACTAGCGAGCCGAGGCAGGAATAGTAGACGCCTGTATTACCAAGAACAAAGAAGCCCAACACAGCAAAGCTAATTGCTGCAAGTAGTTCAGATCCAGCAAGCATGACAGCGATAAATGTCACAGTACCAGCCGTGGTTTGTGCAAGTAGTACACCAGCTGTCCGTCGGCGCTGAGATCCAGGGAGCCGGTCACAGATCCACCCAGAGATAACACGTCCAAGGCTACCAGTCACTTGGACAAGGGCAAGCACAGCGCCACCAATTGCAACGGAAGTGCCTATTGACTCTTCCATATACAAGACGGTATATGCTGTCGTCGTGAAGATCGCTGCGCCAAGAAAGAACCCAGCAATAACAAGCGATCGGTATGGACGATTCTGAGAGAGTCTACGAAAGTCCGGATAAGTTGCCTCTGATGTGCCTTCAACGGGAGGATACAGGACGAAAAAGAGGATAGCTATCGCAACTGCAAATCCAGCAGCAAGGTAAAATCCAGCCTCCCAGAACAAGATACCAGCAATCCACGTCACGAGCACTGCGCTGATACCACTTCCAGCGGTAACGCCAACTTGCTTCACTCCCATCGCGAAGTTAAGCCGATTGCTTGGAACTTTATTGAAGATCGCTTTATTTGTTCCTGGCATCGCCGTTCCATACAGTGCTCCGACAAGGAACACTGCAACAAGAAGTGTGATATAAGACCACGAAACAGCAACGCCGACGGCTGCGACTGAAATACCGAGTAAACCCCAGGTAAGGATACGCCGTTCTCCAAATTTATCGGTCAATGCACCAATTGGTAGAAGTGAGATTGCATATCCAAGTGTAACTGCAGTAATGACAACACCAACGAGAAATCGAGAGACTTCTAACTCAGCACGGAAGAATGGCGTAGCAGCAAAAACGGCATAGTAAATAAGGCTTGCCGCAACCTGCCATCCCGTAACAAGTGTGACAATTTTCCACGTCTTCACTTCCACCACCGGAGCGCTACATTAGCAGACATAGTAGACAATTTTTAGTATCGATTGGCAGTAACTTACGCTCATTGATTGCAATTTGTGTCTCAAAAGTTGTATAAATGAATAGCAATAGCGAGAGCAAAAAAGTCTATGATAAATCTGTTATTAGAATAAAATATCTGGCGTATTAGGACTCTCTTACTGGCTGATAGCTAACTTGGTATCTATCATCGGTGTCATCGATATCTGCAACGGTATAAAACTGAATAGGTTGTTCTTGCTTTGTGGTAACTGGAAAGTTGTAGTGTTCTGCTTCATACTTGAGGTCGTCACCAGAACGATGTTTTTCCTGAACAAATTCTCGGTGGTTCTCAAGGCGGGTTTCAACGACGTTTTTTGAAAAGGCTGGAATTTTTTCTATTCGGTCTGCAAATACTTGGATAAATTCGTTCTCAATCTCAAAGCCGACCGAGTTTCTTCCAGCAATGATCGCAGCAAGCGAAGTCGTTCCAGTTCCCCAGAACGGATCCAGCACTGTATCACCATAGACGCTGTACATATTTATTAGGCGATATGGAATCTCAAATGGATACGCTGCAGATCGGTTTCGTAGCTCATCATGCTCTAACTGTTGTATTTCTCCTTTGATATCCGTCCATACATCTGAAAACCAGTTATTACGCTCCTCCCAGAAATATGCAGAATTGTATCGGCGCTCTGATTCAGATTGAAACGTTCGTCGTTGCTTGCCGTTTCTAAAGATCAAGATATACTCATGCTCGAGTGTAACATAGGCATTTGGCGGGATCATTCCACTGCCCATGAACTTTGCTCCGGAGTTGACGGGTTTTCGCCACAAAATTTCGGGAAGTGGCTCGAATCCATACGCTTCGAACGCATCAATTATTCGGGAGTGATTTTGGTAGACCCGAAAGCTGTTATCGACCTTTCGTGTGGCATCGCCGATGTTGATACATGCAATTCCTCCGTCAACCAGTACGCGGCTTAATTCTTCCCAGACCTTGTCCAATTCGGTATGCATTGCTTCAAATGCAGCCTGTCCTTGAGAGTTCTCTAAATGTGATTCAATATCGGAGTTGAGGCTGGCAAAGAGATCGTCCCACATCTCGATCATTGGGTACGGAGGAGAGGTAACAACGAGTTCAACAGAGTCATCCTCAAGTTGATCTAAGCTTCTCGAATCGGCGGCAAAGACATGATGATATGTTTCCATTGTTAGCTGTTCTCGGCTTTTCTCTCATAGACGCTTCGTATTTATTGCACACTTAGTCTCTGAGAAAGAGCTGTAGCAGCCGGCTCTTAATACACGTATAATCGGTATAGGCTTTTCCAAAGTATTATATAAGCTACTGTTTTTAGGCATACCTAAAGTGAGCGCAGTTCAAAAGACAGTTGCGAAGTTGGAGAAATCATGCACCGAACTTCCAGCGGTATTTTCAGTCTACATGCATTCGTATCGGCCGGTTGTTTCACAAGAGGTATCGCTTGGAGCGCTCGATGAAGCAGATAATATTCTGAACGTGGGGTGTGGGGCAATGCCGTTTACTGCTGGATTGCTTGCAAAATACACTGATGCAACTATTCATGCAATTGATAAGGATCCAGCAGTCCTTACAGAGGCGCAGCAGAATTTAAATCGGGTCGGAGTTGGCGATAACGTTAAACTATACGAAGGGGACGGTACAAAAGTCGTAGGAGACGGATCAATTGTTTCTGAGGTTTGTGATGTTGCCGTACTAGCGCTCCAAGCCCGACCAAAGGATCAAATTGTTTCAGCGTACCAATCAACATCAGACGCTCCAAGTAAAGTCATTGTGAGGCAACCCCGATCAATATTTGAGGAAACATATGATTCCATTTCTACGACTGAGGCGACAGTCGATTCTGTTACACACCTGATGCCGACGTTTGATCAATCCCTGATGCTGCAAGTATGAGGCAAAAAGCAGTTCTGTGGGTTGTTGGTGCGGCGATTTTGGTTGGAGGAATACTCATTGCTGGATGGGCAGAGATCGTGGAAACTGCGCAAATGTTAGCCTGGTATGAGCTACTTATTCTGTTAGGACTACAGATTATAACTATCGCCGGGCTTGCTTACCAGTGGGGGTATTTGTTCAAGCGATCGGGGAAAAGTATTCGATACAGAGACATAGCGATTGTAAATCTCGCCAGTGGGTTCGTTGAAAGCGTTACACCATCCTCAAAACTGGGCGGGGAGGCGGCGAAAGTATATCTATTCCATCAAATAACAAATACAGCATATCATCGTCTTTCAGCGTTATTACTGGTGCAGAAGTTTGTCTCTCTGGGGCCGCTTTTTGTCATCTGTGTCGTTTCAACGCTGTTCTTCGTCAACTATGCCGATGTGACGGTCCAGTTAGAAACCAATGTGGTCCTTGGACTTATATTAGCGACGATAATTGTACTCTTGATTGGCTACTTGCTGATTCGATTTCGAGATCGACTGTTAGTTGACAAAGAATATTCCATCCCGCATATAGATGAGGCACAGAGATTTCTGCAAAGTTCCATACGGAATGCGAGGTCGTTGCTAACATATTCTGAACAGGCATGGATGCTATCCGTCTCAACTGGTGTCTGGGCATTGTATCCGTTCAAAGTGTATCTTGCTGCACAGTTTTTATCCCTTGAGCTAAGTTTATTTATCGCAGTTGTTGGAACGTTTCTTGCATACGGAGTCAGTTTACTTCCCGTTTCACCAGGAGGACTTGGAACGTTTGAGGCAACGTTAGCTTCGGTTTGTGTAATTGGAGGATTAACGTTTAGCGAAGGGATGGCAGTTGCGCTAGTTACTCGGGTTGCAACGTTTTGGTTTCCGCTTGCTCTTTCGGCCGGAGCAACAGTTTGGCTATTCGTTTCAGACGAACAAATATCACCTGAAGAGACTCGGGTTGACAGTTGGTTTCAGTAATTCTGCCGCCGAGCAGATAAATCCAAATCAGATATGCCTTCTGTATACTTGAGCATCTGTTAATCTATGTCATCGAGTTATCATAACACTTTTAGGCTTACCAAAAAGACAAACGCTTGAATACACTGTGTCAAGTAAATCCGACTATTCAGTTGAGGAAGATCACAAGACGGATGCGTTCTCACCCAGTGGGAAAAACGCAGTCTCGGCATCAGAGTCTCCACGTAAGACTGTTACAGCAAGTAACCGGATTTTACAGATAATTGAATCACTAGATCAATACTCAACTGTTTTCGGAGACGTGTATCAGCGAGTAGCATACAAGCGGCTTGTACAGCGTGAATTAGAACTGCTTGACCCCAATACAGACGCACAAATTCTACACGTGGGATGTGGACCACTGCCGATGACGGCGATGGTCTTAGCCAAGGAAGGTTATTCAGTTACAGCTATTGATCACGATCCAGCTGCCGTTGAAGCAGCCCAAGCGGCAGTTGACAGTCGTAACTTGGATAAGAAGATTGAGATCTACCATGCAAACGGAGAAGGTGTTGAACCGAGTGATTTTGATGTGGTTTGGCTTTCGTTCCATGTGTACCCAAAAGCAAAGATTGTCCAGCAACTCGTAACTGATCTGCAGGCACACCAATCCCTGGTTTACCGTCGACCACGTGGATGGAGTGAACATCTATACCCGACAGAGTCTGTTCCAGACCATATTCATCAGGACTCGGTTTCGCATCGTTTCGGTAAGGAAAGTGTCATTGTGTGTTCCGAGCCACAGGCATGTGAATCATGTGTGGATGTTCCGGACTGCCCCGCACGGGGAGCAGATGTCACCGAAAGAAACAGTATCCATCAAGATACGAGAACTCTTGCATCATTTGCGGAAGGAGAACAGGTCGTAATTAGATCGGCCCCTGATAATGACCAGCTGCCAGCGTTAGGAATTCGCTCTGGTAAGGAGGTCGAAATACAGAATCACCAGCCGTTTAATGGACCAGTCGTTGTCAGTACTGGAGGTCGCACAGTTGCAATTGACCGTGATATTGCGCAGGAGATTCATGTTCAGCAGTTAGCGACCGTTCGTCGGGCGAGCGAACTATGAGTAACGGAGAGAAGACAGAACTCTCATGTGAGAACCGTCCGACGGTTGCCCTGATTGGGCCTCCAAACGTCGGCAAGAGCTCACTGTTCAGTGCGCTCACTGGCATGGATGTAGAGATTGCCAACTACTCAGGGACAACAGTCGAGTATAAGCGCGGCCGGGCAGCGTTCGACAATCATGAAGTTACGGTCGTTGACATTCCCGGAACATATTCGCTCTCAGCAAGCAATGAGGCCGAGCAACTTGCTATTGATGCATTAGAAGAAGGTTGTGATGTTGCCATTTGTGTGTTAGATGCGGTTAATATTGAGTCAAGTTTGCACCTATTGTTCGAGGTTCAGGAGTATGATATCCCAGTTGTTGCGGCAGTAAATCGAGTTGATTTGCTTGCAAACAATGGTCAGACACTTGAAACAGGATATTTGCGGCGTGAGCTATCGAGTCCAGTTGTTGAAACTATTGCAACAGAGCAGCAGGGAATTGGTAAATTGTCAGAACTGGTTGCTGCACAACTCACGGATCCGTTTGTGCACGATGATCCTCCATCGGAAAAGTGGGAGCAAGCAGAAAAGCTTGCTACAGACGCGATTCGAAAACCAAAGGCGAGTAATACTGGATCATCTAGGCTAGATCGTCTCAGTCAGCAACTTGTCCAGCCATGGCCAGGGATACCTGTTGCGTTCCTTGTACTCGTCGGAACATTTGCTATCGTCGTAGGCGTCG
>OBKM01000191.1_pt1 | contig 30585 bp, 15 predicted proteins | sample 1519691 | NCBI WGS metagenome assembly OBKM01 (sample SAMEA37050418, study PRJEB22526) | metagenome | biome: saline pan; feature: lake; material: water | place: Egypt | collected 2015 | depth 0.5 m
CGACGAGCGGATCGCCCTCTTCGACGAGGAACCGGTGGTCCCACGCGTCGATGACGTCCGTGACGTCGCCTTTGTCGACGACCCACCCCTCCTCGGTGAGTTCCCCGGTCACTTCGACGGTGATCTCGTAGTTGTGCCCGTGTGGCCGCGAGCACTTCCCGTCGTGGTGGAGGATTCGATGGCCCGAGCTAATTCGGATAGGGTTGTCGTCTCCGATTTGGAGTGTCCGTTGGCCTGCTTCCTGAAGCACATCTGCTTCGGATTCGTCTCTTGATATACTCCGAGCCATACTCGAAGAATATTCGGGGAATATATAAATATTGAGTTTCGATACTCCACCGATGGAACGGCAGCACCACTCACAATCGTCTCTCCATCGACTCTCTCGTCGCCCACTGGTATCATCTCCGGCCGGGCCGCAGCATAGCACCGCACGCAATTGTATGGTCACTGACGGTGATGACAGTTGATGCAGACTGAAGACACTCGTGCGATCTTCACTGCCGTGTTCGCCGGCTCAATCGTCCTCGCAAACGTCCTCGCAGCGAAACTTACGTGGATTGAACTCCCCGGACTTGGCGGCGTTGCCGTCCCTGCCGGATTCGTTGCGTTCGGTGTCGCGTACCTCGCTTCAGACCTGCTCGTCGAGTACCACGGGAAAGAGTACGCTGCGACCGTGGTCAACGGAACCGTCGTCACGCTCGTCATCGCGTATGCGCTCGTGTTCCTCGCCATTTGGATGCCGTCTGCCCCGTTCTACGGCGGCCAGGAAGCGTTCGTCTCGACGCTTGGTGGTTCCGCCTCGATTATCCTCGCCTCCGTCGTAGCGCTTGCCGCTGCCCAACATCTCGACGTCCGACTCTTCGCTAATCTGAAGAGTCGCACCGGCGATCGGCATCGCTGGATCCGGAACTGCGGTTCCACGGCAATTAGTCAAGCCGTGGACACAGTCGTGTTCATCACGCTCGGCTTCGCTATCTTTCCGGCACTCGGCCTTGGCGGGGACCCGACGTGGGGTTGGGCGCTCGTGTCGATCGTTGCTGGGCAGTACATCGTGAAACTGCTTGTCGCGCTGATTGATACGCTCCCGTTCTACGCCGTTACGGAGTTCGTAGAACGGCCAGCTTAACCCTCCAGTTAAAGAATCATTTTGAATACGACTTACCCTAATGGTGGGACTTGGCGTAAATTTCTATTAAAACACATTCTAAAACAGAATAAACCTAGCTCAGTTAATCTTGGAACCCCGTGAACACCTGTACGGAGACGGTCCTCCCATCGAGTTCCGGAACCTCTGCGTCGGAGAGTTCCATCGTCTCAACGGGGTCGTGGTCAGCAATGAGTGCTTGGTAGAGTTGCTTCCACGCTTTCTGTTGTTCGTACTTCTCGGGGTCGCTACTGACAGCTCGAAACAGCGATTTCGAAACGATGATGAAGAGCTTGCGCTTCATTCGACTGGCACCGACATTAAATCGGTTCGCATCAAGCAGGAACTCAGAGGTCTGATTCACATACCCTTGATTGCCAGCGGTCATCGCTAGGGCCATCACGTCGCGTTCGCCGCCTTGGAACCGCTCAACGGTATCGACAGTAAGGTCAACGTGATTTTGTAAACGCCGACGCATCAAGCGGAAGGGAACTACGATACCTGCACTCAGCTCATCGGGTTCTGGTTCTTGGGCGACAACTGGGAGCTGATTAAACACCCTATCAGCTAGATAGGCCTCGACAGGACTATCCTTGGTATAGACGTTGTCGTCGTGAAGTAAGACGGTAACACGTGTCTTTGGGTCGAGTGCGGCGTTGACCCAGGAGGGGAGCTCGTTACTGCGGACGTCCGGGATTTCTTGTGATGATCCGCCAGACTCTAGGGTAATATTGTCCCGGTGGTAGAACAGCTCCGTCTCGAAACGTGCCATTGCGGGGGGGAGCCGATAGGTTCGTTTTAGCCGGTCCATTGGAAGCACTGCATCTTTGTCGCTCCAAGTTGGCGGCTCTCGATCGAACCGTTCGAAGTTACTGTCTTGATCACCGCGGAGGAATCTAGCGAAATCAAGTGCAGAAACCGCTGGAGTATTTTCTTCGATAGTCTGGCGATCCTCGCTCTCCCAGTCGTGTGCCTGAATGGGCTGCATCTGGCGGTGATCACCGACAAGCATCAGCTGCTTGTCCCGTCCAAGGAACGCACCGACGAGAAACAGCAACGGTAGGTCCATCATACTCGCTTCGTCGACGAGAGCGAAGTCGAACAGTCGAGAACGACCATCAGCCATGAACTCCTCAACTGAATCGGCCTCGTCATCGATGGTCCTGCGGACATGGTTTACGAAGTTCCGGAGGGTGACTGGTGTCGTGAATACGATTAGAGGACCTGGCGATGTGCTTTTGAGAATATATTCTTCAAATATATCTTGGAGCTCATCGCGATCTTCATATGCCCTGTACTCTCGGACATTTTCTGGTAGGTCGCCGGAACGAGAGCCAGACTGTACCCGAATGAGAAGAGCATCCTCGAGGACTCCATCCTCAGCGAGCCGTTGCTGTGCATCCCCGACTGACCTCGCAAGTTCGTCGACCGCATTGTGTGAATGTGCGGTTGCAACCCCAGAGAACGACCCCGTTGTAGCGCTAGCACGCGCGAGTATCGCCGGGGCAGACGCATACCTCGTTTTTCCGGTCCCAGGGGGACCCTGTAGCGCGGCAACAATATGATCAGTTTGTGAGACGAACGAGGTTTGGTCGTAGTTCGTCGATTCTGGCATCACTTGATTGAACTCTTCAAGAAACGACCGAATGGCTGTAGGGTCAAACTGGGGAGAGTCTAGCCGAAGTGCGTCCGGGATCTCATCATCGTATAGGTTGACTAGGCGGTTGTGAACATCGTTTTTCGGGGCATGTTGTAATGCGGCGTTAGCACGGTGAGCAACGAAGTCATCGAGTGCCGGGTCGAGAACGAACCGCATCCCTTCTTCGATGAGTTGACGTCCCCACTCATCGTCCTCGTCCGTCGTCCAGCCAACGTGGTTTGGCTTGAACTTCTCTTTAGCCCTGTTCTGGGACCCGAGGAAAGATACTCGAACTGTGCCAGTATCTGTATCGACACGAGTGAGCCGTCCCAGTACCTGATTAGCGATCCGCTTTGGTGAGTTCACGTTCTCTGTCAGAGTCTCATCCTCGTTCTGTTTCAGCGGCGTCATCACGACGAAGCTCCCCTCCTCAAGCGAGAGGGGAGTATCGGTCTGAATTCCGTCCTGTGAACTGCCCCCAAGTGACCGGAGTATTGACCCAGCGAGCCATGTCTGTGGCTCTGTGTCATCATCGCCCTCCTCTGGTGGTTCGGTGACTTCAAACGGGATTGCGCGTCCAGCGGTTGTACGTTGGCTAAGTGGGATTCGATATTGAGACAGGCGGTCACGACGATTCGCGCCAAACTCGAGTTCTTGGTATTCCAGACAGGTCGACTGAAGCTCGGATACTCCGAGCGTATTTTCTCGGAGGTCCTCCAGCTCAATCGGTTGTTTTGTCATTGTCGCGTCTTTGTCCCGAATCGAGCGCTCGATGTGCTCATAGGCGTCACAGATGGCGTGAACCACATCCTCGATATCGTCCAATGTCACTCGTGGAGAGCTCACATCAGTGTGATGGCGGTATCGTTCTATCTGTGACTGCATCTCCGGGTCATCAGCTAAATCGGGTTTGAGAAGGTCAAACTCCTCGCTAGCGTAGAGATACTCCAACGGAAGCGTGTCCTGATTTCGACCGAGAATGGGGAATTCATTTCTCAAATGATCCGAGGCGACCTGGAGACCATCTTTAAATTCCAGGAGGACGCGGGAGCCCATCTCTTCGTAGGACACTGTTGTCTCAAAGAAGCCAAGAGCGAATACCTGTTTAAGTGGCACCTCTTGAGCGTCTCTTGGACGCTCCCAGTTGAGGTCCGTCTCGTTTGAATAGAACTGAGCTGCTGTTTGGACAACGCCCAGTCCTGGGTACCGAAATGCGTGTCTGTCACGGAACTCGTCTCGAAGGACACTCACACTTGTCTGGTCAATTTCCTCACGGTAGCCGAGGAGAGTCCGAATTGCTTGTGCGGCAGCTGATTCGGGGTGGCGCTTCACGGCGTCAATGAGGGTCCGGCGCTGGGAGTCCCCGTATGGGTAAATGTGGATGAAACCTTCTGTATCGCGATAGCCCTCACCACTAAGATCGGGACGAACCTCGTTAACCGCAGAGGAGAGCCTCTCGAAGAACTGCTCGATTAACCGGCGCTCTTCCTGATCCTTCCGATCGTTGTTAAGATTCGGAAGGTCTTCTGGATGGCTAACGATGAACTGCCCAGTGTCGTGCTCATCTTCGTATTGACTGGACGTTACCTTCGCTGCAAGGAGCACCACGCGATTACGTACGAAATCGTACTGGACGTACGGGTAGACTCGCACGAGGGACTTCCGAGGATAATCGGGATCGAAGCCATCTGGTGGGTTATCATCGGGGAGGTTTCGACCGGATCCGATGAGATAATCGCCCCACGGGCCAGCCTTGTCAGACCGCTGTTGCCACTGTTCTTCGTAATCAGGGTCTATCTGCCGCAGGAAGCGGTGGGCGATCTGTGCGGTATCACGAAGATTCGAGATTTCTGTCTCTCGCAGAATGCGTGTGACGAGTTCCGGTTCCCTGGGCTGTGGGTGTACGTGCGAAATCGCTTTGCGATTATACTCCTCAGTCGGCCAGTCATAGAGCGTTGCGAGGTCGTGGAGTTTTTCGATGCCAAGACTATGAAGAGACTCCTGTACGCCTTCACTGAGCCCAAGTAGGGACAGTCGGTGGTTTGTTACCGAGTGTGCGATACACTTCGATTGCTTCGCACAGTCATCACAGCGGGCATCGATTCGGTAAGTTGGGGGGTCACCTGGTTCTCGCATCTCGTTGCCGTCAAGAAGCTCACTGTCGAGTGCCCCGTCGGGTTCAAGAAGCAGTTGGATGTCGTTCTGTCGAGTGCTCAAGTCGAAGGTGCCAACTCGTCGCAGATCGATGTCACCGGTGGATGTTATAAGGTCTGCAAGGTCGTTCCGTTCGGGTTCCTGCGAGACGATACTCGCAGAGACGCTCGTATCGATATTCGCCAACAGAGACTCAAGTAGAAGCGAGTAAATCGCGGCCTGTAGCTGATGGTGGGTTTTCACCGAGCTCGACGATTTGAGTTCAACGACGCGCACTTCGACGCTACGTGGGCCTGAAGTACTCGTATCCGGGCTCGCGATGACGACGTCCGCATCACCACGAATTGGCCACGCACCAACAGTTCCCTCGATCCGCGGCTGGAAGAAAACGACCGATTTTGTCCTATCACCTGCTGCGAGACTTTCGACGACCGTCTGAAGTTGTTCAATGTCTGTCTCTGGGTCACCGCTCCAGCGTTCGTCAAATGGGTGCTCCTCTTCTGCCGGTCCGATACTGTAGACATCGGCGGCGAGAAGTTGACGCAATTGTCCGGCTTCGAATGCCTGACCTGTTGCAGCAAGAAGCGGGCTCAGTGAAATGTCGGCAACCGACCCGATATTTTCGTCGACGTACCGGTGGTAAAGATACATCGGACACTGCTGAAGCTTGTAGAATTGTGCGATCGCACTTGGACTGACAGTCGCTCGTTGAGAGTTGGTCATGTGTTGGAGATCGTTCGGTTGAGCGCCTTGTTCACTTTACCCGCAAGTACCGCTCTCACTGTATTTTCTCCACGTAGCGGTCGATGGCATCACGCTCTTCCGGCCACGTGTCGTTGCGGACGTTCCACTTGTATCCAGTCCCCTTCACATCATCATTTTCGAGCTGCCACATGTAGAGACGCGTCTTGTGTGTTGACGAGTAATTATCCTCATACTGGACGACTGCTGTCCACCAGTCGTCTGTTTTACTAATTGTCTGTCCACCGACGACATCGTAGTGTTGGACGGGGAAGTAGGGTGTATCCGCATCAACGGCCGCACCAGCGTAGCTTTCGACGGCCCGTCGTTCCGCCGGCCAATGATCCGGTTTGATGTTCCACTTGTGCTTCGTGACCCATCCTTTGTTGTCGTTGTCATGCCAGAGGTACAGGCGGACCTTCTCGTTTCCGTACTTGTCCTCAGAATGGACAATCGCACGCCACCAGCCGCCTGATTTGCTGAATGTGAGCCCACCAACGGGTGTGAGATGTTCCTCGATTGGATAGCGAGATAGATCTTCCGTCATCAATACATTAGTGAATCAGCACCTTACTTAAAAAGATAAATGGGATACGAGCGGAATCTGCTAGACATCGAATGATTACCTAAAGAATTCACACCGAACACCACAGGGCGGACTATCGGTCCAAACCAGGCTCAGGCAGAGAGACCTCTCGGATGTCTTGATAGTGACGTGAAATTGTGACTGTTGAGACGTCAGCGGCGGTTGCTACTGATTGCTGGTTGACCTGATACTCTAGATCGGTTGCAGCGGCATACACAGCTGTCGCAGCGACTGCTGCCGGATGTTTGCCGACGTGAAGCTCCATTTCGGCAGCTCGACTGAGATACGCGTCTGCCCTACGTTCGACGTTCGGACTAAACTCCAGCTCAGAGACGACACGCGGGAGGAAATCCTTTGGTCGGGCAGGGGGAATTGTTGGTTCGAACTCAATACGAAGGACACTCACATGATTGCGTATTTTCGCCTCTGAGAGGGGCGAATATGTGGCGAGGCGACTAAGCATCATTGGGTGTCGGCGTTCCCGTGCTGAGAGGAATACACAGGCAGCGGCGAATCCCTCGATCGATCGTCCCTTGAGTAAGTTTTCTTCGACCGTCTTTCGGTACCAGTATGCTGCCCGTTCACGGATTGGCTGTGGTAGCTCGACCGCCGCCGTGATATCTCGGAGTTCCCGGAGGCCGCTTACGAGTGAACGCTCATCGCTCCGCAGCCGCTCATTGTACCGCGTAAGCCGGGCTGTGTCACTTCCGGCAGACCGTGTAATCGTTGTCCCAGTGTCTACCCACTGTTGGCTCTGCTGTGGGCCAAGACGACGATCTTGGTAGTCTCGCCACTGGGGCTCGCTGTGCTCTATCGGGGAGTCCTCTATCACGACGCCGCATCTGTCACAGTAGGTGACGCCATCGTCGGTGATAAGTTCGCTGTCGATACAATCTGGGCATTTCCTCTCAGAAGCCGTATTGCTGCGGCTCTTAGGCTGAGGCCCAGCTGTTTTGGCCGAAGCTACGCTGTTGGCGGGACGTTGGGGCTGACGGGTATCTGTATTCGGTGCCAACTAGCCGGTGCTGTAGACGCAGCAATTCAGTAGTTATCCCAGTATAGTTCTACGTTTGTCTTGAGTTTTGCCTTCGATCGATGCCTGAAAGGGTGGGCGATTGTCAGAGGCACATTTTGTGCCGGGTTCGCCCAGTACGGTTGAGTAAGAGTATCTGACTTAAATTGATAACCGAGATCAGTATTTGATCCCCCGAGCGGAATTCCGTGTGAGTGCGAACCCGCCAGCCTCGTACGTGTTGGAGATCGCGTCTTCTAAGTCATTCAGATGGGCGTCTACCTCACCAATCGTATCACATGGAAGGGCGGAAATGTACGCACCGAATCGGAACATCGCCTGTTCGTACCATCGGCCGTCAATATGCTCAGGAATCGATCGTTGGAAGAACTCACTGAACTCGCCGAAACGCGCTGATGATTGGGTCGCACTCACTGGGAGTGACTGCTCTTCATCACGTCGTCTCGTCAGGTAAACGTACGCAACCCAGCATCGAGCGTCAAAAATCGGGAAGCGGACGGAGTATTGTTCGGGGTCGCTGTCGGCAAGGTGAAGGAGGAACGCGGGTGTGACTATTGTTTGATTCGCAAGTGCGCCGCGTTCCACAAGTAAGCCAGCCAGTTCCCCGACCGCGGTACCGGGGTTTTCGCTGAGAAACTCGGTCAACTCATCACTCGTAAGGACATCTGTTACGTCGTCGACTTTGACCCCGCGACTGAGATCTTTCCAGTTCCAAAGTGCCCGTGCGCGGTCAAGCGCATCTGAGCTGTCTCTGAGGGCGTCGGTGTATGTCTCATCGTCATCTTGTTGAGACGAGTATTGGAGCGCCCAGTATTCGATATTAAGCGGTGGTGTGGCAGCCATATCCCAGTTACATGTGCGAAAGTGATAACGCATCCGTCGGAAGACTAGGCGTCAAGTTCTCCCATCTCTGCTGGGTGTCAGTTTAAGTAGCATGTACTCTCTCGACTGAGTGAACAGTATCCTCCCGTAGACTCTCGATCAGATGACCAAACGACCGAAGAGATTTACTCCTAGGCATCCTCGCTGTAACCATCAGACAAACCGCTGTTACCGTCGAAACCTGATGATTGACCTTACTGAAACTGAATCAGCACTCGTCGATCAACTTCTCGATGTGCTTGAGGATGCGATTGATTCACTCCCCGAGATCGACGAGCGTTACGCTAACAAGACGAAAATACAGAAGTTGCTTTATTTTGCGATCGCAGAGTTCGAGATACCAGTCACTCACAGCTGGTACCTCGCCGGGGCAGTCGTCCCTGACCGATCGATCGGTCCGAATTCGCTCCAAACAACTGATGGACTGACAGAACCGAGCGGCCCGTCGGTTCCAGAAGCGGACCCAGAAGACAGTGATGAAACGGTAAGTGCGGTTGACCCAATTCTGTTTACCGATTCGCCAAATTCGGAATCAGATTCAGGGCTCTCCCCCAATCTAGAAACGTACGTCTCCCGGAGCGACCTGTTATTATTCTATCGCCAGGAAATCCCCAACATTTGGCACGAACGGACGATGCGATTCCTCCAGAATTTCTACCAGGAGACTGCTCCTGACCAGTACCGCCTATTGTACATCGAGAGCACACACCTTCGGACCCACCTCACTGACCTCGTCAACGCTGTCGATGCTCTCGTCGAGGGTGGTACCCCAGATCGACCAATCGCTTCAATTCGGGAATCCATCGAACTCTCGATTTCTGATCTCCACTACTACATCAGCCGCCATGACGAGCTCTGCCAGACCCTTGATGTCGTTGTCGAGGGTACCGACCTCATTGAAGACGCCGTAATGCGACTCGATCAACATTCTCCGGAAGACCTCACCTCTGAACACGGTTCTGTCATCGATAGTCTCCAAGATTTCTTCTATTATTACGTCTGGAAGTATCCTTGTCTCCTCATCTCGGTTGACACGGCAAGCGGCTCGCAGGCAGATCACCTGCGGGCAGAACAGCTCGCCGTCTTCGACGAGTTCGACGACCGTGTCCTCAACGAGCGAAGCACAATTGCGGCTGACCTTGCTTCGGTTGACCTCCTTCCAGGACCCGACGACTACGAACCGATTGAGGATGACAATCTGTCCGAAAGACTGTGCGATTTATCAACGCAGTACCTCGAATGAGTACACATGCCTGGTATCGGAAACGGTGACTCAGTGGAGGAGCCGCTGAGCCCCAACAACGTCTTCGTTGACACGAGTGTCCTCCTCAACTATGCCCAGCAGGTCATTGAACGTGACCATACGTCTCCGTTAATCGATAGTGATGAGATCGAGGTTGTTGTCGGGATAACCGTCGCTAACGAACTCGAGGAAGTGCGGGAACGGCGAGAGCACATCTATGAGGACTTCCTCGCGTACCTCATTGACGACGCAGAAGACATCGGTGAGTATGACCCGTCGTCACGACGCCCATATTTTCAGACAAACGACGAACTGCACGTTCGAGACGTCCAAATGAAACTTGCTCAACTGGACGACCGACGTAAGATTCAGCGCGATGTCAGGCGTGCGCTCCGGTCCATCAAGCGTCGGCTTAGCTATATTATTGATGAAGTTGTTCCGGACAGCCTATACGACCAACAGCCAGGTATGGCTGTGATGTTCGCACTACAGGACGTTATTTCGAATGACAATGATCGAAAGGTGATTGGCGATGCCGCGCTCTGGTCCGCAGAAGGCGAGAATAGCTCAGGAGTGTTTGCCACGATGGATCGAGATGATCTACTTGATTTCGCAGACGAAATTAATGACGTCCTCAACGACACGAAGGGCGAGGAGTGGACAATCACAATTATCCACCCAAAAGACATCTCTGTTCCCGATAAAATTCGACCACTCGATTAGTCTACCTCCTGAATCACTCCAATTCCGCGATTTTACCCTCAATTGCTGGGGTCTATTAAAGTGTTAGCACCTCTGGAGAACACTACGGCGGTATGCTACAGTTCGCTGTAGTACGTCTCTCCCGTTAGAACTTGTTCATATATTGGAATAAAATGTACTCTTTGCTAACTACATTCTCTGTAGTTTGTACGTACTCCACAGCATCTTCTAATCAATTAAAGAGAGCCGATGACCTGACACTCCTAACGGAAACTCGATAAGACCGTTACACACTAAGATCAAGTGTCTGCTTGACGTACTTGGTCGCCGAACCGTACTCGTTTTCGATCACCTCACAAAGCTCCCGGTTGAGAGTGAGTCCACCACGTGTAATGTTTGCTGAGCCGAGGTAGACAAACGAGTCTGAGACGACAGCCTTCGCGTGGAGACCATCGATCTCTTGGACGTGGACGTGCTCGGGAAGTCTCCGTTTGATGTAATCGTTGTGTGACTCACCAGAACGAACCAGAAGGTGGATCTCTTTCTCTGAGAGCGTTTCTAGCGCTTCAACAAGAGACACTTCTCGGGACTCGAACCGGTCATTGATCGGTAGCTTGAGGGAGACGTTGCTCAGCCAGGGCGAAACTACGACGACAGGGTCGCAGTGTAGCAGGGAGAACCCGATGAAGTACGAGAGGCTTTCAGAAGGTAAGGAAAACGCTCTTGTCATCAAATTCACCTGCTGGGGGGAGCTCTCGGTCAAACATCTCGGTACTAGTTTGGTCTGAGGGGACCGTCTTCGTAATATCCTCCCGAAGGGCTTCGAGTAGGACGTAACTGAGTGAGTCGCTCTGATCCGTCGCAGCGATACACTCCCCGAGGTGGAGATTTTCCACGCAGCCATCAATATCCGGGGAGAAGAACACCGTTTTTGCTCGGTCAACATCCGAAAGCCCGAGGTTCAGCGCGTCGACGGCAGTATCAGGGAACTCGTCCACGCCGTCCACTTGTTTCTGAGCGATTGTCTGCTTGACCCGATATGCGTCGGTGGCGTCTATGTCCTCATCGATTGCGAACTGTTCTGCCTTGTCAACGCTGGATAGGACTTCCTGAACGACCCGGTCGATGACTGAGTCGAACGGGGTATTGAGTGCCTCTTCGACTGCCACCTCAACATCGGATTCAGCGGTTGATGAACAGAGCTGATCCACGAATGGCTCACTCGCCCAGAGGCGCTCGTTGATAACCTGCGAATTGTATCCCACCCGGTTAATCGCTTCCAGCACTGTACCGGGGTCGCTTGAGAAATCATCAAAGACTAGATCAACGATTCCTTGACCACCTTCTGTTCGTTCGAAGATGTACACCTCACCAGCATCGCGATCGAACCCGTAGAACAACATCGAGGTGTTAACGGCGCTGATATCCGAGACTATCTGGAGGTAGAAATGCGCCGCCGTGTGGTACGCGACGTACTCGTAGTCGACTTCTTCGAACTCGTGGTAGCGTTCGACGAGCGAACGAACCTCTTCTTCATTGACCCTCTCAAGGAATGAGTCGAGGTTGAAGACAAGTCCCCGAGTATCAATTTGGAAGCCAAGTTTCTCCTCTGGGCTATCAAGTTCTACCTCGAACGGGTCCCGCTGATCGAAACTCACCTCTGTTCCCCATGACTGGGCAGGACGGATACTCAACGTCACTCCATCAAGTGTTACCTCCGAGGAAACATCCGCGAGGGTTACTGAACCTGATCGCTCCGCTTCTGAGCGAAGTTCGACGTCCGTGCTCACCTGCGGATTCGAATGGATTTTCCCCAGCGCACTCTTGTTGTGTCGTAGACAATTATCGATATCCGTGATGACCTGATAGCAGACAGGACAGTACCGGACGATATTCATCGCGTCCTCACTCAGATCGGTCATCGCGGACAGTTCAATCGAGTCGGGGATGAGGATGCCGTCCTGAATTTCCCCATTCACGTGTTGGGAGTAATCTAGTTCGACACCATCCTCGGTGACGCGAGTACGCGGTAGGAACGCGTACATTTGGTTGGTCTCCGATTGGTACTCCGACCGATACGGCGTGTAGGTGCTTACGAGCTTGTCGATTGACTCATCAGTACTATCGCCGTTATCTGGATTGAAGACGCTGAAGAAGCGCCCAGCGCCGCCAAAGTAATTCTGGGGAATATACCAGACTTCCCCAAGGCTACGGTCGTTCACGCCAAGATACTGTTCGAAATAATACGCGCCACGGAGGAGTCGCTTAACGGCGTAGAGACTGAGATGCGGATTATTAAATGAGACGTATTCCTCTATCTCATCGAGTGCCTCGATGAGGTAGTGGATCCGTTTCTGTGTACGGTAGTACTCCTTAATTCGATCATCGTCGCTCAGACTGTAGAGCTGCATAGCCGCATCTTGAACGTCACTAAGCCTGTCCGTCTGGACTTGCGGGATCGTCTGATTTGATGCGCGATCAACCCGGCTTCGAAATTTCATCAGTGGGCCGGTCAAGCTGAATAGGTCCGCGAGCAGATCATCGAAGTGTCGTATCTTGGTCTGTGTATCTCCCTCCGGGATTTCAGACGCAGTCTCTCGAAGCTCGATTAAGCTTGCTTCGAGTGATGCTACTTCCTCTTCATATCCAGTTTCTTCGAGCTCCTCAAGTTTGTCCTCGTATCCGGAGATTTGGCCGGAAAATGCGTTGACCAGTTCAAGCACCTGCTCTTGGACTTTGTGGACATACGTGTCGATTGTTTCCTCGCCCCGTACCACGTTTCCGTCATCAAGCTCGAAGAATGACTCAATCTCTTCGAACGTCTCACGCTGCTTTTCTAGGTGTGACCTGAGAGCCGTACGCGCCTCGTCTACAAGTTCTTCTGAGAGTAAGGGGTGTGGCGCAACATCGATACCAAACTCCTCGTCAAAGAATTCACCCGGCGAAAGCAGTAAGTCACGGTAAGCGTCGAACTCGAGTTGTTCGCCGAGATATTCCTCGAGGAACTGTTCGCCAGGGTCACGAAGACTAAGATTGGGCTGATCCTCGATCTCGTGTGAGACCTCGTAGTACTCTCGGAATCGTGAGTGGACCCACTCGATGACATCGTTGTCTGTTTTGAGCGGTGTCCGGATATCAGAGTCGAGGAACCGATCCGCTCGGTAGAACATGTTCGAGTCGCCCGTGAGGCTCGAGAGCATTACCGCGATGTGGGCGTCCATTCCTTCCTTCCGCGCGGCGCGGCCGGCACGCTGCTTGAACGAGGATAGGTCCCAAGGTGTCCTGTATTGAGTGATTGTCTTGATTTCGCCGACGTCGATTCCCACTTCTAGGAACGACGTGGACAGAAGCACATCACTGGCGCCGACGTCTCCCGAATCGAATCCGTGTTCGGCAGAAACAGGCATGAACGAGAGGTGCTCGTTGAGGAACTTGTGGTCCATCGACTCAGCAACGGCCGCCCAGTTTTCGACATCGTCATCCCCATCGCCAAGGTGGTAGCGCCAGAGCTCTCGGTTGTGGTCCGCGTCGAGAAGCTGCGTGTATTTTTGGTTGATTTGCGAGATGCTGTCGATAAATGCGAGCATCTTCCCACGCTCCCCGGAAGATTGCTCGAGGAGGCTGTGTCCGAGGAGAAGGTGCTGTTGGATCGACATCGACGACGCTCCTGGCCCGTCAGGCGCAGCGAGCATGAAGTAGTAGTGTTCGTAATCGTCGTGATTGTCGTCGAAATCTGACGGGCCAGGTTTGACAGTGCGGATGTCGTCGTTTGACACACCAAAGAGGCGCTTTCCGAATCGGGCCGCATCGTCGATGGTAGCGCTCGACCCTAGCCAGAGGATGGGTTGGTCCGTGATTGCGTTGACGTTCTCGATGATTTTCGACGCATGGGCACCTCGAATTTGGGTGTTCATGTGGACTTCGTCTAGGACAATCGTTTCGAAGTCATCAACGAGCGAGTAGTGTGGCTTGAGGGCAAATCCCTCTAACGATTCGAGGGTTGTGAGGACAATATCCGGCGGGTTGTTGAACACCATATCGTGACGCGACAAGATCAGCTCACGATCGGTGAACGAATGGTCCGAATTAGCTTCACACCGGAGTGTGTAACTTTGGGAAGTTCCGTGGTACTCGAATGCGTTCGGACTACCTTCTTCACCACACCAGCAGTTGGCAAGCTTGAACCGAGGACGACCACTCCCACCGGTGAAGAACGTCCGGTCACCCTCAACCTCGTCCATTCTGTAGGGCATGCCACCGACGTAAACACCGACGGAGAGTTGATTTTCGCTGTTCGAATTGATCTGATGGATGTGCTTGAGGACACGGCCCAGTTGATCTTGTAGTAACGCCCGACTCGGGTAGACTATAGCCGTCGATTCTTGTCGACCGTCGCGAAGTAATTGATAAAGTGGTCCTAAGAATGCCTCAGTCTTGCCAAACCCGGTAGGTGCCGAAAATACGGCAGCCTTGTTCTGCTCCGACTCTCGCCGTTCCTTGTCAAGCTCATCGACTGTCTGCCAACTTTCAACCTGAAAGTCGAGTGGGTCAAATCCAAACAGGTCGATGATCTTCTGAACGAACTCATCAGACCCGGTATACGGGCTCGTCTGCCGTCGCTTCTGACGCTCGCGCCTGTACTTGAGCGCCTCGGTGACGAAGGGAGGGTCTTCTTGCTCTGCCCTGAATATTCGGCGGTTATGAAGTATCGCTTCGATTAGTGGCTGAATATCGTCGTTCAGCCGAGATGGTTTCGTGTTTCGGTCTACAAATTGCATGAGGGAGAGGGGTTGTTATTGTAGTTCTCTCCCCCGTTCTTCAAGCTTACTAACACCTATAAAAGCCGAGGAAAAAGTGACTATGAGAGTGTAAGTTCGATATACTCTCCAATATCTGACTCGGCCAGCAGCGTCCGCTGTTCTGGCTCGAGATCGGCATACGAGAGGCGTTCGTCGTCAATCATTCGCTCGATTAATGACCTGATATCCGGTGGGTAATGGCCGAACAAAGCCTCCTGAAGCTCATCGAACGCGTCGCGCATTTCTCGACCATATTCGCGAGCGTTCTGAGCCAACGTCTCGAACTCTACGTCATCTTCCGGATAGACGTGCTCTTTCCACCGCCAGTCGTCAAGGAGTCCACCAAGCGCTCTGAGACGCAACTCGTCGACTCGGTCGACGCGGTCGTTCAGCCGCTGCATCGCAGTAACTGTTGAGTTGTGCTTCAGCCGGAGTTCTTGGATCCGGTTCTGTACCGTAGTCTCTGCACTCTCTACCTCTGATTCGAGCTTGGCGAGACGCTCCTCAATTGCCTCGTATTCCCCTTCTTCGAGCATGTTCATGACTTCACGAACAGACTGACGGGCTGAGGTATCTACTTCGACGTTCTCATCGAAAAACGCACTTGCGAGTTCACGCTGGAGCAGCGTTTCTTCCATTGTTTCCGCTAGTTCGTCGAGTTCGTCAGCGAGGTGCTGACGTCGATACTGCTTCTGGACGCTTCGTAGCTTGGCTTCAAGCGACTCGTTGTTATTCGACATAGTGTCCTCCGATCTCAAGGAAGCTCTTTGCAAAGTCGGATTCGGTGCCGCCACCGACAATCGAAATATCGTCGTAACGCTTGTAGACGTTGGTCGTTGTGAGTTTCAAGCTGATAGTGACTGCTTGTAGCCGTTCGTCGGCTGACCTGTTCTCAAGTTCCCTAGCGAGACGAGCAGCATCCGCTGCTTCGTCGATGGCTTGCTGATCTAACGCCACAAACTTTCCGAGTGACTCGACCATGTCAGTGTCCACATGGTCATATGTCCGAAGCGTTTCGAGAATGCTATTGACATTCGAGATGGAGACTGACGCAAGTTCATTGGAGACCGTATTTACTGTACCCTCTCTGTATTCGCCTTCCAACTCCTCAAACACGCGGTTCAGGTCGTATGAGACATCAGCAATATCCCGAATCTTGCTATCCGTATCGAAGCGCACACGCGAGGAAACACGTTGGATCCGGCCTCGGCCAAGCCCTTCGAAGACAACGGTGGGGGGATGCTCTTCGAGCCGTTCACGAACACTTGCTACGTCAAGCGTGTTCGCGTTCGCGCCGTAAAATGCGCTGACCATCTCCTCGAACCGGCTTGCTTGGTTCATGAACTTGACGAGATTATTGAACCCGTCCGTCGAGAGTTCCTGTTTCAGTGCTTCCCGAAGTTCCGAATCAAGCGTGTAGGAGCCAGATTCGCTGAATCGCTCACTCAGTCGCTTGGCGGTGACTTCCTCGAACGGAGAACTTAGAAGAACCACGTACGCGTAGCCCGCGAGAGCGAAATCCTCGAATGTGTGATCTGCGTTCTTTTTGAAGAATTTCAGGTCCGAACGAAGATGATGTTCGACGATCTCCTGCTGCCACTGTCGTGCATACCCTGTCAACTGTGTTCCAAGGCCTCTGAGCAACTCGTCGAAGTCCGCCTGTGATTTCTCTTCCTCCCGGTAGATCCCGAACTTGAGGAGTTTTTTCAGATCGGATAGCCGGAACTCTTGTGGATCGATCACGATCTGATCGTCATCAGGCGACCGCTGTTGACTCGCAAAGACGAACGGATCCTTCTGGCTGCTCAAATTATACCGCAGTCCCATCCCATCGAACAGTTCCAAGTCGTTGGTGAGATGTTTGATCGAATCGGTCAGCCCGATACGGAGGTATCGGGTGATATCAGAGAACTCCCCCGGATTGCTCTGCCACGGCTGGACGTTCGGTCGGAGGTCTTGGATTAACCGTTCGGCTTTGCTGAGCTGTGGCGGTTCAGGAGGTTCCGGTCCCGTAGGTCCCGGCCCTGTAGGTCCTGGTCCGGTCGGACCCGGGGACTCGATATCAGTCGGGACTGTGACGAAACCATCCGAACGAGTGACCCCGTCAGTTCTCTCCACTGCTTCAGATTCTCCGAAGGCGTCGACGAACCTAGCGTCGACCCTGATCCCGTCAGTTGTCGGAACTCCGTACCACCGCGCAAGGTTTGCGAGAGATTCTGCGCTCTCATAGATTGGGGTGGCTGGATCAACATTGTTAGTTAACACTGTTAGACGGTCAGCACTCGACGGGGCGTCGACGTACCCTTCGTAGTAATCACGGAGCACATCGAATACGGCCATAACGTACTCTCTCGGGGACTGCTCGTCGTCTTGAAGCCCAGCATAGACGCGTTCGAGGAACGGCTCGTTGAACGGGAAGAGGTCTCGGAATGACTCATCACAGAACCCGCAGTCGTCACAGATTGACTCAGAAGGAGCGGGATTCAACGAGAGGTCGAGCCCATCTCCACTACGGTCGTACTCCACGCTCCCGTCGAAGGACTTGAAGTAGCCGAGGTACGGCCGGATGAAGTCGACAGCGGAGTCCTCGTCGAGGAAGAGGACACTGTTCGAGTTCTGGCGGTTCGTTCGATAAAATTCGAAACGGTCCTCAGCAGTCTGCGTGTGTAGAACGTCCGTTGAGTCTCGAGTGCCAGCGACCACGAAGTCCCAATTGTCGCTTGGTTTATCACGTTCCATGTAGTTCCGGAGCCGCTTCCCCTCCATTGCCGTGATAGCGAAGTCCTCGAAGATGATTACTGGGCGCGTATCCGTGAACCGGTCCCCCACCCGCTCAAGAACATCGCCGAGGGATGCCGTCTGGTACCGCTCCCGGATCTCCCGCCAGAGTTCCTCGTTGAACGCTTCAACGGCGTCTTCGACATCAATAGAATCCTCAATGACCTGCAGGAAATCGTTCCGGCGGTACGCTTGCTCGGTAACAAACTTGATCTCTTTCGCGTATTCACCCTTCTCGACGAGAAGTGAGAGTTGGTCCTGAACGAATTCTCGGATCTTTTCTTCTTTCCCCTGTGCGTCAACTTCGTTGCCGCGCGCACTGAGGTTGAGAATCGCGCCGGATGTTGCGTTGTTGGCGACAACACTCGCGTTTTTCTTGAGGTCCTCCCGGAGCTGCTGAAAATTCGATGCGCCGGGCAGTTCTTCGTCGAAGTGCTTCTCGTAGAACTCCGGGATTCGTTCCGAGAGGAGCGTCATCAGGTCGTCGTCCTTGTCGACGTGCAGGATCGGTCGACCGTCTTCCTCAAGTTGGTGTGATAAGAAAGCACACAACTCTGACTTCCCGGTCCCTACCTCTCCCTCGATAACGACCGAGAAATTCCCGACTCGCTGGTCGGTGAACTCGCGGTACACTTCCCTCTCTCCGACGACTTCCTCTTCTGATCGAGTCCCCTGCGGCGACCGGAATACCTCGATCGGCCGGTGTGTGAACTCGAACAGGTCTTTGTTGTCTGAGCGTACCGCTGCGACTTTCGAGAACAATTGTCGGAGCGTCTTCTCGTCGACTGCCTCGAAGTGCGGGCACTGAAGCTCCGAGTCTTGCTGAATCGTACTCATCTTAGATCAATTTAATCGCGTTTGCTTGGCTATCAATTCCATCATACGGAGGGATACCGCCAAGGGTAACGGCGCCGGCATCACCGTACTCAACGATCCGTATTTCATCATCTCGGATGAGTTCGAACAGGACACGAGCAATCCCTTCTGGGATCGCACCGTCAGACGTCGTTTCGACATAGAGCAGATTCTCACGGAGCCAGCGGAGATACTGCTCAATCACGATGCCGGGTGTCCCATCGATATTTATCGCACTGTCTTCAGCAGCGAGATCAAGTGAGTATCGAATTAATTCTGGATCAGGGTAGACGGTATGCTCCCGGCCACTCACTTTGTGTACCAGTCCGAGGAAATGGACGAGGCGCGTCCAGTTTGCGAACTTGTTATCATTATGCATTATTAATCCCTGCTGGGACTGTGGCCGATAATTGATTTCGGCGTACCAGTCGTCGATATCGGTGTAGATCGGTTCTTCGTTATTTTCGAAATGCTGGATGTCCTTGTCGAGTAAGAACTTGTAATTGAGCAAGACAGCGGCTTGCTTGCCCCAGTCATTCGACTGGCACTCCTGTGCAAGGTTGTGGAGTACGGTTAGTCGGAAGTTCCAGCGCTCGTCTCCGACATCCCACTCATACTCACGAGCGTAGTACGCTTCCTCCTCTTTGCCGACCATGCGGAGGAGCCGAAGCCCGTCTAGGATGGAATCAAGCCCAGAATCGATTTGGGTGTCGCTCTTGATGTGAGACTTCGTCTCGCTCCCCTGACTGATCGATCGATATACCGGGAGGAGTGGCCCTGGCGTCTGAATCGCGTTGAGGAGATATCCTTCGCTACTACTCATCTGTTAGGCTGTTGTAACCAGGCATGGTATCGTTTATGAATTGATGATTCGTCGGGGTCAATCTCGGCCGCTCTGTCTGCGGCGTCCTTCACTACCGGCGTCCGTGCCGCGTAAGACGGGTCAAACGTCTGTCCATCGTCGCTCACCGCACGGTTGAGGCTTCGAGCGACATCGGACGCGGTTTCCCGGTCCCACTCAATGCGCCTGCGTAGCCACCGTTCGAGACCCGTCACGTCGTCCTCGTCGAGTGGAACGGAGCCGTACTCGTCTGGTCGCGCAAATATCTGCCCGAATACTGCGTAGAGCGGCAGGAACGGTGCATCGGGAAGAACTTTGAACAGGTCTTCGGTATCCTTGAGTTCCTCCCCGGTCATGAACTCATAGAGGTTGGCGTTGTCGTGGATGAAGAGATTCTTTGTGTCCAGTAGCGGGAGGTCCCACCCGGCGTTCTTATACTCCTGCTCGAATCCGGTGTACAGACGCTGATAGGAGCCAACGTTTTCGACGAACTGTTCCTGGTAGAGCGGACGCTGTCCACCGCGTGGCGTGAACCGACGTGAGTCAGTGACCACGATGAGCGTCTCTGGACGAGCTGCGTAGCGGCTGATTAGATGATCGATTGAGTACTCAGTTTCGCTCTCATAATACTCGCTCGTCGTGACGACCAAATCGTTGCGAAACGCGTCCTCCTCGAGTTGGCCGAGGACTTTGTAGTCGTAGTCGAGGTAGTCGTACTGGTGCGTGTACGACGGGAACTCCCCACCGGTGTTGAGTGAGCGCCACGACGTAGGGTAGGTGAACGTCTGAAACCCTAGGTAGTTGATGGCCGGGAGCGATCGAAGCATCCACCAGTACGTTTGTCCGGTGTCGTCGTAGATGGCCGCGATATCGGCGTTCCTGAGCCGCTTGAACGTCGATGGCTCCGTCATGCGTTGGAGGGAACGATGATTAGGCTACTGAGCACCTGATTATCGAGTAAGTCGTTCTCGAGGTAGTAGGCAGGCGTGCGCGAAAGGAGTAAGCACTCGTCACAGTAGTCCTCGCATCGATCGCAGTCGGCGACCTCTCGGACCCGGGCCTGGATGTCATCGAGCGCGTTCCAGACCTGCCAAGCGATCCCGTTCCCACCCTGGCGGCTATCCACGACGTGAACGGTGATCGTCGATTCAGTCTTGTCTGTATCGACTCGGAAATCCGACCGTTCGCATTGTGCAACGACGGCAATCGCTTTCTCTAGGGCCTGCTTCAGGCTAACGAGCGCCTGTGGCCATATCTCCACATCGTCACCGACATCGAGTCGGCCGGCAACGTCATTCTGGTCAAACTCGAGAGTCAGACCCTGCGTGTGATACTGTTGGCCGACCGGTGCGTACTCTTCGGTCTCGCTTTCTTCGAGGCGATCCTCCCACGACTTACCGCTGACGGGTGACGACGAAGACGGATCGCGCTCGATGAGGGCTTGTGATCGGAGGACCGACTTATCAGGACTCGACGAGTGGCGGCGCTCAAACGCGTACACGAAGTCCGTCACGTCGAGTTCCCCGTAGCTCGCCTCGCAGTCCAGTCCGAACACAGTCATCGAGGCTGTCTTTTGGGGGGGAACGTCGCTATCGGAGACGGCGGTCGTCATCAGTCCCCGAGTATTGTACCGCTTCTGTCCGCCACGTGCCGGTTTACACTCGACCGAACTCACCCCATGAACGTTCGTTTCTTCGAGGGGAGTATCACAGTACGGACACCGCTCCGTGTCAAGTTCGTAGCTTTCGAACGGACGCTCACAGTCTTCGTTCGTACACACCATAACCGTCGTGAGCGGCGTCGAACTTCCGCGGACATCATCCACGATATAGTCCGTACCGTGGAGGGTGACGAGCGATCCCAAGTCATTCTCCGGGCCGGGGAACATATCGTAGAGTCGACCGGACCCTTCGAACTCGATCCCCTCCGAACGCCCCGAGAACTTCACGGGGAACTGCTGGCCGAAGCTGCGGTAGTTCGCTAGATAACCGAGGCGGCCCAGCCACTGATCGAGGCGGTTGTTCGATTCGGTGAACGCCTTGTTGGTCTCCGCCGACCCCGACATCGATATGATCTGTGAGAACGTTTTCTCGATACGGTGAGGCATCGAAAGAGGTCCACTGTCGACGAACACGGACTCGAACGCGTCGATGCCCTGTTGACCGAAGATGGACCGCAGATGTCGCTCAAGTGCTTCTCGGCGTTCCGCAAGCAGGAACTCTTGGAGAATATCGAGGCTCTCCTCAACACTGTGGACGAACGCGTCCAAGTTCTGGTTGGTCTCGTTTAGGAGGTATTTCCTCTCGAAAACGTTGGATGGGTGTGGGTTGCGGGCTAGATACGCGAACGTTTCAGTCACGACGTGGCCAGCGAGGAGCTCCTCGAACTCGTAAGGGTCAGGGACACGGACGGGTTCGAAGTCATCGAGGAACGTTTCGAGATTCCCGTAGTAGTGCCCGTCCACCGGGTGTTCACCCCGAATGGCGGTGGCGACCAGTGAGGAACTCCCGCGGGTCCGGCCGGTTCGACCGCTTCGCTGGACGTAGTTCGTAAGCGTTGGTGGAATACCCACTTGGGCGACGGTATCGAGGCTACCGATGTCGACCCCCAGTTCCATCGTCGGCGTCGCGCTGACGATATTGACGTCTGGGTCGTCTTTACGGAATCCCTCCTCGATCGCTCCGCGAAGCGTGTGTGGAACGTTTCCCTTGTGAATTCCGACACTGATGAACTCGGGGTCGGCTCCATTCCTTATCGGCGTCGTGATGTCGTGAGCCCAGTGGTCGACGGCATACGACCAGCCGGAGTCGACGTCCGCATATCCAGGGTCGGCGACGAGCGTTCCGTCCTCGTCACGAGTGAACCGCTGGTATGATTCGATCGGGGTCCCACAGTCGGGACATTCCGAGAGTGAGGCGTCTCCGACGGGGTACGAGCGGTAGCAGTCCGTACAGAATGACGCCCGCTCTAAGAGCGTAAGCGTCGAATTGTCGCGGCGCACAACGCGGGTGAGAATTCCCGTTTCTGACTCCTCGTCACGAATTCCGGCCTCGTTGAACTCGTCGCGGACTCGTTCAACGTATTCGACGGTTTCCTCTTTCCGGTCCTCACTGACGTTCGCGTTCGCTATCGTCTGCCTCACCTCTTCCCACGATTGCTCGACGACGATCGAATCGTCGAGCAATGCATCAAGAACTTCAGGGAGGATATTATGGACGGTTTCGGTATCGTAGCCAGAGCGCGACGAAATTCGTTCGGCGATCTTGGGGAGCGAGAGCCCTTCGATGTCGATGGTGTTCTTCGAGAAACCCACCCGAGGATCCTTCACGAACAGCTTGTAAGCTTCGTGCGCGACGACCCGTTCGACCGGGTCGTCGAACTGGGTGACAGGCTCCGCGGTGACGAGTGCGCTATCGAGGAGGTTTTCCGCGTTGTGAAGCATCGCGTGAGCTTCGATATCGTCGAGAAGCGTACGGAGGAAGTTGTACGCCGTCCCGTCCTCGTCGATCTCGTTCTGGATGAGCGGCTCCCAGTACGCTTCTCGGAGCTCGTCGGCGACTGCACGGAACGCCTCGTAGTTGCCAGCGCTGCCCCCGTTCTCGATCAGATGTTGCACGTAGAGCGTTTCAGCCATCAAGCCGTACTCTGTCCCGATGATACTGTCACCGACAGATTCGGCGGCGCTATGGGAGTCCGAGAAGACGAGCGTCTTCTTCGACGGGCTCGTTCGGCAAACCTCCGTCAACATGTACGACAGGAGGCTGGTCGTCGGCACGCCGATATCTGTGAGCCGGGGCCACTGACCACAGCCCGGGCAGTCGTCGACGGGGGCGGCATGGTCGAACGGTCGGAAGCTCTCCTCGTCGTCGGCCGTATCGTGTTCGACAAACGGATAGTGACACCGCTTACAGAACTGGATCTCCGCATTTCGTGTATCGCACGACGTGCAGTGTTTATCCCGCGTAACGTCGCTGCAAGACTCACAGAGGTAAGCCTGGGTCGGCGGCTTCAGGAAGACGTGGTACTTCTCCGTCACCATCCCCGCAAGGCGGCCGAACGCCATCACCGCGTCCAGCACTCCGGCAGTCTCGTCGACACCTTCGTCGGCGAGCTCTGCGAGGAGTCCGTCGTAGTGTCTGAACCCGACGTCGCCGGTCGTCCCTTCGTCGAACCAGCTAGCGAAGGCCGCAGCCTCGGGGACCTGCGAGCTGACGAAATCGAACCACTCGCTATCGAGGCCGCCGGTCTCAAGCAGCGTGTCGGCAAGATGGTTCTGCCCGGATTCAGTGGATGTAATCTCTGCCACCGAGTCGAACGTGCCGTCCGCGAGGAGAGCATCCACTTCGTCAGTGAGAGGGTTCCGAACCCAATCGAGGCTTGTTGGAAGAGTTACGACATCCGCAGCACTGACAGACACGAGACCGACTTCACTGACCGTTTCGTAGGCATCCTTGAGGCCGGCTTCGGCGAGGTCATCGAGGGTAGATTCACCGAGGTCGGCAAGGGCGAGTACAGCGGCGATCTCACCGAGGTCACACGGCGCAAACCGATCGAACGAGGGCGATGATTGGATCGGGAACTTCCGCGGCGTGAAATCGATTGCGTTGATTTCGGCTTCTGGCGTTCCAGTGAGTTTGTGTGCGAGTTCCCTAGGGTTGTCCACGGTGGCAGAGACCATCGTGATCTGGGGATCTCTCTCGGCGTAAAACGATTTGAGCCGCTCCGAAAGGAGCCGAACTGAAGCACCGGAGATGCCGCTCCAAACGTGGGCTTCGTCGAAAACGACGTGCTCCACGGGATGCTGGCCTGGGTCTTCCCCGAGTATCTGACGCGTTTCGGAGTTGTTGCTCACGAACATATGGTCGAGCGCCTCAGGGTTCGTGAGCAGGATATCTGCGCCGTTTCGGACAGCGTCCCGCGTTACCCGGATCCACGAATATTTGTTGTCTTCCGTCCCCACTGTCATGTCGCCGAGCATCCGGAGTTTCTCACCCTCCTCTCGCGGACATTCGAGTCCTCGAACGTACGAGCCCTCCTCGATTTCGTGTTCACGAGTGCCTATCCGAGTCGGTGTGTCGGAATCCCAAATCCCGATCGTGATCCTGTCTTCGGGGTCACGGTGGCGGTTAATCCGATCGAGGTATGAAATAAACCGATTGAGCTGGTCGACACCGAGAGTCTTCATCGGATAGACAATAAGCGACTTCAACCCCGGTTCGTCCGTGGAGATACAGTGATCAAGGATCGGGAAAAAGAACGACTCCGTCTTCCCCGTCGCAGTTGGCACCGCCAAGACGTTGTCGTTCGAATCAGCCGAAATCGATTCGATCGTCTCTGCCTGATGTTCGTAAAGCGACCCGCTCGGGTCGCCGTCAAATAGGTCACCGATGATCGCGTCAATGAGTTCGTCGCTGTAGTCAAGATCACTGAGGAACTCTGCCGCTGACCGCTCATGGAACTTTGGAGCGTCGACGAACTCAACGTATGGGCCCTTTTGTTCGACGATTTCGTTCCGGATGAACGATGTCGCTTCCTCATCCCCGACTACTTCATCGAGTCGAGTCATTTGGCGGTTCCACCAAGTGATCTCTGCCGCACGGTCAATCGCGGAGTCGAGTGTTCGCTGTGGTGAATGCATTAGAAAGTTAGAGTAGTTATTACGAGATGTTTCTGTGGTTGTATTTCTTCCGTCTCCTGATTACCCGCCGACATCTAGTTTGATTCGCATCGCTACCTGTTTGCTGACTCCGTCAACCTCGGCGAGGTCGTCTACTGATGCCTTCTTCAGTTCGCTTCGCGTATCCAACCCTGATTGACGAAGCGATTGTTCAATTCTATCAGTGACACCATTTACGTCTCGTAGCTCTCCTGAATTGGTAGTCGTGTCTGTAGGGACGTCATGACCGTTGGAAGTCTCTGAATTGTCCTCCGTGGTGGTCTCCGACGTTGGCTGGGAGGATTTCGTTTTGTCAAAGGCTTGCTCGGTGGCTGCGGTGTACGTATCAAAGTAGTTGGCGATGGTACCGGCAGTCACATGGCCATGTTCGTTCATTTCAGCAGTGGTGGGTTGATGACCGAGTTTGTTGGCCACTCGTTGTAGATCGTCAATAAGTCGGGCTTCGTTGTCGACCCCAGCCGCATCAAGAACATTCTGCCAGGATCCGAACACCCGAGTGATATCGTTAACTGAGTACTGTGTAGTATCGCTTACGTCAGTCGCCTTGAGCGGTCGATCAAGTGTTTCGGCAACGTTTTGAACTGCGTCAAGGAGGTCACGGCGGCTTGGAGTACCGCTGCTTCTTGTGGTGGTTTCCCCGCTACTCGATGTTGCGTCTTCGCTTGGCGATGACGATGAACCGGAATCAGACCTGCCGTTACGTGAGCTGATATCGATTCGTGTGGCTTGGAAATCTTTCGTGCTACTGAGCTCCTGACCAGTCTCGGCATCTGTCTCCCATCTTTTGTGCCGAGCTTGCTCAATTGTGTATGTGGCCCCGATGGTCCAGTCCAGCGAGAGGTTGTGTGTTGTCCAGATGTCAAGCGGCAGTTCGCTGCCGTCTTGGAGTTCTACTTGGAGGCAGGCGTCGCGTTTGCTACCGGGATTCGAGTCAATTTCGAGGACGGTGATAGTTACTTTGTCGACGCGACCGTCGGGCAGCGAAACCGTCGAGGATGCGGAGGATGTCGTTTTATCAGACACCGGTTGGTCTGTCTCGCGGTGCCCGGTAGTCCCTGTGACCGGACCGGTATGGTCATCCGGTGGTTGTGATCGCTTTGGGTTTCTCGTGTTTACTTTGTCTACTGTTTCAGCGTCAACAAGTCCTGCTTCGGTGAGTGCATCCTCTATACTTCCAAAGGCATCTTCGTATTCATCTGGGTGGTAACTGCCGACGGAATACAGAAGTTTTCGATCGATATTGTCCCAGTCGCTCGCAAGGTTTTGGAGATCGGTGATGAGCTCCTCTTGTTCCTCTGTTAGTGATGATTGACTTATTTTGAACGTTTCCACTGTGTCTTCGTCGGCCACACCTGCTTTGACGAGTGCGGCGTCTAAACTCCCGAAAGCGTCTTTGTACTCGTCCGGATGGTGATCACCAACCGAGTAAAGGAGCTTTCGGTCGATCTCGTCCCAGTCGCTGGCTAACTCCCGTAGTTCGCTGATAAGGTCATCGCGCGTTGAGGTCTCGCTGCTTGTTCTCGTGGTGGTCGTGTCGGGATTCGAGGTACTGGACGATGTACTAGTTGTGTCCGCTGTCTCGTCTACATCTTGTGTGGTAGTGGTAGGGTTGCTCTCTGTGGGTTCGGGGCCAGTGTTAGTCGACGGTGTTGGAGACTGTCCCGAGTCATGGACACCGGCGGCAGCGATCGCGGCGTCGAAACTTCCGAAATGTTCGCCGAGTGTGGCTGGTGTGAAGTGGCTGTGCGTGGCGATATCTCCCATCGTTGGGACGCCGTCGACTTGGTCAGCAACGCGTTGTACGTCACTGATTACACGTTGGTCTGGGTCGATGTCGGCGGCGTGTAGCGCATCGGTCCACGATTCGAACGCGTCCGTGTAGCGTGCGGGCGCGTACCTGCTGTGTGTGTCCATCTCACTGAGGGTTGGATATCCGGCAAGGACACCGTCAACACGCTGAATTTCGGTACGGAGTTCGTCTCTGCTCGGAGTTCTCGGCTCGTCGGACGTCTCAGCGGGTTCTGTGGTGGTGTCGGATGCCGTTTTTTCGGCCGTGTGCGCGCTCAGAGCAGTGTGGCTTGCATTCGGTAGTGTGATCGTGACCGTGTCCTCTTCGCTTGGAATATCGTTTGTTTGGTTCTGGTACCCGGCCCGAGAAACGAACAGGCATGGGTCGCTTCCGGAGGTGGGGGGCGTGATGGTAACGTTGCCGTCCGCGTCGGTAATCTGCTCGGCTGAGTCCGTGGTGGTTTCGGCGATGACTGCGGCGTTCTTAATCGCCTCACCGTCGGTGTCAGTTACAGTGACGGTGAGACGTGCCGGAGTAGAGTCGGCGGTGCCTTCGGAGGGTTCCGGAGTAACGGTATGACTGACAGAGTCTTGGACGGGCATTATGCCAGGAGTGAGCGATTCGGGCTGCCAGTACGTTGTAAGTACAGGTTGCTCCCGAGCTTCGTCTAGTGTCGATTCGATTTCGTCGATCAGCTCATCTAACAAAGAGCGGGCGACGTCGTCGTCAACCATGTCGCCTGTGTCGCGGTTGTCGGCGATAGTGGCGCGTGCTCCGGCAGCCTCCAGTTCCCGGAGTATTTGACTAGTGGTGTCGCTGACGGCGACGAATCCGGGGTGTTCGCGGAATCGGGAACCGAGTGCGCGGAATTCGCTGGCGCGGCGGAGGAGTCGCCGGCCGTCTTCGCCGGGGATTCGCGCGTCGGTATCGCCCGGGATGGTGACGACGTGGTAGAAGTGCGCGTGCTTGTCACCGGTCGGGTTCCGAAGGATCCGGCCGATGCGTTGAATGAGTGACGCGTTCACCCCGCCTTTAGCGAGGTTCACGGCGACCCCGGCGTCGGGCAGGTCAACGCCGACGCCGAGCACGTCTCCTGGTCCGACGAGCACGCCGGCATGTGCTTGTTTGAACGCTGTGATCGTGTCGTATGGCGCGGCTTCGTCTTTCGCCGGCGTGTACACCGTGTTCGCGTCGAAGTAATCGACAAGATATTCGGAGACGGCGTCGGCTTGCGCGTAACTCTGAACCAGCACGACGGCCTTCCGGTCCGGGACGTGTTCGGTGAGAAGTTGCCCGATTATGTCGTGCGGCGGGTTCAGTTGCCAGCGTTTCGGTCGGCGGGAGAACGCGGCGGTGGCGAACGTGTCGAACGCTTCCGACTGATCCCGCGCGTCTTTCCCGTCTTTGCTCTGCGCGAACGACCGGAGGTCCCGGAGCGTTTCGAACGTGTCCGGGACGGTGGCTGGGACGTCACCGGAGAGTTCCTGTGGGGTGAATTTGTGCGTGTTGGTGTCGTATGTCGGTGCGAGCGTGGTAGTCGAGTCTGCGACTCCGGCAAGCGTATCATCGGAGTTACTCGCGGCGTAACACACGTCCCACCGGAAATCCGCGATGACGTTCTGCTCGCGGGCTTCGGTGATACCGAACTCGATACATTGAGCCAGGTTCGCTTCGAGCGCGTCTTTGACGCCGGAGTCACCGAGCCACGCGTCATCGATCGACCCGGACATCGCCAAGAGGCTGTCGGCATTCGTCGTGAGGTCATCGAATAAGTCACGCCACCCGCGACTGCCACGCCGCCCGCTGCTGTATCGGTGGGCTTCGTCTAAAATGACGAGGTCGTAGTGCAGCCCGGGGTCGGCTGCGAGGAGTTCCTGTGCGGTGCGGAATTCGATGTCGCCCCACGCCAGTTCGATGTGCCGGTCACCGTCACTGCCTGTTTCGGTACGGCTCCGTGGGATGTTCAGATGCTCATCGAACTCGCTTTGCCACTGTTCAAGGAGTAAATCCTGTCCGGCGACGATAAGCACGGCTGCACGGCCCGTCGGTGATCCTGTTGCTGCCGGGATGTCAGCCGTGTCTGCAGGGTGTAAGTCGCCAAACAGGTGCGCAATGGCGGCGAGGCCGAGCACGGTTTTCCCGGTTGCAGTCGCCATGTTGACGTATCCGGTCGTCCCGTTGGCAACCCAGTTTGTGATGGCGCGTTGCTGATGGTCCCACAGCGGCGTGACCATTTGGGGTCTATCGAGGTGTGTTAACAGGCTATCCCCGCCGATATTGTTTCCAGTGTCCGCGGTGATTGAGTCGATGAGAATATCTGCGTAGTTTGACACAGCTGGGTCGGAGAACAGTTGATACAGCAGATCAGCAACCGCTTCCGGTTGTTGTAGTGGCTGGCGGGATAACCCTTCGTCGCCGTGTTGCGTGATGAGTTTCTCGATGAGTGCCTCGGTTGCGCGGTTGAGACCTCCGATTTCGCTGTCGTCTAACCCGAGCTTCGTGAGTTCGACACGCAGCTCATTCAGTCGGAAGGCCAGGTCGCCGATATCGCTTGCGTCGTGCTCGCTAATGAGTTGCGGGAGGTCTGATTGGTCCCCAGCAAGCGCTTGTAACCCGTCAACGTAATGCGGTCCGCACGCGGTGCCGAAGTCCATGCGGCCGATCGTCGCCCCCTGATCGAACGCCGAGTCCGCGGTTCCGAGCGCGACGCCGTATGTGACATCAATCGCGGCCCGGTCGATTTGCGACGGCCAATCGCCTTGTGTCAACGAGTCTTTGGAGAGCCGCGCGTCGTAGAACTGTTCGTCAAGATCCGTGTACGAAGTCCGGTCATCAACCTGATTTTTGAACGGATCCATGGTAGAGCAGCATACTGCTTGCCCACCTGTCACCGACCAGCAAATAAAACAGTATCGCCGGTGCCGCCATCAAGTCGTCACGTCAGTGTCCGGTAATGAATCACGTTGCGTAACGGTGACATGCGGTGTTGTGCTTACTGTGACGCCTGCTTCACCGTCTACGGTCCAATGCTGGCCACGTAGTGCTTCGAAGAGATACCATGTATCTGGCTCCCAGTCAAATTCACCTAAATGTCGGTCCCACACGTCGAGCTGTACCGGTTCCCCGTCAACAGTCTTTGCTCGAAAAACGTGCCGTCGACTGTCTTCCATAAGATGTTCAGAAATTTTCAACATGACTGGTGATGAATGCTGTGACGTATCTTCAATTGATTTTACGCTTCGGACGAACGAAGACGACTCCGACACATCCGGCTCGATCTCAGTTGGCTGGTCTGAAGTAGAGGAGTCTGTGAGCTGAGTTTTTTTCGTAGCTGTTGAATCCGGAGCAGATGGGTTATCAACGCCATCCAGCACCTCGTGATTTTTGACCTGACTTTGAGGTGAAGCCCCCTCTTGATGATCAACTTTGGTCCCTGTTTTAATCGAATTCGTAGACGACTTACGTTTCTCAGGTTCCGGTGAGGGTGCCGGTTCACTAAGCCGTGTAATCGCACCCTGTACAAGCTCCCGCAACTCATCACAATCAATTACTCTGACTCCATCATGATTAGCAACGCGTTTTGTCCGCTCCGACGTTGGTACGGCAGCGCTGACAAGGATGGAATGTGGGACCGTTGAGCTCGTGTTGGCGGCCGTTAATTCTTGCAATGCGGTGAGACTCGGTTTCCCCTCCTGGGTCACATAAATGGGATACGTAGA
>OBKM01000192.1_pt1 | contig 30570 bp, 29 predicted proteins | sample 1519691 | NCBI WGS metagenome assembly OBKM01 (sample SAMEA37050418, study PRJEB22526) | metagenome | biome: saline pan; feature: lake; material: water | place: Egypt | collected 2015 | depth 0.5 m
CGCCGCCGACAGCGACTCCTTGCCGCCTGAGCTTACCGCCGGTGTCATTCTGAGCACTAACCACGCATCAAAAACGCAGATTCAAGCTCTTCCCGAGAAGTTAGAGAGGAGTCGATGTGATCGACTGAAGCTCGGGTACGCCGAGAGTGTTATCTGTTCGAGTCGATTGTTCCCATCAAAAAGTCTTTTATTAACTAGACAGTAAGTTACGTATGACAAAAAAATACTTAAATAGCACTACACGTGGGACCCCTCTCTCGTCAACGGACAAACAAACGCTTACTGACGTCGCAACCTGCCTCCAAGCGGCTCGCCGCGAATCGCTTGAAGAGGTAGCCGTGTCCCCAGAGGAGCAAACGTGGGAGTACGCTGGGCGTGAATGGTCTTGGCCGGCAGGAGAGGAATTAACATATTTCAGAGAGCTCTCCCCAGAGGAGCGATCAGTACTTCGACGTTCCACGGAGAACTACGGATTCGAACACACCGGAACAGGAACCGGTCGCGTCGTCGTCACGCTTCCCGAACCCATGGGGGAGCAGCCGTTGGTCGCAAAGCTCGCGCGACACGGTGTCTCCGTCGAGATGGGCGAGGGACGACCACAGAACCAACGAGAAGTATCTGTGTGGCAGTCTGTCGGCGAACATCCGTTCCTTCCGATACTCGACGCAGAAGAACAAGGTAACTGGCTGATCATGCCGCAGGTGGACGTAGTCGGGGAGCGCGACCCCACGCTCGAAAGTGCGACGGCAGCCGATCGGGAACAAGACCCCGAGACTGCCGCAGCGCTCGCCGAGGTCCGGGAGACTATACGACCGTATTCCGACTACATCCATCCCGACGAGATCAAGCCTGAAAACGTAGGAAGACTCGACGATCGCCACTGGCTTCTGGATTATGGCCGTCCGCCGGGTGAAGCGCTGTTCGTGGATCGGGTTGGTCCGTCCGACGGGGAAGACTGAAGCGGTCGTGTTGTCGATTGTAATACTCTCGCAAACGCGATTCGACTCGAAGCGGAACTTTTGTTCCAGAACTGTAGGTTAAAATAGTAAATATCGATCAGGAAATTGGATCGGTATGTAATGTATGATTAACGAATGTAGCTGTAAGTGGGTATGGAGTTGATTCAGTCCCATAGTAATGCTACTGTCATCAGCCAGACGCATCGCGTCGTGGTCTGGTGGTCGTTTGGACCGTTGTCTTTACAATTATACTGACGTAACGGATGTACTGCTGTCGACCTCCAACATTGGTATAGCAGAATTATATGTTCGATATTGTTGAACAATATACCGTCGAGTTCGGACCAACTACCGATGATATGGTTACTAGTGTACTTCATCTTATATTAAAACTGATCGTTTTAGGGTATTGATCCAGTTCAAACCAGCTTTGCCCTCGATCCGTAGATTAATGTCGCAAACTGAGGGACGATCTGGCCTGTTCGATATAGCTGAACAAGTTATATTAGCTACCGAGAAAGGTCCGGAACAGGACCCTGATCAGTCATACTGGATGACATCAAGACATTCGCCGAACGCTTTATATCGTTTCGAATCACAGTTGGCGCCATGAAACACGAATCATCAACTAAAAACACGCTGGGTTCGGTCAAAAACGTGTTCGATATTATAAACTACATTCAACAACAGGACGGCGCAGGGGTAACTGAAATTGCAACCGAGCTCGGGTACGCGAAAAGTACGATACACAGCTATCTCACTACGATGAACGCGTGCGGATACCTCATTAAGGAGGGGAACCAGTACCGTATAAGCCTAGAGTTCCTCGCACATGGAATAACCCGGCGCGAACGGATATTGGCTTGGGAAACAGTCGGTCCGATACTCCGACAGCTGGCCAATGAGACCGCCGAAGCGGTCTGGTTCACGGTTGAAGAAGAAGGGCGTGTCCGAAATCTCTACAAGTGCAGCGGTGAACGAGCGATTGCGCTGGATACGACCGTTGGCCGATCGATGCCCATCCACGCATTGGCCGCAGGAAAAGCCATTCTCTCGACGATGCCTAGTGACCGCGCCGAGTCAATCATGGCTGAACACGAACTCACGGAGCTGACAACTAACACAATCACCTCGACGGAACAGCTCCGTTCCGAACTGGAAAAGACCCGTGAGCGTGGATTCGCGATAGATAACGAGGAGCACAGGATCGGGTTACGAAGTGTCGCCGTTCCCTTGGAGATTAATCGCGACACGTTCGGAGCCATTGTTGTTTCGGGTCCAGCAAATCGAATAAAAGACGAGATGCTTCACGAGGAAATTCCCGACCTCGTTCTCGGCGCGGTTAACGAACTGGAGCTCAGATTACAACTGGAGTGAACCATCCGGTACGGTATATCTTTGATGTGCCATCTACGAGGTCGTTGCTACCAGAGTTCGATATTACCGAACAGAAATCGAACGAACTCGGTTCCGATCGATGCCGTTCGTTTCCTCGGCATCGAAACGCGGACGAACTCTGAACGGGTTGTTGCGTGAAGGCCCGCCCGATCCGAGAGAGTCAACTCAGCTCTATGTCGAACGACTCGCGTGTCAGGCCCAGATCTCTGTCGCTCCATCCACTGGATCTGAACTCTGTTCCGGTTATTGAAGACGCGGCCGTTATGAGTGAGTCGATAAGTGGTGTCCCGACGCGGACTCGGTCTGCCATCTCCGACATCGGGACGAGGCCGTACGGGATGTCCTCGTGGTAGAACCGGTGGTCGACCGACTCTGGAGCACGGATCGATTTGTTCGGCTCGCTCTCTTTTAAGACACGGAGAAATGACCCGCTCTCTCCGGCCTCAGAGGAGGTGGAACCTATCTCCGCAAACAACTCGGGAAACGGCTGCAGGTCGAGGCCCAACTCGTCTCCAATTGCCAGTCGTTCGTCGTCTACTCGGGACATAACGTTCGCCACTGCGGGGGTGGCACCGTCGTAGTAAAACCGGAAATCGCCACCCGTCGCCTCAATCCACGCGGCCGAAAGCACCGCGCCCGGAGGGTGTAACACCGCGTTCACGTTACACAGCGAGGTGTGGAGTACGCTCGAAACTGGAGTAATATCCGGATAGAGCTGCTCGATGTCCAGTTCGGTGGTCTCGGAACCCGACCCCGATATTGTGCCACACCGGACGTTTTTCACTTTTGAGGAGACGTGAACGTGGTCCTCTCCGCGCTTTCGGCAGATGTATGTCAGCGTGTTGGTCTCAGATATGCGTGGAATCGCGTCTTTCTTGCGGGACCGGAACATTTCGTGGAACAGCAGCGCCCCACCAGTACTCCCGGGATTGATCAGTATTGGTGTGTCCGTGACGAGCCCTGATAGATCGGCTGCGAGGGATTCGAACGCCGTCGCTGGGAGCACCACGACGATGACATCGGCGCCCTCGACGACCGTCGCTAGGTCGCACGTGATAACGGGTATCGAGACAAACCCCTCGCCGATCGCTCCGCTGAACTCGATACCGCCACGATCATCTATCGCGGCGATCGTCTCGTACGACCGGTTGTACAGCTGTACTCGATGACCGTCCGTCTGTAGATCGGCGGCGGCTGCGAACCCACCGTTTCCCCCGCCAATTACTGCAACCGTGGCCATGGATCACTCGATGCTGTACTCGGCGATCTTCGATTCGTCGACCGTGATCCCGAGACCGGGGCCCGACGGAACAAGGACCTCGCCGTCCTCGTAAGTAAACGGTTCTTCCACGATATCGTCCTCGTAGTACACACCGGCGATCTCTCCGTCATACGCCTCGGCCGGACGGTTCACTGGCGTAACGCTCGCCATCCCGGCGATCGACACGGCAGCACCGAGGTGGAGATTGGCGGCGTTCCCGATTCCCATCTCGATCGATCCGCCGATATCACACCGCATCCCGACGGCCTCACCGACGACTCCGACCCGGTGGGCCCGGTGAAGCCCGCCGGGCTTTGTGACGTACAACGAGAACAGCTCCGCGGCGTTTCGTTCGTCGAGCTCGAGCACGCTCTGTGGTGTCCAAGCCCCCTCGTCGGCCATGATCGGTACGCGTACCTTATCAGCAACGACAGCCAGGTCGTCACGGTCCGCAACCGGCTGTTCCATGTACGCGATGTCGTACTCTTCCATGCGTCGGGTCACATCGATCGCTTTCGAGCGGAGTTCGTATCCCTCGTTTGCGTCGATACGGATCGTGACTTCCCGTCCGAGAGTCTCGCGGAGTCGTCGTACGAGCTCCACGTCCCGCTCCGCGTCGATTCCCGCTTTCATTTTGATCGTTGTCACTCCCTCATCGACCGCCCGTTCGGCTTCGGCGACCGCTTCGTCGTTGTCCATGATGCCGAGACTGTGTGCGACGGGTATCCTGTCCCGATGGGCGCCACCGAGGAGCTCGTACACCGGAACGCCGAGCTGCTTCCCAGCCAGATCGTGTAACGCGATGTCGATCGCCGCCTTCGCGTACGGGTGTCCTTTCACCTTCTGGTCCATCTCGTCGTTGATCGGCCCTATCGACAGCGGCGAACGTCCCTCGATCACCGGGAAGAGATAGTCGTCAATGATGCTTCTGGCTGTTTTGGGTGACTCACCGTAGTACTTCATGTGTGCGCCCCCCCACGTCGTAATTGGCGGAGTCTCTCCCCATCCGACGAGTCCGGTATCGGTTTCGAGACGAACGATCAGATGTGATCCGATCGACGTTTCCATCTTGCTCGCCCAGTTGTGGGTTCGACGCTCTGGCAGTTTGACGAAGTGGTGATCAATGTGTTTAATCCGCATACAAGCATATCAGTCGGATGTGACTTAGTTGTGCCGCCCGCCATCGACACGACTCATCGGCGTCAAACCGACTGCCCATGGTATCTTATGTCACCCGTTCAAAACGCTTTTATATACCGAGACCGCCGGTTATCTTGAGGATAGCTCCCTCGCACACCCATGCCCGTTGTAAGCGTCAAAATGTACGAAGGCCGGACCACCGAACAGAAACAAGCGATTGTGGAGGGGATAACGGAAACGATGGTTGACCACGCCGGCGCGAACCCGGAGACTCTTCACGTCGTGATAGAGGACGTGCCGGAGGACAGCTGGGGACGGAACGGAAAGCTCGGCATCCACCGGGAGGACTGACTATGGGAGACGGCATCGGCCACGTCTCACACCTCCTGTTACAAACGAGCGATCTGAATCGACTCGAAGCGTTCTACACCGATGTCATTGGCTTTTCGGTGAAGAAACGCGAGCGCTTCGGTGACGACCAGCCGCTCGTCGTCATGCACGAGCGTCTCGGTCTCACCGAGATCCCGCCAGCGGATGCCAGCGACGATCGCGTCGTTGAGCACGTCGCGTTCCAGATTGATGACATCGACGGACTCGTAGAGTCACTACACCAGCACGACGTGGAAATTGACGACGGACCGAAGTCGACGAGTTATGGTACATCGGTATACTTCTTCGATCCTGACGGGAACCGGATCGAATGTCACGACTGACCCGCACGACGTCACGATGACCCGCACGACCACACCGCGCCCGCACGCAACGGCGTTACAGAGCGCAAAAGCAGATCACTAATCCATGTACACACCGGACGACAAACGATTTATCGGCGCTGACGAACCGACTCAAACGACGCGACTCGACGGCGTTACTGCCGCCGTCATCGGCGGCGACGGGAGAGAACTCGAATACCTCAGGGGGCTGAAAGCTGACGGTGCCGAACTGCGGGCATGTGGCTGTCTGCCAGAGGCTGAAGAGATCATGGGACACCCCCAAACGGAGACGGCCGCGGAAGCCGTCGCGGGTGCGGACATCGTGCTAACGACTGTCGTCTACATCACCGAGGACGGGTATATATACACTCCTGAGTGGGAAGGTGAGATACACCAGTCCGCCTTCGAGCACATAGACCCTGGCGCGACGCTGTACATCGGAACGAGCACGGATGAGATCGACTCAATCGCGGACGACGTGGGATTCACTGTGACCGAGTATGGGGACGACGACGAGCTCATGCTTCTCCGTGCGCCCACGATCGTCGAGGGCGCACTCAAGATCGCGATCGAGAACACGGACATCTCCATTCACGACTCGAACTCCGTCGTCATGGGATTCGGCCGAATGGGGTTCGCAATGGCTCGTGCGCTCGTTCCGCTCGGCGCCGATACGACGGTACTAGCTCGTGACAGAGCACAGCTAGCTCGAGCGCGCGAGTTGGGTGCGCAGCCGGTGCTACTCGAACACAAAACCAACGTGCTGGCCGATGCGGAGATCGTCTTCAACACGGTACCCGTCGAACTATTGGATCGCGAGACGCTCGAAGCGATGAACAAAAAGCCCGTCATCGTCGATCTCTCTAGTGTTCCCGGTGGGACCGACTTCGACGCCGCGGAGGAGCTGGGAATCACGGCGATCCTCGCTCGAGGACTCGGCGGGCGAGCGCCGAAGACGGCCGGACGCAGCCAGTGGCAGGGTATCAGGCGAATGATCCTCGAAGCCGGCGACATCTGATCCGCACGACCGCTCAGTTCATAATTGGAAGCGAGGCGGCGGCATCGGTCAGCTTTTCGAACCCGTCGTCGGTGACTACCACTTCATCCTCAATCAGGAAGCCGCCGGATCCAAGCTCGTTGTACGGCGGTTCGATACACATGACCATGTTCTCGCGTATCGTCCCGCCGTCGGGGACGATTGTCGGGGTGTCGTAGATCTCAACGCCGATGCCGTGCCCGAGGTGGAACGGCGAGAACTCGTCGAACGCGTCGACGCCGGACGATTGAACAGCGTCGACGCCAGCTTCAAACACCGCGTCCGTTCTTGTACCATCTTGTAACTCGGATAGCGCGGACTCTAGTCCAGCGTACAACGCCTCGTACTTCCGCTCGTGCTCATCGGACGCGGAGCCGTATGCGAACGTGCGACCGACGTCCGAACAGTAGTTCTCGTAGGTACATCCAGCGTCCCACCGGACGAGATCGCCGTCCTCAATCTCCCTATCCCCGGGAATCGGGTGTGTATACGCGGTCCGGGTCCCGAACCCGACGGTGAGAAATAATGGACGGCCGCCTTTTTCACACACACGGGCGCGGAATTCGTTTGCTAGATCCCGTTCGGTCATTCCAGGTTCGAGACATTCCATCGCTTCCTCCATCGACCGTTCGGTGATCGTTGCGGACGTCCGGAGTCGTTCGATCTCGGCGTCTGTTTTCACCTCCCGAAGCGAGTAGAACTGCTCGTCCGCCGGGATCAGCTGCCGATCGGACACCCGCCGTTCCAACGCCTCGTACTCCTTTGGCTCGAACCCGCTCCGCTCAACCCCGACACGCGGGCCGTCGGCCAGCTCCGATATCGCGGCGGCGAGTGCGGGAATCGGGTCGTCAAAGTCCCGTTCGTTCTGTAGACGATGGATACGCTGATCGGTGGTGGAGAGCGAATCGCTCAGGTAGATGTTCGTCTTCCCGTACGGGAACACACCCTCTGGGTCAACGTCCATATCGACGAGGCTGCTCGTCTCTCTGGCCGGCATCACGAGGTACGGGCCACCCATGCTGCGTGACCAAACGCTGTATCCAGCTTCTCCGAACCGAGTGGTTGCGATACAGTGCATCCCCGAGGAGTGAAACACGTTTTCCGGCGTTGCCGCGACTAACACGTCCAGATCGCCTTCCTCGAGCATGCTAGCCATTCGGGATTCTGTGAGCATCGATATCACATGTTACTTCGCGTGATAATAAAGAACCCGGTGAGGACCACGACGCCCGATCAGGATCACCACCGAAGCTTGGCCAATGCCATATCTGCGAACGTTTATAACTGTGGGGTGTGGTATCATACGATGGACGACTACGACCAGAAACAATGTCAAACCTACTAATCAAGGACGTCGATACGGTACTGACCGTCGATCCAGATGATCGGATACAAGAAAACTGCTCGATCGTGGTTCGAGACGGGGAGATACGAGAGATCGGTCCGGCCGACGAGATCGCAGCGACGAACGCCGAACCGGATTTCGACGAGGTGATCGACGGGAACGGATCGTTACTCATGCCCGGACTGGTGGACGCCCACTTTCATCTCTCCGAGCACCTGAGCCGCGGTCTGTTCCCCGATAACCTCTCAACGCGACCATGGGTATTCAATTGGGCGAAACCATATTACTCCGCTGTCGACGAGGAGGCGGAACAGTGGAGCATCAAAATGGCCTGTCTTGAGATGATAAAGACCGGGACGACCTGTTTTTTGGATATGGGTTCTCAACACCACCCCGGCGTCGTCGTCGACGCGGCAGGTGAGACGGGAATTCGAGGTATCACGGGTCGACACGCGGCGGATGTCGTCCCCGACGAGATTCCTCCCTATTGGTCTGAGGAGATGGTCGATCACCACTTCTTCGAGGGCGCCGACGAGGCACTAGCCGCCTTACGGGACGCGGTACATACGTGGAACGGCTCCGCCGACGGTCGCATTCGCTGTTGGGCGAATATCGAAGGCAAAGAGCCGTGCAGCCCCGAACTACACCGTGGCGCATCGGAGCTCGCCGAGGAGCTCGGAGTGGGAACGACGTATCACATCGCGTCTTCGATCGAGGAGGCCGAAGGGAGCGAGCGGAAACACGGGACCTGGCCCGTTGAGCGGCTGGCGGACATCGGGGCGTTGGGCCCTAATGTGGTTCTCGCACACGTGGTCGCAGCAAAGGACCATGAGATCGATCTGCTCGCCGAACACGACACCAAGGTCGCATTCTGCCCGGGAACCTCGTTCAAGCTTGCGAAGGGTGCTGCGGACATCGGAAAGTATCCGGAGATGCTCGATGCCGGAGTGAACGTGGTGTTGGGATGTGACGGGACGTCTGCGGCCGGTTCAGCTGATATGCTCGAACAGATGTACATCACTGCTGGACTGTTCAAGGATGCCCGACGGAATCCCGAGCTCGTTCCCGCGTCGAAAGCGATCCGGATGGCGACCATCGACGGTGCGAAGGGCCTGCTCTGGGACGACGAGATCGGTTCGATCGAAGTCGGGAAGCGAGCGGACTTCATCATGTTCGATCTCGACTCGATCGAATGGACTCCACATCACCGGCCAGTACAGACGCTGGTGTACTCATCGAACTCGCATAACATCCAACACACTGTTATCGACGGCCAGATCGTTATGCGTGATCGGGAGGTCCTCACGATGGACGAGGAGACAGTTAAAAGAAAGGCAAACGAACACGCGGAACGCGTCGCTGAGGAGGCTGGATTGCTCGATGGCGGCATCCCCACGACCACGACGTTATACGACTGAACTGGCGGGTGTACCCGGAAACTCCTTTCAGTCATCACCGGGAAGACGATCGGCTCAGTACGTCCGGCAGCTCGCGGACCCGATGTCGATCCGTACGAGCGTGTTATCGTCGTACGCGTCCGGCGGTGCACCGTACTTCTCGTTGATCTGTCTTGTTGCCCGTCGGTTCTCAGTTTCGTCCGTGACGACCGTAGCCGTTCCGAGCAGCGAGACCATCCACTCTGTGTTGCCGTCCTCGTCGGACTGAACGGAGAGCGCTACCTTCGGGTTCGCTTGAATATTCGCGAGCTTCTGACCAGTGGTGACTATCTCTACGCATCCGTCCTCGTATCGATACCATACCGGTGCAACGTGTGGACGCCCGTCTTGACACGTCGCGAGATGGATCATCAGCGGCTCACTCGTTAGCAGGGCTTCAACAGGCTTCGGGATGTCTGTCATACTAAACGCTGTCGCACCCAAGATGTAGAATCTTCCGCCTGCTCCCCACAAAAATCTGGGGAGCACCGGCGAGACGCGATTTCGGGGGAACGATTATATTCCTCTCCATGCTATTTGAACCGTGAAGCAGGTGTACCTCGTTCGGCACGGGCAGACGGCGTGGAACGCCGACGATCGGATCCAGGGGTGGACGCGGGTCGGACTGAACGAGACCGGAAAGCGACAGGCCAAGAAGCTGGCTGGGTTTCTCGCACGTTCACATCCAGAGATCGGTCTCGTAGCCTCATCTGACCTCCCACGAGCGCTTGACACGGCGAAAATGATCGTCGCGACGGAGCCATTCACAGCGCTGTCCGTGGAGGCCGACCCGGCGTGGCGGGAACGGAACTTTGGCGAGTTTCAGGGCCTCGACTCGTCCACCTTCTTCGAGGACCATCCCAAGTATTCCGTACTCGACCACGGAGCAGCCGGTGCGGAACAGATACCTGACGGCGGTGAGAGCTATGCGGAGTTTGATTCCCGTGTCGTTGACGCATGGACCGAGTTTGTCGCGACGCTCTCAGTGGATGTCGCCTGTCTCGTTGCTCACAGCAACGTAGTTCGACAGATACGCGCTCACATCGAGGGGCTGAGCTATCGCGAAGCGATCAACGACGTCAACGTCGCGAACTGTTCAGTCACCGAGATCCGCCTAACTGACGAGGGCGCGTCGGTTGGCTATCGGAACCGGGACTCGTTCCTGTCGGGTTCCGGGGACGAGTAGGAGCACGCCCGGTTCCGACTTCGCCTGTTCGATCCGTCAGTAGGTATAAGACGGCACTCCCTGTATACCGGACCATGCCACGCGCATCCATAGTCTCCGTAAGTGGATACGACATCGTCGATGACGTCGTGACGCTCCGGTGTAACGTGGAGTATGACGACATGGCGGAGGTTGAAAAATACGAACTTCCCCGAACGGATACGGTAGTTTCGATCCGGTTCTACAACGATGCGACGTTTAGATTCGAGTTCACTGCGGCACCGCAGCTGGATCATCAGGGTCTCGATCTCAACGAGGACGCGATCACCGCTTCGACGACAATCGAAACGACCGAGCGCGACGGACACCTCGAGATCACCACGGACGAACTTCGGATTCGGATCGGGCTGGAATCGTGGAGCTTCGGTGTCAGTGCCGTCGACGGGACCGATCTGCTGGAGGAACAACAACGAGACGTGACCGCGAAACAGGAGAATCGTACCGACTCGCTCGGGTTCACGCTGGAGCGCGTCAATCGGTGGCCGTATCGCGTCGACTCGACGAGTGGGTCGTTTAGGCTGTACTCGGACGAACACGTCTACGGATTTGGTGAGAAGTTCACCGAGTTCGACAAACGAGGACAGCTGATCAACTCTTGGGTCACACAGCCGAACGGGACGGAAACTGAGGAAGCGTACAAGAACGTCCCGTTCTTCCTCTCGACGCGTGGCTATGGGTTTCTCGCGGACACGTTTCAGCGAACCGAGTTCGACATCGGCAACACTTCGACCATCTCCAAGGAGATAACCGTCTCCGATGATTCCCTCTCGTTCGTCTTCTGTTATGGTCCCTCGTTCAAGCGTATCCTCCGGACGTACACCGGGTTGACTGGCCGTCCAAGTGAGGTTCCAAAGTGGAGCCTTGGCGTCTGGATGTCACGGCTTGGCTATCAGAACCGGGACGAGCTTGAGTCCGTGACCGACGAGATCCGCTCACGATCGTTCCCGTGTGACGTTGTTCACCTAGACCCACCCTGGCTTCGTGACGGGCACCTCTGCGATCTCGAATGGAACCGCGAGAGCTTCCCCGATCCCGAGGAGATGATCGACGAGCTCCACGACCAGGGGTTCAAACTTTGTCTCTGGGAGTACCCGTATCTTCTCTCCGAGACTGACGCGTTCGAAGAGGCGCGTGAGAACGGGTATCTGGTCACCTCTCCCACCGGTGATCCGTATCTCCTATACCGATTGAGCTGGGGTGATGACTTCGGCGGGATCATCGATTTCACTGACCCCGACGCCCGCCGATGGTGGAAGGACAAACACGTCCCGCTCATCGAGATGGGCGTTGACGCGTTCAAAACCGACTTCGGCGAGTACCTCCCGGAAGACGCGGTGATGGCCGACGGACGTGCCGGGAAGGCAGTACGAAACGAGTACTCGCTCCTGTACACGGGCACGGTGTACGACGCGATGGCGGAGGCGGGCGAGGACCCACTGATCTGGGCCCGTCCCGGATGGGCGGGGGGACAGCAGTCGCCCGTTCACTGGGGAGGCGACCCGAACTCGACGTTCGAGTCGATGGGGGCCTCGCTTCGGGGGGGGCTAAGCCTCGCGCTCTCCGGGTACGGGTTCTGGAGCTGTGACATTGGGGGGTTCCACGGAGAGCCGTCGACGGAGCTATACATTCGTTGGGCCCAGTTCGGGTTGCTCGGATTGAGCCATGCTCGATTCCACGGAACGACACCCCGTGAGCCGTGGGCGTTCGGCGAGGAAGCGGCCGAGATCGTTACTCGATACGCACGGGAGCGGTATCGGCTCCTCCCGTATCTCCACCGCCTATCAGTGGAGGCGACGACGGACGGTATTCCGGTTCTCCGACCGCTCGTCTTGGAGTTCCAGTCCGACCAAGCGGTGTACACGAACGGAACACAGCTTATGCTAGGCGAGGCACTGCTGGTCGCACCGGTACTCTCAGCGACTCGGACGCTGGACGTCTACCTACCGCCCGGGGAGTGGGTGGACCACTGGACCGGGAAGCGATACGACGGTGGCGCAACAATCGAGGTCGACGTGCCGCTCGACACGATGCCGGTGTTCCAGCGAAGCGGAACGATCGTCCCGACCCGTGACTCGACGGAGTGGGTCGATCAACGGCCCGCCGAGACACTGATACTTCGAACCGTGCTCGGCGGGGATGAGACGACAGCCGAAACGACCGTCTACGAAACCGATCCCGACGGAGTGGCCGTGACCATCGACGATGCCCCTGGCTCCGATCGGATTGAAGTCACTATTGACGGGGAGCCGACCGAGTTCTGTGCGAACATTCGTGCTGTCGAACAACCTCCGGATTCGATCACCTGTAACGGCCGTTCGTTGACTCAAGTTTCCGACGCACCCGACGCCGGTCAGTGGCGCTACGACGATGACGCGAAGGCGATCACGGCGATGTTTTAGTCGCCACTCTTCGGAAGATCGTTCGCTCGTGGTTCGGGTCACCCCACGCTGGGGAATGGTTAAGTCCCCTGCTCGTAATCAGTTAATATCGATGTCTGAGCATTCAGCAGACGATGAGTACGTCATTCCGCCCGGTGGTGGCGTTCCGTGGCGTGACGTGACGATGGAGGAGACGCTCCGTAGTCCCGACCGCGACGTGGAGATCACGGGCATCTCGCGAATCGTCATCCGAGGGAACTTTCCGTGGAGTCTCGTGCGTGTCGAGACCGATGCCGGAGTTACCGGTATTGGAGAAACGTTCGTCGGCGAAGAATCGAGCGACGTTGCCCGACGGCTGGAGGAGTTGCTTGTCGGTCAGAATCCCCTAGATATCGATCGACTAATGTCACACCTCGATCAGAACCGCGCCGGCACCGGTTCGTTCGGCCGTTCGGCGTTCGCCGGCATTGAGATCGCACTCTGGGACATCAAAGGGAAGCTGTTCGATCTTCCGGTGTACGAGCTGTTGGGTGGTAAGTACCGCGATGAGGTACGGATTTACTGTGATACGCACGCGGGCGAGTCCCTCGGTCAGGCACAAAAAAACGATCCGACCAAGGTGTACACTCCAGAAGCGTACGCGACCGCCGCCGCGGAAGTCGTTGAAGAGGGGTTCACCGCGATCAAGTTCGATCTCGACGTCCCGACACACAGGGAGGTGGACACGGCAGCACGTCGGCTCGATAACGAGGCGATAGAACACAAGACGTCGCTGATAGCGGCGGTTCGCGATCGGATCGGATCTGATGTCGATCTGGCCGTCGATCTCCACTGGAACTTCACCGTCGAGTCGGCCATCCGGCTCGGCCGGAAGCTGGAGCCGTATGATCTTGCGTGGATCGAAGACCCTGTGCCGCCGGAGAAAACCGACGCACATCGTCGTGTGACACAGGCGATCAGTACCCCTGTTTTAACGGGCGAGAATGTCACAACACGCGAAGGGTTCCTGACGCTGCTCCGAAACGACGCTATGGATGTCGCCGCACCGGACGTCAACAAGACCGGCGGACTCGCCGATCTTCAGCGCGTGGCGGACCTCTGTGACATGTACGGGATCCCGGTTGCACCACACAACATCTCGAGTCCCGTCGGAACGATCGCAGGCGTTCATCTCGCGGCCTCGATACCCAACTTCCTTGCGTTGGAGTACCACGCGCGGGACGTTCCGTGGTGGGGCGACCTCGTCGAGTGGGTCGGACGCGACGGACCCGTCATCGAGGACGGATTTGTGGCCGTTCCGGACGCGCCGGGATTAGGGATTGAGCTCGATGAGGAGGTCGTCGAGAAGACGGCAACCGACGAGTTCGACGGATGGGAGTGACGGATCGCCTGTGACGCCGTGCGGGCGATATCGTCCCGTGATCACTCGTGGCGACAAGGGTTCCGTACGGTTCCGATCCCCTCGACGCCCACGGTCACCGTGTCACCGTCACCCAACAGTATCTGCGGATCCCTGAACACGCCGACGCCCGGAGGCGTCCCCGTCAGAATGAGATCACCCGGCGAGAGGGTGAACGCGTCGCTCGCGAACGAGACGAGCTCCGGAACACCACGGATCAGGTCCGATGTCGTGGAGTCCTGTACGCGTTCCCCGTTGACCTCTGCCCACAACTGTAGGTCGTGTGGGTCGTTGATGTCGTCCAGCGTGACGAGTTCCGGGCCGAGCGGGCAGAACGTGTCTAGGCTCTTTCCTCGTACCCACTGGTCGTCGTTGAACTGCAGATCCCGTGCCGAAACGTCGTTCGAGACGGTCAGTCCGGCGACTACGTCCAATGCGTTCTCGGCGGACACGCGGCGTGTCTCCTCGCCGATCACGGCTGCGAGCTCGACTTCGTAGTCCACCTCGTTCGTGTACGACGGATCCCACGTGATCGGCTCCTCGGGGCCGATGATCGAGCTCGGATACTTCGAGAACAGAAGCGGTTCGTCGGGGATCTCTTGATCTCCCTCCTCCGCGTGTTCAGCGTAGTTCAGTCCAACACAGATGATCTTCTCGGGATCTCCTATGGGTGCGTTCGTTGTCACGTCCTCGACGTCATAGGTCCACGATCCGGCGTCGCTGCCGTGGTCGGCGACGACTTCTGACAGCGCCTTCCATCGCGGATTCTCGAGAAGTGCTCGGGTGTTCGATGAAAGATCGACGCCGATCGATCGTCCTGCTTGTTCCAGATCAATGATCTTGTCGGGGGCCGTGTGAACGCCGACCCGTGGGGTCTTTCCATCCGGCGGAGTGAACTGTCGTATTCGCATGCGTCTTAGTCGTTACTGGGGGGATATTTCAATCTTCGTGCGATCGTCCGCCGGCCCCGTGTCGGACGTGGGATCGCCAGCCTCGACCGCCTCCGCTCACTCTGATACTTTTGCTTTCGCCACTGCGTCCCAGTCGATCTCTACACCCAACCCGGGTTCTTTCGGTGGTTCGATCTTCCCGTTCTCTGGACGAAGCGTCTCAGTCAGGAAGAAGTCGCGTGCGGCCGGAGTAAACGGCGGCTCGTGAGGGAACTCACACCAATCCGTCTCCGTCGCCGCCATCACATGGAGGTTGGCGGCCAGTCCCAGCCCGTTCGACCAGGTGTGTGGCGCGAACTCCAACCCCTCCGCACGAGCCCAGTCACCGACCGTCTTCCCCCGTCTGATACCGGTCGCGAACAGCGCATCAGGTTGGAGCACGTCGAGTGATCCGTGCTTGAGGTACGCCTGAAGCGGCTCGATCCCGTTTACCGACTCCCCACCAGCGATCGGGATCGATGTCGAGCGTCGGAGTTCGGCGAGCCGTTCGTACTCGTGCATTCCGAGCGGCTCCTCAAGCCAGCCGATCGGCTCGAGCGATTCGAGCTCACGGGCGACGCGTAGCGCTTCCTTTGCGGTCCATCGAACCGGTTCGTCGCCGAAGCGCATACTCCAACCCATGTTCGCGTCGACCATGAGGGTGAGTTCTGGGAATTCCTCCCGGACATATCTCGCGACCTGCAGATCGTCTTTGATGTTCTCCGACTGGAATCGAAGCTTTACTGCCTCGTATCCTTCATTGACCCGTTGTTCGACGTACGTCACTCGATCCTCCGCGGGCTTACATTCCCCCGTACTCGAATATACTGGAATCGGATCGGCGTCGCCGCCGAGCAGTCGGTACACAGGCGCACCGAGGTGCTTCCCGAGGATATCCCACATCGCGAGCTCGAGGTGCCACGCATCGGCACCGAGGAAATCGATCGTGTCCAACTTCCGGAGGATCGACTCGATCTCTCGCGGGTCTTCCCCTTTGAGCACGGCCTCGTAGCCGTCCGCGATATCGAGCCCACCTCCGGGAAACGAGGGCATCGCAGTGTATCCGGTGATGTCTTCGTCAGTGTGAACCGCGAACAGGTCCACCTCGTGGGAGGTTGATTGGGAGCCTGGTGTCCATGCGGGTGCCCACGAACCGTCGAGCTCGTGCACGAGGTGATGCCGTTCAATGCTAACGATCTCCATGAGGCGTACGTTGGCGGCAGGACAAGTAAATGTACGGTACACGCTGACGACGTTCGGAGCCGCAACTTCGTGAGGCGGTCACGTCAGCAGGAACAGATCAGGCGTGTTGGACATCGTTCTTCGGGGCGTTTGTGTGCCGTATCGACACGTGAGGTGACCGCACGTCTGTCTTCGAGCCACGACGGACACCGCCGGAACGGTGAATCGGACCGGAGTCACCAGGAAGTGATCGTGACGTCTTCAAGTGGCCGATCGAGCGGGATCGGGACGTGCCCACCCGAATAATCAGAGACGTATAGCCCGACGATTATCTCCAGCGATCGGAGCGCGTCCTCACCGCTGGATCGATTCGCTTCCGCCCCGTCCATCAGTTCGTTGATGTGTTCGACCGCGGTCGCAAACCCGTTCGCGTACTCGTCGGGGGACGGATCGACGTCGGGGAGCGGACACTTGGTATGGCCGCCGTCCTCCAGATCCCAGTACTCCCATTGTCCTTGAGAGATGTCGATCGCGATCCGTCCGTCCGTCCCGATGAGGTGGTAGACGTACGCGGAGATGTCACGGGAGACGGTACAATCGATCATCCCGAACGTCCCGTCGTCGAACACCACGTGGCCGCCGCCGCCCGAGTCGTTCACGGTCTCGTTCGCACCGAGCGCGGCCACCGCATCGTTTTCACCGTTGAGATAGCCGCTCACCTGCGTCGCTCTCGCGTCGGTCAGATAGATCATGGTATCGAGGACGTGCGTCGAGTTTCGCAGGAGCTCCCGCCGAAAGAGGCCCGTTATTGATCGGATCTCGCCGATGAGTCCCTCCCGAACGTGTCGGTGTACCGTGGACATGCTGTCGGTGAACCGTGACGTGTGGTTGATCACCAGATCGGTGTCCTCTCGATCACAGACGTCGATCATCTCCTTGGCGTCGCTGACGCTGGAGGCGATCGGCTTCTCACACCAGATGACTTCCGGGTCGCCGATCTCGGCGGAGTCCACGACGTGGTCGTGATGGAGAAACGTGGGCGTGGCAACGGAGACGACGTCGAGGCCTTCCGACCGAAGCATCTCCTCGTGCCCGACGTATCGTCGCTCCGGATCGATGTCCCACACGTCGCCGAACGTGTCCAGCTTCTCCTCGTCGATGTCCGCGACGGCGACCAGATCGATCGAATCGTTCGCCGCGTATCCTCCCGCGTGACTGGCGTCTACCGGTTTCTTTCCGATGTCGTCCTCGTCGTGAACGCCGAGGAGTCCGAGCCCGGCGACGCCACCTGTTCCGATGATGCCTGCTGTTCGCGCCATGTCTCATACTACTATGGACTTTACTTAAATCAGGGGGTGCCGACCGCCGTGCTCGGTCGGGACCGACCCGGCTCGAAACACCGTAGTGGACGGAAGCAGTGAATACGGATATGTAGGTCACAATATATTATTAAGGAAAGTCTTAAATCGTATGCTGGACATGGGTATAACATGTCATCTCGTACCACGGACGGCTCTCGGCCGATATCGAGAAGAGAAATGCTCATCGGCTCCTCAGTAGCAGGGGGAGTAGCGCTCGCCGGCTGCTTGGGTGAGGATGATGTCAGCGAAGACGATCTCCCGGGCGCTATCACCTTCCTACACTCGGAAACCGCGGACGAACGTCGGGCCGTGTTCAACGATCCGCTCGGTGTAGAGTACGAGGAGGAAACTGGAGTCGAAATGAACCAACGGGTCATTCAGGAGGCGGACTACGCCCAAGAGATCACGACGGCGGTCGCCTCCGACACGCTTCCGGACGTCGGATCCATCTCCAACGACGTCGTGTTGGCGGCTCGTGAGGCGATCGATCCGGCCACCGACCTCGTCGAGGAGATCGGCGAGGACCGCTTTTATGACAAGGTCCTGGACCTGACTCGTCTCCCCGACGGCAGCTATTCCGGAGTGCCGCTCCGCGCGTGGCCGCAGCTAACCATTGCACGCCAGTCCGCGTTCGACGAGATCGGCATGGACGCGCCACAGACGTGGGACGACTGGCTGGACGCTGCGGAGGAGTTCCACGACCCCGACAACAACGAGTACGGCTGTCTCGTCGGAACGGCGGTCGACCAGTACACGCGGCAGTGCTTCGCCGGGTTCGCGCTCTCGAACAACGCGCGCGTCTTCGACGAGGACGGAAACATCATCTTCGATAGCGACGAGATGATCGAGGCGCTCGAGGTGTACGGCGAGCTCGCACAGTACACGCCGCCGGGAGACACGGACTCGAGCACAATCGGCGAGGTGTACGACGCCGGAAACGCAAACCTATACTCCGGGAACGCGTACAGCCTCTACTTCAACTCGCTCGGCCTCGAGGAGGGCGAGATGCTCGGCGAGTACCACGAGCCGGCTATCCAGGAAGAGCGGGCCGCGACGTACGGCCAGGTCGAGGTCCTGAGCACCTTCACGGACAAAACTGCGGGCGAGCGTCAGGCCGCTGAGGACTGGATCCGGCTGCTGATGGGTGAGTTCGACATCTCACACCATATTCAGTACCTCCACATGCAGGTCGGCGGGTTCCAGCCGGTGCTGCCGGAGATTCCCGAGATGGAGGAGTACCGTGATAACGACATTCTCTCCCATTGGCCCGACGAGCTGATCGAGGAGACCCTCCCGGAAGCCCAACGATCGATCGAGCAGTTCGGCTTCCGCGACGGCACGGTGTTCCCCGAGATCGGTCCGATCGTCGGCAACTTCGACATCGCACAGGCGGTGAGCGACGTCATCGACGGAGAGGACCCCAGAACCGTTGCCGAGGAAGCGGCAGACCGCATGCGGGACCGGATCGACTAATTCACCAGCCAGACTCCCCACTCATCGAATGGCTATTATTGGATCAGTAAAACAGCGCTACGAGGACCTCTCGCTGCGTCAAAAGGAGATTGCGCTCGGGTACGCACTCATCGCTCCATCGGTCATTCTGGTCGCGATCACGCTCGTGTACCCGCTTTTATACAACTTCTATCTCAGCTTCACCGACGTTCCGCTCACCCCCGCGGAGTCCCCGACGTGGGTCGGTACGGAGCACTACGTGACACTGCTCACCGATCCCGAATTCTACGAGGCGACGTTTAATACGCTCGTCTTCGCGTTCTTTAGTACCGCTGGATCCGTCGTGCTTGGATTGTTTGTCGCGATGCTGTTCTCGAAGGACTTCTTCGCACAGAAACTCGCGCGCGGGCTCGTGCTTCTACCGTACGTCGCACCGACTATCGCCGCCGCGTTCATGTGGCGGTGGATCTGGGATCCGGCGTTCGGAATCGCGCCGTTCTATCTCGGAGACATAATCGCGATATTCACCGACAGGGTGGACCTCAGAAACACGCTTGGGATGGTTATTGCCTACGAGACGTGGCGATACTTCCCGTTCACCTTCCTCATCATCCTCGCCCGGCTCCAGTCCATCCCAGAGGAGCTATATGAGGCGGCCGAGGTTGACGGCGCAAGCCGCTTTGCCAAGTTCAAGGACATCACGCTTCCGGAGGTGAAGTTCGTCATGGCGACCGTGTTCCTGCTTCGTTGGATCTGGAACTTCAACTCCTTTGCGAGCGTGTGGCTGTTCACCAGGGAAGTCCCGATTCTCGGAGTGTTCGTGTATCAGACCGGTTTCGCACAGTTCGAACAGGGGTACGCAGCCGCCGTGTCGATGATCATGCTGGTGTTCCTCGCTGTGTTCTTGACCATCTACGTTAAATGGGCGCTCGACTGGTAATCATGAGTGAGAAATCAGACAACACCGACGTACGCTCCGAACTCCGGATAGCGGTCTCCGAGAGCATCCGAACGACGAAGCGGGTGTATTCGAACGTTTTCCGACGGTCGACGATAGAAGCCGGACTGTTGGAGAAGATCGTTCTCTATCTCCTCGTCGGGCTCGTCATGTTCATCTCGTTGTTCCCGTACTACTGGATGTTCGTCACGAGTGTCGCGCCACCGGAAGTACTGTACAGTCCACCACCGTCGTTGATCCCGGAAGAGGTTTCATTGGACACATATCGACAGCTGTTCGCTGCGGAGATCACTTTCGTGACGTACTTCATCAACAGTCTCTTTGTTGCGACCGTCTCGTCGGCGCTGGCCGTCGGAATCGCGACGTTCGGTGCCTACAGCTTCGCCCGACTGGAGTACCCAGGTCGGTCGTTCCTCTCCCGTGGAGTGTTGGGTTCGTACATGATATCGGGGATCCTGATGGTAGTTCCGATATTCCAGATTGTCGTCTGGCTCGGCTTAGTGGACACGCTGACGAGTCTCATCGCGACGCATTTCATTTTCACCATTCCGTTGGGCCTGTATCTCCTCGGGAACTACTTCCGCTCGATCCCACACGAGATCGAGGAGGCGGCGATGATCGACGGCTACTCTCGATTCGAAGTGATCACGCGGATCACCGTCCCGATGAGTATCCCCGCGATCATCGCCGTGTACCTGTACTCGTTCATGTTGTCGTGGAACGAGTACCTGTACGCGGTCATCTTCATCCAGAGTCAGGAGAAGTACACCCTCCCCATTGGGATCGAGTTCCTCCAGTTCGAGTTCGACTTCGTCTGGGGTGAAGTGATGGCTGCATCGCTGCTCATGACGATCCCGATCATCATCATGTTTCTCTACCTCGAGGAGTACATGGTCGAGGGATTGGACTTCGGCTCGATGGATTGAAACCGACGGCATAAGATCACCTTCCATGAACACGGTAACACTAGAAAACATCCGGAAAGAGTTCGACGATATCGTCGCCGTCAACGGGATCGATCTCGACGTCGAGGCCGGCGAGCTGCTCGTCCTCGTCGGTCCGTCGGGCTGTGGAAAGTCGACGACGCTCCGTATGATCGCGGGGCTGGAGGCACCGACGTCCGGGAACGTGTACATCGACGACGAGAACGTTACGGAGGTCGTGCCCCAACAACGGGAGCTCTCGATGGTGTTCCAGAACTACGCGCTGTACCCGCACAAAAGCGTCAAGGAAAACCTGCTCTTCCCGCTGTATAAGATGGATCTCACGGAGGCGGAACGCGAGGAGAAGGTCCAGTGGGTGGCCGAGCTGCTCGACATCACGGATCTGCTCGAAAAGGATCCAGGACAGCTCAGCGGCGGCGAACGACAGCGCGTGGCGCTCGGACGGACGGTCGTCAGAGAGCCCGGGTTGTATCTGATGGACGAACCGCTCTCCAATCTGGACGCGGAGCTGCGGGTGAACACCCGCTCCGAGCTCCGAGAGTTACAACAGGAGCTTGGGACCACGACGGTGTACGTGACACACGACCAAGAGGAAGCGATGAGTATCGCTGACCGCTTGGTCGTAATGAACGATGGCGAGCTTCAACAGATCGGGACGCCTCGGGAGCTGTATCAGGACCCGATCAACCGGTTTGTCGCGTCCTTTATTGGGGAGCCGAGCATGAGCTTTCTGCCGGCGCGATCGAACGGCGGAGAAGAAATAACGGTTGATATCGGCGGCGACGTTTCACTCGGGGTGTCCGTTCCGCGGGGTGCAGACATCGAGACCCTCGGGATCCGTCCCGAATCGATCTTCTTTGAGGACGGGGCAGACCCGGAATCCGGTGAACTGAGCAAGCCAATCACGATGGACGTGACGACCGTCGATCCCCTCGGTCACTCTTACGAGGTGCTCCTCGAACGTGGGGAGGGGTCACTCGTCGGGCTGCTGAAGCAGCCACCGAAACGCGATTCGGTGTCAGTGCGACTGCTTTTGAACAGGCTGTATCTGTTCGATGCCGAGGGCGACCGAGTGGAGGTGATCCGATGAGCCGCGTCGAGATCGAGAACGTCACGAAAGAGTTCAGCGAGGGGCTCGGTACGATCACGGCGGTCAATGACATTTCGTTGACGGTCGAGGACGGGGAGTTCCTCGTTATCGTCGGCCCGTCGGGCTGTGGGAAGTCGACGACGCTCCGGATGTTGGCCGGCTTGGAAACCGTCACCGAGGGAACGATCCGGTTCGATGGCGAGGAGGTTCACAAGCTGAAGCCCCCCGCCCGAAACGTCGCTATGGTGTTCCAGAACTACGCGCTGTACCCGAGCATGAACGCGAGAGAGAACATCGGGTACGGGTTGAAACACACAATGGGCATGCGAAAGGCCGAGCGGACCGAGCGCGTCGACGAAATCGCAGAAATGCTCGGTATCACTGACCAACTGGATCAAGAACCCAACGAGCTCTCCGGGGGCCAGCGCCAGCGCGTCGCGCTCGGTCGCGCGCTCGTCCGTGAACCGAACGTGTTTCTGCTTGATGAACCTCTTTCGAACCTTGACGCGAAGCTCCGTGCACGAATGCGACAAGAGCTCCAACAAATACACGACGACCTCGGGATCACGTCGATATACGTGACTCACGATCAAAAGGAGGCAATGACGATGGCCGACCGTATCGCGATCCTCAACGAAGGGGAGCTACAACAGGTCGGCGAGGTGGAAGACGTGTACAACCGTCCAACGAACCAGTTCGTGGCCGGGTTTATCGGGAGCCCGTCAATGAATTTCATTCCCGTGAACCTTCGCCGGAACGGATCGAACGTCGAGGTGCGAACGGAGAGTTCGACCGTCTGTACGCTGGACGCCGGCCGATTCGACGGAAACTACTCGCGTGTAACTGGCGGCATCCGTCCCGAACATCTCGACCTGACGAGCGATACGGATAGCAGTTGGACGCGAACCTCGGTCGACACCTCCGAATACCAAGGCAACAGCAATTTCGTGTACCTCACCATCGAGGGTACGTCGATGATCTCACGGACTGCCGAATCAGCAGTGCTCTCTCGTGACGACGACGTATCGGTCAGCGTCGATCCGAACGATCTGTATCTGTTCGATCCAGACACGGGTGAAACCATCAAATCGCGAAGCGGAGCGGAGCTCACATCGCGTTGACCGAGCGGGTCGTCACGTCATTAGAGTCGCGTTCCGGATTCCTCGCGAATCGCCTCGATAGCCGCTATATCTACGACCCCGTGTTCTCCGTCCGGCTCGACGAGACGATCCGACAGAACACACGAAACGAAGTACTCGAACTCCTCACGGATCGCGTTCGCCTCTTCGAATCGGATCGTCGTCGTTCGGGTGCCGTCGTCGATCGTGACGTTCGTCTCTCCGAAGAAGGCCGGCTCGAATCGGACTGACCCAGTCGTCGTAGTGACGTGGAGGTGACTCGCCTTCGCCGCGTTCTGGCTCGCCGTGTACGCTCCCAACACACCGTCATCGAACTCGACAGTGAACGCGGCGTGTTCGTCGACGTCGCTGAACGCGTCTGTCGGCGAGCGCGATTGACCAGTAACGGTGACCGGATCTGCATCGATGAGGAACCGTGTCGTATTCAACGGATAGATCCCGAGATCGATCAGGGCGGCGCCACCGGAGAGCTCCGCGTTCAACCGCCACTGGTCCGGGTCCGGCGAGATCATCTCGAAGAGGTCTTGTGACATGGAACCTCGAACGTGTACCGGTTCACCGAACGCTTCCGTTCCGAGGAGGCTCCGCACCCATCTCACGGCCGGTTCGAAGTGGACACGATACGCGATCATCAGCGTGACTCCCGCGTCGGCACAGTGGTCCACCATCCGTCGTGATCGTTCAACCGACGTCTCCATCGGCTTTTCACAGAGAACGTGTGCGCCGTGGTCCGCTGCCGCCCGTGTGAACTCGAGGTGCGTCGCGTTCGGCGTGGCGATGTACACCGCATCGTACTGGTCGTTGTCGACTCCCGCCGTGAACTCATCGTACGTCAACACTGATCCCGCGTTCGCGTCGTCAGCCACCTCAGTCCCTTTTGATTTATTTCCCGTGACGACGCACGTAACCTCCGCGTGGTCAGACTCGGCGATGGCAGGAATTACCCACTCACGGGTGAAACCGCCCAGACCGACGAGTGCAAACGAAACAACGCCATCAGCCGGTTTCAACTCCCAGTCTTCCGTTACATACTCTTCAAAAGACGGTGGATACATACAGTCATATGAGTCCAGCCGGAGTAAATAATTATCCCCGCTTCGCCGGTCACACGGCGGAATCAGTCCATCGACTCGAGATGCGCTCGACGCCACCGTTCCGTGTCCGGTGTCTGGTTGAACGTGTACAGTCTGAACCGTCGAACGTCGTAGGGGTCCGCCTCGAAGTACGGTGCGAGCTCGTGGACGAGCTCGCCCGGATCGTAGGTTCCACGAGAGCGGAGGAGTTCGACGGCAAACCCGGTTATTCCAGTTGTTTTCTTGAGAAACTCGAGCGGTTTTGCGACACCCCACATGCGGCATAGAGACATGAGCCGCCAGTAGTTCATCACACCGGGGATTCCGACCTCGATCGGGAGGGATACACCACGATCACGAACATCCTCTATCCATTCAACGATGTCATCCGAGCTGAACGAAAGCTGCGTCACAATGTAGGTTGCGTGTTCGGCCTTTTCTCGTAACGCGGTTGCCATGGTCTCATCCGGGATCGACTCGTGCCCGGTGGGATACCCGGCGATTCCGACCTCGTCAAAATCGTATCCGAGGGCGTCGATCGCCAGCAACAGCTCGTGTGCGGAGTCAAACTCTCCCACCGGGCTCTCGCTGTCTCCGCCAATGACGAATATCTCGGACGTTCCCGCAGCCGTCAGCCGTGACAGGATCCGGTCGAGTTCCGCTTCGTCCTCAATAAACCGGGCACCGAGGTGTGGAATTGCGTGATAGCCTGCTTCGACGGCTTGTACCGTTCGATCTATCGTCGGTTCGACGCCGTTGTCCGGGTTCAGCGTCACGGCGACGCGCGATCCGGCAGGAACGCTCTCGAGCGCCCGCTCAAAGGTCTCGATCGAGTTCAGATCGTAGGTGAGATCCGTGAGGATCTCCTCGATCGAAGCGTTCATACTGTTGATGCTTGCTGACATATGGCACGATACTTTCGCGACGGGCATATACCTATCGCTGGCGAACGCTGAATATCGTCCAAATAGACGTTTTTAGCCCGCTTGGTGACGATCCCGAGGACCCTCGTCGGGCTTCGGGCGTTGTTTCTGCGCGTGTTCGACTGACTAATCGATGCTTTTATATATCTCGTATTTATTTTGACAAATATGTATGATCTCCATATACATACTCGGTACTCCGACGGCGACAACATGTGGATGTTAAAAAACGCCGCCGAGGAGCTCCCGTTCGACACCATCGGGTTCGTTGATCACGCTATTGTCACTGATGACGACCTCCGCACACAGCAAAAATATAATCTCGCGCACGTCTTCGATAAGACATATGAGTATCGGCGAAAGGCCATCGAATTCCATCAACAGGACACTGATGTAAAAATGCTTGACGGGATCGAGATGGATTTTCAGATCGGAGACGAGTCCCAAATAGCACCTTTTTTTGCCGAAGCAGAGTTTGAGTACACAATCGGGAGCGTCCATACCGTCCACGGAACCACAATCCCGTATGTCGATGCTTTTGAACACGCATCGGAAGAACAGATAACGGAGGCGGTCGAGGAGTACTACGTTCAATTGGAGGCGCTGATCCGGTCCGAGTTGTTCGACATCGCTGCCCACGTGGACCTGATTGAGATCACTCCTCATACATATGGGCGAACGAGCCAAGAGCACGCCGAACGGATCGCCGACGCGTTCGAGGAAAGTCGGACGGTCCCGGAAATCAACGTGAAGCCGATACTCGAGAGTTCCGGGATCAAGTATCATCCGGATGATCCCCTCCGCTCCGAGCTTTTGGAGCGGAACATTCCGTTCACCCTTGGATCGGACGCACACTCGGTAGAACAGTTTCGGGCGCGCGCGCCGAAACTCGAGGAGGTGCGACGCGAGTTGGACGCCGAGATCGTCGATCCCGAACAGATAGCCGGTACATCCTCAACGTGATCGATAGGCGGACGGAGCGATGATTTAAGTCGTTCATATCGAAATAACAGCGTATGTCTCCTTCGAACCCACGCGTTCGTCCACCGACAACCGACGATGTCCGTGAGTACGCATCTCGACTAGGTCTGTCGCTGTCGGATCCAGAATTAGAAACCTACACCGATATCATTGCGTCGAAGCTCGGGGTGATCCGGGCACTCGATTCGCTTCCCGACGGTGAGACGTCCCCGATCACCGCAGCCCGAGACAGAGGTCACCGTCCGGACTCGGCCGCAGACCCCGAAAACGCGTTCGTTCGTCGATGTACCGTCAAGAGCTCGGACGACGGTCCGCTGAGCGGGATGTCGGTTGGCGTCAAAGACAACATCGCGGTCGCGGGGATCGATTTGACGGCCGGAACGAAGGCACTTGAAGGGTACGTTCCGTCGTTCGACGCGACGGTGGTGACACGGTTGCTCGAGGCAGGTGCTACGGTGACCGGAAAGACGAACCTCGACGAGCTGGCGGTTTCGGGGAGCGGAGAACCAACCGCGGCCGGCGTGATCCGGAATCCACACAGCGACTCACATCTGGCGGGCGGATCCTCCGGTGGTTCCGCCGTCGCAGTCGTTAAGCGGGACGTCGATATCGCGCTTGGAACCGATCAGGCGGGGTCGCTCCGCACGCCGGCTTCTTGGTGTGGCTGTGTCGGATTCAAGCCGACGTACGGGCTCGTTCCTTACACCGGCTGTCTCCCTGGCGGACCGACGTATGACCATGCCGGACCGATCACGCGTACGGTGTCGGAGTGTGCGGACGTGTTGTCGGTTCTCGCTGGACCGGACGGTCGGGACCATCGGCAACCGTTTGATGGTCCGGCGACGGTGGACCCGATACCGGACGACTACACGAATTCCCTCGCGAAACCGGTCTCCGAGTGTTCCATCGGCATTCTTCAGGAGGGGTTCGGTCTCGAACACAGCGAGTCGATAGTGGACGAGACCGTTATGGAGACGATGGACGCCATCGCCGACCGCGGAGCGGGTGTCGAGGAGGTGTCGATCCCATGGCACGATCATGGGGTGGTCATCTGGCTCGGCGTGGCGTGGAGCGAGAGCGCCGCGCTGTTACGGGACAACGGACAGGGATATTACACCGACGGGCAGTACTTCACGCAGTACCTCCGGAAAATGGAGGAAGCACTCGAGACACGCAGCGACGAGTTCGCTCCCACGATCAAATCGAAGCTGCTTCTTGGGGAGTACCTTCGGGAAACCTACGGCGGTTACTACCACGCGAAAGCACAGAACCTCCGAGGACGACTGCGTGACGCGTACGACGAACGGTTGGCGACGTATGACGTTCTCGCGCTCCCCACGACGCCGACCACTGCCTTCGAACGACAGGAGGACTTGACCACGACTGAGCTCGTGGAGCGCGCACAGGGAAAGAAGGGACGAACACAAAACACAATGCCGTTCAACATGACCGGCCACCCGGCGATCACGGTCCCGTGCGGTCGGAACGACGACGGATTGCCGATCGGGCTCATGCTTGTTGGGAGCCGGTTCGACGACGAGACTGTGCTCGCGGTTGCCGACGCGCTCGAACGCGAGATTGCGTACAGTCCTTCGATTCCGTCACACTAACCCAACGATTCGAACCGCGATGTGGGTAGTCGCGGGGTCGTCCGTCTCACCGATAACTGATCCCGCCGTCCGGGTGAAGCGTGCTGGCGGTGATGAATGACGATTGATCGCTTGCGAGGAACTCGATCGTATCGATGACATCATCCGGGGTTCCATTTCGCGGTAACACCTGATAGTCGGCTATGGTGTCGAGGTACTCCTCGCCGAGCTGTTGGCTCGCCTCGGAGGTCACCAGCCCGGGAGCCACGGCGTTGACCCGCACGCCGTCATCTCCTACCTCGTTCGCTATCGCACGCGTGAGCGGCGGGATCGCCCCCTTTGACGTCACGTAGTGTGGGTACCCGGTCACCCCGTTGTACATCACCGCGGAGGCGATGTTGATGACGCTGCCTGATCCCTGCTCGGCCATGTGTGGAACCATCTGTTTACAACAGATGAAGACGCCAGTAACATTCACGTCCAGCACGGAACGCCACTCCTCGACCGGAATCTCGTCGAAGCTCCGGTCGCGCCCCTCGAGCAGCGGCTCGTACATCGCAGCGTTGTTGATCAACACGTCTATCGTTCCGAACCGGTTGAGGACCGCGTCGGCGAACTCGCTCACGCTCTCTTCGTCGGTCACGTCGGTCTCCATGCCCATCGCCTCAGCGTCCAGTCCTTCGGCGACTGTCGCCGCGTTCTGGATGTCTGCGATCGCGACCGACGCATCCTTTGACGCGAATCGTTCTGCCATCCGTTTTCCGATACCGCTTCCGCCACCCGTCACCACGACGGTGTGCTCAGGGAACTCCATCGTGAAGATCTCACACACGGCCGGAACATAAAACCACGAGGAAATCAACGGCTCCGGACGTGAACGGGGTCAGTCCTTCCATTTGAACGCGTACGCCTCAACGGGTTTGAGAACGACGTACTCCACCACGAGGATCACGATGACGAACAGCATGAGATACGCCAGCACCGATTCGATCTCACCGATCTGGTAGTGGTACCGGAACCGCGTCCCGAGTCCTTCCTGGAGACCGAACACCTCCCCGAGAACGACGATCTTCCAGACCATCCCGAACACGTACCGATAGCTGCCGAATATATACGGAAGTAAATGTGGCACGTACACGTCTCTCCACAGCTGCACCGTGGAGGCCCCGAACGACTGCGCCATTGTGATCAAGTCCGTATCGATGTCCTGTGCACCCTGCCACATGTTCACGATTCCGAACGGCGTCGACGCGATCACGACGGCAATGATGACGCCCCGTTCGTTGAATCCGAGCCACACCATGCTGAGCAGGATTATCACGACGGTCGGTATCGTCATCGCGAACGGTAACAGACTCGATAACCCCTTCTCGAACGGGCGTGAAGTCGTCATCAGTACTCCCACGGCGACGGAGGCAGCCAGCGCAAGGAGGCTCGCGAGAACCGCGCGTCGCAACGAGTACTGCAGGTGATCGATGCCGGTCAGCCCGTGGAAGTCCTCGGTCGTTGCGACCGTGACCGTTCTCTCGAACGTCATCACCGGCCGCGGCAGCGTGTTCGGGTCACCGAGAACGATCGCGAGCGCGTCCCACAGAGCGATCATTGCCAGGATCGGAACGACGACCTCCAAAACGATCCGGCGTGTCCGATCCCGCAGCATTCCTCGGGACGGCAGCAGTTCCGACGTCAACCGATCGCCAGTATCGGTGCTCATGGATCACTCCGTTCGATCCGTTCCATATGATCGAAGAACGTGTCCATCAGTGTCGTCTCGATCTCCGAGAGCCGGGGGTCGTCCGTCTTCCGAGGACGGTTATGTTCGATCGTCGCACGGTTAAACACCTGCCCTTCGGTATCCAGAAACAGGATCTTATCCGATAAGTAGATCGCCTCACTAATGTCGTGAGTGACGAACAACACCGTTTTTCCGGTCTCCTGCCACAGATCGATGAGATCGTCACGGAGCTGGTGGGCCGATATTTCGTCTAACTCGCTGAACGGCTCGTCCATGAGTAATACGTCGGGGTCGACCGACAACGCCCGGGCGATTCCCACACGCTGTCGTTGCCCACCCGACAGACGAAGAGGATAGCTGTCGCGTTCGTCCCCGAGTCCGACCATCGACAGCGTGTCGGTGATCCGTCGGTCGTGTTCGTCCGATGGGACTCCCTGCGCTTTCATCGCGAACTCGATGTTTTCACCGACGGTGCGCCAGTCCAACAGTCTCGGCTCCTGAAACACGTAGGCGATCGGGAGATCCGACGGGGACGTGAGGGTCCCGTCCCGACGAATCTTTCCGGTGTCCTGTGATAACAGCCCCGCGAGCACGTTCAAAAGCGTCGACTTTCCGCATCCCGAAGGACCCATTATTGTGGTGAACGACCCCTCTTCGATCCGCATGTCGATACCATCCAACGCGACGACGCGACGGTCTCCGTCTTGGAACGATTTGCTGAGGTTCTCGATCTGAATCGTCATGTCATCTTACCCGGTTCATTCCCGCGGCGTCGCCGGGACGCCAGCCGAAATAATTGGTTTCGATACGGCGTAGCGCGCGCTCAACCAGAAACATTGCCACCATCATCGGGACGGACCAGACGATTATCATGTCTGCCCGCATCGACTCGTAGTAGATGTTGATCACGTATCCGATCCCGGA